>Ga0082335_1002046_pt1 | contig 39283 bp, 45 predicted proteins | sample Subgrocontami58m_FD_72375 | JGI IMG/M metagenome (GOLD analysis project Ga0082335, IMG submission 72375) | Subsurface groundwater microbial communities from S. Glens Falls, New York, USA - GMW37 contaminated, 5.8 m (SPADES assembly) (version 2) ...
GGTGCAGAATTATTTCCCAAGTTCCTCAATAACTCCCCCCTTCCCTTCCCCTCTCTTTCTCAAAGAGAGGGGCCAGAGGTGAGTTACACCAAAAAATTCGCCCGCCAAGATGGATTTTTGCCTTGGGAAAAATTCAACAAACTAATTACTGACTCCACGGCATCCCATCATGACCCTCGTTTATTTCGGGCTTTTTATCCGTGGCCAGGGGTTTGGACTTTGGCTCCGGATGGGAAGAGGGTAAAGTTGATACAACTGCATCCAATTCTCTCTCTATCCTAATTAATTCCGCTACTTCACCTAAGATTTCTATTCTAACTGGCGGCATTTTTTCCTTTCAGTTTCCTCAAACACTTCGTGCATAATTTCATCCCTTTCCATTTGTGCAAATTGGGTTTGAAAACTTTGCGCGTCCGCTGGGCCCGCTTTTTCCACTGCCCGCCGGCCACCCCCTTGTGATGGGTATGGGACTCGCCATATTGGACTCCCTTGCCGCAATTGTCACAAACATAAACCATTACCAAATTTTACCATAAAATTTGCAAAATCGAAGCACTAAATCCCAAATCCCAAAAAGAATTAGGTGTTTATGGCTTTTAGATTTATAATTTGATTATTATTTGGATCTTAGAATTTAGGATTTAGAATTTAATGTTAGATATACTCTTTCAAAATCCATTCGCGTTTGTCGTAATATTTGGCGGCATAATTATCGCCATCGGTATTCACGAGGCCGCCCATTGTTATATGGCCGATTATCTGGGCGACCCTACCCCTCGATCCTTAGGTCGTCTATCCCTTAATCCCTTAGTCCACTTGGACCTCTTGGGTACTTTAGTTATCTTAGTCACCGGCGCTTTCGGCTGGGGCAAGCCCTCTCCTTTTGATCCCTACAATCTGCGCAATCCAAAACGCGACACGGCTCTCATCGCCCTGGCTGGCCCGGCCAGCAATATGCTGTTGGCGGTTGGATTATCTTTGGTGCTTCAGATCCTAAGTAACTTAAGTATCTTAGGAATCTTGAGATATTTAATCGCACTTAATATAAATCTGGCTCTCTTTAATCTCATTCCCATCGCCCCTCTCGATGGCTCCAAAATATTTCTTAAAAACCAATCAAATCAGTATTCCCTCATGTTATTGCTTTTACTCATCTTTCCCATTTTCGGCGGCCACTCCCTGGCTTCTCTGCTCATTTCCCCCATTTCTAAACTCATACTTGACATCCTGATATAATACATATGTCCTGCCGAGAAGGATAGCCAAAGGAGATTTTCCTTGACTAATTTTCTAAAAGTAAGGGCCGGGGCGTAACTCTGTTTGGGTCCAAGTACCCTGACAGACATCTCCCTCACAGACATGTTTGGGAAAAGCTCGCCCACTTGATTCTTACTCCGGGAAAAACCTTTGCTTCCTGATCGGCGGGGCAAATTCAGCAACGGTCAGCAACCATCAGCACGAGATCAGCACCCATCAGCAAGTCAGCACGATCAGAAAGTATTCCAATTGTTTCGAAGACGGTTAAGTTGTTTGGAGACATGACGATATTCTTCTATTAATTTGGAACAGTCCTCTTTGGAAATTCTGGATTCAGTTTCAGAAAGTATAGTTATTACTTGAAGATGGGTTATTGTCTCGTCGGAAGAACCCATAGCTATTTCTAGATATCTTTTGAATTCCTTATCTGATCTTCTTTTTGCAAATCCTTCCGCAATTTGCGGTGGAACACCCTCTGCAGATCCTAGAATTTGCTTTCTTAATCTGTCGTGTGTCTGAGGGATCGTAGAAACTAACTTGTATACTGGTCGAAGCAATTCTAAAGCTTGCTTGTAAACCCTTAGTTCAGATACATCTCGTATCACAAATTTAGTATAACATTGCTGATCCTGCTGATCGTTGCTGATTCCGCTGATCAAAGCTGTTAAAATCGTTGTGTGCCGAGGTAGCTCAGAAGTAGAGCAGGGCTTTTGTAAAGCTCAGGCCGGGATGGCAGAATTCCCCCTCGGCTCCAGTAAATGGGGCTTGACAGAACTCTCAAATTCCGTTTCACTTAAAATAGGTACATGAAAAGGCACCTGCCGTCATTTGTATTGTTCGCCTGGCTGGCGGCGGTTCTGCCCTCTTTAACCGTTGCTTCTCGCTTCGATTATTACGATTGGGGACCCTACTACCAGCCATCCAGCCAAGTTTTGGGGGTCACTTTCTCCTCCGGCGAAGGCTTGCCGCCGCCACCGCTCTCTCCCGACTTGCTGCCTCCACCCGCCACCGGCATTTTGCCCGGTGACCTCCTGGCCCCGGCCGAATTCTGGGCCGAATCCTTGCAACTCACTTTTACCTTCGATGCCTTGGCCCGGGAACAACTGCGGCTACAATTTGCCTCTGAGCGGATAGCCGAAGCCCAAACTCTAGTTGAGCAACAACGCTTTTCTGACGCGGCCTTAGCCATCTCTGGTTACCGCGACACTATGCAAACATTGGCTTCAAACCTACAAGATCTCGCTCGAACTGCATCAGACAAAGTCACACAATTATTACAACAGGTGGAAACTACCGCCGCCGACCAGGCCGTGGTGGCCCAAACTCTGGCCGCATCCGCCCCGCCGGCCGTGGCTGAAACCTGGACCCAAGTTGTTACGGCCAGCGAGAAAGCACTAGACGCGGTAGCGGACGCGACTGGACAGCCGCCTATTCCAGATAGCTTATCAGCCGGTATTCAAGAACTAAAAAACCAGGGCCTAATAACTCCGGAGGAAAGCGAAAAACTTTACGCTTTAGACAGCCGCAGTGAAGTGCGCGCCGAGCTGGACAAATTGGTCACTTCCGGCCAGTTTCCTCCGGCAGAGGTTGCCAAGCTAGATACGGCCGTAGCTGCAAACCACCCCGACATTTACCAGCACCAGCAGGATGTGCTGGAATTTGCCGAACTCCGTTCCTACCAAACTCTCCCTTCTCCCAACAAACAAACACTCACTCAAATCACCGCCTGGCAAAAAAATCCGGGTGATCTGCCCCCTCCACCGGAAATCCGCCCTTATTTGTACTACGACCGGGCCCAAGAATTGGCTCGCGCCGTAGACCTGACCCGTTTCTCAACCGACCAACAGTCCGAGGTCGTCAGGTTTTATTCGGACGCGGTCACCTCCAACCCCACTTTTACCACTCCCCAGGAACCTCTTCCTAGTCCCACTCCCCCTCCTCCAACCACAGCCGTCCCATATCTCACCGCTCCCACCGGCTCTCTGCCGGGAGACCCCACTTACTTCCTTAAACGCTTCGGCGAACAGCTGTTTACTACCTTCACTTTCGACCCCGCCCGCCGCGCCGAAAGATACATGCAGCTGGCCGAAGAGCGACTGCGTGAAGCCAGTGTGCTGGCTGACCAGTCTGATCGCAACGCTGACTATGTAACCGCTTTGAAAGACTATACCAGTACGGTAGTAGCCGCCACCAGAATAGTCGACAGTCAAGACGTCGCCCGGATCTGGGAAACCCAAATGGCTCGCCATAATTTAGTTCTGGAAAAAGGACTGCTGCCCCCACCCACCGACCAGCCTGAACTCACAACTACCGCAATTTCGGCCACTCAAGATGCCTTGGACACCAGCGCCGACACCTTGGGCCGGCCGGCCCTGCCCCAGGCCTTGTCCGATCGCCTCCAGGACCTCAAAGCCCAAGGATTAATATTGCCGGAAGAAGTCGCCGCTTTGACTGCCGCCGAAACCCGGGGTGAAGTGCGCGACCAGATCCGCCAGTTGGAAAAAGAAGGGATCATTCCTCCGGCCGAAGCCAAGCGGCTAGACGAGGCCCAAAGCCTGACGGCCCCCGGCGACTACAATCAACTAGTAGAAGTGCGCAAAATTGAGGAGTTAAACCGGCTGCGGGCCATCCAAGCCGAATTTGCCCAGACGGCCACCTTGCGCGCCACCACCGCTAATTTAGAACAACGGCAGGAGTATCTAAAAAACTCCATTGACCCCAGCTTAATTCGAGTGGAGGATCTGGCCGGAAATGCCAAGCTGAAGGCTTTGTACCAGCAGCTGGCAGACAACTCCAACCGCCCAGTCAACGCTGGTCAATTCCCGGCCTCACCGGGCGGATCTCTAGCCGCAGCGCCGGTAGCCGCCGACGCCGTCTTAACCACTTGCCCAGCCGGGGCGGTGTTCAAACAATATGAAGGCTGTGTCTGGGCCGATAGCGGCAAAAAACTTAACGACTATGAGCAATACCGCTGTACCGGCGGCCAATACTGGTCATTCGCCGCCCAGGGTTGTATCCCCTATCAACCGGGCTATCCCGACGGCCAGCCCGTTTGTCCGGTCGGCTATGTGTGGACCTGGCAAACCCAAGCCTGTACAACTTCTGCCTCGCCAACTCCCAGTGGCGCACCTCTTCCCAGTCCCGAACCCGGGCAGTGTCCGGTAGGATCCAGCTACCAAGCTCCTAATGGTTGTGTGTGGGACGATACCGGCAAATCGATCACCGACTACGACCAATACCGCTGCGACCGGCCAGGTGAACAATACTACTCCTTCACTCGCAAAGCCTGTGTGAACACACCGACCGCAGGCGAAACGACTGCCGATGGTGACTATACGCCCAGTTGTGCCACCAACCCAAACCATTACTGGAGCTGGGACGAGGGTCGCTGTATCATCCCCCAACCGGTGCCCAGCACCGCCGGTGATATCCGCATTCCTCCCTCCACGCTCACTCCTACCAGCCCTTTCTACTTTATCGACCGGGCCGTAGAATCAATTCAAATCGCCACCGCTTTTACTCCCGAGGCCAAGGAAAAAATTCGTTTGGCCCAAGCGCAAGAGCGTCTGGGTGAGGCCTACGCCCTGCTGCAACGCGGTCAGGAAGAGCGTTTCCGCGCTACATTGGGCGAATACACCGCTACTATGCAGACCGTCTACAACGACTTGAGCAGTAATATCAATCTATCTGATACCGCCAAAGCCAGTTTAGGTGAGCAATTAGCCAACCAAATCGCCAATGATAGTCTCATCCTGCAAAAGGCCACCGCCTTGGCCACAGAAACCGAATCGACTGCCACTCTGAACACGGCCACATCCGCCACTATCCAGGGGATCGATCGAGCCGCCGATTTAGTCGGCGAACCGGCCATTCCAGCCGAAATCCAAGCCCGGCTGGACTCACTGCCCCCCGAAACTCTAACTGATGCCCAAAAAACCCAGCTGGATCAAGCCGACAACCGCCTCGAGGCCCGACTAGCCATCAACGCCTTGGTGACTAGTGGAGTTCTAACTCCCAATGACACGACAGTTTTAGACCAAGAATTGATGGCAGTCAACCCGACGGCGGTTGCAGCTGTGGGTCAATTGCGCTCACTGGTGGAATTAGACCAGATTCAGACCCAATCAACAGAAATTAAAGATCAGGTTAGTAAAAATGAGAACATCGTCCAAAAACTGAATGAGTTCCAGGCTACTTTTACCCCCGGATCGGACATCCCGGCCGAAATCCGGCCCTATCTGCGCCTGAGCCGGATTGAAGAAGTGGCCCAAACCATCCGCCCGGACATCGTCCGCCTCGAGGACTTCGCCAACCGCAAGGACGTCCAGTTAGCCGTGGCTACTCTGCGCGAAGAATTCCGGCCCACGCCGCAACTGGTGGCTCAAGTGGAGGCTTACCGCCGGGGTAATCCTGGCCGCCTCTTGCCTCCCGAACTGGCCCGCATCGAAGCTTTATTCCAAGGCCTAGGAGTGCGCGACAGGGCCACCGCCTGTTTCCTGCCTTCGCCGCCCTTTGCTGCCAATACCCCCTGTCCGCCTCCGGGAGCGGCTCTGCCCATCTCTAACTATTACTCTCTCCCCAACTGGTACTCTCCCCCTAATTGGCCGGGCGGTCCCGGATACGACTATCCTGTGTCTGGTACTGGCGGCGAGCAACTCACTTACGGTAAAGGGCCTGAAGCTTCCAAACCGGGGGTTTGCCAGGACGGATACCACTGGATGTACGATTCCGGCGGCTGGTGTATGAGTAATAGCGGCAATTACGCCGCCAGTACTCCCAGCTACAACTCCACCGGTCCCGGGTACACGCCCTACACTCCTTACTACTCCGGACCGGGATCGCCCGGCTACACCGAACCTGGCAGTGGCAATTACTCGCCCCCTTACTACTATGGCCCGGCTCCCACCTATTACACCACTAATCCTCCTCCCGGAACGGTTCCCGGCACCGGCCCCACTCCCACTTCTCCCGGCCAATGTCCCTCCGGCTTCCATTGGATGAGTGATTCCGGCGGCTGGTGCATGTCCGACGGACCTACCTACGTCCCCAGCGGCTCCACTCCCGGCTATTACTCTCCCAATCTGACCCAGGAGAGCTGCGGCCCGGGATACTACTGGGACGGGCGAGGTTGCATCCCCACTTATTCCGGCGGCAGTAGTGGGCCGTCTCCGGCCAATTCCTGCCAAGGCTTCAGTTGTCCTTCCGGCTACTCACTGGACTATTCCACCTGTTCCTGCCGATCATCGGGAACATCTGGAGGAGGTACTTATTCGCCGCCCAGCAGCAGCTGCCAACTTCCATCTGGCGGCTGTGGCCCCAACTCTTGGTACGACTACGGCTCCTGCTCTTGCCGAAGTTCAACCAGTACATCTACTCCCACTTATAGCCCGCCCCCATCTGGTAGTAGCTCTGGTTCTTGCCCATCCGGCTACCACTGGATGTCCGACAGTGGTGGGTGGTGTATGAGTGATGGCGCTGCCCCTTCCACTAGCTCTAGTCCAACCCCAACTTACAGTCCACCTCCTTCATCTGAACCAGCTCCATCATCCGCACCCGCACCTTCATCTGAACCCGCACCGGCTCCGCCGCCTTCAGAACCAGCCCCCCCGCCCGCTCCCTAAACTGGTAAAATGAAAATGTACGCCGGAATACTCAAGCGGTCAACGAGGTGTGACTGTAAATCACATGCCTTTTGGCTTCGTAGGTTCGAATCCTGCTTCCGGCACCCCTTCGACTCGCTTTGCTCGCTCAGGGCAAGTCGCCAGCCCGGGTAGTTCAGTGGCAGAACGCGCGCATGGTAAGCACGAAGTCGGGAGTCCGAATCTCGCCCTCGGCTCCCTACTCCTTTATTCCATGTGTCAGGTGTTCGTATTTCCGGGCCTCCTTAAACGCGAAATACTTGGCCAGCCGGATAGCGTAAATCAACAAGCCCAAAAATACCACAGCAAATACTCCCACTATTCGCACATAAATCGGCCCCATAAAAGCCAGCGCGTCATCCACGGGCGTGGTCATCACCAAGTACCACCACCTACCTTCTTCGAGTTTAATCGGCGAATACGCCGCCAGATACCGCTGCCACCCCTCCCCGCCCGGCCACACCACGTTCAGTTTTCCCTCCTCACCCTTTTTCAGTCCATCTTCCGCTTTTTTTACCAACACATCGCTTCCCAAAAAGGGGTGTTTATGTACATAATCTAAAATATTTTCCCCCGTTTTCAGACCAACAGACGAATACAACACCGTTCCGTCATTCTGTATCAGATGTACTCCGGTTTGATTAGAAATCTTTAACGGCTGCAAATACAGCTCCGTCAGCTTAGAAAGCAACACGGCCGCCGTTAAAACTCCCTTAAATTTTCCCTGCTCATCAATCACGGGAGAAGCCACCGTCACGACATACTGTCCCTGGCTCTGTCCCGTCCGGGATAGCACCACTTCAAATACTTGAGCCGATCCGGTCTGGGCTGTTTGCGCCCACTGGAAATAATCCCGATCGGCTACCGACACCAAATTCACCGGGGCTCTGGCCTGATTAGCTCCCCCCACGACTATCCCCTTTTCGTCCGTCACAATTACTCCCACCAGGGGAGTTCCCTGCCACCGGTCCACCAGAATTTGCAAATTATTATTGTCCAACTTTCCGCCAGCGGCCATAGACATCGACCTCCCGGCCAAGTCAAAAAAAGCTGCCATAGCCGCGGCTCCCGACCTCACGATCACCTGTTCCCGGTGCTGCGTTTGTTCCACCAACAAGTCCACCGCCCCCCGCCCCAAAAGCACATAAAACGCCGCTCCCAGTCCTATCACGAGCGCCACCCCAAACAGCACCAGACTCTTCATAATTTATACTACCACATCGCCTTTCCTACAATTGCAATTTTCGGCACCGGGCCAAACTCCCGGCTGTCGGTACTAAAATCTTTATTATCCCCTTCTACCCAAAAACCGTTATCCACTGGACGAATGATCCTCTTCAGCAGTTCCGTGTTTTGATATTTAAACACTACTACATCCCCGATCTTAGGCCGGCCCATTTTATTGATCACCAGCCACTGACCATCATGAAATTTTGGCTCCATCGAATTCCCGCTCACCCGGTACGGCCAGACGACCAGCAGCGCCAATCCTGCCATCACCGCCCCAGCTACTACCATCTGCACTAAATCCCGCATAGAATTATGATACACTAAAGTTGAAATATGAACCGCATTTCTTTAGGCTTGTTAGGACTAATTATCGTTCTGCAAATCGCAAACCTCCTCAAGCGCCAACCCCAACCTGTAGTCACCAATCCAGCACCACCCACGATCATCTCCACAACCGCTTCATCTTCAGCTATCCAAGAGCAGCTTACGGCCATCCGCGACGAGTTGGTCAAACTCCGCGCCGATCAACGGGATCTGACTTCTGTGCTAGGTCTGACCACCGCCTCCCCAGCCCCCACCCCCACAACCAATCTCACCGTCGACGCTAATTACCCTGTTGTCAACGTCTACGACCAGCCCTTCTCCACCGCCACTATCGTCGGCCGCATCTCCCCCGGACGGGCTTATCCATATACTACCCTTCAAGAAAATTGGTATCGCATCGCTCTGCCCGACGGTATCGCCGCCTGGGTAGAGTCTAAATACGTCAAACCCTTATGAGCAAGACTTTTTTATTTCTCTGCACTATCCTGGCCGTCTTTATCTCAGTCAGCGGATTTATTACCTCACCTTCCCCTATACATTTCATCTTTCTCCCCGTCCCTTTGTACCTGATTGCCTCTTTTGTGGCCCAACTCCGTTCCTCCCGCGCCCAACCGGAAGTTTCCCTCTCCTCCCGCCGCTCCGGGTTAATTATCGCCATTTTCTTTTTTAGCTTTTTACTGGCTTTTAAATTAATCGGCTTATTCCTGCCATGAAAAAACTAGTCGCCTACTATTCTTTCATTATCACCACCATCATGGTCGTACTGGGCTTTCTTAACGCCCAAGATCTACCCCAACTCATCGGCGCCGTCATTTTCTATCCTCTGGCCGTGTACTTTACCCTCTTAGTTTCCCCCAAGCGCCAAAAAGCCATTCACATTCCCAAAGTATCCGTCATCCCCGTCACCCGCCTACCCGACGCGCCCACCCCCTCCGGTTTCGATTTCGACCGCCGTATGTTCCTTAAGCTCATTGGCTCTGCCGGTCTGTCCGTTTTCTTCTTTTCTATATTTACTAAGCGGGCTGAAGCCGCTTTCTTCGGCTCCGTTCCCGGCCCCGGCACAGTGTCTCTCAAAGACACATCCGGAGCCAAGATCGACCCCGCCGTCAAACAACCCACCGACGGCTACAAAATCAGCGAAATCGACGACGCCTCCTCCCCGGCTTACTACGGCTTCGTCCACAAAACCGGCGCCTGGTTTATTCAGCGCGAAGAAAGCTCCGGCGCCTACCGCTATACCAAGGGATCCAGCGCTTTTTCCACCAACTGGACAGGCCGGGCTGGTCTCTCGTATAATTACTTCCATATCATTTTCGGATGAAAAAAGAATATCTCTTAATATTAGCAGTCGGCATGGTCATTCTGGCCTATGTTTTAGACGCCGTCGTCAATCCCCTCGCCCTCCGGCTACCCACTCCATATCATTACTTCACCCCAACAATTATTTCCCAATATCCCTTCACCACCGTCTCCATCGTTCTCAAAGCCCTGGCCGTCGTCATTCTCCCCCTGATCACTTTTTCTAGCCTGGGTCTGAAAAAAATGGCCCAAGCGGCTACTCTCCTGGTCATCTCCGCCCTCCTCCAGCTCTACGCCCTGCAAGACGTAGCCACCCGGGCCTTTGTGGTCCCCCTGGAATGGTCTCTGGCCTTTACCCTAGCTGGAGTGATCTTGCTTCTTCCCACCCTCTTGTATTTCCTTACCGGCCTAATACCCACCCCGCCCCCGCCGTCCCCTCCATCTTCAGCTAGCTAAGCCATTTTATACTCCTTAATTGTTTCGTCTGCCAAGGTGGGAATAATCTGTTTTTGGCCTTTTGGCAAAAACTTGCCCAAGTCCTTTTCAAGTAAAGTTTGTGGAAAATTTTTTATATTTTTGATAATTTTTTTGTCTATTTTTTCTATATTTGCTCCCCTTGAGAGTAAAAACCAAATGTCAAAAATATCACGGCCTTTGCTTCTGGAACCTAGCGCTTCAAATTTCTCCTTCAATATTCCATCTTTTGTGAGATGAATTATTTGGGGAAAAATCATAACCGGGAATTGCGTTGTTAGAGTCGAATATTGGATACTAGTAGTTAATTTTTCTTTGTGAAAATCCAATCTAATACTAAATGGGTATTTAAATTCAATACTCTCAAAAATAATTCTGAAGCGAATCCCCTCTTTACCTTTATATAATGGAGAAAGCTTTAAACCGGGCAGTTCCTTACTTATTTTTTCAATAATCTTTTTTAAAAGTTTTGTAATTTCTTGATCATTATAATCTGTAGAAAAATCCAAGTCCTCAGAAAACCTTGGGGAACCAAAAAGAAGCCTTAATGCCGTTCCCCCTTTAAATATAATTCTTTTAGATTCTCTTTCTTGGTATAAATAACTTAAGAAAATTAACTGCAAATACTCTCTAAAAATACTGTATCCATCTATTTGGAAGGTTTTCGATAAATCTTTAATCTGATCTTTGGTAATCATGTATGTTTTTTAATTTCTCTTATAACTATATTGCCATACATTTTTGCCCACTTCAAAAGTAACTTTTTATCGAGTCTGGTTGTATCTATTTCTTCCCAATCCAAACCAGCCAAACCCTTCGTGGCGAAGTAAATATAATCTAAAAGCGCTTTTTCAGGTTTTGCTATCAAAAAATTTTCCTTTTTTTCCCAACCCCAAAATAATTTAGGAGAAATTTTCGAATATAAATACTCTTTGTCATTTATCTCAAAAGTTCTAGTTTTTTTAACACTAATTGATGTAATTTGATACGAAAACCCAGTCATTATTGAATGAAATGATAAAGCTGACTGCATAGAAATGTAAGATGGCTGATACAAAAAATTTGCCATCGTAAAATCATCAACCTCTTTTAAAACAAGGTGATACTTACCCTTAATAAGTCTTTGCAAGATCTTATTGTTATTTAGCCGTTGGATTCTTTTGTATAAGGTTTGACGGTTAGCTGCCATCAAAAAACCTCCCAGCTCATTTAGACTGAAGAGAGGTATTGGCTTAGATGAGAGTTTTTTAATTATTTGGCTTAATGTTAACGTTTCCATAACTAGGACAATATTATACTAATCATGGAATCTTGTCAATAGCTCCTTTTTCGAAATACTACAAACAATATAAAAATGGTAATATTTTAATATGGAATCTATGGTTATTCAGCCTTTTTCCAGCCGATTTGAAACTCTACGGGTTAGACTTAGCCGGGAAGCTTTTGAAAATTCAGGTATCGGAATCTTTAGCTCCGAGAAAATCCCTTTTGCCAACCGGACCGGCCCGGAATTTGCTCAAAATCTGGTCAACTTGTTGACTGCCCGGGTGAAAAGCTTACAAAAATCGGGCCGATCTTTTCCAAACGGCATCCATATTTACGAACTTGGGGCAGGCACAGGCATCCTGGCAAAAAGAATACTGGATTTACTCAAAAGTGAGTATAAAGATATTTATGAGCTGATAATATTACATCTCTCTGACTTCTCTAAACCGATGATTTCGCAGTTAAAATCATCCGATGTTTTCAAAAATCATAAAGCACATATCAGGTTTGAAGTTATGGATGCCACCACACCCAAATTCACCCACCCGCCTCTTCTTATCTATTTCACCAACCTCATCGACTCTTTTCCTACTCGCCAGGTTCTAATTAAGGGCGGGCAAATTTTTGAGATTCAGGTTCAGACTTCTCTTAAAAAAGACACTCAAATTGTCGACATCACCTCCTATCCGCCCAAAGTTCTAGAGCAACAAGCCATCGCCAATCTTTTCTCCCCTGCCAACATAAAACGCCGGTTGATTCTTGCTCACCAAATCTTGACGGTTTTGGAAGAAGAAAATAAAAATGTGCTGATTACCGAGGTGTCCAACGTGGGTAAAGAGGAACGAGAAGACCTAAAAAAATTAGTCGAATCTAAAGGTAAATACCAACCCTTGGTCTTTAACTACAGTTACTCCGCCAGAACGATGATCCGCAAAATCATCCAAGCGCTGGAAGAGGGGGGATTTATCTTTTTCTCGGACTTCGGCGTTACATCGGGGGGTACGCCATGACTTTACCGCTGCAATTTGGGTTGATGATGTTCTTTCCCGTCGACTTCCCTGGCCTTCGTCAGACCGCCGAAAGGTTGGGGACCACCTGTTACCTGACCGCAAATGCCCCCGGCTATCCGCAGGAAATGCTGATTGATACCTTACCCAACGACGAGCAGATTGGGGATCTTTTCCGAAAAGAATCCGTCGGCGACATCCGGGAAAAAGTTAATGATTTTCTGGAAAATGCCAAAACCATCATTTCCAAAAGCGGACCAGTTACCCACCTTTATAACTCTTTGCCCGAAGAGACCAAGCGCGACTATCAATTACTCACTGATCTGGCCGTTTTCTTGCTTCAAGCCAAATTTTATAAAGAAGCAAATTTCTATGCTGATCTTCTTTTTAAAAATTACGGTCATGCTGTTGGGGTTATTTACTATCTGGCTAAGGGGAAAGCAAAGCACGAACAAGGAGAACTCAAAGTTGCCGAGGAATTTTTTAAAAAGGCAATAGGTACAAAAGAATTTTTGGCCTATGTGTATCTGGGAGAGCTTTACTGGCAGCAGGAACGATACCATAAGTATATTAAGGTTTTAAAAGAATATCTCAAGTATACCAGGAGAGGTGATTACCTAAGAGGCATGGCCTCAATCGCGGCAGCTCAAGAGAAACTTTTTCTTCATGAAGCTGCCAAACAAACTTTAAAAGATCTAACCAACATCGGGCGAAGATTAAAAACCCTATCAGAGCCGGAGCAAGAATCCCTAAAACAAGCTGAATCAGCACTTGCATCTTGAAAGATTTTTTTTTAAGCTAAATATATGGCTGGTACATTTACGACCGATCTCACACTCATCAAGGCAGCGGAAGTACTCGCAGACTACCTGGTGCTCGGAACGTTTGTTTTCAAAGCCACGCTTCAGGACGATTTGAAGGTGGAGGGAACAAACGCGATAAACTGCAGTGTCACTTCCCCCAACAACGGCTTCCAGCTCGCCGCCACCCCCTCGGCCGATCTCAATCTCTCGGCAGCTACCACCCATGTTTTTGTGTGGATCAAGAACATCGCCTGGCCCTCTCACCAGACCAAGGCAAAGAGCGGGGTAGGGTACGCGATTTCGTCAGATGTTACACCAACGGTCGTCAGCCGGGTAGATACTGTTTCTGTTTCTGCTGGTGGGACAGGCTACACAGTCAATGATACCCTCACGGTTGCCGGCGGAACCGGCACTGCTGCCACAATCAGGGTAGATACAGTCAGTGCCGGCGTCATCACGGGCGTCTCTGTGATAACCCAGGGTCTTTATACTGTCAAGCCCGCGACTCCAAACTCTGTGACCGGAGGTACCGGTACTCTCGCGACGATCACACTTCTATTCCTGGACGCACCGTCGAACTCGAAGAGTTGGTTCCTGGGAGGAAGCGACACCGAAACTGTCAGGGGATGGACAAACTACGCCATAGACGTGAATGGAACGGCGGATCTCTCCACCCAAACTCCGGCCATGAACCTCGTCGACAGACTCGGGGTTAGTTTGCGTGCCACGGCAGCTATTTCGAACAAGACAGGCGTTATCATCTTTGACGTCAGCCGCTATGGCACCGGTTCAACAATCATCGACGGAACGGGCAGTGTACCGGTGGAAATGTCTGCCTATGTTACATATGATAATGCCAACGCCCGAGCCTGGGGCATTGCAATCCAACAGGAGGGGATTTATTTCCTGGGAGGAAAACTAAATTTTGGCACCACCGGTCAGGCAGCCGAAACTGTTTTCAAGGACAAAAGCCAAACCTTTGTCTGGCAGGACTTCCCTGTATCCAGCACTCATTACGAGTTGAAAATTGTCGGCGCCAGCACGAAAAAAACCACCTTCCAGCTTGGCAACTATGCTCCGGCCTCTAACTTAACCTCGAACGGATGTGTGATCAGAGGTTCCGGCAATCTTACCGGAACAACCCGCACCGATGGTGTGGCCGGCGTTGCTCATTCCCGCTGGACCCTGACCGCTTCCGACGCCAATCAGGTGACAAAGCTCTATGGCTCCACTTTCTCCGAAATGCTTAGCGCAGCTTTAGCCTACAATGCTGTTTCTATTAATGTTGCCAGCTGTACTACCACGAGTGGTTCCGCCACCCTGACGACGACCGGAAATTTCGACACTTCGGGCATTGTTATCGGCATGAAAGTAACGGGCACCGGCATTCCCGCAGATACCTTTGTGTCAGCTATCGCCAGCGCCACTTCGCTTACTCTTAATAAAAATGCCACCGCCTCCGGAACAGTGACTTTGACTTTTGAGCATAACAATGAAATCCGCAGTTGTACCTTTTCCAACTCCGGAACCATCACCACCAATGGTTGTGTGATTGACAACTGCACTTTCCAGGATGTCAAAACCGGCGCTCCGATTAGCGCCACCTGGGCCCTGATAGTTAACTCCACTACGGAGGTAAACAGTCGCATTACCAATTCCAAATTCATCAACTGCAACCGAGCCATCAAGATTACAGCTATAGGCACTTATACTTTTGATAATTTGACCTTTTCCGGCAATACTTTTGATATAGAAAACTCCAGCGCCGGACTCGTCACCATTAATGCCACCAATGGGGCCAATCCGGCAACAGTTACAAATACCGGCGGCGGAACTACAACTATTAACAACACCAAGACGCTCAAGGTCACGGTGGTGGACAAGGATAATGTCGGCATCAACCTAGTTCAAACTGCCATTTACCAGACTAGTAACAATGCAGAATTAATGAACCAGGACACTGACTCCAATGGCATTGCTTCCGTTGCCAACTACAATTATACTGTTGATACTGCCATTTATATCAGAGTTCGCAAGTCGTCAGCTGCAGCAACCAAGTATATTCCTACTTCAACAACAGGAACAATAACATCCAGCGGCTTAACAGTAACTCTTGTCATGTCTGTAGATACCAATGCCTAAAAATATGATTACAGACGATTTTAAAATAGATTTTGAAAATAAAATAATCTCTTACAATTCTAAGGGGAGCGGGGGAGATTATACAGTCAATGAGCTTTATTCATACCTGCAGGATACCTTTGATGAACCAATCAATATGAGATATGAAATACCCATCAAAGCTAAGTCTAAACGTAAATACCTCCTAATCAACGGCTGGACAATTGATAAAGAGGGAATGGCGCACCTCAAAGGAGGAACCCTAGCCTGACACCTTGTTAAATAAATCTGTCGATCTCTCTTTCCAGAGTATTCTTAAAATCCCGAATGATTATCCAGTGTGACCTGGGAAGAAATTGTTTTAAATCAACTTCAAAGTTTATATCTTGGGAATGCAGGGCATGCAAAACTTCCGGCAAGACACCCCTTTTATCCGGGATTAGCAACTGCTTTCGCAAAATGAAATAAATATCATAAAAATCTCTTGCTTTCTTACGGGCTTTTAGCGCCCGAATCTTCCCGGAAACGAGTTGATCTTGCGCTAAAATAATCAGGGTGTAAGGCGGAATAAAATCCGAAGTGATAGTCACTACTTCTCCCGTATTTTCCTTCTCTCTAAAAGAAATCTCAATTTGAATCGGGATCGTTTGATCCAGTAGCAAGAAATCAATGGTAGCCAAATACCCGCCGCTTGTTGTTTTTGCTTCCTGCAAAGTTGCTTGAATATTTTCTTTTTCGAACTTTCCCAAAACTTCAAGTAATATATCTTCAATTCCCGGTATATTTTCCCTGTTAGTACTAAAGTCTAAGTCTTCGGAAAAACGCGCGCTTTGATAAGCGAATCTCAGAGCTGTTCCACCCTTGAAATAAATGTCAGTGCTTTGAGGAAATTGATAGAAATAACTCAAAAATAGATGCTGAAGGTATTCCCTCATAATATTTAACTCACTTGTCTGATATTTAGTGCTTAATTTGCGAATTTGATCTTGTGCTACCATGGTAATTTCTCCACCGTTTCTATTACTTTATCCCGCTCAAACAATTTTGCGTATTCCATTAATTTATCTTTATCTAATTTCGAAACATTAAAGCGATCATTCCAGGAGCGTTGTCCTATGGCTACAAAATATAGATAATCAGCTAAGGCTTTTTCCCCTTCTGCGATCAGAATTTTTCTGCCGCCCGTAGTATCCAGATAATAACCCGTGTAAGCATCTTGCTTGATAGTAAAGTAAGAAAATGCTTGACGGTCTGTGCTAAAAACTCTGGTTGGGTTGGTCGTAGCAGAAGTTAAGTTATATGGCGATTCAGGAATAATGCCGTATTTTGCCATGGCATATTCAAAAGATAAATATGATGGTTTATATAAAGCGTTCGCTATTTCCTCATCACTGGGAAGATCGGTTTTTAGTGCATATAACCCCTTTTTGAGGCGGATAAACAGACCTTGTTGGGCTTGAGTCTCTAAAAAGTATTGTATTTGATCCCGGGATTTGGGAAATACTCTCCTAAACTCAAGAGGAGTAAACATTCTTATTCCTCTATTTAATAATTCTTCTCTCACTAAAATTGGTTTCATATATAGTTAAAATTTCATCCTTTTCTGAAATGATTATAATTTACTTTACCTCATTTGTCAATACATGCGCATCGCGGGCCTTATGCACCTGGCTGTTCGCTCCGACACTGGACAATTGTGGGAAAACTATCTGGAGTTTATCGCTTAATTTACTTCATAGTGCCTTGATTGACAGATGACACTCTAATAATACCGCACTAATTGGGAAACTCGGGAATCATCTCAAAGAGGAGACCCTCTTTCTTCTGCGGGCTTCCCAAGACATAGCGCTGCTTTGCTGGGTAGAGTTGACAAAATATGGGGGTATTTGGTAGGATAGACATATGTTTCGCCAAGTTCGGGGAAATATTAAGAAGACACTAGACAGCCAAAAGTTTGCACCTCTTTGCCAAAACCAACCGAAACAAATACATCTTGATCGATGAGATCCAAAAGTATCCTCCGGCAACAGCCACTATAAAACATCTATACGATAATTTCAGGACCGACAATCTAAAATTTGTACTGACTGGTTCGTCTGAGATTAAAATCCGCCAGGGCTTGGGAGACACTCTAACGGGCCGGGTCTATCAAGTAAAGCTGTATCCTCTATCTCTAACTGAAATCAAGGTTCAGTCGGGACATCTTGACAACGTCCAAGAAGATCAGCTTCAGCTGCGTAAATATCTCATTTATGGCTCCTTGCCTGCTTCCCAAAATTTACCTCTGGCAGATTACCCAAGTTTTTTACGGGAATACGTCAACAACTTACTCTCAAAGGATGTTTTAGAAATTGGCAAAATCCGCAAATCCACGCAAATATTTTTACTCGCAAAACTGCTGGCAGGACAAGCGGGCCAGTTCGTCAATTTCAATGAATTAGCTGTCAATACACAACTTAACCGGGAAACAGTAATGCGTTTTGTTGATATTTTTGAGCAACTCGGCCTTGTATACCGCGCTTATCCAATTTCCACTAACGAAAGAGAGTCTATTACCAAAGCGGCAAAAATATACTTTACTGATTTAGGAGTCCGCAATGCCCTAATAAATAATTTTGATGATTTTAATATCCGCCCGGACCGCGGCCAAATATTAGAGAATGCCGTATTTATGGGAATAAAACGTCAATTAGATTACAAAAGAGATCCTTATCAGTTGGGATTTTTCCGTTCCTCAAGTGGGTCGGAAATAGATATAGTCAAGAAAACAAATAATGTTCAGGAATTATTCGAAATAAAGTCTTCGCCCAAGAAAGCAAAAAAAACTAAAAATGTAATCTATATAACTTCTGAAAACACGATTGACTACCTCAAATAAAGGAGAGGCTATCCTCCAATAATCATTCCATAATATACGGCCTGACTCTGGATGCCTCTTCTTCAGTTAATGTCGAAAAATCCTCCAAATCACTCCTCCAATTATTTTGCGAGTGTTGATAAACATACCTCCTCAACAAATCAACTATTTCCTGTTTATCAATAAGCACTGATTTATATCTACCCTGCACCACCGGCCCCTGATGGTGATATTTATAATTGTAATAAGCCGTGTATCCATTAATTACTCTTTTCATTAAGTCTGGGACTATATTCCGGCCCTTTTGATATAGGGCAAGATGGAAGTGGTCGGGAAGTAAACCATACCCAATTATCCGTATTTCCTCACCAAAACTTTTCCCAATCAGTCGCGACGGCAAATCCGGATACCTAACTTTTATCTCCTGCTGACTACCGGTATAAATAGTCAGGTAAAACAAAAACACTTTACGATCCTGATCGTCTCGGAAGAGCCCTTGGCTATCTGTCCCCCAGTTTGCCACATGATAGTAAGAGTTTTTCCGCAAATCACGTAAAATGTACTTGGAAGGCATAGCAACATTAAATCACATTTCCTTTATGGGTTCAACCCCTAATCGGTTACCTCTTGACAAGCAGTGGCCAGAGATGAGTATGATAGATGAATGGCTGATACAGTTTTGGGGGGCAGATGGATAATTAATTATGAGGCGGACAACCGCCAAAAAAGCATTGTCCGCGACACCAACGTTTCCGCCACCACCATTGACTCAGTCAATGCTCTTTACTCTGCCCTGCAGGATCAATTTGATGAACTGGCCCAAATGGATGACGGCTCCCCCATGTCTGCCCAGACCCCGACCGAGTACACCATTGGTATTATTGATGCCGGAGAGAAAAACCCCTGGTTTATGGATAGAACCTCCATGGAGTACCTCAAAGGAGGCGCTATTAAGACTGCTTCATGGAAACGTAACCCGCTGGTAGGAGATGGCACCGGTACTATCGGGATAATCCAAATAAAATATACTGCCACTACCAATTTGGATCCAACTGACATAGGACGGGATATTTTAATGACTACTGACGGTGATAGAGGCACTATTTTGGATTTCAACGATACAGGAGCCACAAAATTTATGTGGATTCGCCCGGACTCAAATCTGGCAGCAGATTCGTTTAATAATGCTCCAACAAATGGAGGCGCTTTCACCATTGGAGACGCTCCTGATAACTTATTGGGACAAATCTGGCAGGTTGTGGCATCAGGCCCAACGTATTCTGATCAAACAGCTGCAGCCAACAACGCTACGGCAAACGACTGGACCATTTTCCCTGCTGGCGCCAACGCTGACTATGTTACGATTGGCTTCAGACAAAAGTTTAAAAAGTTTACCATGAACGTCGGCACGGCCGGTGCCGGTACCTACACAGTCCCAGTAACAGGATGGGATTATTGGAATGGCTCCTCTTGGACAGATCTAGCTGGTGTGACTGATGGTACAAATGGCTTTAAGACTGCAGGAACAAACAATGTCACCTTTACCGTGCCAACTGATTGGGCAACCACTTCTCTTGGTGGATCCGCACAACTCTACTTCATCCGCGCCGTGAAGGATACAGGTACGGTCACAACAGCCCCGCTCGGAACCCAGGGTTTTATTGGTGTTACAGGCGCCACTTTGGCACAAGTAAACATTGCCGGTGCAGGTACGGCAGTAACCGGTGAATCTCTTTGGGCCAACATCTACTCACTGGGTTCTATTGAATTTGCCACCCATCTTTATGTTTACCAAAACGCGGTTATTTTGAAAAAATATAAATCCACCACTATAGACTGGTGGGGAGACGGGCAAATTGACATTCTGGTTAGCGTTAAGGAGCTCGATGTGGAGACTGACGAGGGTGTGGTGACGGTTTTCGGCCGGCAATACTCTAAAACTTATGATAACTTTATTGTGGATTTAACTGCCGGGGGGCGTAACCCTATTCCTTTGGCAACCGGAGCAGATCTTAACAACACCACCGGTTACAGGCAGATTACTTCTACAACTAATACAGGTGCCGGTACATTCAATGTTAATAATTTCATTTATGTTGGCTCTACCTGGGCCACAGCCACCAAGCGCGGCCGTATTACTAAAGTTGCCGGTACTTCCGGCGCTTCTTCTAACCCGATACTGGATTATTACCTGCTTGGTGACTTAACCTATGCTGATTTTGCCGCCTCGGATGCGGTCAAGGAATTTGTCGAATCAACAGGTGCGGATGGCGATGCAACCATGACGACTCAAGCCCCTATAAACGCTCCCAGTAGTCCTTCTACTTTCACCACCATTACTGCAGTCCACGCAAATAACAGTGTTGACTTTGATATTGATGAAGTTTCTCCCAACGAGAATTATTCCATTGTGGTTGATCTTGTCAGCGCTCGTACAGTTGCCGAAGGTTATGAGTGGAGCAAGTATATTACCCGCGGGGGTGGTACAACTACCGGAAATACAGACGGTATTGAGGGCGAGCGGTATATTGGTTCGGATTACCGGCTCCAATATTCAGGCACAATTTCTGGAACTATTAATGAATCAGATACTGTTTCCCAGGCAGTTTCTTTAGCCAAAGGATCAATTGTGGCCAGTCATGTCGGGACCATCAAAATCATTATTCTTAGAGATTCGAGAGGAACATTCAACACTACCGGACTAGTAACCAGCAGTCCAGGTGGTGGAACAGTTACTCCGAACACATCCGCCACTGCATTGACTGCAATAAAGGCTGCTCCTTTTGGTACCTTTGCTGGAGGTACCTGGTTTGGCGCGCCGGGCGTGGTATTTAAAAACACCCTGGCTGCAGATGCCAATAAATACCAGCTGACTGATGACAACGGCAACGTAGTCAAAGCTCCAACCAAAGTCACAATTACTGTAGGTAATACCATTGCCAGCGACAGGGTAGCTGTATTTAGGCTAACAGCCGCAGGAGGCACCATTAATAAAGCTACCTATAATGCCACTGCTCAAGCCATAGAGGCTACTACTGTTGTGGTAACCCCAAACATTGCAGTTGATGAGCCGGGGAAATCCGCCGGTGGAATACTAAGACTTGTTGATGCCAGCGCCAGCCGGGAATACCGCCTGCGTTTTTCCAGTTGGGCCACAGCCACTTTTACTCTGGCCAATCAAACAGGAACAATGGATAACACCGGCGGAACAACAACAACTACAAACATACACGATGATGGCAAACTTTTCCTAACTACCAATCTGGTAAAGGTCGGGGATTTGGTTTACAATAAAACCCGAAGCGCAGTAGCATACGTCACGGTCGTAGTAGATGCTGATGACCTAACAATATCACCTGCAATTACAGGACAGGTGTCCGGAGATATTTATTTCATTAATGTTCTCCCTGTTGCAACTACCACCTCTCCCCAGGATACTGTCTATGTACCGCTGATTGATTCTTTTGAAACAACAGGCACATCCGGGACCCCTGGTACAGAGGAGGCAACGGTGACTTTTTCTGCAAACATTCCGGTACGGGTTAGGGCCAGAAGAACAGTAGCCACTGCTATTTTGCCTTATGAGGCAGATTCCACAGTTACTTCAACAGGTATGAGCAACAACATTATTAGAACAGCTGATACAATATTTACATAAAACTATGGCTGAAGAAAAAAGAATTACTATTTCCACATCTCTAAATGGCAATGAAATAGTTCATATTGCCAGGAATAGCAGTGGCAATATTTTTGCCAGGGAACTGACTCTGGAAGCATTACAAAAGGCCATTAAAACATATCAAGAACCGCCACCGCCCCCTGTTGAAGAAGAGCCAGCCGAAGCCGCCTCCGCCGCGTCAGACGCGGCTACGGGCAAACCAAAGAAGAAACTTTTAGCTAACAAGCTTTCAGAAAAGGTGCAAGCTGCCGAACCGGCAGAAAAAAAGAGTTTTTGGGATAAGCTAAAATGAAATGGCAATTGTATTTGATGAAAATTTAAAGGTAATTACGGTTGAAAAGCCCCAGACCACCTTAACCATCCAAACCCTCTACAATGAAATCAGGCTCTTTGAAGAAAAAATGCCATTTTTATTTGTGGCCCAACTTGCCAATGGTTCAGGAAAGCAATCTTTAGGCGGAGGCATTACGGTCGGTATTACACTGGAGCTAATCAATGACTGGCGGCTATCTTTTCAGGCCAGAGATGGGACAGAAGAAGGCGGCGGAGTTATTCTTTGCACTGTTTCCGGGGGAAATTTAGTAGCCACCAGTATTACATACAACAATAACCCGATAAAACCTACCCTCAATACCCAGGTTGTTATTGCCCAATCTTCATCTGCAACTGTTATTACTCCAGCCTCGGATCTAAATATGTTGTATTTGATTGAGTCTTTGCGGGGCAAACAGCAAACCTTAGGCAACATTTGGTACTGGGACCCAAGTAGCGGCAACAACAGCAACGACGGAACCCAACCCTCAAAGGCTGTGCTTACTTTTACTCAAGCCCATACCTTGGCTACAGCCGGCAATAACGACATTATCTTTTGTCTGTCTACCGCTTCTGGGGGTATTACTACCGTGACTGAAAGCTTGACCATCTCTAAAAATGGGCTCAAGGTCCGGGGCCCAGGCTATCCATTCCAAATCAAACCGACAGTTAACACTACTGTCCCGGTAACTATTACGGCCGATAATGTGGAATTATCCGGATTTTATATCCAGCCTGCTGCTGGTGGAACCGTAAACGGTATTACGGCCACAGGAGACAACACTTTGATCAAAGATTGTTGGATCAATTCAGCAACCAGCAATGGTATCGACCTATCCTCTTCTGTCCGTTCTACTATCCAAACCTGTGCCATTGAATCTTCCACCGTAAACGGAATCAATATTGGCAATTCGACCTCGAGAACCATAATTAGTACCTGCATCATCTCCGGAAGCGGAACAGATGGAGTTAACTTAGGGGGTACATCAATTACCGACAACATCCTAGAAAATAATCTCATCTATAACAATACGGGGTATGGGGCCGATATTGGATCAGGAGTATTAAGAACTGGAGTCCGCCTCCATCACACCTTTTCGGGTAACACCGCAGGTTCTACACGAGATTTGGGAACAAGTACGTTCATCGAAACTGCGGCCGGAGGCGAATCTGCCAGTGCTATCGCCGACGCTGTTTGGGATGAGGTGATCTCGGGACACCTTACTACTGGTACCACCGGCAAAACCCTCAAAGACGCCAAGACTAAAGCCACTTTGGCTTCACTAAAATAGGCACTGGGTACTAGTTGTTAGGCACTAGAAAATCCTAGTACACAGTATCTAACCATATGATAAATTCATACAAAGATCTAATAGTTTGGCAAAAGTCCTTTCAGCTGGCAAAGAAGATGTTTAAGGCTACAGCCAGTTTTCCAAAATCCGAACTCTATGGTTTAGTATCTCAAATGAGGCGTGCTGCGGTTTCAATACCTTCTAACATTGCAGAAGGCAGCACTAGGGGTTATCGACTAGAATATATACAATTCTTAAGAACTGCCTTTGCATCAGGAGCTGAACTTGAAACACAACTGCTACTTGCAAAAGATTTAGATTTTTTAGTCTCAGGGGACTTTAACGATACCAATAATCTGTTAACAGAAGTCATGAAGATGCTTAATAAATTAATTACTAATCTCAATCTTTCTAAACCCTAGTCCCTAGTGCCTAGTGCCTAGTGCCTAGTGCCTAGTGCCTAGTGCCTAGTGCCTAGTGCCTAGATATGTTTCCCACATTTTCTGATAAGCTTTTTCTAAATTTGCTACAAATTTAGATGTATCATATAAATTTGTTGTTTTCAGATTGCCTTTTAATTTCTTTTTGATTTCATCAAGTCTTTTTGGATTCTTGGCCAGGTTTATGGCCAATTTTTCATAATCTTTAAAAGAGCTACAAATAAGCTCATTTAAACCAACCGAGTTTAGTAAACTGGCACTCATCCTAGAGACATAAGTTTGGCCGGCGAATGTTATCACCGGAACACCCATTCTTAAGGCATGACTGGTGGTGGCCCCTCCGGAATAGGGGTATGTATCCAGCATTAAATCTGCCAAAGCCAGCCTTTTCAAATGCTTTTCTAATGGTAAAATTTTGCCAAAAATAATCCTCTTAGGGGTTGAACCCCTAAGGAGATTGTCTTTGGCCTCTTTAATCGTTTCCGGCAGCCAAAGAACACTTCCGGGAACCGCTTTTAAAATATTCATCCAGGTTTTAAACATCTCCGGAGTAATTTTGGAAACCCTATTAAATGAGCAAAAAACCACACTTCGCCTCCGGCTTCGCGTGGCAGGCAAGTTAAAATCAGAACGCTTAAAGTTTTTGGTGGATATTTTCTGTTGACTGTCATTCACCTGATAGCAATCAGGCATAAAAATCAATTTTTCCGAATAATTTACCTCTTCTCCCTCTTGCACAAGAGTCTTATCAACTACGGCGTAATCTATAAAATCCGCGCCGGTTGAACCCGGATACCCTAAATAACTAACTTGTATAGGGGCGGGCTGTTTGGCAAAGATCTCAAACCTGTTGCCATTAGTAAAACCCATTAAATCAACCAAAATATCAATTTTATCTTTGTAGATCTGCTGCGCAGCCTCTGCAAAACTGAAATTATCTATATCAAAAAACTTATCACAGCCTTTTTTTATTTGCTCTCTGTATCCCCTTTTATCTCTCTTGCTAAATGAATAACAATAAATTTCAAAGTTTTTCCTGCTGTGAGCGGCAAACAGGCTTTTTATAAGATGGCCGACCGGATGATCATTAAAATCTCCGGATACATAGCCGATACGTAGGCGGGATTTTTCTTTTGGTTTGTCCCGCTTCGACTGCGAAGCGAGGCGAGCAAACTTAAAAGGAGTACTTTTAGCGGATGTGGAAATGTTTTCGCTCCATAGCTTGGCTAACTTAAGATTCCTCTGGGGTGAGTCGGACCGTATCAGGGTATTAAATGGGGTTGCACCCAGGCCAGTCATCTGATCAAGTTTGCGGCTATATTTTTTTAATTTTTTCCATTCGCACAGACATCTTAAAATATCTATCAATTGGTCCAAGGCATCGGAAAAATCCGGACTTAAGCTTAAAACCTTCTCATATATTCTGACAGCCCGGGCCAGTTGTCCTTGACTTTTTAAAATATTGCCCAGATTATAATATGGGTCAGGATTTTCCCAGTCCAGTTTGACAGCTTTTATGCACAGTTTAGCTGCCTCATCCAGGCGCCCGATTGATTGGAGAGCACCTGCCAAATTGCTATATGCATCATCAAAATTTGGTGCCAATTTTATGGCCCGGCGGTAATTTTTTATAGCCTCTTTAGGCTTACCCTGAACCTGCAGGAGAGCTCCCAGGTTATTGTAGGCATCCGCAAAGCCGGGATCTAATTTTATGGCCTTTCGGCAAAATTTTTCTGCTTTGCTAATTTCACCTTTAATTCTGTAAATATTGGCTAAATTAGAATAAACAGGCACCAGACCCGGATCTAAACTGACAGCCTTTTGAAAATTTACTTCAGCCTTCTGCAAACTTCCTTGAAGTTTGTAAATAATGCCTAAATTATTATATGCTTTGGTAAAATTGGGATCCAAAGACAATGCCGATAGGTAAAGTTTGGCAGCCTCATCCAGCTTGCCTGCTTTCAAAAGGACCAGCGCCCGGTTAGAGTAATCAATTGCCGTCTTCATCTATTTCAATTAATTTTTGCGCTTTTTTCCTGTCACGGTCCATTCTTTTGGCTTCTAGTTCATATTTGTGTTGGATTTCTGTCTGTGATAGATTACCGGTTGCATGCATCTGTTGATGGATATTGCGGGAGAGGACATACTCCGAAAACTTGTTTAGTTTAGTATCCCACGGCTTATCAATGACCAAAGTATCTTTAGTATTGGAAAGGACACTTCGTACTTGACCCTCGCCTTTACCTCTGGCTACCCAAACAGGGAAGCCTGCATAGGTATTTTCTGCCCAGTTTTGGGTTTTATCTGTTAAGGTGATACTGGTCGCGGCAGATACTACTCCGGTAATCTCAAGAGCTTCATGTTTAATTTCTTTTTTGGGATCATTGAAATCCGGATTTTTGGCTAAAAATTCAGCAACTGGGTACCATTCATTATAGCTACGGCGGGCATTTTTAAATTCCACCTTTATGAAACCTGGATAAGCTTCATCCTGATAAGCCTTTACGCACTCTCTTTGCTTACCATTAATATCAGTTATAACCATATCTCATTATTGTATATCATATCGTAAAGGTAGCCACTTGACAAATACTCCATCCTGTTCCAGAATTACTAGTATATGATTAGTATTTCTGGAATAAAACATCAAAAGTCACTCGAGTCCCTCCCTTATTTCACCAAATCCCAGGCTAGTCTCCTCGTCGGCAAATCAGGGCGCAACCTAGATGGAAAACTAGCCCAACTTAGCCGTCTCGGGTATCTTGTTTCACTCAAAAAAAATCTCTACGTCACCGACACCTACCTGAACTCGGTCGACCGCCCTCACTACATCGAATTGATTGCCAACACCCTCCGCTCTCCCTCCTATCTCTCACTCGAATACGTGCTCGCCAAAACTGGTCTCACCCCCGAAGGGATATTTAGTCTCGAGTCTATCACCCTCAAATCATCGCGTGCCTTTTCCAATTTACTTGGTAATTTTGCTTACCATAGCATCAAGCCCTTACTCTTTACCGGCTATCGCCAGACCGAGTGGGAGGACAAAATTATCCTCGAAGCGACTCCGGCCAAAGCTTTATTTGATTGGCTCTACCTCAAAAAAATAACCAGTCTCAAAACGGAACTTATTTCTGATCTCCGTCTCAATTGGAACCAATTTTCTCCTGCTGATTATGACGAATTTACAAAGTACGTGAACCTCTCCAATTCTCCCAAGATGCATTCCATTAGCCGTATCATAAAAACACTCCATGCTCGTTAACGACCTCAAATCAGTTTGCCTTACCAACAAACAAGCTCATCCGGCATACTTGCGTAACTTACTCAAAGAACGTTTGCAGTTTTACGTTCTCCAATTTGTGAGCCTTTCCCCTTGGTCAGGCCAGCTCATTTTCAAAGGAGGGACCTGCCTCCGCTTTTTCTTTGATCTCCCCCGCCTCTCCGAAGACCTCGATTTTGATATTCTGGACGATACTAATTTTAGTTTGTCGTCACTCGAACTAGCCCTCACCAAGTATTTTGCCTCTACACTCCAATTTGCCAATCTCACCACCAAAATCGCGGGCAACGGCCGCACTCTCTATCTCAAATTTCCCATCCTAAATCAAATCGGTCTTAAGCTCACCCCATCAGACAGCAATATCCTCTTTGTTCGGCTCGATTTTGCCTCCGCTCTTGGCCATTCCTACACCATCGAACTGTCTACCAAATCCACCCTCAATTTTTCCTTTATCATAAAGCGCTACGCCCTCTCCGACCTAATGAGTGGCAAAATTGCCGCCATAATAACGCGCGAAACGACCGAGGGTACGGTTAAAGGGCCTCGCGTCAAAGGCCGCGATTACTACGATCTCATTTGGTACCTCGAAAAAAAAATTCAGCCCAACTGGGTCTATTTAACCGAGCTTACTGGCTTCGCCAAACACACCGTTCTCGCCAAACTCTCCAGTAAATTTGCTCACGTTGACCCCATCATTCTGCGGTCCGACCTCACTCCCCTTTTCCCTGACCCGCGCTTTGTGGATTCCTTTAGCCGCAACATTCATTCCCTATCCAAAGCCACACTTGCATCTCTCAAATAACCAGTGTATTCTCAAAGTATGTTGAGCTTCCTCAAGAATATCGGCACTACGGAAATCATCATTGTTGGATTGGTAGTCTTGGCTCTCTTCGGCAGCAAAATCATGACCGGCTTCTCCCGCGGCATGGGTGAATCCGTTAAAGAGCTGAAAAAGGTCAAAAAAGAGCTCCAGTCAGATTCCCAAGAGGAGGTGAATTCTTAAAGTATGTTATCCAATCTGGGTACCACTGAAATCATTATTATTGCCTTAATCCTGATAGTTCTCTTCGGCGGCAAAAAGATCCCCGAATTTATCAAAGGTTTGGGCGAAGCCGTCAAGGAATTCAAAAAGGCTTCCCAAGACAAATAATCTCATATGTTTCCCAACATCGGCACTACCGAACTTATCATTATTGGCATTGTCCTGGTAATCTTTTTTGGTTCTAAGAAGCTAAACGAGCTGGCCCGGGGTCTGGGCGAGTCTTCCAAAGAGATCAAAAAGATCAAAAAAGAAGTCGAGACCGCTTTTATCGAAAAAGGGGGTGAAAATAAGGATGTTTAAGAATATCGCCGCTCCGGAACTCATCGTTGTGGTCGTCCTCTTGCTTATTTTCTTTGGCGGCAAGAAGCTTCCCGAATTTTTCAGGGGCATAGGCGACGCCGTCAAAGAATTCAAAAAAGGAGCCAAGGAAGAAGACAAATAACCTATGACCGCCGAAGAGTCTATCAATAAGTACTTCCCGTATCTATTAGAGATCAGAAAACGCCTCTTGATTACCGTCTCCGTGATGCTTGTCTCCGGTTTCCTGGGCTTCTTCTACTACGACCGCATCGTGGCAGCCATGGTCAAAATGTTGAGCTTAGACGGCATCAACATCGTCTTTACCTCCCCTTTCCAATACGTTGAACTGGCTATATCCTCGGCCCTGCTCATTGGCCTAATTTCGGCCATTCCCTTTATCATTTGGCAGCTGCTTTCCTTTCTCAAGCCAGCTCTTAAAAACCCAGAATATCGGTTAGTGATTATGATGCTCCCCCTGGGTCTGCTGCTCTTTGCGGCCGGATTTGCCTTTGGGGTACTGATGATGAAATATGTGGTCATGATTTTCCAGCAAAACGCCAACAAATTAAACATCGGCAATTACCTGGACGTGTCCGCCCTGCTGTCCGCCATCATCACCACTTCCTCTCTCATGGGCCTGGCTTTCCAGTTTCCCCTGGTCTTAACCGCCCTGGTGCATTTCCAGGTCATCAAATACTCTTGGCTGGCCCGCCAGCGCCCCTGGGCCTACCTGTCTTCCTTTATTTTTTCCATCCTGCTCCCCCCCACCGACATTCTCTCTGACCTTCTGCTTACTCTGCCTCTTGTAATTCTCTTTGAGCTTACGTTAATATTAAATCGGCTGTTGTTAAAGGGCCATCAAAGGGGGTGAGACAGCGTGTTTAAAAGTATTGGTGCAACCGAACTAATTATCATCGCCGTCATCTTATTGATTCTTTTTGGCGGAAAAAAACTCCCCGAACTGGGCAAAGGCATCGGTGAATCTATCAAAGAGTTCAAAAAAGCCTTCAAGAGCGGAGATGACAAATAATCTCCTCCTGCCCCTGTTTACGGCCATGGCCCCGTTTGTGATTTGGCCCATCGAGCTGATACTGCCCTATCCGCACGTGGTTGAAGAAATAGTCAAAGCCGTTATGGTGTGGTGGGGCAAACCAAATGCAAAAACTGCCTTGCTTTTGGGAGCGATTTTTGCTTTCTCGGAAGCTGTTTTTTATCTCTTCAACTCCCCTTCCGCCCTCTCCCGCCTGGTCTACACCCTCCCTCTTCACGTCTCTACTTTTCTTATTTTGGCTTTGTCCCGCCGCCGTTTCTTTCCCCTTGGCCTAGCGGCCGCCATTCTCACTCACTGGCTCTACAACAAATTCACGGGCTACCCAGCCTTGCCATGATTGATCTTCCGGCGTCACTTGCGCCCATTTGGCATCTTCACCTAGCCTGATAACTTCCATCGTCGTCTTCAGTCTCATCACTACCCCCGAAGTAGCCGAGGCGGTTTGTAGAACATTCACCGTTCCATTTTCAGGCACCGTCACCCGGACTATATCTGGTCCACCTACTCCCAGTACCGTAGGCGCAGTAACCAAATTTACTTTCCAGGAAATCACCCCCGATATTCCAGCCGAGAGCACTCCCACCATGACCGCTACCGCTATTCTTCCCCCACCTTCCCTTCTTTTCACCTCTACCACCTCCTGGTTAACATGGCCATTCAAAGTCCGCATATACAAAGCCAGGAACACAAACCCGGCTACCAGAATGATAATTAATCCCCACACACTCATAGCTTGCGCCCCGCCCACAAAACCAAACAGGCTGTTGCTGGCGCTGGCTTGAGTCACCAATTCTTTCAGTTTGTCCATTTTGGCGTTGGCTCCATTCATCTCAATACTCGCCTCCCGGTAAGCCCGGATCTTCTGCTCCGGCGTCACCACTTCCTTTTGCAAGGCCACAACTTTATCCAAAGCCACGTCAATATCACTCTTCAAGGTAATGCTTTGGGCAAAATAGGCTGTTTTTTCCAAAGGCCGGGCCAACTCCACCGCCTGTTTGCGCGCGCTGTCCACCGCGTCTTGGGATACCACCCAAATATCCGCCGTCCTGACCGCCAGCGTCCGGCTTTCTCCAGGTTTGAGTAAAAACTCGCCCTCAACATAATATTGATTCTTTTCGGCGTCAAATTTTACTTCCAGCCCCGCGTCCGACTGCAAAATATCTTCTTTCTTAATTTCCGCCGGCAAATAATATTTCAAAGATACCGTCTGGCTAATCAGGCTGGAAGGATTAGTTACCAGCGACTTAAAGACCACGCTACCCACTTCTAGCCAAGTGTAATCTACCCACCCTATCATTCCTTTAGCCAAGAATTTCTTATTAGCCCCAATCAGTCCCCGGATCGCCAGCAGCCTATTTTTCAGCCGCTTCTCCGCCGTATCTGCCTGAAAACTGGGCACAATTGCCATATCTCCCTTGGGCAATCTGTTCACGGCTAAGACTGCCTTTGTCAGTTCGTTCACCCGGGTCGGGCTAGTCCCGCCTGCCAGCATTTTATCCGCCTCCGCTTGCCGCTCTTCTAGTACCGCCGCCAGTTTCTCTACTTCGGCCACCCGATCCGTAACCTCTCCGATGGCTTTTTCCAGCCCCGCCGTGTAACTCGTCAGAGATTTTACTCCGGCAAATCTACGGTCCGCCAATGCCGCCTTCACTACCCGAGCTTGGGTCAAGACCACATCCAGCTCTTTCCAGCCCCAGGATCTTTTCAGGCTGGCCAATTGTCCGAATAAGGTATTTGTAGCCGCCGAATCTGTCTCTTCTCCCAAAGTCTTTTCGATTTCCGTCAAGCTTTTGGATAGATCGCCATCGCTTAATTGCCCCCACTTTAAAAACAGAACCCCGGTTTTGCTGACCACATATTGTCCGCTCATAAACAATTGGCTGGCAGTCTGTTTGGTTTCTTCAATTTTGGCCCCCACTTCCGGGATATCTTCCTCAATAAAGTTTTGAACAACAGGTTTGTTCACTAATTGCTCTAACAAAGTCCTGGTCTGGGTTATCGTGCTAGTGATGTTGGTAATATTCGTCGCCTGCGATCCGGTTAAAGTTCGACCCGTATGACTCCACAAGTCGGATATCAAATTTCCAAATCCGGCCATCGTTCTATTGGAGTAACCCCACACGGCAGAAGCAATATCCCCCGCCGTCGGCACCGTTGCCGCCGCAGCCACTACTTCCCAACTTTTATCCAGACACATGTAGTCGGTACCGATGGTGCAGCACACCTGGGCCCGGTAATAGCCGGTGGTGGTCGGAGCGGTAAACCCATACGAATACCAACCATCGGATGCCCCGGTCATAGCGGCCGCGTTTATATGTACTGTTCCGTCGGGATAGCGGCTGGTAATAGTGCAAGTTCCTCCGGTCACCGGAGCATAGCTGTCATCGTACACAAATTCCCCCGCTGTACAACTGGCTCCCACCGTGCACGTCTGGATTGAGCCGGCCGCGGCTCCGACACCCGTAGCGGATATCAGAGCCGCACCAGCCAAGGTAACTACGATTAGTGAATTGTTTTTAGTAGTTACCATATTTTTATGCCTCAGTCGGAAGCGGCCTTTTTAAATTCCCGAACTGAATCGGTAATTCCCCGGGTCAACTGGGGCAGCTTAGAACCCCCAAACATCACCAATAAAATGGCGGCGACGATTAGGAGTTCAGTTGTTCCTATGTTTTGCAGCATGCACTATCACCTCGCTTTCTACGTCCAGTATGGACGGTTTATTAATATGTTGTCAACGAGCACTTTTAATCTTATCGTAATCTTATCATTTGCCTCTTGACTGACCTCGATTTGAGGTGTAGGCTATATTTAATGATCTCCCTGTCCTTTAATCTTTCTCCGGGACTTAAAAGCTGCTTAGCCAAAATCGACAACTTTAGAAACGAGATCCTGACTACTCCCCTTCCATCGCCTCGCCTCTTAGAACTGCGCTGGAAAACCACCCAAAGATATATTACCGCCTGGACTACCCTTACCCCGTCCCTGCGCCCTACCCACTTAAAACAGGCTCTTGATCGCATCCGCCAAGATTGGGCCACCGATCTACCCGACGGGGCCGCCCCCATCCTGGAATACCTCAATTCCCCGGGATTACATCCCGTTCTTCAGACTGCCATCGCCCACCTAGCTTTTGTCCCCCCCCAGACATACCTGGTACCCCAAGTCTACCTCCACCGCCGCGGCTACGACTGCCAAGGATTAGTCTGCTTGGATGAATTCTGGCTCAAAAATATGGATACATATAAACAGCTTCTGGCCACCAATGCCAAGTCCGCCAGTATCACCCAATGGGTAGATTTTTATGCCCAAGCCGCCCTTTATCAATTCGCCCTCACCGAAAGAGCCGTCCTGGCTCCCTCCCCCGAATCTCACAAAGGTCTGTGGAGCCTGTCTGACCGGCAAAAATCCATTCTCGCCCGCCTGGAAGCCCCCGGTTCCTCCATCACCAACCGCCACGCCCAACACCTCTGCAAGATTTCTCAAATTACCGCTTCCCGCGACCTGTCCAAAATGGCCGCCCTGGGTCTGCTTTTTACCCACGGCCGCGGCCGCTCGGTGTACTACACCAGAATATAAAGAAAGTCTCCAACAACTATATCTCCAAGGAAACTCCCTCGCTGATATTGCAAATAACCTCAGTTGTTCAGTTCACAAAGTTACTTATTGGATGCGCAAGTATAATATCCCCCGCAGGTCTCAATGGAGACCCTTTTGAAATTAGTCACGACATTACCAGAGACAAAAACTTCCTTTATGGATTAAAGGAAAAATTTGGTAAAATTGTTCAAATTCCAACACAGGGTAAAGGTACATATAAGAAAAAGTCCAGATTTGGAGTTTGTACAATCACCGTCGGAAATGTAAAATTGAAGAATTGGATCCTAAATGAAATAGCCATAAGTAAATTGCCTGGGTAGTTCAGTGGCAGAACGCGCGCATGGTAAGCACGAAGTCGGGAGTCCGATTCTCCCCCCAGGCTCATATTTCTGCTATACTTTAGTTAGAGAGTGAGGTGATTATCTTGGACGAACCAAAAAAGTGCAAAAACTGTCAAAAGGTCATGACCCAACAGGGTGAAATCTGGGTGTGTGAAGATTGCGGACCGGAAGAAACCGTTGCCGCTCCCGCTCCCGTAGTCGACGCCGGCGCGGCTCAAGCAGCCGTCAACGACGCCGTTTCTACTCCAACCCCAGCTGTTTGAGCTCAAAAAACGCTTCCTCCTTGTGCGGGAGCGTTTTTTTGGCTAAAATCTCTCCATGGCCAAAGGAAACCGCCAACTTTTCGCTTTCATTTGCCCGGTCTGTAAATCCCAAAACTACGTCATGACCAGAAACAAGGTCAATACTCCGGACAAATTAACCATATCAAAGTATTGCCGCCGCTGCCGCAAGCACACTCTGCACAAAGAAAATTCCAAGCTTAAGTAGCCGATTGGGGTATATAATTTGGGTATAGGGATGTGGTGAAATGGTATCACTAGCGTCTCCAAAACGCTCATTCCAGGTCCGAATCCTGGCATCCCTGCTAGTTGACTTTTCGTCTCAATATGATACGATAAAGAAGTATGAATGAGACGGAAATTACTCCCAGACAGCGAAAGATCCTGGATATTTTAGGCACGAGAGATGAAGCGATTAGGACCGAATTAGCCGCTGCTTTATCAACCAGTTACCCCGTCTCTAAACCCACTTTATCCCGGGACCTAAAGCATCTTTTGGCTTCGGGTCAAATTAAAAGCACCGGCATTGGCCGGAGCACGTCGTATTTGCTACCCGCCACTCACCCATTGCTAAAACCGGTAAATCTTTCCGCTTATTTTGATCTTGAGCCAGACCAGCGTACTGCCGCCAAAAAACAATTCAACCAGCAGATTTTTAGCCAACTTCCAGATCTATTTACCGCCCCAGAAATCACGGAGTTGGAACGTATTTATAAACCTTTTCCCAAAAATCCTAATTTTCGTGAGTTGGAAAGATTCGTTATTGAGCTATCTTGGAAATCTTCAAAGATTGAGGGCAACACCTACACGCTTTTAGAAACTGAAGGGTTGATCAAAGACGCCAAAAAGGCCTCCGGCAAATCTGCTTACGAAGCCACCATGATTCTAAACCACAAATCAGCCTTCGAAGCAATTTTAAAAAACCCAAATAGCTTTTTGCGTCTGGATTCCTCTATCGTTCTTCAACTCCACAATACGCTGATTGCCAACCTCGACATTTCCACTGGGATTCGTACTCATCCTGTCGGTATCTCAGGCACAGTTTATTTACCCCCTGATAACCAGTGGTTGCTTACTGAATACTTCAGTCAAACTCTAGATTATTTAAACCAAGTTCGATTTCCCCTAGAAATTGCCCTCATATCATCAGCAATGATCGCCTATCTCCAACCTTTTGCCGATGGCAATAAACGTACCGCTCGCATACTCACTAACGCCATCCTCATCGCCCATGGTTACTACCCACTCTCCTACCGAAGCATCGATGAAAACGAGTACAAACAAGCGCTAATTTTATTTTTTGAAACTAATAATCTGTATCATCTGAAAAGGTTAATTGTAGATCAATACCGCTTTGCCCTCTCTACATACTTTCTTTAGAAATTTTGTAAGAAGTCATTTCCATCCCAGCATTGCTAAATACACCCCCAGCAATCCAAACAACGCCACTCCCACCCACCGCGGCACGGATTTGCCGCTAAACCGATGCAAAATCAGGGCAAAAATTCCGGTAGTCAGCCCCAGCCACACCGTCTCCCACGTCCCCAACGCCATGGGACTTGAAAACAGCATCAAAATTCCCCCGATCAACAGCAAATTATATACATTGCTGCCTACGATATTTCCAATGGTCACCTTGGCTTGATGCTCTTCCTGGGCAAATATAGTTGTCAAAAGTTCCGGCAGCGAAGTCACCGCCGCCGTCAATGTCAGCCCCAGAATCGTCGTTGAATATCCGCTAACCAATGAGATTCCCTCCACCGCCCCCACCGTCATCATTCCCCCCACCGCAATTACCGCCAGCGCAACCAATAATCCTATCCCATCCCCCACCCCCAACTTTTTTGCTGCTTGATGATTAAATCTCTTGGCATCCTCATGGCCCCGCCCATCTACTCCCCACAAGTACTCCTTGATAGTTACTACCGCGGCCAACACTAACAAAATCCACCCCGGCCAACCCCAGGCCTGGACTGCCGCAAAAGCCGCCGTCGCTCCCAGAAGCACCCATATATTCCTCTGGGTCTTAGTCGTCCCAATGCGCAGCTTACCCAGCATAATGCCTACCGGCAAGACCAAAAGCACGTTCACAATATTCGATCCTATGATATTTCCCCAAGCCAACCCCGCGTCACCTTTGATCAAAGAAGTTCCGGAAACTACCAGCTCCGGCAGGCTGGTTCCCACCGCCACCACCGTGGTCCCAATTATCAAAGGCGACAATTTCAGCCCCCGCGATATTTTAATCACCAATTTCACAAACGCATGTGTCGCTAAAAGTAACATTCCTACCCCGAGTCCGAATTTAAGTATCAGATATTCCATATGGTAAAGACCGCAAATCCTCCGTACAATAACCCTGCCAGCCCCACAATGACCACCCTCCACCAGACCGGCCGCAAAGCCTTCGGCAGTTCTAAATTCAATTTCAAAATCAACATCGCGTACACACACATCGCCACTGCGTTCATTACCGCCCCCATGACCACCAGCGCCAGCGGCTCAATAAATCCCGCCCCCAGGACCAGTATTCCTAAGCCTATCTGCAGCCACAAAAACCCGTAAAAATACTTCCCGATACTATGAACCCTGAACCATGAACTATGAACTAGAACCAAGTTCTCTGCAGCCATTCGGGCGTTGCTCCCATACACCGCAAACTGCGTTCCAAACAACATTAGTGCTACAGCTATTAAAAATGCTATCCCCAGATTACCCATAGTTTTTGCTTCCAAAAGCACAAATTTAATGCTGGTCCCCACTTCGGGATGCCCATGTACCGTTGCATAAGCCAAAACCATCAAAAGCAGCATGGTCACCATCCCTGTGGCCCAAAAAATAATTCCGTGTTCCAGGTTAATTCTCCCCCACCACGTCTTAAAGCGTCCAATATTTTCATCCGTTTGGGCAAAAACTTCCCCCGTCAACTTCACTTCTTCCTCTTGTCCTACCAATATATTAGTAATATGCCCGGAATGTTTCCCCATCCCGTACCCTTTCTCCTTCACGTATAAACTTTGGGCCAAATTTAAGTTTCCCCCCGCCCCGGAATATACCAAAGCCGCCAAAAAAGTGGCTACCGGGACGCCTTTCGGCAGCCAACCTACGTTTACAATCCCCATGGCCAAAGCCGCCCAATCTGCCCGTCCGGCCAGCCATATAGTTAGTCCCACCACCAGCGGCACCCCAATCAAAACAATGCCTTTCTGTACCGTCTCCTGGGTCCGGTACACTACCCGGCCCAAACTATAAATCCCTCCCAAAACTACCAACATGCCTATTCCCCACCACTTAGAATATTCACTCCCGGCTGCAGTAGCTGCCGCTACCGCCGCTGCGGCTATAATCCCCGGCCAGATCCAGGGAATAATCGTGGAAATAATAAACCACACCGGCGCCGCCTTGCCCCATTTCCTGGCCCATCCCGCAAACACCGATTCACCAGTCACCAAGCTATACCGTTCAATTTCCATATTTAAGAAAAACTGCAAAGTGATTCCCACTACCGCCGCCCAGGCAATCCCCAGACCAAAATTGCTGGCCAAATACGGCCACAAAATCAGCTCCCCGCTCCCCAGCCCCACTCCCAAAATAATAAAGCTCGGCCCGATCAGCTTCAGCAACCTGGGCGCCTCCGGCATCTCCCGCATAAATTTATCTTACCAATTTTTCCACAACTCCGCGAGCGGTATATCCCGGGCTATAGTGCATTTGTCCCCCACGTTTATAAACAACCGCAAACTATCGCCTATTGTTACCCCGCCCGTATTGTATATGGCCAACCGTAATTCAGGGTGCAGCTGCGGCCATTGTGCAAATTCTTTTCCTCTAAACAGAGGTTCGGGGCAAACCGATATTCTCCAACCACTCCCTTCTTCCAAAAAACCCCTGCCTAGACTGTAAGTATAAAAGTCCCGCCCGGGGTCATATGTCATGCCATGCAATACAATTGCTGCCCGACGCCCATCTTCATGCCATATGGGAGGCATGCCTGTCCCAATCCGGTGCTCACCCCACTCCGGCACGGGAGCAAATGGCACTTCTCCTACTGTCTCTGCCTGACCACCTGAATAACGAAACATAACTAATTTATAATTTTCTCTATCTGGTCTAAACAGAAATAGATCGTTAACCATGGGTGTAGTATTTTTACCCCAACCCAATTCTTTCAACACCTTCAATTCTCTAAGTTTAACTTCCACCTCATCCTCTATCTTTGCAACCGCCGGATAAGCCTTATAAGCCTTTTCCTTGTCTTCCCAAACTACGGCAGTCAACCCGCACACCAGCCCCCCTAGAGCCCAAGCTACCCGCGGATCCTCTAAAAATACTTCACCCTCCCTATCCCGTACCACCGTCTCTCCACTATAAGATCCCCCCTCGTCTATTCGTCCAGCCACCAAGCTACCCCCATCAGATTCTCCCGCCTGCGCTGGCTCCGTCACATGCCGACCCACTAGCATCACCCCACTACCATTACTCCATGCAGCCATATTTATCCGGCCACTAATTACCATGCTTTCGATATTTACTTTCACTACCTTTATGTTACAATACTTGACAACGGGTCGGAAGACTCGGTTTTTATATGAATCCGGTCAAATATGTGCAGGAAACCATTGCCGAACTCAAGCACGTCTCCTGGCCCAGCCGTCAGGAAACCATAAAGCTCACCGTCATTGTCATTGCCATTTCCATAATCGTCGCCTTCTACGTCGGCGGCCTGGATTACACTTTTACCAATCTATTGAAACTCATTATTAAATAACAATTGTATGACTATCGTATGACTATGAATGACAACAGTATGACAGTCACTGAAAAAGGTCTAGGCGGCAAAGCCATTCCTGGGCATATTGTCATCGATGACAACCCTGAGCGAGAGTCGAAGGGTCACTGGTACGTGGTCCACACCTACTCCGGCCATGAAGCCCGGGTGGCCGAAACCCTGCGCCAGCGGGCCACCACTCTGGGCCAAACCGACAAAATTTTCGAACTGTTAATCCCCACCCAGGATAAAATCCAAATCAAGCACGGCGCTAAATCCACCATCAAAGAGAAAATCTTTCCTGGGTATCTGCTGGTCAAAATGGTGGTCGATGACGATTCTTGGCTGGTGGTCAGAACCACCCAAGGTATCACTGGATTTGTAGGCACCGGCAACAAACCCACCCCTCTCTCTGAAGCCGAAGTCGAGGCCATCATGCAATTTGCCCAAATGGGGGCCCCTAAATACAAAGCCAACTTCAGCCTGAACGAAGCCGTTAAGATTACTGACGGTCCTTTTGCCGACTTCCTGGGTAGTATAGAAAGTATCGACGAAGATCACGGCAAACTAAAAGTCTTAGTTTCTATTTTTGGCCGGGAAACGCCTGTGGAATTAGATTT
>Ga0082335_1002047_pt1 | contig 39254 bp, 40 predicted proteins | sample Subgrocontami58m_FD_72375 | JGI IMG/M metagenome (GOLD analysis project Ga0082335, IMG submission 72375) | Subsurface groundwater microbial communities from S. Glens Falls, New York, USA - GMW37 contaminated, 5.8 m (SPADES assembly) (version 2) ...
TTTTTTTCCCCCTTAGCGGGGCCGGCTGGCCCTTCGCCGCCAGCGTCTTCGGCAACCGCCTCACCTTTTTCACCCTCAACTTTCTCAACCTTAGTAACATCCTCCTCAATTTTTTCCTTAAGCGCTGCTAGTTCAGCCTCGGACCGAGGCGGGGTTATTGTAACCAAAATTTCGTCGGCCAGCCCAAGCACTCGAATACCTTTGGGCAGTATCAAACTGGTCAGGTGTAAACTTTGATTCAAGGCTGCTAGTGATGTTAAGTCCACCTCTATCTCGTGTACCAAATCTTGTGGTAAGCACTCCACCTTAAGGTGGTCGATATTTTTCACTAAAATACCACCGAGCTCCTTTACCGCCGGCGCTTCCCCTAGGAACTTTAACGGAATATCAACCTCGAGCATCTCGTCCATACGTACTTGGTGGAAATCTACGTGCCGCACCGCGCCCGTGGTAGGGTGCAGCTGCACATCTTGGATCAACGCCTTAACCGGCGTACCGCCCTCAATAGCAAGATCCAGTAGTGTGCTCTCACCTGCCTGCCGGTATGCTTTCTCAAATGCCACACGGTTAACCGCCACTGGTGTGGCGCTAACTCCATGGCCATAAATTACGCCGGGAACGGCTCCGCTGCGACGAATATTACGTACCTGTTTACCGAGCGAGGTTCGAACTTGAACGGAAAGTGTTGTCATAAAGTGATTGTTATACTTGCGAACTAGTAGCTGCGGCCGGAAAAAGTAACTGGTGAACATCCAGCACCTCGTCCACTGAAATTCTCGTCTCATCTTTGAAGCGTAGCACGTCGTCGCCCGTAAGGTCGGTTACCAGCCCCACCGAGGTGATGCCGATTCCCGAGCTCATGATGAGCGCCACAATTGAGCTGCCACACCGAGCACACTGAATGTGCACCAGATGTGCCTCGTCGCGTTCATCCAATACGCGCGCGCGCAGCGGATTATATGACGCCTCACACAGTGGGCAGTACGATATTAGCCGTAACCCATCGCTCGATAGTTGGTGTGATTTTCGCCTGGCCTGCATATTTGTATCGGCACCTCTAAGATGCCGATACGGTAATCGTAACACGTGGTCAATGATCTGTCAAACCTATAACACGTTCTCCATCGGTGCCTGACGCCCGAAGTGACGAGCCAAATTCTGCAGCACACCGACCGCCGCCAAACTTACGACCAGCGAGGATCCGCCGTAAGAAACAAACGGTAGCGTTAAGCCAACTACCGGTACAAGACCTAGATTCATACCAATGTTAAGTGCCGCTTGCACAGCAAACAGGCTAAAAAAACCTACCGCTAGCAGCACTGCAAAATCATCACGCAAACGACGTATCAGCCACAACAACCGGCCCAAAAAACCAGCCCACAAGCCGAGTACTAATATACTGCCGACAAAGCCGAGTTCCTCCGCCAGCGAGGCAAAGATGAAGTCGGTGTGCTGCTCAGGCAAGAACTTTAGCTGGCTCTGGGTGCCGAGCCCGAGTCCCCGACCCCACCAGCCGCCGGCTCCGACCGCCACCACGGATTGAGTTACGTTATACCCTGTCCCCAATGGATTAGCACGAGGATTTATGAATGTAAGCAAACGATCACGCTGATAATCACGCAGAAAAAAACTGAACGCTGTCGCCACTACTAACAACACGCCGATTGCCCCTAGCCACCATCGTCGCGGTTTAGGCACGACCGCGAGCAGGACCCCGCAGCCGACCAACATTAAAAAACCAGAACCAAAATCAGGCTGCGCCAGCACCAACCACATGAGCGGTGTAAGTAACGCCACCGCGCCAATAGTCTTGCGCACATCGAGTGGTGGGCCCACATGTGTAAGGTAGCTGGCGAGTACTACGACCCACATAAACTTCACGAGTTCGATTGGCTGAAAGCTTAGGCTACCAAACCTGAACCAGCCGGTGGTACCGCGTATCGTTGTTCCTAACAACAACACTAGTATTAATAGTACGATTGCTCCCAGGTAAGTCAGGCGCGACCACGACCGGTAGATACGGTAGTCAACAGTCGCGCCGATTAATAGTGCTGCCAAACCCAAAACAAAACTTCCCAACTGACGCCAGAACAGTGCCGTTAGCTCCGGTTGCGCTAAAGTACTTGAATACAGCTCTGCTAAACCCACGCCGCAAAGCAGCAGGGTGAGCGCTAACAACGTACCATCCCAGGTGCGAATAAGCTCTTTGAGCCTACGCCACATAATTCTACAGCGGCCGCACTACCGCAGCATCAAACACGTTGACTTCGGGCTTAACTATCAAACGGTCAGCGACGAGTGCTTGTGGCCAGGCCAGTTCCACTACCCGGCGTTCACCGCTCGTAATACTGGCTATAAGTTGACGACCAACCGCCACCGGTACCCCACCACGCAATAGTACCGCTGTCACGCCAACGTCGTAATAACCATACGTGCTGCGGTTGAACAGCGTGAATCGTAATGACGTACCAATGCCCTCAGCTAGTTCAAGTTTTTCACCCTCCACTATAAAATCAGGCAGCCGCAAGTTACTGTCAGCCCGCACCCGCTGCCAACCTGCTTGTTCGATTGTTAGCTGAACTTGACGTGGCGGCTGGGCGAGTTGGGCTGCTAGATGAATGACGTACTTCTCTTCCAGCGGCATAATAAATCCCTGACCGCGAACTTCGACTCCATCCACACTGAACACTGCTCCGAATTCAGGCGCACCCCAACCAGGGTTGGGATTTTTTACTAGCGCGACCAGGTTATACCGCCCGGTGCCAGCTGGTATGGCCACAGCCTTGCCAACCTCCAGCGGTAACGGGGCATTCCGCTTTCGATATTCGGCAAAGTTTACATTCGACGTAACTAGCAAACGAAATGACTCTTCTTCAGCCTTGCGCGAGGCCAGCCAATCTACCCATTGCCAACCGGAATACAATATCAACCCAACTCCCACTGCACCTAGTATCGTTACACCAATGCGCCTGATAACGGCTCGGTGCAAAAAATACCAGTAACCCCACTTAAGTTCTTCGTTGGACAATGGCTCGGGCATATGGTCTAGGGCTTATTCTACCACGCCCACTCGCCGCCAGCTACAGCCCGTGGTATACTACAGAATACTAATAGTGATCTATGTATTTCGAAACCAGCAAGGATGTACTCAATGTCTCGCTCGCCGTATCGGTGTTTGGCTTAGCCGTACTGGTCGGCTGGATATTGGTTTACTTTATCGTAATTATTCGGCGCCTCGTACGGCTGCTGGCTGGTATTGAGGAGCGTATGAGGAAACTTGATGATTTCCTGTCGATAGTTCGCGAAAAGCTGGAGCATTCAACGTCGTACCTATCTATCTTAGCCACGGCGGTTAAAGAACTGATAAGTTACGTGGCCGAGCGGCGATCAGGCGTCAGCCGCGGCAAAAAAACCCCCATCTTATAGTGTAATTAATGTCCGCTGCACCCAAAGGCCGGGTTTTTTAATGGCGCTTGCCAGGCGCACTGGCGCCGCCTAAAGTAGAAAGTATAGCGCTCCGTTCCTGATGGCAGCGGGGCTTTCGCAGCCGACAACGGTGCGGCACTCTCAAGACAGACGAACCGAATTACGTTAGTTTTAACCTGTACCATGAGTAAATTCGCCCACCTCCACGTCCACAGCCACTACTCCCTGCTTGATGGGCTGCCAAAAATTCCAGACCTGGTTGCTAGTGCTAAGGCCAAGGGTTTTACAGCTTTGGCACTTACCGATCACGGGTCAATGTACGGTGCCGTAGAATTCTACAAGGAGTGCACCAATCAAGGACTGCAACCTATCATTGGTGTGGAAGCCTATGTAGCGCCTCGCCAGCTTACTGATAAGGAAGCACGGCTAGATGACCGCAACAGCCACCTGGTATTGCTGGCGCGCAACCTTGCCGGCTACCGCAATTTGCTGAAACTAATAACCCTGGCGCACCTCCAGGGGTTTTACTACAAGCCCAGAATTGACCACGAGGCTCTGCGCCGTTATAGCAGTGGCTTAATCGCACTCTCGGCCTGCTTAAAGGGCGAAATTCCGCAGGCTTTGCTGCGCGGGGATGAGCCTAGTGCCCGCCAGCTTATCGCCACCTATCGTTCGATCTTTGGAGAGGGAAATTTTTTTCTTGAAGTACAAGCCCATCCGGAACTTAAGGAGCAGCAGCTAGTTAACGCTGAACTTAGGCGCCTGGGTGTTGAACTGGGGTTGCCGCTGGTGGCAACGGCTGACAGCCATTACCTTGAACCCGGTGACCGCGACGCCCAAGACATACTGGTGTGCATTCAAACGGGAAAGAAAGTTGCAGATACTGATAGGCTAGACATGCGCGGAGTTGATACGTCGCTCAAGGATGAGGCAACGATGCGCGCTGAGCTACCAGACTTTGGCGACGCTATTGATCAAACGTTCGAACTCGCCGCCGGGATCAAGCTTGAACTAGAACTTGGCAAACGTTTTTTTCCGGCCTACCCCACACCCCAGGGCGAAACACCTGAAGCCCACCTCAGGCTACTGACAGAACATGGCCTGGCTAAGCATTTCGTAAGCGAGGTACCCGATGTGGTACGAGACAGAATGGAATACGAGCTCGGCGTAATTATGAAAAAGGGTTACGCCAGCTATTTCCTGGTGGTCGGTGACTTTGTTAACTGGGCACGGGGTAAGGGCATAATTGCTACGACCCGCGGTTCCGCCGCCGGCTCGCTGGTTTCGTACCTTATTGGCATCACCACTATCAACCCATTAAGCTACGGGCTACCGTTTGAACGGTTCCTTAACCCCGAACGCCCTAGTCCTCCTGATATCGACATGGACTTTGCCGATAATCGTCGCGACGATGTTATTGCTTATGTAACCGCCAAGTACGGCGTCGACCACGTAGCGCAAATAGTGACTTTTGGCACCATGCAGGCGCGGGCGGCCGTACGTGATGTCGGGAGAGCCTTGGGGCTAGCCTACGGCCTGTGCGACATGGTAGCAAAACTGATTCCGGTAGGTAGCCAAGGTTTCCACATGACGATCGAGCGGGCACTCCGTGAAGCGCCTGAACTGCGAGCGCTGTCGGACGGCGACCCGCAAGTTGCTAACCTATTGGCCCTGGCCCAGCGCCTCGAGGGCTGCGCCCGGCATGCTTCAGTGCACGCTGCCGGAGTGGTCATATCCCCCACCCCCCTCACCGACCACGTACCGCTGCAATATGACGGCGACGGCCAGCAGGTCATCACCCAGTACGACATGTGGTCGTGTGAAGATGTGGGCTTGGTTAAAATGGACTTCCTAGGTATACGTAACCTATCAATCATGGGCAGCGCGGTAAAAATTATTGAAAAAACCAAAAACATCCAAATCGACCTCGAACGCATACCCATGAACGACGCAAAGACGTTCGACCTTATGGCCAAGGGCGAAACCATGGGTATGTTCCAGCTGGGGGGCAGCGGTATGACTAGATACTTAAAAGAACTTAAGCCCTCAACCCTGACTGACATCATGGCCATGGTAGCCCTGTTCCGCCCCGGACCCATGAATTCAATCCCCGAATTCATTCGCCGCAAGCACAACGCGAAGGCCGTCAGCTACCTCGACCCCAGACTCAAGGACATTCTAGCGGCTTCGTACGGCATCATCACCTACCAGGACGACGTACTACTGATCGCCATAAACCTAGCTGGCTACACCTGGGAAGAAGCTGACAAGCTGCGCAAAGCCATGGGCAAAAAAATCCTGAAGGAAATGGCTCGCCAAAAAGAGAAGTTCATCTCCGGTTGCATCGCACACGGCGGCCTGACCGAGGCCAGGGCGGTGGAACTATGGCAGCTGATCGAACCATTTGCTGCTTATGGTTTTAACAAAGCCCACGCGGCCTCGTACGCCATCGTGGCTTACCAAACGGCGTACCTTAAAGCCAACTACCCGTCTGAATTCATGGCCGCACTCATGACCGCCGAGGCTGGTGACATGCCGACCATTGCCCAGGCTGTCGCCGAATGTCGACATATGGGCATCGAGGTGCTCCCGCCCGACGTCAACGAATCGCTGGCCACCTTTACAGTGGTCGACGAACGCCGTATTCGCTTTGGGCTTAACGCTATTAAGAATCTAGGCGAGCAAATAGTCGAGGTAATAATTGCCGAACGAAAAACTAGTGGTCCCTTTACCTCGTTGGAAGACCTGTTGCGCCGTTCCGCAGGACGTGAGTTGAACAAAAAATCGCTAGAAAGTTTGGTAAAATGTGGCGCACTTGATAGCCTACAGCCAAACCGCCAGCGGCTTTTGAGCGGCATGGAAATAATGCTTGCTTACGTACGCGATGCCACGCGCGCCCGTGACACCAAACAATCTAACTTATTCGGCAATGATGAGACATCCTTGGCGCAGCCTCGACTAACACTGCCCGAATTACCTGAAGCTGATAAGCAAACTCGACTAGCCTGGGAGCGCGAACTGTTAGGGTTGTATGTAACCGAGCACCCCTTTGCCGACTACGCAAAAGAACTATCCGGGCTAGTGACGCCGCTAGTTGAACTTTTGGGGTTGGCTGGCGAACCTAACGTCAAATTGGCTGGCCTGATCACCGCGGTCAAGCCAATTACCACAAAAAAGGGGGACTCGATGCTTTTTTTCACGCTGCAAGATATGACGGAAAGTGTGGAAGCAATCGCTTTTCCCGACTTATACCGTGAAGAAAAAAATAAGCTTGTGGTCGGTGGTATCATCGCGCTCGCTGGCCGCGTGTCACGCAAGAACGGTGAACAAAAAGTGATTGCCGAAAAGATATATGTGCTCGTTGATCCAGCTACGGCTACGGCTACAGTACGACAGATTGACCAACGCGACCCAATAGCATCAAGCGTCGTCTCGTCGGTACCCGCGGCCGAAGCCGAACTTACACTGCGACTACCAACTAGCGCCACGCGTGAAATAATTGAACAACTTAAGGCTGTACTCGTTGGGCAGACTGGCCACACTCGCATTAGTTTCCTGGTGCCTCAAGGTGGTGGCTGGAAGAAGATCACTACACCATATCGCGTGACTCCAGACAGCGCCTTACGCCGACGCTGCCAAGAACTATTAGGTGATGGAGCTCTAGATCAGTCGACGACCAACTAGGGTTCTGCTATAGTAACATTCGGAGATAAACACCTATGACACCACGTCCACACCACCCCAGTACGCTACCATCACCCGGCACGCAAGTACCCATGAAACGTATTGTGGTAAGTTTTTCAATCGCCGTCGTGATGGTGGTGGCAGCGGTGTTGTACTACACGTTACAACGAGCAATTGTAACCCTCGAACTTGAACCAGCCAGTGAAGTAGCCGAGTCTACCTTGACCGTCGGCGTAAAAGACAGTGGTGCCAGCTTAACCGGTACGGTGGCGGCGCTCGAACTTTCGGGGAGTAAGAAATTCCCCGCCTCGCCCTCGGGCGTGCGCGATGACAAGGCGTCAGGAACCGTCACCCTCAGCAATAACCAAACCACCGCCCAAACCTTGATTGCGACGACTCGCCTGCTTTCACCCGACAAGGTGCTATTTCGGCTCCGCCAAACAGTGTCTATTCCGGCCCGCGGCAAGCTCGAGCAGGTGGCGGTGATTGCCGACCAAGCCGGTGAAGCCAGTGCTATCGGGCCGACCAAATTCACTATTCCCGGGCTTAGGGCGAACCTACAAGATAAAGTATACGCTGAGTCGACCGAACCCATGCGCCGGGCGGAAAAACCAGGCAGCAAGGTAACGGCCGTTGATCTTGATGATGCGCGCAAATCACTTACTGAATTACTAGTCCCACAGGCACTGGCGAAACTCCGCGAACAATTACCCGCCGCCGAACGCAGCTGGACAGTTGTTTATAAGAGCGAGACTCCGAAAGCAGAATCCAGTGTTCCGGCCGGCACAACTGCGACCGAATTCACCTATAGTGTCACGGTTAAGGTGGTAGCCGTATTCTACGATCCCCAAGTCTTAAGAGACCGCGTGCTAGCGGAATCGCAGGCCGACCTTTCCAGTGGTCGCAAGATTCTAAGTATTGAAGAACAGAGTCTCGCCGTTGGTGTTGGGGCAACCAGTGTTGAGGAAAAAACCGCCTCGCTCACAGTAAAATTTTTAGCCAAGGTTTCCATAACTGATGCCGAACGAGCTTTTAGTAAGGCTGATCTGTTGGGCCGTACAGCCGAGGAGGTACAAAACTACTTTGCCTCGGTACCCGGGGTCAGGAATGCTCAGGTTGAAATGTCGCCGTTCTGGGTAAACACTGTCCCTACCGTTGAAAGCCACATCACAATCGAGATCAAGGAGTAAACCCATCCACGGCCTTCAGGTCGTGGCATTCAGGTCTGGCGCAGTAAGCTTGACGACGCGCCGAGGCAGGGCTAAGCTTTTGGTGTACGCGATTGCGGCGGCTACCAACCGTCAGGCCCCGAGCCATGAGCTTGTCGAATGGTCGAGGGGCGTCCGACCTAAATCGGATCTAACCGTGCAGACAATTCGAGAGTGCCCCCGCCCCTAGGCGGGAGGAAATTGGGTGGAACCCTCCGTGACGAACGGAGCCCAAACGACATGTATCGTTTGGGTTGTTTTAATTTCACATATAATAGTGATAACTAGCTGCGCCTATGTCTAACTCCCCCCTCGAAGCCAAGCGCCACTCCCTCGCCCACCTCTTAGCCGCTGCGGTACTGGAGCTTTGGCCCAAAGCTCTCCGCACTATCGGCCCTGCGATTGATGATGGGTTTTATTACGACTTTGACTTCGGCGCGGACAAGGTCGTGGAAGCTGACCTTGCCCGCATTGAAGCCAAGATGCGTGAGTTATTGCCGACCTGGACAGAATTCTCCCGCAGCGAACACTCACCAGCCGAAGTGCAGAAAATGTTCGCGGGCAACCCCTACAAACTCGAACTTATTGAAGAGTTCTCGGGCGACGGCCAGCAGCTCACCTGCTACACCTCGGGTCCGCCAGCTGGCGGATTCACCGACCTGTGTCGCGGCGGCCACGTTTCACGCATGAAGGACATCAAGTCTGAATCGTGGAAGCTTGACCGCCTGGCGGGTGCGTACTGGCGCGGTGACGAAAAGAACAAAATGCTCACGCGCATTTACGGCCTCGCCTTCGACGGCAAAGCTGAGTTAGATGCATACATTAAGCAACGAGAGGAGGCTGCAAAACGCGATCATCGCAAGCTTGGCAAGGAACTCAAACTCTTCACGTTCTCCGACCTGGTTGGCCCCGGCATGCCGCTTTTGCTACCAAAGGGCACAGTGCTGGCCGATGAGCTTGAAAAACTTGGTCAGGAAACCGAATTTAAGGCTGGTTATGCCCACGTGCGCACGCCCCACATCGCAAAAGAAGCGCTGTACGTAACGTCCGGTCACCTCCCCTACTACAAGGACAGTATGTTCCCACCCATGGTGATGGACGAAGATGGCAACAAAACTACGTACTACCTAAAGGCCATGAACTGCCCGCACCACCACCAAATCTACGCGGCCGAGCCCCGCAGCTACCGCGATCTGCCGCTCCGGCTGGCCGAGTACGGCACAGTATACCGGTATGAAAAATCCGGCGAGTTGTTTGGCTTAATGCGGGTACGACAGCTAAGCATGAACGACGCCCACATCTACTGCACACCTGAGCAGTTCGCCGATGAATTCCGGCGCGTGAACGACATGTACCTGGCCTACTTCAAATTGTTTGGCATTGAAAAATACGTTATGCGTTTCTCGACACATGATTCTCGCGAGCTCGGCAAGAAGTATGTGGATGAGCCGAAGCTCTGGAAGCAAACTGAGGATCTGGTGCGTAATACCATGCAGGCCAGTGGAATAAACTTTATCGAAGTAGCCAACGAGGCCGCCTTCTACGGCCCCAAGATCGATGTATTGGTCTGGAGCTCGGTCGGACGCGAGTTCGCTATCGCCACGAACCAAGTGGACTTTGCCCAACCGCGCCGGTTTAAGCTCAGCTACGTGGATAGGGGTGGAAAAGAAGAAACGCCCGTCTGCATCCATCGGGCCCCGTTGGGTACACATGAACGTTTCATTGGTTTCTTGATCGAGCACTATGGCGGCGCCTTCCCGACTTGGCTCGCACCATTGCAAGTGAAGCTATTACCGGTTGGTGAAGCCCACCACGACTACTGCCATAAGTTTGCAACTGAATTACGCAACCTGCTCATTCGCTGCGAAGTTGACGACGCCAACGAAACTATTGGCAAGAAAATACGGTCGGCCGAAGCTGAAAAAGTACCATACATCCTGGTCATCGGCGATAAAGAAATTACTTCTGGTTCCATGGCGGTACGCCATCGTGGTCATAAGGAAATTATACACGTAGAGCGCGGGACTTTCGTTACCAATCTTCAGGCTGAAATAGTCGAGCGCACGGGCGCATAATAATAAAAAGTGCGCCAGGTCGATTGCTCGAACTGGCGCTGTATGGTCGAAGATATTGTTATGACACTGTCAGGAAATCCCTGACTGCGGTGAGGACATCGTCGACCTCATATGGTTTTTGGATGATGTCATCAGCACCGGCCTCGGTGTATTTCTTGGTGAAGTCGGGCGACTTGGTATCGCCGGCGGTGATAACGACAATGTGCATGGGATGTTCAGTGGCGCGAGATCGACAGACCTCGGTGATTAAATTGGCGGCGTCGCCATCTGGTAGCCGCACGCTGTGCGCGATCATCAGCGAGAAATCCGCCAACTCGAGCTTGGCTTTGGCCTGACGTCCGTCAGGCACCCAGTACACCTCATAACCTTCTGCCTCGAGTTCGCCTCGCAATGGCATAGTGCTCGGTTCGTCGTCGCCGACGATAAGTATTTTTGGTTTTCCATTCATTTGAATTATTCCTTCTATTGTTAGTGGTTGGTTAATTTTTTGAAGCGTTGCTCCGCCGCTAGGGCGAGAGTAAAAATACGAATACAGTCATCTTGATTAAGCCCCCTAACAGCAAGTAGCCGAAGTACCAGTTGTCAAACCGATACCATGGTTGGTGCAGTCGCTCGAGGGCGTAAATGCCTGGGCCAATAGCCCCTAGCACTGGTACAGGAATTAAGCCTGCTACAAATAATCCTGGGTATCCCCAACGTTTTAATTTCAGCAATAAGCGCTGTCGCCCACCATCGCCTTGACGAACTGCATTTTTCACAGGACTATGCCAGCTGTGGGGCAACCACGAAATAACCTTGTGCAATACAACTTCAACTAGGCCAAAACCCAGGCGCAGGGCAGCGGCATCAGCTGCCACTCGTAAAGTGTACGTAACGTACGATATTATAAGCACTGGCCCAAGACTATATCCATGGTCAAACCACCAACTCGGCGACGTTTCTACGTAAATGAGTATTTCGGCCAAAAGCTTTAATGCCGTTAATAAGTAAGATAAGATATCCAATGATAACCTCTGAATTGTTCATGATCAATTTTGTTTAGTTTTATTCAGCATATGCTACCCCATAGTGTTAAAAAAGTCAAGGTTAGCCCACTCGTCGCTATTGTCGGGCCAACCGCAAGTGGAAAGAGTGCACTGGCTGTCGCCCTAGCCGAGCGGTTCGGGGGCGAGGTTGTGTCAGCTGATTCGCGTCAGGTGTACCGCGGACTTGATATTGGCAGTGGCAAAATAACAAAACGCGAAAGGCGTGGTGTACCCCACCACCTGCTCGATGTGGCAAACCCCCAGCGAACCTTCACGGTGGCGCAGTACCAACGCCTAGCACGGCGCGCCATCAATGGTATTTGGCACCGCGGCAAACTGCCAATTATATGTGGCGGTACAGGCTTCTATATTGAGGCGGTGCTGCGCGGAAATTCGTTCCCGCACGTTAAGCCAAACCCCAAGTTGCGACGACGCCTGGATCAAAAAACAACCGCCGAACTCTTCAGGCTTCTGAAAACCAAAGACCCTGCTCGGGCTCGCGCCATTGACCGCCACAACAAGCGCCGTCTGGTTCGCGCGCTCGAAATTGCAACCGCGCTTGGTTCGGTACCCAAAACCATGAACACACCTCTATCCGCGCACGTACTCACTATCGGCCTACGCAAACAAAGGAATGGGCTCCAACGGCTCATCAAACGCCGACTCGCGCAGCGGCTTAAGCGCGGCCTTATTAACGAAGTCAGGGGACTTCATACCCAAGGCCTGTCGTGGCGTAAGCTCGAAAGCTTTGGGCTTGAATACCGGGCCGTCGCTCGACACTTGCAAGGCAAGCTCACTCGCGCCGAGATGGAACGGGTAATAGCACGCGAGAGCTGGCAGTACGCTCGGCGGCAAATGACGTGGTTCAGACGCATGTCCAAAGTAGCGTGGATAACGAATGCGGCGGAGGTAACCAAACTAACCCGCGCGTTTATACAAAAAGAAATAGCCCGTGCCGAAGTAAGCACACGGGCTAGGATTTAAGGATCAATGGTTTTTGGGGCTTAGCGGAAGGGAGGATGACGAAGAACGATTTTCGGCGACTTACCTCAATGCGAGTAAAACGCACAGCGGTAAGGAGTGAAATTTGATTGCGCAGACAAAACGCTACTACGGCACGCACCAGGCACTCTCCCACCAGGGCATGGTGATCGGTTGCATTACGCATGATACGCAGGAAACCTGCGCGGTCGCCCTGGGGTACGAATTTGCCCAACATGTTGTACATCCGCTTCCAGATCTTACCGCTAACCAAGTAATCCGCTGTTGATATTTCCCGCACGCAAGTAGGGCAGGCTGAACTGCCGTCAATGAACACCACGTGCGGCTCATTGTGTTGCTTACATATAAGTGGCCTGCCGCCGCGACAGTTATCGCACATGTATTGACCAGGGTGGCCGAAACCATCGGCATCCATAAAATGTACGAGCGAAAACTCGTGGCTCCCTTTTTGGCAAACCACGCAGAGCAATTTTATTGACATTGGGTTACCTTTTCTTTATTCAGTTGTTTAGGAACAAATTTTGCAGCGCCCTAAACCTACAATAAACAGCCCCCTGCGTCAATGCACGAGGGGCGCCGAATTACGTAATTAATTACGTAGCAATCAATCGTTTCAGTTCTGCCTCGGCTACTTGCGGATCAACCTTACCCTTAGTTTCCTTCATTATCGCACCCACAAAAAACTTGAGCAGCGCCTCCTTACCACTCTTGAATTGCAGCGCCTGCTCGGGGTAAACGGCTAGTACTCGGGCCACGACTTGTGCCAATTCCTCTCCCCCGCCTTGGCTTAAATCTTCTTCCTTTAGGATAGTGTTGGGATCCTTGCCAGTCTCCACCATACGCCGCAGCAACACCTGCGCGTTGGTAGAATTCACCTCGCGCCTCGCCACGAGCGCTAAAAAATCCGCGAACTGGGCGACGCTGAACGGTAAGGGTGTAAGTGGACGCCCAAGTTCAGTTACAATAGCTGCTAACTTATGAACAAGCCAATTGGCTGTTAATTTAGCAGCTGCTTTAGTATCGCCCTCGAGCTCGGCGGCCAAAACGACAACCACCTGCTCGACAGCGTCTCCTAGGTCTTGTACCTCGGTGAGGTATGATGCATCTTTCTCGCTTAAGCCAAATTCTTTAGTGAAGCGGTTACGTCGCACGGCTGGTAATTCAGGCAACTCGCTGCGCCACTGTTCCAGCTGCTCAGCTGTAAGCTCAAGTGGTGGAATATCAGGCTCAGGAAAGTAGCGGTAGTCATTCACTGCCTCTTTCACCCGCTGCTCCTGGGTAATGCCCTTTTTTTCGTCCCAGCCGCGTGTGGACTGCTCGGTCGGCGGCGTGCCCGCTTCCCACAGCTTGGTTTGTCGTTCTACCTCGTACGCAAGTGCTCTATCCACTGCCCGAAACGAATTCAGGTTCTTCACTTCGATTTTAGGGTAGAGCTTGGTATCCCCTTTTGGCCTTAAAGATATATTGGCATCGCAACGCAAGTGTCCCTTTTCCATATCTGCATCCGAAACCCCGAGGTAGCGCATAGTGAGCCTAAGCTCTTGTAAAAATGCTTTAGCCTCGGCAGGTGAAACAATGGTTGGCTTGGTGACTATTTCCATGAGTGGGGTACCGGCGCGGTTAAAATCGACCAACGTGCTCACTCCCTGGTGCAAAAGCTTGGCAGTATCTTCTTCCAGGTGCAAGCGTTCTATGCCAATCTGGTGAGTTTCACCCCCGACCTCAACTTCGAACTCGCCCTCGCCGGCCAGTGGTTCGTCGTACTGGGAAATTTGATAGCCCTTCGGCAGGTCGGGGTAAAAGTAGTTCTTACGGTCGAACTTGGAATGCAGGTTGACGTTCAAGTTCAACGCCAGCGCCGCCAGCACGCCAAGGTGCACCGCTTCGGCGTTCGGCACCGGCAGCGTGCCCGGGTGCCCCATGCACACCGGACAAATAGTCGTGTTGGCAGCCTTATCCTCACCCGTGTTGTCGCACGAGCAAAACATTTTGGACTTGGTTTTTAGCTGGACATGTATCTCCAGCCCAATCACTGGTTCAAGCTCCATATTTCGCTAGTGTAGCATAAAAAAAATAGCCCAGCACCTCAATGGATGCCGAGCTACGCGTCGAATGGTATTGATGTTAGAACTACCCGCCAGGGAGCATGCAAAACCCGCGGAGCAGGTTGAGTTGATTGATTTCAAGCCGCCGTTCGGGCGGTACGCGATCAGTTCCGAACCACTGCAGGTCTGCCACCACGTTCACCAGCCACTGCTTCGGCTGTTCCAGCAAAGCGCGAACTGCGCGCTGTACATCTTCCTTTGTAGTCATCCTGTTCACCAGGTAACCCTGGTGCTCTTCTTCGAGCACTTGGGCTAGCATCGCCTCGGAAATAGGCATTGATTCGGCGTCAGTGACGCTGGGAAAAAGATCGTACACGTCACGAGGCAGTGCGCCCGTCAGCCAAGCCGAGCCCCTTTTATAGAGCAGTTCAACCACCCGACCGATGCGTTCGAGTGACGCACTTCGGAACGCACCTGAACGCACGAGCTTTCGTGACTCAGGTTTTTCTGCCGCCCACGGCTCAAGCTGCTGTTTGGTTTCGACCATGGCACCATACCAATCCTTTGCCATAGGCAGCCAGTGGAGCGAACCAAACGCGAACAGGGTGCCGAATCCACCATAGGTTTCCATCTTAAGAAGAGGACGAACCGAATAGTTGAACGCGCGCTGACGCTGCTCGACTGTCGCCTCGCGGGCGGGAAACCCGATGTCGCCGTAGGCGAACGAAAAAAATGTAGCGGCGTATGGTCGGTGGTAGAGTAACGGGACGAACCAGTCGTCCGAACAAATATTCTGGTCGTTCAGCCGCAGCTGAATGGTTTCATCAGCGCCCGGTACGCCATGTTTTCCTTTTGTGGTGGCGATGATATGAACCTGGTCAGCGCGTCCTTGCGCAGTATAGTGCTCGCGCACTGCCGCAATTGCTGCTGACCCGGCGCAGCCTCCACCGATAACGAGAATATGGTCCATAATGACCTCATTTTGTAAAGTGGTTGATTGATGTTGATTGTTTTTTTCTTTGTCGAAACTATACAACAACAAACCTGCTGCGTCAATGCTCGCAGACATATGTTGGCTCGGTTTAGTGTCGAACTATCGTAACTTTACTGGCAGCGACAGGAGCACTTTTTTATGAATCGCATCTGGTGTAATGAGTTTCGTACGCACACTGCACCGCACGGTTTGAAAACGATATCGCCGTGCGAGCTCGAGGTAGGTGCGCTCGGCCGCTTTCAGATGCGCCAAATCGCCTTCGTGAATATCACGCTGCCTCCCCCTTAGGTACCGGCGCGCCAGTTTATTATCAACCAGCATCTGGGCTTGGGCAGCAGGCATGTGCAGGAAAACAGTTACATCGGGCCGCGGTATGCCGAGCGCTTCGTGCTCAAGCGCTAGTGCCCAGCGCCAAAATTTCCGTCGCGCGGCAACTGCTTTCAACTTGCCGCCCTGGTGCGCCAGGTTGCTCCAGGTGTAACGATTCGCTACGACTGTTTTGCCTTGCGCTAACCAACGGCGAATTCGCGGGGCAGCCTCGAGCCTATCCACGGCGTAGAACAGCGAAGCCTCGTACGGCCCGACCGCGCTTGGGCCACCAAACTTGCCACGCAAATATTCCTCCACCATTCTAGCCGATGGTTTTCCATACTGCGGAAAATCAACAGTAACGACTTTACGTCCCGCGCGCTTGAGCGCGGCCACCAGCAACTTGAACTGCGTGGTCTTGCCCGAACCGTCAGTGCCTTCGATCACAATAAACCGACCGTGCTTAGGCATGACGGCGATAAGTAACGAACTGGTAGTTAAGCCCACCCTCGCTCTGCGGCTCCGAACGTAGATCCTCGGCAAACGCTGCTGGAAGTTCTGGGAAAAAAGTATCACACTCGAACGAAGTATCAATTTCTGTGAGGTAGATAGCAGTACATTGCGGGTGTCGCACAGCTTCGGCATACACACTTCCCCCGCCAATAATAAATACCTCACCTACCTTTGCCGCGGCCAGCGCCAGCAAAGCATTATTTAGGCTCGCAGCCTGCTCTACGCCTGTAGGCAGCTTAAGGCCACCAGCCTGACGGCTGAGCACGACGTTCAGGCGCCCGGGCAGGGGCCTAAAGCGCTCGGGCAACGAATCCCAGGTCGTGCGGCCCATTATAACTGCGTTTTGCTGGCCAGGTGCCACCTCACGCGTCGTAACAGCCTTGAAATGCGCCATATCGCCTTTCAGGGCCCAGGGCAGCTTACCACTCTTGCCAATGCCCCGATTATTATCAACTGCCGCGATTATAGAAAACTCCATGATACTATTTGTTAATTTCGACAAATTAAAAAATAGTATCTAGCTGGCGGTGCAGGCTACGACGTTCGCTAGCCAGGCGATAGTACACGAGTAACCCGCGCTGCTCATTTTCTACCACCCCAACCAAAGCCAGTAATGACAGGTGCCGTGAAGTTGCTGAGATAGATAGCCTAAGATACGCAGCCACCTCACCAACAGTCGCTTGCCGATGCTCCTTGAGGTAACGTATAGCAGCTAGACGCCGTCGGTTGGCCAATGCTTTACACAGTCGTTCAAGTTGGCGCAGAGAATCAGTTCCCATAGTACGTTTACTACCAGTAAACATTAATTTGTTTATTTCGTCAAATTAACAAACAATAATAGAATGCGGGGCTAGACCGCTATCTGGAACTTAATAAAGGGGTGACACTGATAATTCTCCAGCACGAAGTCGTCGGGTGCTAGTTCAGCCATGGGTTTCTTGGTGAGCGTCAGCTTAGGTAATGGATACGGTTGTCGCGTCAACTGCTCGCGAATTCCGTCCACATGGTTAAGATAGATGTGCGCGTCGCCGAGCGTATGTGTAAATATGCCGGGTTTATACCCAGTCTCCTGTGCTACAAGAGTTAACAGCGCAGCGTATGAAGCGATGTTGTATGGTACGCCAAGTGCCACATCAGCACTGCGTTGGTAAAGTTGCAGGTCAATGCGGCCGCTTACTGAAACATAGAACTGAAACACGGTGTGGCACGAGGGTGGTGCGTGATGGCGAGCCTTGATCAGTCCTTGCATTTCGCCCACGTTCCAACCGTTCACGATAATGCGGCGCGAGGTTGGCTCTTTTTTAATAAGTTCAATGACCTGGGCGATTTGGTCTATCTCACGGCCATCCGCTGTTCCCCACCGGCGCCACTGCTTGCCGTATACCGGGCCTAGGTCACCCCACTTAAGGGCAAACTCTTCACTGGCGCGTACCTGCTCCACAAATTTTTGCATTTCTGCTTTCCACTCCTCGGAGTAGCGGGGAAATCTATCTGCAAGTTTGTTTTCGTCCAGGTACACCTGGAAGGCCCACTCGTTCCAAATATTGACGTTATTCTGCACTAGGTAACGAATGTGGGTGTCACCACGCAAAAACCACAGCAGCTCCACGAATATATTCTTGGGGTTCACCTTTTTGGTGGTGAGCAGCGGGAAGCCCTCCCGCAGGTCGTACTTGCGCTGCGCGCCAAAAATAGAAATCGTACCCACGCCGGTACGGTCCTCCCTTTTTTCGCCAGTATCTAGTATGTCTTTAACCAGGCTTAAGTACTGCTGCATATGGCTTGACTGATTAGTGCCCCACACGTAAGATAGCGTCAAATTTGCTTTTTCACAACCAAGACACAAAACATAGAAAGGACGCATCATGAGCATACATATATCTGCTGGCCCGGCCGACATTGCCAAAACGGTATTCATACCCGGTGATCCGCTCCGCGCCGAATCATTCGCCAAGGAATTCCTGCCTGACGCCAGGTTGGTAAACCGGGTTCGCAACGCTCTCACATACACAGGTACCTACCGCGGTAAACAGGTAACCTTCCACGGCACCAACATAGGGCTCTCAAACCAAAACATCTACTGCACCGAACTCATGAAAGAGTACGGGGTTCGGAGAATCATCCGCATTGGCACCTGTGGTGCAATTCAGTCCGGATTTCATCTTGGCGATATTATACTGGCGAGCAGCGCCAGCACTGATTCTGGCATGAACACGGAAAGGTTTCGTGGCCTCCACTACTCACCGACCGCAAACTTCTTCCTACTTGAAGAAGCCTACCAGAAAGCCAAGCGGCTCTCTATTGAAGTGAGTGTGGGTCAGGTTTTTGCCACGGATCGCTTCTACAAGGAAGAAAACCCCGACTGGTGGAAATGTCTGGCCCCCTACGGCGTTCTGGCCTTGGAAATGGAGACATCGGAGCTCTACACCCTGGCGGCGTTCTACAAAGTGGAGGCTCTCTCCATTCTCACCGTGAGCGATATCGTACCTACCATGGAAAAAATGGATGCTGCGACCAGGGAACACGGGGTTTCAACCATGATGAAACTGGCGCTCGAGCTTGCGCTCTAACAAATCCACAAATATTACACAATACTACATCGACGAACGGCCAGCGCCAAGTTGGTCGTTTTATTTTCCCGTACTCCCGAACCCGCCGGCCCCGCGCGCGGTATCAGACAGCTCCTGAACCTCCATTACTTCGGCATGTTCAACTGGCTGAATTAAGAGCTGCATCACCTTATCACCAGCCTTAAAATGGTGATCGTGATCGCTGGTATTAAATAGTGTCAGTAGCAACTCTCCCCGATAGCCCGAGTCAATCACTCCAGCCATCACTTTAAGCCCGTGCCGGGCTGCCAAGCCTGATTTATCCCAGAATAACCCCACGTAACCCTGGGGTATGGCAATCGAGATGCCGGTACGAATATCCGTCAGCCGCCTTCCGGCTGGCACCACACAATCTTCCAGTGCAAAAAAATCCAGCCCAGCATCGCCTGGATGAACGTACGAAGGCAATTTCGCCCGCGGATCAAGCTTCTTTACTTCGAGTCTCATAAGTACTTTTGTACGATTTTTTCCTCGATCTGCTGGTGCAGCTGTTTCAGAGTTCCGTCGTTCGCCAGCTTCACGTGGGCCGCTCGGCCCATGCGGCGAATGAACAACTCCGTCACCAGTTTTTCCTCACGCTTAAAATCTTGCAGCGTGAACCGGCTCTCCCCCACCTTTTCGCCGCGCGCCCGGGCGCGCCTAAAGCGAATTTCAAGGGGCGCGGTTAGGTACACCAGCAAAAAACCGGGTAACTTCTTCAGTACCTCTAGCTCGGCCGGGTGACGCATGCCATCGAGCACCACTCGCTTTAGTCTGGTGAGTTCAATCTCCTGCTTAAGCACTTCCGCCAGCACACCGCTACCAAACCGTTCCCTCAAGCCCCCGACTAGGTTCATTTCGTTAACGCGCGTAACCGGCAAGTGCAGACGCGTCAGAATATCAACCAAAATCTTTGAAAACCGCAGGCTCAAAAAGCCGTGTCGCTCCTTGAGGTAACGAGCCGCCATTTCCTTGCCAGCCAGTTTTTCACCGACGAACACTATGATTGCTGGACGCTTGGGCGATTTGGTCATAGGCACAATAAAACCCGCTCGGAAGTTCAGTGTACTGGTTCGAAGCGAGTTCGTGAAGGGTTTGGGGCTTTAAGTTTAATTAGCCGAACGGTCGAAGTTCTCGTGCATCTTACTGGCCTGCGGCTCGGTCGCACCAAAATACTTGTGGGTCTTATCGTACGGATGCTCGGCTGGGCTTGAAAGCGGCATAAAGGCGATTTGCGCAATTGGCATGTCGTAATACAGCTTCACCGGCAAATTCCCGATATTGTGGAGTTCCAGTGTGGGCTTTAGGGAATTGCCAGGGTCAATAAAACCAGCCGTGGCGTGAATGATGATGCCGATGCGCCCCAAACTGGACTTGCCCTCCAGTCGCGCTACCATGTCAGCTGCCAGCGTTATCTTTTCGACCGTTACACCAAGGGCAAACTCGCCCGGGTGTATAACAAAAGGCCGGTCGGGGGTGATGATAACCTCCTGCATTAAATCAGCAACTGGTTCCTTCACGTCAATGAACGCGTGCTCGGTGTTGCGAAAAATAAGGAACTTCTTATCTAGGTGTAGGTCGACCGACGCCGGCTGCAGCGCGCCATCGTACAGCGGCTCGATGTTAATCTTACCGTCCTTCAACGCCTGCTTGATGTCGCGGTCAGAAAGAATCATGAACGATTGAAGTAATAATAGTGAATTATGAACCCAGCAACACTACAGTAACATTTCTTTATTAATAACTCCACTACGTCTTCACTGGTACGGCTGGTCCCATCGAGGTAACGAGTACCGCACTGTTAATAAAGCTGCCCTTGGCAGATGCTGGCCGGGCGCGCTTAACAGCATCGAGGAACGCGGCCACATTCTCCTCGAGCTTCGCGGGCTCGAACGATAACTTACCCACCATTTGGTGCAGATTGCCGGTATCGTCAGCCTTAAAACTGACCTTACCCTTGCCCAAGGCTTCCACCGCCTTAACAACGTCGGCAGCGATGGTTTCGGTTTTGGGGTTGGGCATTAATCCCTTCTGCCCCAATATTTTGGCAATTGGCGCCAATAGCTTCATCATGTCAGGTGCGGCAATGGCAATGTCAAAGTCGCACTTCCCAGTAGTTTGAATTTCCTTAACTAGCTCCTCACCGCCGACGACAGCTGCACCAGCGGCTTTGGCGGCTTTTTGCTTATCCTCGCTGCAAAACACAGCCACGCGCTTCAGCTTGCCCGTACCATGCGGCAACACCACACTCCCGCGCACTTGCTGGTTGGCCTGCTTAACATCAATGCCGAGCCTAAGGTGTAACTCGACCGAGGCGTCGAACTTGGTGGCTGGCATTTGCTGCAAAAGTCTAACGGCCTCCCCCAGGTCGTACACCTTACCGGTTTCGATAAGTTTCTTAGACGTGCTGTAACGCTTACTTCTAGTCGCCATAACTTTGTCTCCTTGTAGTAGTACGAGCGTCTCGCCTTGGGCGGACTCCCACCTAAATAATAAATTCGAAATCCAATACTCTAAATCCTAAACGTTTCGTATTTGTGCTTTGAATTTATGGCTTACTCAACGGTAATGCCCATTTGCCTGGCTGTGCCCTCGATAATCCTCATGGCAGCCTCAACAGTATTGGCGTTCAAATCAGGCATTTTCTTCTTGGCAATTTCCTCAACCTGCTTGCGGGTAACCTTACCGACCTTTTCCTGCAGCGGCTTGCCACTACCTTTTTCAATACCAGCCGCTTTCTTCAGCAGTTCGGCTGCGGGTGGCGTCTTTAGGACAAAGGTGTAGGTGCGATCTTCATAGACCGTTATTTCAACCGGCGTAATTTCACCGTTCTTATCTTTAGTCTGCGCGTTGAACTTGGTACAAAATTCCTGAATATTCAGGCCGTGCTGCCCTAAGGCCGGCCCGACCGGCGGCGCCGGGTTAGCCTTGCCGCCTGGAATCTGCAGCTTAATGACTGTTTTTACCTTCTTGGCCATAGGTGGTGAATAAAATGTAAGGGGTGTGAGTAAGTTGGCGGGAAGAGATCAGTTAGAAGCCCTAACTCTTGACCCTACTCTTACTAAATTTAAAGCTTTTGAATTTGTAGGGAATCAAGTTCAACCGGTGTTTCGCGCCCGAACATGGAAACGAGGACCTTGATCTTGCCGCGCGCCTCGTCAACTTCCGAAACCTTACCCTCGAACTCTTTGAACGGCCCGTCGACAATCCTGACCGGCGTACCGGGCGTGACGTCAATTTGGTACTTGGGCTCCTCAATGCCCATGCGCTTCTGAATAGCAGCCACTTCATCCTCGGAAATGGGTGATGGTGTCGTGCCACTGCCGATGAAACCGGTCACATTCGGCGTGTTGCGCACCACATACCACGAATCATCTGTCACAAACATCTCCACCAGCACGTAGCCAGGGAATATTTTTTCCTCAATGACGCGACGCTTACCATTCTTAATGCGTATCTTTTTCTCGGTCGGTATGAGCACATTGAATATCTTGTCCCCCATATCCATGCTCTCAATACGCTGGCGAAGGTTCCTAGAAACGTTCTCTTCGTAACCTGAGTAGGTGTGAATGGCGTACCAGCGCCGCCCCAGCTGCGTAGTTTGTCGTGCCATACTAGCGGTTAAATACCAACTTCTCCAGCCCGAGGTTAAAGGCGTAGTCAAGGGCACCCAAAAAAGCCGCTACCACCAACGACAAGCCCACGACCAGAACAGTGTGCTGTATGGTCTCGCGCTTAGTTGGCCAGGCGATCTTACGCAGTTCCTCGTAGGCGCCGCGAAAGTAGGTGGAAAGTGGGTTCGGCATATAGAAATAGCTAAAATTTGGCTTATTTAAAAGGCCCGTCGGGGGCCTTAATACATTTTTAGACTACCACAGCCTTAAAAAATGTGCAAGTTTGCAAGTAAAAACTAAATATCCAGGTTCTTTACTGATTTGGCGTGGGTCTGGATGAAACGCTTGCGCGGGGCAACTTCCGCACCCATCAGGATATCGAAAATCTCATCGGCCTTGGCCGCGTCCTCAATGGTCACTTGTTTCATGAATCTAACCGCCGGATCCATGGTTGTCTCCCACAGCTGCTGTGGGTTCATTTCACCAAGACCCTTGTACCGCTGTACGTTGATACCGCCTGTGCCTTGAGTGCTCTCTTCGGGCGATTCCTCCCTCGCCTCAGGTACCTCGACCACCGCGACCGCTACCTTTTTCCCCTTCTTCACCTCGTCCTTCTCAGCCTTCGCACTCATGAGCTCTTTGCGAGCGCGCTCAAGCTCCACATCGGTATACACATAGCGAATATCCTTGCCGCGGGCCACGCGATAAAGCGGTGGCTGTGCAATGTACAAGTGCCCGGTATCAATAATGGCGCGGAAGTGGCGATAGAACAGCGTGAGTAAGAGTGTGCGGATGTGCGCGCCATCAACATCAGCATCGGTCATAATAACAATACGGTCGTAGCGCAGGTCATCGAGATTGAACTGTTCGCCAATGTTCGTGCCGAGCGCTATAATCAGGCTCTTCACCTCGTTGTTGGCCAGCATCTTATCTAAGCGTGCTCGCTCCACGTTCAATATCTTACCACGCAAAGGCAGTATGGCCTGAAAGCGCCGATCGCGACCTTGTTTGGCACTGCCACCAGCCGAATCACCCTCCACCAGGAAGAGTTCGCTTTCTTTAGGATCTTTCGATGAACAGTCGGCCAGCTTGCCAGGCAGCGCAAACCCGTCGAGCAGACCCTTTCGTATCACAGTGTCACGGGCCGCGCGAGCCGCCAACCTGGCGCGCGAGGCCAGCAAGCACTTCGCGATGATGCCTTCGGCATCGCGCGGATTTTCCTCTAGGAACGTTGCCAGAGTGTCGCCCACAATACCATCCACAATGGGCTTCACCTCGGCGTTGCCAAGTTTAGCTTTGGTTTGGCCTTCAAACTGCGGGTCCCGCAGTTTGACCGAGACGACCGCTGTTAAACCTTCGCGCGTATCCTCGCCCGCCAGGTTGTCATCCTTGTCCTTGAGGTAGCCCTTGCTGCGGGCGTAGGCATTTAGTGTACGCGTTAAGGCCGTACGAAAACCAACCAGGTGCATGCCCCCTTCCAGGGTGTAGATGTTGTTGGCAAAGCTGTACACAGTTTCCTTGAATTCCTCAATGTACTGTACTGCTACTTCTACTTGTACATTCGAAGCCTCTTTTGAAACATAAAACACGCGCTCGTGCTTGGCCGCGGCCAAGTGGTTCAGGTGCCTAACGTACGAAGCCACCCCACCCTCAAAGTAGAACACATAGCTTTGCGCTTGCTTAGTGCGCTCATCATGTACCGCGATGGTCACACCTTTGGTCAGGTAAGCCTGCTGCCGCAGGTGATCCAAGATATATTGCCAATCAAACTCAAGCACACTGAAGATCTCGGGGTCGGGCTCGAAGATAATGGTCGTGCCTGTCCCCTTAGCCGTACCAATCGGCTTTACCTTGCCTTGTGGCTTGCCGCGCTTGTATTCCTGCATCCATAACTTGCCGTCGCGCTTCACTTCAGCGCGCACATAAGTGGATAGCGCGTTCACCACACTCACACCCACGCCATGCAAACCGCCGGAAACTTTGTACCCCTCGCCACCGAATTTACCGCCGGCATGCAGCTTAGTGAGCACGGTCTCGAGTGCCGAAACCTTGGTAGTTTTGTGGATATCAATAGGAATACCGCGACCATCGTCGGTGGTGGTAACGCGCGTGCCCGGCAGCAATGTTACGGTAATCACCTTGGCGTGCCCGGCCATGGCCTCGTCGATCGAATTATCAACCACCTCCCAGACCAAGTGATGAAGACCTTCCTTGGCCGTGTTGCCGATATACATGCCCGGGCGCTTGCGCACCGGGTCAAGCCCCTCTAGCACCGTAATCTGTTCGGCGTTGTAGCCCCCCTTAGCTTTCCTTTCTTTCTCCTGCTGCATAGGTTAGCGAATAGTTGCGTTAAAAGTATCTTTTAAGAGCCGGGTGATTTTTTCCATTACCTCATCTACCTCCGCGGATTTCAACGTACGCTCGGGACTGCGAAAGGTGATTTCCGCCGTAGTCGACGTTCCTGCGCCTGACACCTCGTACACATCGATACCCCTAACGCCGTGCACCAGCGGGTCGATACTTCGTACCGCCTGCTCAACCTGCGCCCACGGCGTGCCGGGTGTAATAACGGATAGGGCGCGCACCACGCTCGGGTACTTGGGGATGGGCGTAAACTCGCGCACGCTCCCGGGTTCAGCCACGCCTTCCAGGGAAGTTTCAGCTACCACGCCGGCGCCAACCGCCGCGTAAACAGGTTCGAGCTTCACCCACAGCTCGCGCTCAATCAGCTCGAGCGCGCCCTTCACCGCGCGGAAGTTGTCGCTCACAGTAGTATCTCTCAGCGCGAGGGCCAGGTGCCAAGGCTGCGCCGGCAAGCGGCTGCTGCCCCCGTCACCCGCCGGCAGGGCGCTACTCTTACCCGTGAACACACGGCCGAGCTCGAACAGCTTCACGTCGCCAGCGCCAGCCCGGCAAGCAGCGTCAAACTGCTCTCGCAACGAACTCGCAAGTGTGGGGCGCAAGTAACGCTTAGTTTGGTCAACCGGATTCTCAAGCTCCAGCATGCCCTTACTTACGAACGAGTAGGACAATGTTTCGGTCCAACCGGCACCAACCATCAAGTCGCGTATCTTCCAGCGCAAATCCTGCGCTTGGTCGCGCCAGGGCGGCACGATGTCAAACTTTGGCATGGTGCGCGGCAGGCGGCCATAGCCCCAGATGCGCGCCACCTCCTCCACCAAGTCTTCAGGGATTGTAATGTCCCGCGCCGCGCGCCACGAGGGCACGGTCACAATTACATCGCCGTCCTTCTCGCGGGTAGCAAAGCCCAAGCGATGAAGAATATCAAGCACTTCCTTAGCCGGAAGCTCATCCCCGAGCCGCTTATAAAGCCACGGCAACGGCAGCGTGATGGTGTGCTTCGGCAGCACTTTCGGGAACACATCCACTATGGGGCTGGCGATGCGGCTCCCCGGGCACACTTCACTAAGGAGTGATACCGCTCGCTTCATAGCAGCTTCGGCCAACTCAGGGTCCAGTGCTTTTTCAAACCTAGCCGAAGCATCGGTCCGCAAACCCAACCGTGCGGCCGTCGCACGAACGCCCACTGCCTCAAAGGTTGCCGCTTCCAGCACTATCGCCTTGGTGTCCAGCGTCACGCCGCTCGCTGCCCCACCCATAACCCCAGCAACCGCGAGCGCCTTCTTGCGGTCGGCGATCACCAAGGTCTCGGCATCAAGCTCGCGCGTTACACCATCAAGCATGGCGAGCTGCTCGCCTTTTTTAGCATAGCGCACCACGATTTCGGCGCTGGCTAATTTTTCCAAATCAAAGGCATGCAGCGGCTGGCCCATTTCAAGCATCACGTAATTCGTAACATCAACCACGTTGTTCACCGGCCGATGCCCTAAGGAGTGAAGCGCCTGTTTAAGCCAGGCTGGGCTCTCAGCCACTTTAATGCCATCGAGCGCCAACCCCAGATACCTGACTAAACCGGCACTGGCTTTGGAACTTACCATCAATGGTACATCGATCTCAGGCGCTAGTTGCGGTAACTGCGGCTCGTGCAGCGATGTTTTCCATAATGCCGCCAGTTCACGGGCCACCCCGAGGTGCCCCCACAAATCAGGCCGATGGGTAATGGATTTGTTATCGATTTCCAAAATAATATCGGTCAGCTCTAGGGCATCGGCCAAGGGCGTGCCGGATTTTGCTGGCAGGTGCGACAGGTCCATCACGCCGTGCTCCACAGCCGCGTCATCGGGCAGCTCTAGCTCCTCGGCTGCGCAAATCATGCCGTGTGATTCAACCCCGCGGATTTTGGCAGCTGTAAGCTTTACCCAGTCGCCCTGGCCGTGCCAACGCACGCGGCTGCCGACCTTGGCGAACGCCACTTTCATCCCCACACGGATATTTACTCCGCCACACACCACATCAAACTTTTCTTTGCCACAATCCACCGTGGCCAGTTTTAGTTTGTCGGCGTTCGGGTGCACCTCAACCTTGGTCACAAGTCCAACTACAATGTGCGCCAACCTCTCGGCCTGGTCTTCCCAACCATCCACCTCCACCACGCTCATGGTGAGGGTGTCGGCCAGCTGCCGTGCCGTCAGTTTTTTGGGCGCGGTCACGAACTTTTGCAAAATGTCGTAGGAAACTTTCATTTCTAGGTAGCTTCAATATTAATAACCGTTCTTATAAAAACCCAGGCTACTAAGCCAAGCGACGCAATCCGAAAACTCTTGTTTATTAAGGTATGACGCGGCTTTATCACACGCAGACTTATCACGCCATTTTGTACCTACCGAAACCACACACGAAATTACTGCTCGTCTATTAGATGAAACATTGCTAAAGTCGCACCAATCAACCTTATTACTTTGTACCGCTACCTCGGTATAACAATCTTCAAGAATACCAGGATGACTGCTGTTATAAATACTTAATTTATCACAAAGGTGGGGATCGCGAGATTGAAGCGCCATCTGCGTAGTCAGCTTCAATTCATGAGCTATTTTATACGTATCAGTTTGGGTAAACTGCTGCTTTGATTGATGTGGTTGAATTAGCTGTACATGAATAAATGAATAAAATTCTAGAACAAATACAATTGCTAATAAACCGTAAAGTAAGCGAGATGGCCCTTTCGTGGACTCGGCCACAACTCCGCCACTAGGGAGCGGCACCAGTAGTTGTCTCTTGTGTCCAAGCTCAAAGACTAGAATGGGTATCAAAAAAATCAGTACTTTAAAATAAAATAGATACACAAGAATATACCACGTCTCTAATCCTCCTGCGGAAAATATGGTTGGCACTATGGCTATGAATGATACATAAAAAACTCTCCGAGACAACTGCGCACGCTGTTTGCTAACTAGAAAAAGGTAGAAAGCATCAATGACTATCGGATAAAGAAGGAGAAATCCAGCAATAACGGGCGATAATTGTATAAAATCGCTACTCAACATTCGAATTAAATTTGATGTAATAACTAGAAACCCTGCAACAATAGCCAGTATAAAAATTCCCCTACCAGCCACTTTTTTTTGTTCAACATTATTTGTCATAAAAATCTAAAAATACACCATCTAAAACTGTTCCAAAAACCGCATATCCCCGCCCAGGAGCAAGCGAATATCGTCAATCTTGTAACGCATCATCACGAGACGCGACAGCCCGAGGCCAAAAGCAAAGCCGCTGTATTCTTTCGGGTTCACCCCGCCGTACTCAAGCACCTTGGGGTGCACCAGGCCGCACGGCAAAAGCTCTACCCAGCCCTGGTGTTTACACACGCTGCAACCAGTGCCGCCGCACACCAGGCACTTGATATCAAGCTCAAACCCTGGCTCCACGAACGGAAAGTACCCGGGCCGCAAGCGCACCTCCACCTCGCGGTGGAACACGCCAGTTAAGAGCGCCTGCATGGTGGCAATAAGGTGCGAAATAGAAATATCTTTGTCCACCACCAGTCCTTCCATTTGCCAGAACGTGGAATCGTGGCTAGCGTCGGTGGCTTCATAGCGGAAACAGCGCCCGGGTACTACGGCGCGCAAAGGCGCGCCGTATTCTTTAAGCGCCCGGACTTGCATGGACGAAGTGTGCGTACGCAACAGCCAGCGGTTTTCAGCCTCGCCACCTTTAACGTAGAATGTGTCCTGCGTATCGCGCGCCGGGTGCCACGAGGGAATATTCAGTGCCTCAAAGTTGTAAAACTCGCTTTCAAGTTCCGGCCCATCCAGCACCATAAAACCCATGGAGCGGAACAGTTCTTCCAGCTCGCGCTGCACTTTTAGCACCGGGTGCAGGTGGCCGCGCGAGGGTGCGATGCCCGGCAGCGTCATGTCCAAGGCTGGCTCAGCTGCCTTGCCACCCAGCTCAACTTTTAATTTAGCAAACGCCTGCTCGAACTCGTCACGAACTTGGTTGTAAAGCGCACCGAACTTCGGCCGTTCAGTCTCGGCCAAATCAGCCAAAGCCTGGCGCAGCTTGGCGAGCTCACCCTTGCGACCCAAATACTTAACCTTAAGCTTATCAAGTTCTAATTCGTCCTTGATCTTCTTAAGTTCGTCCTGGAACTTTTTTTGCAGCCCGGCCAGTTGATCACGCATAAATTAGGGCAGCAGGGGGGGGTTGCGCCTCGCCGACAGCCAAAAAAATTCAAGCAAGGTAAGTCCCATAATAAGTAAACCTAAGTTCCACCAAGTCAGCAGGTCTTTTGCTTCCAGGAAAAAGGCAGCCACGACCATAAACCCCAAGAGCCCGCCTTGGCGGAACGAAATCGAGACATGCCGAAACAACACGTCGTCGCGATAGCGAAAATAACGCCAGGCAAACCCCAAAACGGTCAGTGTGCCGGTAACGCTTAGGAACATTGATAGGTAGAAAAAGAAAAACCCCATGGTGCCGGCAATTCCTGGGTGTAGATAGTTGATGACCAGCCAAAAAGCGCCCCACGAGATAATGGTCCCGATTGTCATCCAGGTTAGGTACTGCCGGAGCGTCATTTCGTGGCTTAGATAAAAGAAAAATCAGGGGTTAACTACCCCCTAATTTTACCACAGAAAACCACCTTTTGGCAAGGGGCTGATGTACAAAATTCGTACCTAATTTATGGCTAATTCTAGGCAAAAATTCGCAGGCGGAACGATCGGCCCTTGAATCGCGCCCGCAAGGCGTCGCCAAGCTCAAATTCAGCCATTCTAAGCTCGCTAGCCAGTGCTCCTGATGTGGCAAGTACTTCAAGCGTATCACCCTTCAAAGCGACCTTGCGCAGGCCGCCGGCGATGCTCGGGCCAAAGCGCTTGGCCACTTCCTCGCGGAAGGCGGCTGTTACCTGGGCGGCATCAACTGACTCCGAAATCCCCTGCTGCCGCAGACGGTCGAATAATATTCCTTTTAAGACGTCCATCATATGCTAGTAAAGGTGGCGGTACTTGCACTCGTGCTTGCGTGCAGCTTCGTCTGCCTCAACAAAACTGTTGTTCTCGACCGTGTGCACGATCTCGTCAATGAACGTAGTGTACTCCTCTTTCACACTTTTCACCTGGACGGCGCTGGCGCGGAACGGCTCCGACAGCGCATTCGGTTCCAGGTACCAATACCGTTCATCCTGCACTTTTTCGCGCAAAAACTCCTCGGCTGCAATTTGGTAAATGATCAGTTGGTCACGGTCCACTTTTTCCAAACCTCCGCGCGGCTCACCGCCGGTTTTGTAATCAATAATCCTGACACTGCCGTCCGCCTCATCCATTCTGTCTATTTTGCCGGTGAACTTGTACGGCCCCATGGCTATCTTGAACATCTTTTCCAAATACTTCGGCCGCGGTGGAGCTTTTACAAACTCATTATAAAAGTTCTTGAGCTGTTTAGGCGCGCGCATTTTACGGTAGTCCTCCTTTTGCTGCTTGGAAAAATACCAGTCATCTATCCAGGCTGATTCAAAAATCTGTTTAAGTTCGGCTTCGGTCGGCAACGCGCCCTTCTTACCCATGGCCTCGCCAAATAGCCCGCCCTGCACTGCAGCTTGCCGCGCAGCCCAAATTTTCAAGAACTGTTCGAATGTGCGGTGCATGGTAATGCCAAAGCTCAAGGCTGCAGCGCCAGGTGTAGGCAGCCTAAGTAAATAGCGGTACTTATATTCCAGCGGGCACTTGCGGAACGCGGATACTGAACTGAACGAGAAAGTCTCAGGCACGCGAAAGCCGGCCGGGGCACGCTTCGCCGCCACTTTGCCGAACTGTACTCGGCCTGTAGGCAAGGGCTTCGCCGTAATTTTTTCTTTTACAAACCCAAGCTCGTACAAGAATCGTGAAGGTTTCCTGGTTTGCTTGCCTTGGTAATCGCTCGCGCGCGTGAGGAACAGGCCATCCCTGGCGCGTGTTAAGGCTACGTAAAAAAGCCGGCGCTCTTCTTGCAAATGTACATCACCTTCTGGCAAAACCTCTTTAATTAGCTCGCGCGGCAGCTCAATTGTTTCCCGGCGCTCGGTACTAGGGAACCGCCTATCCACCAGCTGCACCACAAACACGTACCGCCATTCCAGGCCTTTGCCTGAATGCACGGTAATTACCTTCACCGTGTCAGGACCATCGTCTGTTGATACCGGCAGCTGGCCCTCTTCCCCTGATTCCAGTTCCAGGGCATAAAGCTGCATAAAGCTCGCAAGTTTGGTATCAGCCGTGTCAGCTTCAAATCGCTCAATACGCTGGTAAAACGCGTTAAGGTACGAAGCTTCCCTGGCTTGCGAAGCTTCGCTAACACGCTTACCAATACCCAAATCCTCCACCACAGTTACAAACACTTCGGCGGCGGTGTGCTCGCGCGAGAAAGCCGTATGTTTTTCTATACTCTGTTGCAAGGCTGTTGCCACCTTAAGGCCTTCGGGTGAAAGCGGGATGGACGAAGCTGCTTGCAACGCCTCGTACAAGGAAAGCGTTTTGCGGCGCGAAAATTCAGTAAGGCTGGATAAATCTTGTTGCGGCATGACAAATGGCTCGCGCGTGAGTACGCGGTACAGGGCTTCCGACTCGTGGTAGTTGTCGAGGAGCTTTAAGTACGAAACCACGTCCACGATTATGGATTCGCGGTACAAGCCCCGGTTCGCTACGTAGTCGAACGGTAGCTCTAGCTGCCGCAAGGCTTGCAAGAACGGCGCAGCTTGCGCATTGGCGCGCACCAGAATGGCAAAGTCGCGCCAGCTAGCGCCGGTCGCCGCTTTAAGCTCGGCAATTTTATTAACCACACCCAAAGCCTCATCCTGCCCAGTACCAAATTCCATGTACTCGACTTCGCCCTTGCCTTTGCGCGCCGCGCCAAGCTTCTTGGTGAGCTTGCCTTTGCCCCCAAGTTTTACCTCCAACCGGTACGGGTTATTAAGCTGAATAAAGTTGTAGGCCAAGTCCAAAATATTCTGGCAGCTGCGGTAGTTTTCTGTCAAAAACACTTCGGCAGACTTAGGGTAGTCAGCCTTGAATTCCAAAATGTTGGAGATGGATGCACCGCGGAACTTGTAAATGGATTGGTCGTCGTCCCCGACCACGGTAATGTTGCTGGTGGCGCCGCCTAAAAGCTTAATAAGCTCATACTGGGCGTAGTTAGTGTCCTGAAACTCGTCAACCAAAATATATTTGAATCGCGACTGAAACAGCTGCAGCACTTTCGGCCGTTCGCGGAACAGCTTCAGGGTGTAACTAATAAGGTCGCCAAAGTCGAGTGCCCCGGCTTCCAAAAGCATTTTTTGATACACGTGATAGGCGCGGGCAACTTCATCAAGCCGAACACTTTCCCCCTCCGCTAAAGCTGCGGGGGATAGGTCCGATTCTGGCTGCGTACTAACTTCCGGCGTTTTCTTACTCTTCCTCTTACCCTTATTCTTCCTCAAAAACTCACCTGCGCCAGTATCCAGCTTCTGGGCTTCGGCAAATTTTAGGTAAGCTTCAGGGTACACTTCCTCGTCCTTAGCGCGGGCAAAGTGGGTAAGCAACGCGTGAATAAAGCGCGTGGGGTTGCCAAGCGGCCGGTAGTAATCAAGATTGAACTCATCCAGCCTGCCCCGCAGCATAAGCCATTGCTCGGTTGGGGTTAGCACGCGAAAGTCATTGGGTAGGCCAATTTCCAAGCCCCAATCCTTAAGCACGTGCTCGCCAAAGGCGTGGAAGGTGGACACGGTAACGTCCACGTACCCGGTGGGCAGCAGCAAATCAACTCGCTCCTCCATTTCAGCCGCGGCTTTGTCGGTAAAGGTAAGGGCCAGTATTTCCTCGGGCTTTGCCAAGCCTTGCTCAATAAGCCAGGCAATACGGCGAGTGATAACCGTGGTTTTGCCTGTGCCAGCACCGGCCACAATCAAAAGCGGGCCCGTGCCGTGCGTAACCGCCTTAGCCTGCTCAGTATTCAAATCCTTGAGTAAATCAGTCTTATCCTTAGTCGCCATACGTGCATCAGTTTACCACGCCAGGTTTGTGAATAACAAAACGGCGACCCCGCGGCCGGTACGTAGCTAATTTACCATTCGCCGATTCGGGCGAATTGGAGAATAAGCGATTAGGTGAACAGCCTGATCGTACGGCTGATATCCTTGGGCACATTCGGGTTCAGCTCGTAATATACGTGGCCGTTTCGGCCCACGCTCTCTAAAACATCGAGCTGGTGAAGCAGTACTAAATTCTTAGAGGCGGACTTAATGGAGACGCGCAGGCGCGCGGCGATATCACCTACCGAGAGCCGCCGCTCCTGGGCGAGCAGGGCCACAATTTTTAAGCGGTTGATGTTGCCCAAGGCCTTAAATATAATGGACCAGCGTTTCATAGCCACAAGGTATCATGGGTATCTACCATTCTCCAATTCGGGCGAATTGGAGAATGGCAAGGGCGGGGTGGAGGCGCGGTCGAGAGACGGGGCGTTAGCCGCGCCGATACAATTGGTATATACAATCCAATTCATCCCCCGCCCGCCGTGGGTAGGTGATTAGTTACGTAATTCCTACTATCTTGACTATTCGCCGATTCGGGCGAATCGTAGAATAGTATGGGAAGAGGGACGAGGGTATTTTATTTTTTCACTGCCGCAGGTGTGTAATTAGTTATGTAATAAAACAAAAACATTATACTAATGATACTTCTCCGCTACAAAAAATGGCTTATGTGACCTGAACCAACGCGGTAGTGTTTGCTTCAAAATTTTTGGCTCCAGCAGCAGATGGTTAAGGTCCCGCAGCGAGTACCACGAAAACTCGATGTGGCGCTCTCGCGCTATCGCGTGAAACCGCTTCAGGCGGACAGCGTACACCAAGTTCAATTCGTGGTGGCGAGCACCATGGCTTATGAAAAAATTCTGCACCAGCCCCATGAGCTCTGTACTTACCACGGTTGCGCCAAATTCTTCCTTTAGTTCACGACGTAATGCCCGCTCAGCGGTTTCCCCAAACTCCACATGCCCGCCGGGGAAAAAATAGTATGTTTCACGCTTGAGCCGACATAACAACACACGGCCAGCACGTACTACTACCGCTCTCGCAATGAACTCTATGGCCTTCTGTTGTGACATAATAAGCCTCCTATACTATTCTACCATTCGCGCGAATTAGAGCCAGTTGAATTCATGGGAGGCGCGGCCGCAGGCCGCGCCGGTACATAGACGACAAAAATCTAGTCTACCGCGCCTCCCCCGCTCGCCGCCGCAGGTGCGTAATTAGTTACGCAATTCACTATACCCTTGAAAAACCCAAATCCCTACCAACGGGCTTGATTGCTTTATCTCCAACCGTAGCTACGCCTAAATCCAATGAATTTATAAACTGCACGTATTTAGTGTCAGTCGGTTCACGAGACGGAACGAGTATTCTATACTGCTCTTTAAAATCAATACTTTTTTCCTTCTTAAACTTATCTATCTCAAAATAATCGTACTCATAGAGCTGCACGATCCCCTTGCGAGCCTGAGAGCGAAAATTTTTGTTTTCAGTGCTCTTAACCTCAAACAAAAATGATCGCTCCTTGTTATGGGCGAATAAATCAACAAATTCATTAGATAGGGTAGCGTACCCCTTACTCCTAAAAATACCAATAAGCTGCTCAACGATTGAATGGTGAGCCGTTTCAGCTCGGGCTAAAATATCGTTATCTCTGACAACCAGTGAATAAGGCTTGAGGATGATTCGTTTATTTATATCTTCTATAAACCTTAGTGAAGCTGCGTGTCTTAAAGTTTCGGTTGCATTATGTACCTCAAATAAATCAGATGGTCTTTCCTCAATCTTGGAACCACGAAGTGAATGTTCAGAATATAAATATAGCGGCCTTTTGGAAAATAGTATTTGCCTCGCAACTTCAAACGACACGCTAGAAAAACTTCCCATAACGGGAAAGCCCTGTACCTGATTCACCGGAATCCGGTCTTTAACCAATTTATCAATCAGGGCGGACGTTGCTGCATCATTATCTGGGGTTGGCGAGTCCCAGGTAGAGGGATCGGGTAACTCACTAAATAAATATACCTCCGCTAACGGAACTAGCAGCGGCCACCGGTTCTCCTGTTTCTTTATTTCGTAGTGCCACAAATAATTTTCCTTCGTTGAAAAATGAAAACCGACAACACCAATCCCAATTATTCCGGACAAAGCATTACGGAAAGCGGAATTCTGTGGGCCAGTGCTATGAATAAAAAAGATGTCACCGGTCTGAATCTTTTCCCAGCGGACCTTCAAGTCTGCTTCCAATCCCCAGGTCATGTACTTAAAAGCAGTCAACCAGTGTTCTGGCGGCCCTGTAAATCTATGAAATTGTTTCGAATTAAGCGCTGAGTTAAAATCCATCGTTACAACTGATTATACTTCGCGTGTTTTCCCTTAGCCTTATCTATGGGATATTTTTCCTCATTCTTCTTGAGTTTTTTATTTAGCGCATCCGCTATATCTATACCCAGGTCGGAGCTTAAAAGAAGCACCCAATAGAAAACATCAGCCAACTCTTCACCAATATCGTCTTTATGGCTCTTTATGTACTCATCAATTTCCTCCTGGCCTTTCCATTGAAAATGCTCAAGCACCTCTGCTGCCTCAAGCACGAGCGACAAAGCAACATCCTTAGGATTGTGAAATTGCTGCCAATCCCTGGCGTCCCTGAACTCCTTAATTTTTTCTATGAGTACTTCAACGTCAGACATAAGTATATTCTAATACTTACTATATGAGGGCCCATACCCTATTATACGACTCTTCAGCTAGATCGTGAGCTCTCTTTTTTATTGCAGCCTCGTCCCAATTGTGCACTGCTGGATTATAACGATCCAGGAAACTTCTAACATGTCTCATGTTCTGTATTTGTTCGAGGGAATTACTGAGTCGCAATGCCTTATCTTTTGGAGAAAGATTCTTTAGCGTGCTTCTATTAACAAATTTACTTATAACAAGTAGGTTACCGACGTTATGCACATTGTCCCCAATACCAGGCAAATTATCGCCGGGTGAAGGTTTTTGTGGGTAAAAATGTTCGATGTCAAAATTCCGCCTTATAAAATCCCTATCCGGATTAAATATTTTTATTGTTTGGCCTGCCTTTAAACCAAAATTATTTATTCGATCAAAAATATAGCAAATCAAAGGGATGTCTGCTGATGAATAGGATATTTCACAGAAACGTGGCTTGAACTCAGCTGGCCCCGCTAAGCGTTTTTTAATCTCTACCAAAAAATCAGTAGTCACTTCGTTAAATTTCTTCGAGCTAAAGAACAACTTCGAAAAATCAGCGTAAAGATGTTCAACTTCATTCCCGATCCTTTCACAAATAACATTGTTAATAAAATGGTAATTCTCAATCATTTTTAACAACCAAATCAAGCGATCTGTTAATCCTCGGTCATCGCTTCCTCCCGATTTTTCATAAGACTCAAATATTGAATATATCAATGGATAGGCTTGAGTAACTTTAAAAAGTTGAAGAGCTTGAAAAGTATCTTGTAGGGACGTGATGGCTTCTTGCGTAATATTAATGTAATTAAATCCCCTGTCTCGTACTATTGCCCTTATATCATCAAGCTCACCTGATCTTACCGCTTGATAGAACTCAGAGAAATTTAAAAGCTGGTTAACTAGTTCACCCGCACCGACATCTTTTCCATATGCCTTAAGATTCGGAAATAGATTTTTTTTCTGAACATAACCATTTCGTGAAACCCAAAAATATTTCAGCATTCTCAGGATTGTACCGCCGGCGTTTTCAACTACATCGGCCCAATTAGCTTCAAGTTCCTGATTGACACCCGAATCGTGCTGCTGTTGAAAAATAAAATTCTTAGTAAGGTCTGCGGCGTCTAATTCAACGCCACGAGCGTTTGTTCGTTCAAATATATCAAAGGCCTCCTCTTGCTTGCCAATTTCTATATATATAACATATGACCCGTATACAGCCGCTAAAAACCTACTAAGTTTATCAACGTCAAATCCGTCTATTTCATTATAAAAGAATTCATAGATTGGCCGGATCTTATTGACCTGTCTCTTAACCCCCTTACCGTCAACTTGCTCGGGGAAAATACCATCCCAACCCGAGCTTATTATATAATCAAATAACTCTTTTATAGATGGGGACACAAGAACTCGACCACCGCTACTATAACCAGTTGTATCATCAACATATGTAAGCATCCTTTGGATTGCGTGGGCTTGGTGTTGATGCTGTGGATCAAGTTTTTTTGCGATGGTTCTACAAACTAATAACAACAAAGAGATGGTGGTCAGTCGCTGTTGACCATCGACTATTTGCAGATCAGCGCTTTGTGCGAGCCTACTTACGATAATATTCCCTAAAAATAAATTTTGAGGCTCCTGACTTTCTGCTTGTGTCTTTAAATCAACCATTAACTCTCGCGCCTCATCTGTACCCCACTTAAAATCACGCTGAAATGCGGGGACTCTAAATCTCTGCTGCATTTTCAGGAGATCTGCGATACTTTTTCTCGCTGGTTCGATCATATTAATCAATTTCTAAAACGAATAACCCAATTTACTTCTTCCAATCCCTCACAATAATTCTCTTTCTCTCCACCTTAACCACCACCCCAGCACTATAACTCATTCCATTCGTTAAGTACGGGGCAAGCCTTCCTGCTTCAGACATATTTAGCGTCTCCAATCTTTAATGATTATAGTCTTACCCTTTACTTTAACAACAACTTTTTGGCGCTCCTTCCACCCCAACTTCCTCACCACCTCAATAGGTAAAGTTAAACCAATCGACTTTTTGCCGATTTTGGTGAGCTTGCGAATGTTGCTCTCCCCTGTTTTTCGAACTGGCATATTAGTATGTGTAATTCCCGCCCAAGGCGGGTAAAAATTACGTAATTAGTTACGGACCTAGTGTAGCACCTTTCCCATCCCTCCTATTGCCCCAGCAACATAGCGACGAGACCAGTCATTTTATCTTTATCCTTAGGGTTACTCTCGGCAATGAGAAGCGTGAGTGCAGTGAGCGCCTCGGGTGTTAGACGAGCGGAAAGCGCGCCCGCGCGACGCAGGAACCACACGAACGCAAAAGCACCCGAACGCTTGTTGCCGTCGGTAAATGGATGGTTTTTAACCATAAAGTAGAGCAGGTGTGAGGCTTTGGCTTGAACGCTTGGGTACACTTCCCTGCCGCCGAATGACTGCAGCACATTACCGATAATGCCCTCGAGCGCACCAGAACTGCGCTCCGCTGCAAACAGGGTGCTGGCTTCGCCTTTCTTTTGTAACACCGCCTTAAGTTCGGCAATAGCGCCCCCAAGCTCGCGCGCAGTAATGGTAACCTTTTTCTTGGTTTGCTTGCTGGCAGCTAGGCGGCCCGTGTCGTAGGCGTGGAGCGAAAACCAGGTACCCGCGAACAGCTTTATGAGCTCGAGCACGCTGGCGGTGTCTACTCGGGAGCCAGCGGGCAGCATGGCGCGGACGTTCTCCACCGCGCGCATGAACGAATCGTAATTTTGGGTGACACGCTTTCGGTTGATAGTGTAGCCTTCTACAATGTGTGAGTGCAGGGTTTGGGTGGCCCACTGACGGAATTTTGTGGCATTAACCGAATTCACCCGGTAGCCAACAGATAAAATAAGATCTAGGTTATAGTGTTGGACTTCGCGTTCTACTTCGCGTTTCCCCTCCTTTTGAACTATCCGGAATTTCCGGATAGTTGGCTTTAACTCCAGCTCATTAGATTTGTAGATATTGGTGATGTGTTCGTTAACTGTACGAACATCAACCTCAAATGCGCTGGCAATTTGTGCCTGCGTGGCCCAGATGGTTTCTTTAGCAAAATCACCCTGGAGCTCAATGGCTCCGGATTTTGCTTGGTAGATTACAAGCTGTTTAGCCGAAGTGTTGGGCCGTGTCATGGCTATATTATGCGCTAAAATAAAGCAAAAATCAAGATATCAATTTGACGCCGTACAAGCAGGAAGTTAGCTTAACTGTAGAATCACCACGAAAAGGCTCTCGCGAGGCTCGTCCTTACGGGGCCCTTTTTTTTTATACTCAAGTTTCTCCTGCGGCTGATTCATGAACACGCGGTAGTTTTTGTTAGGCTGATGTACCTTAGCCGTACACACCCTGCCGGTGGCCGATGCGAATGATAATCACCGTACGCTGTAGAGACGCGGGGTAATAAATAATACGATGGGGCCAAACACGGTAGGAGTATGATCCTTTGTACTCACCAGAAAGCTTTTTACCTGCGTACGGCTCGCTGCGCAGCTGCTGTATGGCCCGCGTGACGCGCTGCCGCGGGGGCGCAGGCAACCTAGCGAGTTGGCGCTCGGCGCTTGGCCTTAGCCGTACCTGAAACAGAATTGCCGTGTCTCCCCTTCC
>Ga0082335_1002048_pt1 | contig 39208 bp, 26 predicted proteins | sample Subgrocontami58m_FD_72375 | JGI IMG/M metagenome (GOLD analysis project Ga0082335, IMG submission 72375) | Subsurface groundwater microbial communities from S. Glens Falls, New York, USA - GMW37 contaminated, 5.8 m (SPADES assembly) (version 2) ...
AGAAGTAACAGACAAAGAATTAAAAAGTGTCCATATAGAGACGTCTGATTTCCATGGCGAATGGAACTATAAAATTAAACCGATAACAGATACAATGTAAAGGTTATTTATTTTCAATCCCTAAGCGGGAATCCAGAGTCTTTTTGTTTTCGCCAGTATCGCAAAAAACACTGGATGCCCGATAGAAGCATTCGGGCATGACCGTTATTAAATTTTCATCCCCCTTAGAAAAGGGGGCTGGGGGGTTGTAATATAGCATAGAAAAAGCACAACCCCCTGAATCCCCCTTTATTAAGGGGGAATTAAACGGAATAACTTAAAGCTGGGGGTTTATGTATTTCCGGGCGTTGTCACTGTTCAACCGGGTATCGTTTGTTCAAACTACAAGGTTCAGGTTGCAAACCTGAACCCGCCCGAAAATATTCTTAAAAACCGTATTGGTAGGCGCCGTCTCCCGACGGCGATTTACGGCGCACGACAGCGCACGAGCGCCCGTTCGCCAACAGGAGTTGGCTCCTACCAAAAAGATTGAAATTCCTGAACATCCAGGCAGCCAGGATGAATAAAACAAAAACCGTAGCGCGGGCGGTTATCCCCCGCTCCCGCATCAAGTACGGGACAGGCCAAGGCCGACCACGCTTGCCCCCGACAACGATCGGGGAAGGGGTCGGCGCTACCTTTTTCAAAGAGCTACGTCATCACCAAAACTTTACCCATTGGAAATGAGGTCTATATGAGTATGATTTCAACGAGGGGCATAACGTCGCGATACGCGCTCGCGCTCGGCCTGATAGCGCTGCTCAGTATTTCTGCCTACTTCATTCTCCACCGAATGGTCGCATCCCAAAAAGATACGGCTGCCGTAATTAACGTAAGCGGCAGCCAGCGGTGGCTCTCGCAACGCGCCGCGGCATATTCCCTGCGCCTCGTCAGCAGCCATACAAAGGCCGAACGGGAAAATATCCGACTGGAATTGCTGCAGATAAGCAAACGCATGGAGCGTAATCAGCATGTGTTAATTCAAAACAACCCGTCCCCGCAAATACTCACCCTGTATTTCGGATCACCTATGCTTCTGGACAGGCAAATACGCGACTATATTGAAGAAATTAACGCCCTGGCGCATGAGCCTCATGAAAAACTCACCCGGAATAATCCCCACCTGCGGCATATCCTTTCCGCGTCCACCTCGAAACTGCTTACGTCTCTTGATGAGGCAGTGAGTCAATACCAGCAGAAAAGCGAGGCGGACGTCGCCAGGCTGCAAAGGATTGAAGGCGGGGCGCTGGGACTTGCCCTGTTTACGCTCTTGATGGAGGCGTTATTCATATTCCGTCCCATGATTTCCCGTATCCGGCAGGAAACGTCCGAGCTGGCGCGCAGCGAGGCGCACCTTCGTTTGATTATTGATAACGCAATGGATGCGGTAATCACCGCTGACGAACAGGGCGCTATCAAGTCGTTCAATCCAACGGCGGAAAGAATATTTGGCTATACGAATGCTGAAGTTGAGGACAAAAATATAGGTCTCCTGGCGCCAGAATTCTATTACAACTATTTTAAATATTTCCGTAATTATCTGCACGTACGCAAGGGGAGAACCTTTTCCCCCGGCATATACGAGGTAACCGCAACCCGAAAAGACGGCGCTGTTTTCCCGGCGGAGGTATCGCTCAGTGAATTGGAGCAGGACGGACGCCGGGCGTTTATCATGATCGTGCGCGACGTAACCGAGTGGAAACGGGACATGGACAATCTGAGAAAAAACGAAGAAAAATTCCGCTTATTAGTAGAATCAAGCCAGGATGGCATCATCGCCTATGATAGAGATATCCGCTATACCTTGTGGAATACCGCCATGGAACAGATAACCGGCTTTACCCGCGATACGGTGCTCGGCAAATCCCCTTTTGAGGTATTCCCGTTCCTGGAGAAAGTCGGAGAAAAGGACTCATACCTGGAGACGATCAGGGGCAAGACGGTAAAGCGTTCAGGGATGCCCTACAGTATTCCGCAAACGGGGAAATACGGATACTTCGAGAGCTCCCGGTTCCCTTTATACAACACGGACAGAACGATTATCGGGGGAATGGCCATCATTCGCGACATCACCGAACGTGTGCAGACAGAGCGGCTTTTGCGCGCAGAACACGCGGTGACGCGTATCCTGGCGGAAAATGCCTCTCCGGAGGAGGCGCTTCAAAAGGTCGCCCAAACCATCTGCGAACACCTGGGATGGGATTTTGGCGGGGTATGGATGGTTGACCATAGGTCAAACGTGCTGCGTTGTGTGGGCACCTGGCATGCGCCGGACATCAACATCCCGGAATTTAACGCCGCAACAAGAAATACCACCTGCGCCCCCGGCGCCGGGCTGCCGGGGCGTATCTGGGCTGGCGCCAAACCCGTATGGATTACCAATGTCACTGATGATGAGAATTTAATGCGTGCGCCGGTCGCAGCCAGAGAAGGTTTGCTTGCTGCGTTCGGCTTTCCCATTATAACAAGCGGCGAGGTAATCGGGGTAATCGAGTTTTTCAGCCGCAGGGTAAAAGAGCCTGATGAGCCGCTGCTTAACATCCTGGATGACATAGGCAGCCAGATTGGCCAGTTCATCAAACGGAAAGAAGCGGAAAGCCAGTTAATTAAATTATCGAAGGCAGTGGAACAAAGCCCAAGCACCATCGTCATTACCGATACGAAAGGCGTCATCGAATACGTCAATCCCAAGGGCGTCCAGCTTACCGGGTATACGCCCGAAGAGGTCATAGGGAAAAACCCGCGTATGTTTAAATCAGGCAAAATGCCGTCTCTGGAGTACAAACGCATGTGGACTACCATCAAGTCGGGCGGAGAGTGGCGCGGGGAATTCCACAACCGGAAAAAGAACGGAGACCACTATTGGGAGCATGCGTCCATTTCACCCATCAAAGACTCCCGCGGCGCCATTACCCACTTCATTGCAATCAAGGAAGACATTACCGAACGGAAAAGGTTTGAGTTGCAGCTTGAATATCTGGCAAATCATGACCCGCTTACCAATCTCTTCAACCGCCGCCGCTTCCGGGAAGAGCTGGAGGACTGGATCGCGCAGATGAACCGCCACAATACCTGCGGCGCGCTGTTATTTATTGACCTGGATAACTTCAAATACGTTAACGACACCCTCGGCCACCAGGAAGGGGACGATCTCCTCATATACTTCTCCCGGTTGCTCCGCGCGCGGTTACGCGAGACGGACATCCTGGCAAGGATAGGCGGCGATGAATTCGCAATCATCCTCCCCTTTACCGATGAGCAGCAGGCGCAGTCAATCGCAGCGCAAATACTCAGTCTGGTGAGTGAAAATATGCATATAAAAAACGGCGCAGCCCATAACATTACCGCCAGCATCGGCATCACCTTGTTTCCTGATCACAGCAACAATGCAGAAGAGCTGCTTACCTACGCCGACCTTGCCATGTATATGGTAAAGGAAAAAGGACGGAACGGCGTGTGTCTGTATTCACCCGACCAGAAAGTACACTACGAGCTGCGCGTGGACTGGGAGAATCGTATCCGGGACGCATTGAAGAACGACCGTTTTGTGCTCCTGCTGCAGCCGATAACAAAAATGGGACACAACGTAACGGTGGGTTATGAGGCGCTGCTGCGCATGACCGGCAAGGACGACGCCCTGATTTCCCCGTCGGCGTTTCTTGGTATCGCCGAACGTTTTGGTCTTATTCACGACATTGACCGGTGGGTCGCCCGCCGCGCCATTCGCATCATTGCAGAACAACGATTTGCAGAAAACAATTTATTTCTTGAGGTTAATCTCTCCGGAAGGGCGTTTAACGACGCGAAATTACTGCCCCTGATCAAGCAGGAAATTGCGGAGACCGGCATTAATCCGGAAAACCTTGTATTCGAGATTACGGAAACGGCGACCATTGAAAACATAGTTGGGGCGCAGCAGTTCATTACCACGCTCAGGGAGATGGGATGCCGGTTCGGCCTGGATGATTTTGGCGTTGGATTCTCATCATTCAGCTACCTCAAACAATTGCCGGTTGACTATCTGAAGATAGACGGTAGTTTTATCTCTGAACTCATACACAACGTCACAGACCAGCACCTGGTCAGGGCCATGGTAGAAGTGGCGCGCGGGTTGGGGAAGCAGACGGTCGCCGAGTTCGTAGGGTGTGAAAAAACGGTACAGTTATTATCACAATACGGGGTGGACTACGCCCAGGGACACTATATTGGCCTGCCCGGGGCGGTGTCTGAAATTTATCTGGATAAGAAAAATGCGTAACCGTTTGGCGCTTTGAAAATCCGGTAATCTGCCGCCATCCCTACCACTCCTACCGCAGGTTTGGGCTCCTGCTGTGGGTGAGCGTCTCTCTCTCTCTCTCTCTCTCTCTCTCTCTCTCGTTCCCACGCTCTGCGTGGGAACGTATTGCGAGGGAGGCTCTGCCTCCTGTACAGGGTTGCGCATGAAATCCGGGGTGGACGCAGAGCGTCCCGTTAACTCGTTCCCACGCAGAGCGTGGGAACGAGTTAACCTGGAGGTTTATGTATTTCTGGGCGTTGTGACTGTTCAACCGGGTCTCAACCGCACGGTTCAGGTTACAAACCTGAACCCGCAGAGTAGCGCCGATCCCTTCCCCGATCGTTGTCGAGGACAAGCGTGGTCTGCATGGCCCGATGCCTGCGTGACGGCGGAAAGCGGGAGATAAACCCCATAGGTATTAAGTTAAGCAATGTTTGCACAAAAAGTAGCGCAGGCTTCCAGCCTGCATGAAGCAAATAAAAGAAAGCTGGCAGGCTGGAAGCCCGCGCTACAGCTCATCTATCCCGTACAGGTTGACGTAATTCGTGTCTACTACCGGCACAATGGTAAAAGAAACGGTCTTGTTCCCACACCCGACCTTAACATTTTTCTTTACTAATTTGGTTTTTAAGGCATCCTCCACTGATTGCTTCAGAAAATCAGGGACGCACTGGTAGACCTCGCAATTCCACTCGCGCAGCAGGGATGCGCTTGCCGGATTGGCGTAGAGAATAGTCCCATCCTGCGCAATACGCAATACAGGGTATGGATTTTCCGCCGGAAACCTTGCCGCGGCCTTTACTTCATCCTCCAGGAGCTTCCGGACGGTGATGTCCTCCTTAATTGCAACGAAATGGGTGATGGCGCCCCCCTGGTTTTTAAGGGGAGAGATGGACGCAGATTCCCAGTAATATCCCCCGTTTTTCCTCCTGTTATAAAACTCTCCCGTCCATTCCCTGCCGGAGGTAATCGTGTCCCACAGCCGTTTATATTCTTCCGGCGGCGTCTTGCCCGATTTTAAGATGCGCGGATTCTGTCCGATAACTTCATCGGGCAAATAGCCGGTGAGCTGGGTAAACGTCGGATTTACGTATTCAATATTACCGTTGGTGTCCGTAATGATCACCGTGTTCGGGCTCTGCTCCACGACGTAGGACAATTTGAGCAGTTGCGCCTCCACGCCCTTGCGCTCCGCGACCTCGTCTCTTAAGTGCTTGTTTATCCATAAAAGCTCGCGGGTACGCTCTTCAACAAGCGATTCTGACTCGTCGTACGCCTTCTTCAGCATTTCTTCGGCCCGCTTTCTCTGGATAACCAGCCCCAGTTGAGAGGCAACCGACGAGATGAGCTTGATAAGCCGTTCGTCCTCATCGCACACTTCGAACACAAAGAACACCATCACGGCGACGACTTCCTTCGCGGAGAGTATGGGAATGGCCAGACCGGCCTTGAATCCGGCTTCCGTGGCAATCTGCCTGCGCATGAAATGCTCGTCCAGCGTAACGTCCTTTATCCATTCAGGCCGCTTCGCCGCCCAGACGCGACCGGGAAATCCCGCATCCTTCTGAAAGGTAAATTCCCTGCTGGCATGGACAAACCTTTCCATACGGTCATGCCTGGCATGCCACACGTCAGTCAATTCCAGTCGTGCGCCCGCGGCGGAAGCGGGCATCCAAATTTCACCGTAAACCCAGCCTGTAGCCTCGCACACCTTCCGCAGCGTAACTTTCAACGCGCTGTGGATGTCTTCCGATTCGCTAATGGCCAGCGTCAGCGTCTGCAGGAGATGGATTTCTTCCTCTGCCCGTTTGTGTTTGGTTATGTCAATTAAAGTTATGGTCGCGCCGTCCACGATGTTCGTCACCGTCCGGTACGGGAATATGCGCACCAGATACCACATATTTCCCGGAACACGTACAATTTTTTCCTTTGGGATCAGGGTTTTCACGACTTCGTTGATATCATCCACCAGGTCTTTATCCAGGATATTGGTGGAGATGTTCTGGATAGGACGACCTATATCAGCCTCGATAAGGCTGATCACCCCTGTCGTTGCCGGGGTGAACCGCTTTATGCGCAGACGCTTGTCCAGAAAAATAGTCCCGATTTCAGTGCTGCTTAGCAGGTTGGTTATGTCATCGTTGGACTGAGACAGCTCCTCGATCTTGATCTGTAGCTCGGAATTCACGGTGACAAGCTCTTCGTTCATTGATTGCAGTTCTTCCTTGGACGTCTCCAGCTCTTCATTGGCGCTCTGTAATTCCTCGTTGATTGCCTGCACCATCTCATTGGAGGTCTTGAATTTTTCGTTGGAGGCTTCAAGCTCCTCTATCGTTTCGCGGAGAGATTCCTTGGTAAATTCCAGTTCGCGTTCGAGCGTTAGTACCCGGTTGCTCAGGGGGGAAGATTGCCCCTTTTTCACGAGCGAGTCGTCGCTCTGGGGAAGGGCGTCCGTAACGTCGTCAAATACCACCAGCATCAGTTCCCCTGGCGGCTTTTCAGAAAAAGGGCTGACTATTACATTTATCGTGCGCACCGCGTCCTTGATTTTTACCTGAACATTTTTATAAATAAACGTCGTCTTTTCCTGCGCCGCCTTTTGAATGGCCGTTCTTAATTCCAGACGCAAATCATCCATCGCCATTTTCATGATATTCAGGGTGGCGTCCCCGCCGGGCGTCTTCAAAAAGGCGTCCGTTTGTCCCTGAAAATAAACAACGTCGTATTTCCCGTTTATTACCACGCAGGGGGGTGTGTAGTTTTCAAGCATCGTCTTTTTCACAATCTCGCCCATGCTCGTATCTTTTGACTTCTCCGTCTCCCTGGCAAACGGGGGTTTTGCTGTCCCGGCTGTCAACGGCCTGGCGTCTCTGTTGTCTGCCTGGTCGGCAGAAAACCCATTTCGCCGGAAGACATTACCTGCCTTATCCACGACCGAAAACAAATGGGTGAATTCCCCGATATTTTCAGCGCTCCCGAGGATAAGGAATCTGCCTGGTTTTAAGGCGTAGTGAAAGAGCGGCAGCAATCTCTTCTGCAGCACGGGTTCCAGGTAAATGAGCAGGTTTCTGCAACTGATGACGTCTAATCTGGAAAATGGCGGGTCCTTGATAAGGTTATGATTGGCAAAGAACACCATCTCACGGATTTCCTTGTTGATCGTGTAGACGTTGTCCTTTTTGGCGAAGAAACGCCTCAGCCGTTCCGGCGACACGTCGGCGGCAATACTTTCCTGGTAGGTGGCGGCGCGGGCAAAATTAAGGGCGTCCTCATCTATATCCGTGGCAAAAATCTGGATTTTGGCGTACGAGCTTATCGTATCCAGGTACTCCTTGAGAACCATAGCGATGGAATACGCCTCTTCACCCGTCGCGCAGCCGACAACCCATATCCGGACGGTAAGCACGTGGCTGTCTGATTCGAACAAAAGGGGTACGGCTTTTTCTTTAAGAAATTCATAGAGCTTTTTGTCCCTGAAAAATCTGGTTACCCTGATAAGTAATTCTTTGAAAAGGGCGTCCACTTCCGCCGGGTGCTGCTGGAGGTATACCACGTAGTCTGCCAGATTATCTATCCGGTTCACCGCCATGCGTTTTTCAATCCGGCGATTGACGGTGGCCTGTTTGTAGTGGGTAAAATTATGCCCGGTTTTCGCCTGAAGCAACGCAAATACTTTCCCCAGATGGCGCGAATTCCTGGCCGCCGGGATGGTTTCATTCCGGGTTTGTATACTGTGTTTGTATTTCACGTATTCGACGAGCTTTTCCGGCATCTTTTCAACGGGCAAAATAAAGTCGGGCAAACCGGTGGCGATGGCGCTTGCCGGCATACCGCTGTATTTAGCCGATTTTTCATCCTGCACCACGGATATCCCGCCGGTATCCTTGATTGCTTTTAAGCCGATAACGCCATCGGTTCCCGTCCCTGACAATATGACGCAAATGGCATTTTCCGCCTGGTCTTTTGCCAGTGACTGGAAAAAGACGTCAATGGGGTGTTTGAGTCCCGGCAATGCCGGTAAGTCTATCAGGCGCAGCGTCCCGTTTGAAATGACCACATCCCTGTCCGGCGGTTTGACGTATACGCAATTCGGCTCCGCCTGCATCCCGTCTTCGACTTGAAAGACCTTCATGCCGGTATGTTTTTTCAGGATGTCCACCATCACGCTGTTATAGTTGGGGGAGATATGCTGGATAAGAACAAACGCCATCCCGCAATCGGCCGGCGTGTGGGAAAAAAATAGTTCAAACGCCTCCAGCCCACCCGCGGATGCGCCCATGCCGACAACAAACAAATGCCATTCTCTTCTTTCGCCGGAGGTTGATGGTTGATCAAGCGGTACAGGCGACCCCTTGCGGGCGACGCCCTTCCGGGCGCCCTTTTTCTGGTACGGCCTTGTATCTTTTGTTGAATTCTTTTTCTTCTTAGGCATGGGAAACCCCTTCCTGAAACCTGAACCCGCAAAAGTTGCGTTCGCAAAGCGAAGAGACCCTTCGCCCTGCGTTGAATGTGCTTAAAACGTTAAGATGCTTTTGCAATGCGCCTCATAACCGGCAGGAAGAGCAAACGCAATGGCGATACCAAAATGACGGAAAATAAACCCGGGTGTTATAAGTACAGCAAATACAAGCTGGTTAGCAAGAAAATTTTTTTTCTTCTCTTTTGCCGTATTTTCGTGTTGCGTGGGAAAAATATGTAAAATTTACAACTACATTGTAATTATTACAAAAAAGGCGGGATAATTTCAAGATTGTTTCCGGAGACATGAAAAGCCACTGTCTGTGTAGGCCCGCAAAATGGGAAATAAAAATCCCCCTTTTCCAAAAATGGATAAAGGGGGATTTATTTTTCAGGCGAAGAATTAGGTAATTTCCCTTATTTTTCCTTTGTCTTAACAATCGCGTAGCGGGAAAATTCGCCGCGCTTTATCAGCATAAGAATGCCCTTCTCTTTATCTCCTTCGCTTAACGCCTTTTTGAATTCCGCTACATTGCTGATCTTCTTCCGGTTTACCTCTTTAACGAGGTCGCCTTCCCGTATCTCGGCCATAGCGGCAGGGCCGCCAGGCTGAACCTCGGAGACGATTACCCCGCTGTTTTCCTCCAGACCCATACTCTTTGCGAGTTCCTTTGTAAGATTTTGCACGGTCATTCCAAGGTCTTTTTCCGCCGGCACAACGCCAGGTCCTGCAGCAAATAAATCAGCCGGCTGTTCGCCGATCTTGACAAATAATTCTTTCTCTTTCCCTTCTCTCAGCACCTTGGTCTTTACTTTCTTGGCAATTTCCGTTTGCGCAACAAGATTGCGGAGATGATTGACGTCCCGAATGGCCTTCCCGTCATATTCAATCACAATATCGCCCCGTTCAAACCCGGCCTCTTTTGCCGGAGAGTTTTCCTGCGTCTCGCTTACCAGGACGCCATCTGTCACCGCAACGTTGAACGACTTCGCAAGGTCAGGGGTAATGTCCTGAATAACGACTCCCAGCCAGCCACGGGTGACCTTGCCTTTTTCCACCAGGTCTCTCATAACGCTTTTTACCATATTGACGGGGATGGCGAATCCGATGCCCTGGTAGCCGCCGCTCCTGGTAAATATGGCCGTATTGATGCCGATAATCTCGCCCCGAATGTTGACGAGCGGCCCGCCGCTGTTGCCGGGGTTGATTGCCGCATCCGTTTGAATCATGTCCTCATACGCCGCAACGCCCACGTTGGCCCTTCCCGTGGCGCTGATAACTCCGACGGATACCGTCTGTGACAGGCCGAAAGGGTTTCCGATGGCAATCGCCCACTGTCCAACCCGGATCGTCTCCGAATCTCCCAATTTTGCAGAAGGCAGGTTTTTCCCTTCTATTTTCACTACGGCAATGTCTGTTTGGGGATCCGTGCCGACAACCTTTCCGTCAAACTCCCTCCTGTCTCCCAGGGTGATTTTCAGTTCATCGGCGTCCTCAACTACGTGATTGTTTGTTACGATATAGCCCTTCTCGCTGTCTATAATTACCCCGGAACCAAGCCCCTGCACCTTATACTCGCCTTCCGGAAATCTCTGTTTGAAGAACTTGTCAAAAAAATCATCGCCAAAGAATTCCCTGAAGTCCTGAAAGGGGTCTTCTTCCTGGTCGTGTTCCGGGCCTGGTCTGGGCTGGGAATGGTATTGATCGTTGGGCATCTTGCGTTGTTTTTGCTGGGCGTGCTTGAATACCTTTACCGAAGTGATGGAGACAACGGCAGGCTTGACCTGTTCAACCACCTGCTCAAAGACCTTCTCGAAACGCTGCGCCGCGGCGATGTCGTCGGTGTCGGCGATCTGTTTATTCGCAGCGTATAGCGTCGCTTTGCCAAACAGACAATTACCGGCTGCGATGCAGAAGCCGAAAATTAAAAGTGAATAAAAGGGTAACCTGCTCAACTTGTTCAACATATAACGCTCCTTCGGCATAAAAGTTTGGATACTTAACATGTCGCATTTTATTCCACACAGAATTTTTTGTCAATACAAATCAATGGCCTGACAACCTTCTATAGTGCTTGCATTCTCCCTAAAGCATTGATAAAATGGCGAAGTACGGTTGACATAACAAGATTCAGTTGGTATTTGTTCCACGGGGATTTCTGTAAAGGGGAATTATGAACTGGAAAAGGGCCTATACGTTTGCGATTTTAGGGATGGCGGGTGTGTTTTTATGTATCCAGGAAACGGCGTTTTCGTCAGAGGTATATTTTACACCCACGGAGATAAAAGGGCAGATTCTGCGCTCAATTGACGAGTGCAAAGAATCCATTGATATTGCGACGTCAGATATTACTTCCAGGGATATTTTAAGCGCCCTTGCCAGGGCGCAGGCGCAAGGGGCGCGCGTCAGGATTGTAATTGATAAGAAACGCACCCTGAGGGGAAAAGGGCTGTTATCAGACCCATTGAACAGTAAGAATTTTGCCGTCAGGGCATTGGCGCGAAAAGGGGTTATGCACAATAATTTTGCCATTTTTGATTGCAAATTACTGATGACGGGCTCGTACCTCTGGGAAGACGCCAGGGGCAAATCCCATCGGCACAACGCCATTTTTACCGATGAAACAAAGGTCATGGTGAAATATCAAAAAGAATTTGATCGTCTGTTTCATGAGGGGACAGCGCCGGATTTGAAAGAGGCTGTTTCCGTTGCCGGGGAGAAGGCCGAAAAGATTGAAGAGCGACCAGCGATAGCCGCCTCAAAGGGCATGGCTGCAGGCGAACGGCTGGTTGCATCACATTATGGCGTCGTCATAGCGGAGACGCCTGACGGATATCTGACCATGAATTTCGAAGCATTTAATACGGTCTTTGGGGTGGTAAGCGACTTAACCGAGGAGCAAAAAGAGGCGCTGTGGAGCCGTTGCACGGGCAAAAGAGTTAAGTGGCGCGGAAAGGTAAACTACATCGGATGGGGACTGGTAACGGGGTGGATGCTTGGCGTAACGCATGGCGATACGGGTGTTGAGGTAAAGCTAAACCCCGGCAATAAGCCCCATTTTTCTAACGTGAAATACGGCAATACCGTCACCTACACGGGAAAGCTCGATTCGCGGGTAACAAGGATGTTTCCCTACAAACTGGAAGACGGGGACGTAGTGAAATACGAAAATACCCTTCCCGACCCGACGCCTGCGAGCGAATTTGCAGCGAATCCTTATATAGCGCCGGTCTCCCAGGGGCCAAAAAGAATACTCCTGGTGGAAACGTTTGACGACCTCGACGCTCTGTTTGGTAAGGGAAGCAATCTGACGGACGCGCAAAAAGATGAAACGTGGAAAAAGTACAAGGGGAAATACGTCAGTTGGAGCGGTCAGATTGTCCATAAAAATCTCAATGTCGCGTCCGGCTTGCGCATGGTCATAACGCAGAAGCAAAAGGGAGACGTTGAGGTAAAGGTTGGACAGGCCAGAAAGGATAAGATTTTAAAATTCCAGGAAGGCGAAACCGTGCTTTATACGGGGAGACTGGTTGAAAGATGCGGGGAGAATGCCCCCTATATCCTGGAAGACGGCGATATCATAACGATGAAATAATCACTACAAATTTCGTTTTACGCGCCCGACCCGTTCGGGCGAGGGGTTGTTTTATGGGTGGGTACCAGCCATATTTCGCGAAAGGCGGAAGGAGGCAGCCATGATGAGAAGATGGGTAATTGTCCTGATAGTTGTTTTTGTATCGTTGGCCGGTTTGAAGGAAACGGCAATCGCCGAAGAAGGATATGAGGCGGCATTAAACGAGGGAAACACCTTTGTCCGCAAGCAAATGTATGAGGAGGCTCTGGATGCCTATGGGCGCGCCACACAGGCAAAACCGGATGCCGCAGAGGCATGGTATAACAGGGCGGTTGTGCTTGATTATCTGGGAGAGCACGCGGAGGCCGTCAGCTCGTTTGAAAAGGCAATCCAGTACAAACCCGATTACTACGAAGCCTGGTATATGAAGGGAAGGTCGCTGGATCACGCGGCGCGGTACGAAGAGGCAATCAAGGCGTTTGATAAGGCGCTGGAGATAAAACCTGACTATATTACCGCATTGTATAATAAGGGGAACGTGCTTGACCATATCGGTGATATTGACGCATCGGTTGAAACCTACGACCGCATCCTCCGTTTAAAACCGGACGCCCATGAGGCGTGGAATAACAAAGGCCTGGCGCTGGCGAAAATTCCTGACCGGAGAAATGAGGCGTTGGAGGCGTACGACAAGGCGATTGCGATCAATCCGAAGTATTACGAGGCGTGGATTAATAAGGGGAATTGCTTTGTCAGGGTACGGAAATACGCGGAGGCCGTTGCCGCGTACGACAAGGCCATTGAGATAAAACCAACAGAACATGCCTCCTGGGCGGATAAGGGGTTTACCCTTGCGGACCTCGGCAAACACGAAGAAGCCGTTACGGCCTTTAGCAGGGCCATTGAACTGAAACCGGATTCTTACGCCGCCTGGAACGGGAAAGGGCTTGCCCTGGACGCCCTTGGCCGGTACGAAGACGCCCTCGCTGCATACGAAAAAACAATCGAGATACAGCCGGATTCCTACGGGGCGTGGACGAACAAGGGATTGGCGCTGTCGCGTCTGGGAAAACACGCAGAGTCCGTCGCCGCTTATGAAAAGGCGCTCAAGATACAGCCTGATTCCTACGAAACCATGACCAATAAAGGGGGCGAGCTGTTTAAACTGGGAAGGTACGAAGAAGCGGTAAAAGTGTTTGACGACGCCGCAAAGCTCAAACCGGATTATCCTCAGGTGTGGAACAACAAAGGATACGTGTTGTTACGGATGGGAAGATTTATGGAGGCCGTACAGTCTTTTGATAAAGTAGCGCAGATTATCAGCGATGAGGAAGCCGCCAGCATCCCCCGCCAGGCGAAAATTAAATATGAGGCGCTCAGTAACAAAGGACTCGCGCTGGCCCAGCTCCAGGATTACGAAGAGGCCGTGAAGGTGTTTGACAAGGCAATAAGCATCAGGGCGGACGTCTTTAGTTTGTGGATAAACAAAGGGCTTGCCCTTGTCCAGTTGAAAAAATATCCGGAGGCAATAGACGCATACAGCAGGGCGACCACGCTCAGCGGCAACGTGTATGAAGCGTGGAACTACAAGGGTTACGTATTCGAGGAAATGGGGAAACAGCAGGAGGCGCTCGACGCCTATGACAAGGCTATTCAGGTCAAACCGGATTTTTTTGTAGCGCTCAACAATAAAGGTCTTTTGCTGGACGCCATGGGAAATCATACGGGGGCAATCGAGGCCTATGACAGTGCTTTAAAAATAAAACCCGATTTTGATGTCGTATGGTTTAACAAGGCATGCACACAGGCATTGCTCTCCAGGAAAGAAGACGCCCTGAGTTCGCTGAAGAAGGCCGTCGAATTAAATCCCGGATATAAGGGCATGGCAAAGAACAACCCCGATCTCCTGAAATTCAAAGGCGATCCTGATTTTGAAAGAATGGTGGAGTAACCTGACCCGAACGAGCCGGAAGAAAAATGTAGGGTGAGGCTTTAGCCTTGCGTGTATTGCACGAAGGCAAACCTAAAGGTTTGCCCTACATGTCGTTTGAAAAGATACTACCTGCGTCTTTGAAACATCCTTCCCATGAGTCGGATGGCTTTGACCACAAACCCGAAGAAAAATATGAATATAATCAGGAGCACGCCGCAGGCCGTGAGAAGATACATCAGCAGGGTGTAGCTGGCCGTATAAAAATTCGCAAGCGGATTGCTTATAATAAATGCGGTAAAGGCGGAAATTGCCAAAAGAAAGGCGACCGTTGATATAAACCTGGCGGTAAACAATTTTCGCCTGTGTTTGCGCCTTCTTCTGGTCTTGTGAATAGTATTCATCAAGTCATTATAAACAACGGTACAACATAAAATCAAGGAACTCTGTATTCGATGGGGCTGGATTTTATCCTGGACGAATTACAATCACTGAAAGAGCACGCGCTGCTGCGTGAGTACAGAACCGTTGAAAGCGCCCAGGAACCCCGCATTCAGATAAACGGCAAATCCTGTCTCTCGTTCAGTTCAAATAACTACCTGGGTCTGGCAAACCACCCGAAGATAAAACAAGCCGCCATTGCAGCCATTAACCAATACGGATGGGGCGCGGGCGCATCACGCCTGGTTTCCGGAAATACGACGATTCACCTGGAGCTGGAAAGGAAGATTGCCGAATTTAAAGGCACAGAGGCCGCGCTGCTGTTCCCGACCGGTTATATGGCCAACGTGGGCGCTCTTTGCGCCCTTGTCGGAAAGGAAGACGTCGTCATTGGGGATAAGCTCAATCACGCGAGCATCATTGACGGCTGCCGTCTTTCGGGCGCAACCTTCCGTGTGTATCCCCACAATAAAGTGGGTCAACTAGCGTCTTTGTTGCAGAGGTCTTCGGCATATCGCAGGAAACTGGTGGTTACCGACAGTGTGTTCAGCATGGACGGCGATACCGCCCCGCTGCCTGAAATCGCGGAGGTCGCGAAAAAATACGACGCCATACTGATGATTGACGACGCCCATGCCACGGGGGTGTTTGGCCGACACGGAAGAGGTCTGGTCGCGCACTACGGACTCGAAGGGAAGACAGATGTTATTATGGGGTCGCTGAGCAAGGCGGTTGGAAGCATCGGCGGATTTATTGCCGGAAACAAGCGCCTCATAGATTTTTTAAAAAACAAGGCGCGACCCTTTGTTTTCACCACGGCGCTGCCTCCGGCGGTATGCGCCGCATCCCTGGCGGGACTGACGCTTATCCGGGAAGACGCAACCCTTATTGACAAGCTATGGGAAAACATACGGTATCTGAAGTCGCAACTGTCGGAATTTATAAGCAACGTTTCCGGAGAAAGCCCCATTATTCCCGTTATTATCGGGACATCGGAAGATGCGCTCAACGTGTCTGCAAGTCTCTATGAAAACGGCATCTTAATCCCTGCAATCAGGCCGCCCACTGTGCCTCCGGGCACAAGCCGGCTGCGCATTTCACTCATGGCGACCCACAGCAAAGAGGATATTGACAGGCTGGTAAATGCGTTGCGGGATACAGGCGTGGGGAAACCCCTGTCCGGTAAAAAAACATGCGAAACCACAGATTTCACAGATTCCACAGATTATAATTAGGCCTTCGGCGACTTTGCTCTGTTTAATACGTAGGGCAAGGCTTTAGCCTTGCAACTGTCCGAACACGCGCTAGGGAGGCAACCCTAAAGGGTCGCCCTACTGTTGCCCTTTGCGGGTTCAAGTTTGCAACTTGAACCTGGCGGTTTATGTATTTCCGGGCGTTGTGACTGTTCAGCCGGGTATCGTTTGTTCAAACTACAAGGTTCAGGTTGCAAACCTGAACCCGCCCGATTGGTAGGAGCCGTCTCCCGACGGCGATTGAGGGTGCACGACATCGCATAAGCGCCCGGTCGCCAACAGGAGTTGGCTCCTACCCAAAACATTGAAATTCCTGAACATTAAATTGGGAAGGCTATGCACAGACCAACGTGGGTTGAAATTGACTTACCTGCGCTGAGACATAATTTGTCGGCGCTAAAGAAACGGGTCGGACCACAGACAAAAATCCTGGGTATTGTTAAGGCTAACGCCTACGGACACGGCGACTTTGAGGTAAGCAGGGCCTTGCTCAACAACGGCGTTGAAATGCTCGGCATCGCAGTCCTTGAGGAAGGCATTCAGCTGAGAGGCAAAGGGGTACAAGCGCCCTTATTGCTGCTGGGCGGCGCCTTTGAAGGGCAAATAGAAGCGGTTATCCGCCACAACATAACACCAACGGTGTATGATGCAAAACTTACCGAGGCATTATCGAGACAAGCACATCATTTTCACACGACAATAAAGGTGCATGTATACGTTGATACAGGGATGGGCAGTATTGGCGTAAAACATGACAAGGCCGCCGACTTCGTACAGTTCGTAAAAAATCTGAAAAACCTCCCCATTGAAGGCATATACACACATTGTTCTTCTTCTGATGAGAAGGACTCCGCCTTTACGCACCTGCAAATACAAAGATTTAGAGACGTCCTGAATGCCCTGCATGCCGCCGGGATTGATATTCCCTTAAAACATATAGCAAACAGCGGGGCAATTCTCGGTTATCCGGAAGCCTATTTTACCATGGTCAGACCCGGTTTATCGCTCTATGGACTGTATCCTTCAGAGGACGTTTCCAGAGACATCGGGCTAAAACCCGTTATGAGCTTTAAGACAAGGATTATTCACATCAAAGAAATGGACGCAGGAGACGCGGTCGGCTATGGGCGGGGATACAGTATTACCAAGCCCACCCGAGTCGCAACCCTGCCGGTGGGATATGCCGATGGCTATAATCGTTTGCTGTCAAATCAGGGGAAGGTCATCATAAGAGGCAGGAAGTCTCCGATAATCGGACGGGTTTGCATGGACCAGTGTTTTGTGGACGTAACCGATATAAAGGAAGTTTCAGTGGGAGATGCGGTTGTATTATATGGCAGCCAGGGAGAGGAAACGATCTCGATAGAGTCCATAGCAAAACAATTGAATACCATTCCCTATGAAGTTTCCTGTAACATCAGCAAGCGGGTACCAAGGCTAACTCAACCCTAATTTGTCCATCTTGTATCTGAGTATTCGCCTCGTTGTCTTCAGGATTTGCGCGGCCCTGGTTTGTATACCGTCTGCTCTTTTGAGGGCTTTTTCTATGAGGTCTTTCTCTATGCGTGACACTATTTCGTCAAATGACGCGGCGTCTACCAACTCGGCCAGGTTGCCGGAATGATGTGCGACAGGGACTGCCCTGCCGTTTTTAATTTCCGCAGGGAGGTGTTCATCAAGGATGGCGTCGTCGTCTCCATGCAGGGTAAGTATCCTTTCGACCACGTTTTTTAGCTCCCTTATGTTTCCCGGCCAATCATAGTCTTCAAACAACCGCATCGTAGCCGGTTGAATCCTTCTGGTTTTCGGGTGAAGCTCCAGTTTAAATTTTTGGAAATAATGATTTACCAGGATAGGGATATCTTCTCTCCTGTTCCGTAAGGCAGGCACATTCAGGGGAACGACATTTATCCGGTAAAATAGGTCCTCGCGAAACGTCCCTTTGGCTATGGCTGTTTTCAGGTCAACGTTGGTGCTTGCAATGAGCCGGACGTCAATGCTGATTGTCTTTGTCCCTCCGACCCTGACAAACTCATACTCCTGCAAGACCCGCAGGAGTTTCGCCTGATTGGACATGCTCATCTCGCTGATTTCATCCAGGAAAACCGTGCCGCCATTCGCCAGTTCGAAACGACCGGTCTTCCTGTCGGTCGCATTGGTGAATGCGCCTTTTTCATACCCAAACAGCTCGCTTTCCAATAAGTTGTCAGGGAGATTCGGGCAACTCACGGCGACAAACGGCTTGTTCCTTCTCGGACTTTGCAGGTGAATCGCCCTTGCAATGAGCTCTTTTCCCGTCCCACTCTCCCCGGTAATCAGCACCGGGGAATCCCCTTTAGCCACCTTGACGATGGTGTCAAATATCCGTCTCATGGGAGGGCTTTGTCCGACGATGTTGTTAAATTCAAAATCCTTGTTTAACTCAGACCGGAGATACGCCACCTCATGCGCAATCTCTCCCGACCGGAGTGTTTTATCTATGACAAATTTAATCTCCTCGACGTCGAATGGCTTGATAATGTAATCAGACGCGCCCAACTTCATGGCGTCAATGGCCGTTTTCAGCGCCTTTATGGCCGTCACCATAATGACCTCGACGTCGTTTTCTATTTTCCTAATCTCGCCTAAAACCTCCAGTCCCGACATCCCCGGCAACATAATATCGAGAATCACCAGATTTACCGTTTCATTGCGAAGGATTTCCAATGCCTTTGCGCCATCGGTCACGGTAAGGACATTATAATCATCTTTCAATATCATGCGAAACGATTCGAGTATGCCCGGTTCGTCATCAACGACTAAAATGGTCTTCATAATGTTTAACGCCTTCTATTAGTAACGATGTTTTGTAGATACAGCCACATATTTTTTATTATTTACAGGAAAAACTTACAAGCAAAAAGATTTCCAATTAATCATTTTTTATAACAATTATAACAATTTTTAGCGCCCGGTCGCCAACAGGAGCAGGCTCCTACCAAAAACATTGAAATTCCTAACCATACCGATAGGGGACAATACGTTTGCTGGCATTAAATTTTGCAATTTTACCCCCTGGATAGCAAATGCTTCGCCATTACAACCTGCCATTTGTGCCAAATAGTGTGCCATGACACGCTTTTGTAGTGGCACACATCTGTGACATGGCACACTATTTATCCACTTTGAATGGTTATAAATTCAAAAGGCGGTTAAAGCCCTATACTTTTCATGTAAGAGTCTTGTTATGGCGCCCACACTTGTAACATGTTCATCAATCCTTGAAACGGGCATGATTTCCATCAGGGAGTTCGTCATAAAAACTTCATCTGCCCCAAAAACCCTGTCAATCCCGAAGAATTCCTCCCTAACGGGCATATCATTTTCCTTACACAACTCCAGAATGACCTTCCGTGTAATGCCCGGCAACACGTTGGCCTTCAAGGCCGGGGTAATGACAATGCCCTTCCCGACAATGAAGATATTGCTAACGGCGCATTCGGCAACATGATTATCCGTGTTCAAAACGAGCGCATCAAAAGCGCCCCTTTCTGCGGCCTCTTTTTTAATGAGATAATTGGTCAAAAAGTTGAGTGTCTTGTGGCGTGAAACAGGGCAGGTAACGCTCCTGCGAATGGGAGAAGTAACAAGGCATGCGCCGGTTTCATACAACAATGCCGGATAGGAAACGAGCGGTTTTGCATGAACGACAAAGGTAGGGGTACATTCACCCCTGGGAATGAGTCCATTCACCCCTGCTCCGCGGGACAACGTCATACGGATATAAGCGTCTTCTAAGTTATTTTTGGAAATGAGCTGTTCAATAATTTGCTGTATCTGATGAGGTTTATAACAAAAAGGGATGCCAAAATATCGCGCAGAGTTTGAAAGGCGGGCAACGTGATCCTCTAGCCGAAATGGGGTTTTGCCGTACGTCCTCAGCGTCTCAAACAGCCCGTCTCCGTAAAGAAAGCCGCGATCCTGGGCGCTTAAAAGTCCCTCTCTCTCCTCAATAATCTTGTTATTTAAGAAGATGAAATTTGACATGTTTGTAACGAGTCAATAAGGGCTTTGGCCTTGTGCAGGGTCTCCTCATACTCCTCTTCTTCATTCGAATCGGCCACAATACCGCTTCCCACCTGAAAGTACACGGTTTTGCCCTTTGCGACGAAGGTGCGGATGGCAATGTTCAGGTCTGCGTCTCCGTTAAACCCTATGTAGCCGATAGCGCCGGTGTAAACGCCTCGCCGGGTGGGTTCTATCTCGTCAATAATCTGCATGGCGCGTATCTTCGGCGCGCCGGTGATTGAACCGCCGGGAAATGTCGCCTTGAGCAGGTCTATGAAATCATACCGTTCGTGCAGGTCGCCCTCAATTGTCGAAACCAGGTGATAGACGGTGGGGTAGGTCTCCAGCGCCTTTCTTTCCATAACTTTGACGGAACCGTAGTCGCACACACGTCCAAGATCGTTCCTTTCCAGGTCAATTATCATCGTAAGCTCCGCATCGTCCTTCGGGCTGGCGAGCAACGCCTGCTTCAGGGCCTCGTCCGTCTTCGAATCTTTGCCGCGCGGCCGCGTGCCCTTGATGGGGCGGGTCTGGACGTGCCGTTCATGCACGCTGAGAAACCGCTCCGGCGAGGAGCTGATAACGGACACGTCGTCAAAGTTCAGGTAACAGGAAAAAGGGGCGGGATTCACCGAACGCAATATTTTATAAAGCTCGTAGGGCGGCATGTCCAGTTGGGTCTCTATGCGCTGGGAAAGATTGACCTGATAGACGTCGCCGGCTGCAATATAGTTCTTTATATGCCTGATTGCGTTCAGGTAATTATCTTTTGAGAAATTAAACTGCAATGACGATTCAGTTGCCCTGGCCGGAGACTTGCGGTATGCCGCCTCATGTACGCCGTCAGATTTCCTGCGCAATACCCCGATGATTTGTTGCATTCTGTCTTGCAAGGTATTGTCGAAGCCGAAATCTATTCCAACGACATAGCACTTTTTCAGAAGATTGTCGTAAGAAATAATGACGTCGTAAAACCCCAGGTGCATGTCAGAAATCCCAATATCATCCATGGCCTTGCTGGGTAGTTTTTCAATAAAATGGCACAAATCATAACCGAAATACCCCACAGCTCCGCACTGAAAGGGGCTTGTATTTACGGTGTTTTTTACCGAAAATTGCTTCAATAATTCCCTTAAATGTTCGAAGGGATTCCCCTCTGTTTCAAGGACGCCGTCTTTATCCGTCAACGTAATCCTGCGGAATTTCGCCTCCATCACCAGGAAAGGCTCAAAACCCAGAAAGGAATATCTCGAAATGCCATTTACCGGCAAGGCGCTGTCGAGAAAAAACAAATTTGGCCTGGAAACGAAACGATTAAAGGCCTCCAGGGGAGTGCATGCATCTGCAATCTCCCGGACAAAGACCTCGCCTGCCGTGTCCTTGCTCAAATCCAATTCTTTTGTGAGATTATCGTTATTCATAACAGTAACACTTTGATGCACAGTGCAGGGGCAGGTTTGAAACCTGCTCCTACGATAAATACGCTGGAGGTACGAACGTTTTTCTCAATAAAACCAAATTATTACTATTATTACCATTTCACAAGGCTTTTCACCAGCCCTTTTTTCCGATATTCTATGCCGTCGCCGGTGATGCGTAATCCCGTTCTTTGTTCCAGCATATTTCTGAACCTTCTCAATCCTTTTTCCACAACCCCTGCGTTGGCGGACATCATCTGATTGCTCCACCCCAGCAGCTTTTCTAAGCTGTTTTCCAGGGTAAAATACGGGGCTGGTTTATCAGTCAGCCAGTGATCATCGGTTACCAGACCTTTCCGCTTTGCCAGCTCATAAAGCTCGGTGCCGGGAAATACCATGGCCTCTGAAACCGACACGAAATCCGGTCGCACCCTTTCTATCATCTTTACGGTATCATGCACCGTCCGGTCGTCTTCGCCGGGATTACCCACCATCAGGAGCATCTTGGTCTTCATGCCCATCTGCTTTGTAAGCGTGAAGGCGCGGGCGATCTGCTCCGGGGTCGTCTTTTTTTTGATGGCCCTTAACACCGTTTCCGAGGCGGATTCAACTCCAAAGGAGATACAGTAACATCCAGCCCGTATCATCCATTCGAGCATATCCTCCCAGATGAAATTTACGCGCGTCTCGCAGTCCCATACGATATCCAGTTTCCTGTCAATAATTTCCTTGCAGAGGTCAATGACCCGGTTTTTATTGACCGTAAAAATATCATCGGCAAAATTAAAGAAACCGCACCGGAAGTCCTTTGCGAGGTATTCCATCTCATCCACCACATTTTTTGCCGAACGCGTCCTCCACCGCTGCCAGAAGGCGGGCGTAGAGCAGAACTGGCAGCTTCCCACGCATCCCCGCGTGGATATTATGGGAACGAATCTCAATTTTTCAAGATGTTTGCCATTCCACGCGCCTTTGAGTATTTCGTACCCCCCCCTATATCTGTCGAATTCAAAATATTTGTAAGCGGGGAATGGGATATCATCAAGATTTTCGACTAAACGTCTGGGCGGAGTCTTAGTGATGCTACCGTTGCGATTAAACGCGATACTGCTGACATTCTCAATATTCTTCCCGCCTGCAAGGCATGCGATGAGTTCTTTTGTCGTCACTTCACCCTCGCCGAGAACGATAACATCCACTGGCCAGTGCATAAGCACTTGCTCGTACATAATGGTTGGATGTATGCCGCCCATGACTACCACGCAATCGCTCTTAAGCTCTTTGGAGATGCTCGCGACTTGCAGGGGACTTGCCCTCTGTTCGGTGAGGCAGGTAATCCCGACAACGTCAGGCGATTCCGTTTTCAGGGTATTTCGCACCATATCCCATGGATAATCGAACATATCAATCGCCTTCACGTCAAAACCGTGGGTTTCGAGTGTGGACGCCAGATACGCAATCCCCAGCGGCGGCCCGTAAGGCAAAATGAAAGGCTTGCCATATTTGCGCTGATCGTACATGGGTGGATTAATGAGGAGTATTTTCATAAAACAAAACGATTTTTCTATTTGTACATTCGTGGCCAAATTATTTAATATTTGTTAGCCGATTTGCCAACTCTTGTTCAACCTGTGCCTTATCGGGCATGTTGATTCGGTAATATAATTTTGCCAGATTATCGTGATACGTTGGATTATCCGGGTCTTGCGTGATTGCCGCACGAAATTCTTCAATCGCAAGGTCAATCTGCCCACCCTTAAAAAGCGTAATCGCCAGATTGTTATGGGTATCACTGTTTTTAGGGTCTATCTTTAAGGCGTTTTTATATGCCTGTATCGAAGCATCGTACCTGCCCTTTTCATCGTAGGCAAGTCCAAGATTGTAATGGGCTATTGGATATGCATATTGTACTTCTGACGCCTTCGATAAGGCAATAGTATATTCTTCTATGGCCTTATCAACGAGCCCTTTCTGAAAATATTCTTTCCCCAGGTTATTATGCGCATTGAAACTACAGGCGGTATTGAAGACGGCAAAAGACCATAAGGTGCGCTCGTTAGACCAAACCCGGTTATGTCTTATCGTGTGAATAAGACAGGGAATAAGCGCCACAATGAGACAAACCAGCGTAACAATGCGGCTGTTTTGGGCAAACGTGTGTAGCCTGAAAATGAGCATCCCCAGCAGCAGGCAGACGCCCAACGAAGGGAGATACAGGTACCTTTCCGCCATGATGTTTCCGAGCGCTATGATATTCATAACCGGTATGAGCGTGATAATCACCCATACAAGGGAAATGGTTATGCCCTTTTCCTTTTTATAAAGCCTCAGGGTAATTACTACAATACAAATCAACAAACCCGCAGAGAGGAGAAATGTGGGTTTTGTGGCCGTCGTTTCAAACAGGACATGATAATCCGGATTCAGCATGACGGGGAAAAACCACAGTTTAATATAAGAAGCTATCACCTTTGTCATCGTAAGGGCGTTGACCAGTATACTGCTCCCCGGATAAGCCACGTGTTCGATATCGCTTTTAAAGAATACCAGCCTGAGCAGTAGGTAACCGATACTCATCAATATGAATCCCGGATAATACCGAATAATTTTTTTCTTCAGATGGATTTCTGTTTGTGGGAAAAGCTGGTCGAAGAAAAAAATCATGAGCGGCATTGTAATGGCCATTTCCTTGGACAGCAGTGAAAATAAATATGCGCCGAGTGAAGCAAGGTAGCAGATTTTTTTATATGGTGATGTGCGGGATTTTACATAAAAGAGCAAGGAGAGGAGCACAAAGGTAGCGCACAGCAAATCCTCCCGAAATCCAACGGAATTTACGGTCTCCGTAAGAATGGGATGCGCGCTGAAAAACAAGCCGGTAATCGCAGCAATTTTAAGGTTGTGGCATATTCGGGACGCAAAAAAATACACCAATACGGCATTGCTCGTATGAATGAGCAGATTGGTCAGATGAAACCCGGAGGCGTTGAGACCCCAGAGAGAGTAGTCTATAAAATACGACAGGGTGACAAGCGGGCGGTAGCTGAGTTCTCCGGAAATTTTGAAATAATCCTGGTTGAAAAATGCAGGGAAATACCTCCAATCCCTTATGAATGGGTTGTTCGAGATAACCCTGAAATCGTCAAACACGAATTGATGCTGAAGGGTGTTCAGGTACGCAAGGAATGAAATCAGCGATACCAGTACAGGCAGGATGACCCGAATTTTTTTAGCCGAAAGAAACTGGTTTAACACAGTACGTGTATGCCGAAGTAATTGTCAAATAAAGGGCAGTCATATTAAGGTAACAATTCAGCTTTTTGAAAAACTATATATTTACAGGTAATCTACGCAAAGCAGAACCTGTAGCGCGGGTGCTGTCCACCGCTGGCGGGGGCAGGGGGTGGAATTCCCCTGCACAATGCCGACCACGTTTGTCCTCGACACCGATCGGGGAAGGGATAGGCGCTACATTTTCAACGGAAAATATACCACATCTGTTCAGATGAATACAATTCAAATCAAGACGGTGGGACGGCATTAACCGTATCTGGACATTTCTTACCGGTAAAATATTCAACCATCTTGCGCCAAAATGCTTGAGATTGCGATGCCTTTTTATTGGCTTTTTCCCGCCCGAAAGTGTATTGTTACTGGCAAATAAACTGCCTTGTATTACCCAAAGCGCTATGGAAATAGTCCTGTATACCCACACCTTTATTGTAACAGGAGAAAACCATGTCAAACGATATTGAGGCGAATGGCATCCCGAGAGGCACAACAAAATTTTCCCATACCTATGAAATTTTAAAAGTCGTAGGGGCAATAGGCGGCGCAATCGGTGTATTCATTCCTTTAATGACGCTTGTTATGCAGTACCGGACGTCAACACAACAAAGGGCAGATGAGAATTTCCGCTCTGTAGTTGAGAAATTATCGGCAGAAAAGAGCGAAGATCGCCTGGCATCTGCCACAAGCATGGGAACGTTTATCAAAAAAGGTGTTTTCAAAGGCAAGTTTTATGATGAGGCGATTGATGTCCTGTTAAACAGATTGCCGGTGGAGCTCGACTACAATGTCTTACACGCCGTCACCGGCAGCCTGGAAAGAGCGGAAACAGGGGAATATAAAAAAATCGTCGGAAAGCTGCTTGCGATAGAGAGGGGCTTTTTCATTCAGGAATATCCGCTAAGACACCGGTACGAAAACACCAGAAAGGCGTTCGAAACCCTTGAGGTTGAACTTCGTGAAATAGAAAGCCAGGCAAGGGAAACAAGGTCGGATACAGAAAAGGTAAGGCTCGATTATGTAAAAGAAGAATCCGCCCGCAAATGGAAGATATATCAAAAGCGGGAAGAAGAGTATCGGGAATTAGAGATGCATCAACAGTTTATTTCCGACGCCGTCTCTATTTTCCTCGAACGAATTACAAAAACAGTTCCTATAGAAGGTTTAAGTTTCTTTCGCAACTCGATGAATAAAGTCGCCATACTCGAAATAAATTTACCGAATTCCACCATCGAAAAGTCCGCCTTTTCAAAGAGCAGCATTTTTCACACGAAATTCAACGGCTCAAAAATAGAAGACACCGTTTTTACCTTTTCAGACCTGACCAAAAGCAGTTTTGCTGACTGCGCTATAACCTCATCATTATTTGACCAAACCACTTTAAACCGTGTTGACTTTTCAGGGGCAGAATTTAAAGGCGTCTTTTTTACGGGTTCAGATGTAACCGAAGCCAATTTTAAAGGTTCACGAGGATTGAAAGCCATATATTTTTATAAGGCTAAAAATATTCACAAGGCATTTTTTGATGAAGGATTCAGGCGTGAACTGGATGGGCAATTAAACGGCATGAATGAAGAGACATTTATAAACTACGTTAACAACGAGTCAGACCTCTCTTCTCAAAGGAAAAAGGACATTTTCAATACGCTCGAAGAATTGTCGTCGAAGGAGAAATGAGGGTCATCCTGGGTCAAAAATAAACAATCACGGAGGCGAGGAACAGGTGCTCGGTGAGGTCGAAATGGGTTCCGTCAAGTCCAAAGTCTTCGCCGTCAACATTGTTTGTCCATCGAAACTGGTAAGCGCCGTCAATACTAAACCTCTCGAAGGTAATCCCACTCCCCACGCTGAAGCCATACACATCGGTGGGATTGTCGAGAGAGGGACGGGGCTCTGAAAAAAGCCCTCCCCGAACGGGAACAATCACCTTTTGCCAGAATATCAGGTATTCAGCGCCTAATCTCACCGCATAGGTGTCATCAACTTCTGTGCTTGCCGGCGCATCTCCAAGCGGCCGTCTTCTTTCACCATCTTCATCCTTTTGCACATACGCAGACCAATCTGTCCACGTCACATCCATAGAGAGTAATAATGCGTCGCTGTAGCGGAAACCCAGTCCCGCGCCAAAGGACATGGGATAATCAATCTCAAAACGACTCCTTTCATGGCTATCCCCCTCAAATGTACCGGTAAATGAGCTATCAGTAACCCTGTCCACGTCCGCCGTATAAGGGGTATCATAAACGGCTCCAAAGGCAAGGCGACGATCTTCCTTTGCCCATACATCCCATAACAGCCCTGTAGTCACATTTACAGCATGAAAATTTTTGAAAGTTTCGCTGCTATCGCTTTCCACGTTGTATCTGTTAAACCCAAAACTGCCATTATCTATTGCCTTTATGATTTGCCTCCATGCATAGTTTCCGAAAAATTCGTCCGTATAGAAATTTACAGCGACACCTACACACAACTTTGGTATAACCCGTACGGCAAGGGCAGGCGTTAATGCTCCTATTCCGCCCTCCGATTCGAAGTACGCTTTTCGTTCAATACTTAATTGCCCTTCTTCAACCAATTCACGGTAATTCAACGCCGAATGAAAGTCGTATATCTGCTGATAATTAAGGGCGGCTACTACATTCTTCCCGAAGACACTGAAGGGATATACAACACTGGCGAAATTCAGGTCGCCGCGAGATATTGTTTCATCGCGGGATGAAATCTCCAATAATTCGGTATGCACAGCTTCAAAATCATGGTGCGCAGATAAAAAAGATACTGCCACAGAGAGTTCCGGCCTTTCCAGTTGCGCCAGACCTCCTGGATTCCAAGAGGCTGCCGTGGCGTCATCCGCAACAGCAATAAATGCGCCTCCGTACCCCAGCGCCCGTGCGCCTGAACCTGCGGGAAGCGACGTTGCATTGACTGCAATCCTCGGAGGATTATAAATCATACCCTGTGAAAAAGAAGTCCTGGATAATAGTATAAAAGCAGTGATAACTATCCAGAGGGAAAGAAAGGGGGTTAATTTCATATCAAGTGCGAATATCATTTTGTTATAACAAGGTCACTCTTTTCTATCTTTTCCATATCCTTAGAATTTATAACTCTTGCAAAGGAGGTGTCTGGTTGCACCTGTACTATCCGGGCAACAATATCCAACGGCTCTTTTAACACAAAATCTCCATCCTTACTTTCGCGAAACGGAAGCAGTTTCATGCCAGCCTTAATGCCGCTGGCACTGCCGGCATCAATGTAAAAACCATTGCCAGAGACCTGTACGATCTTCCCATGCACTATGGGAAAATGCTGTCTCATTTTGAGCGATAAACAATACGTAAGCCACTTGAGGTTCTTAATGCTCTTATCTTCATCGTACACATCGGCATTTGCCAGCACCTGGTTTGTCTCCGCATCTACAAGCCGCAGCATGATGTTGATACCTTTTGATTCCTCTTCTACGTTGCCGATAAGCACACCCTCGGCGAAGTCTATCCGTTTCTGTTCTTTCAGCAGTTCCGTAACCTTTGTCTGTTCAATTTCTACAAACTTGAAACGTCTCGGATCTTCGTCAAACGCCTTTAACAGCATAGAATAAAGACTTTCCGTGGGTGTATCTTGCCCTGAAGACACCTTTATCGGAAGCAGTACGACTGCATATCTTGCGTCTACCTCAAAGAGCTCGAAGCTCTTTCTGTTAATCCTGATTGGAGGAAGTTGTGTCTCATTTCCATAAACATCAATGGCGCGCACTACAATAGTGTTTTCCCCTTCCCGGAGCGCCAATACATGATTAAAAAAGACGTGTTTTCCGGGTCGGATGTCCACAGCGTGTTCATTTACAAAGAGCCTGGCAACGCTGCCATTATCATGCACATCACCGCTAAACACAAAATTTTCGTCATAGACAGTGCCAGACCTTATGCTGGTGAGTATCATGGGTGGAATGACATCCTTGTTTGTTCCAGGCTGTAACAAGCGCTGCCCATCTTTACCATGGTCCATCTCTCTTTCCGGAAGTGAAGAAACGGAAGGCGGTTCCGTATCCTGCGAAGCCAGCAACATTCCGGCAATGGAACCACCCAATTTGCCCGCGGCCACCCTGACCGGATTATTTGTAAAACATGGGCTATCCTGCATGTTTATTGGAAAAAGCGACGACTTCTCGCCCAGCGCATGTTCTCCCTCGGCCACATTTCCTGCCATGTCAACCACCTTAAACAGGATTTTATGTCCTTCCGGGGCATCAATATCCTGCTCAAAATCCACCTCCCTGCCTGAACTGAAGCATATTTCTTTGTTATTAATAAACATATCCTTTACGCCATAATCATCCACCACCGTTCCTTTGATGGAGATAATGCTTTTCCCGTCAGTTCTCAGCATCTTGATGTCGTCAAAATAAAGCGTCGGCGGACGCATATCCAGGATAAGTTTAAGATACTGCCGGGCGCTGTTCCCCAGGAGGTCTCTTGCCTCCAGGTTAATTATATTTTCACCGATATGAAGTTGGATGTCTTCGCTAAAATCGAGGTGTTTTTCTGCAAGTTCCACACAAAGTCTCTTTTCCTGAACGGCAACAAAATTCACACAGCCCTCGCCCTCTATGACGCCTTTTAGCCTTGTAATGGGCGTATTGATGATTTCACCATCCGCGTGTGAAGTAATTTTTATTTGAGGTGGTTTCAGGTCAGTTTTCGTCATCTTTAAAATTGCCTCGTTACACTTGTTTAGATAGAACTTTGCCCTGGCAGAATCTGCCGTGGAAATGGAGGTCTCCAGTTCTCTTTTAGCCTCATCAAACATTTTCTGTTCGTAATACGCAACTCCCAGTTCCCGGTGGGCAAAGTATTCACAAAAGTGCATCCCGTAGCACCTGGCGGAAAGCTCGTCTTTGCTTCTCAGGCTTACAGATTTCTTGAAATCCCGAATAGCCTCATCATAGTTTCCAGCCTCCGCATAGCAGCATCCCCGTATGTAATAGTTCCACCATTTTCCTCCCTGGAGGTTGAATCTTTTTGTTATTTCTGCCTTCGAGCATTCCGGATCAAAATACTCCCGCCAGGTTTCCGTGCCAACGTGTGAAACCGCAACACAACCGGCAAGCGAAAGCACAATCAGAAATGAAATAACGATATTTTTGTATTTATTATGCACCACACTTCATCACCTCCCGCCGATAATACTTTTGTTGATTTAATGACGTTATATGCAGTTTTTATCTTACAACCCTTATGGTCAATCTTTTCTCCAAACCAGTATCTTTAATCTTGAACTTAACCACCGCTATCCCCAGCTTATTTTTAGCTGTTATTGTAAATTTTATCTCACCGTTTTCATCAGTGCTTCCATTTTTTAGCGATACGGTAACGAGTTTCTCACTATTTTCATCGAGATCCTCAACTATTACTTCTGCACCCACTATCTCACAATCATTATTGCCATAACCAGTATCCTTACCACGAACGGTAACAGTTATCTCGCGTTCCGAGCCTCTTTTGAGCTGTATTCTTTTTTTTGATAGCTCTATTGATTCAAGATCACAATAGCTCGTAGTAAATTCCTTTACGCCTCCTGTTCTGGTTCCTTCGTCATTTCCTGCTACAAGCTCGTAATAATATGTTGTTTCTTCTGGCAATTCGTCTATCGAAATTTGTATTGAGGTATTAATGTACAATGGCGTCGAACCGTCTATCTGTTCTATTTTAAATGTTTTTGTCTCTTCTCCTTTTGTTGTACCGTACTCGAACCAGGCTGTCGTATCTAATCCATTGGCGTTTACCATCCCGGTTAATTTGGCAGAATTGCGGTTAACCTCCGTTGCAGATGTAGTTGTTACTGTTGGACTTCTTTTTTTAGTTAGCATTGTAACGAAGACGTCACTTCTGCCGGTGTTAGTTTCATAGAGCGCAGAAGCAACAGGGAAATCCTCAGAATAGGTATTGCCTGCCACACACACATTTCCTGCCTCATTTAAAGCAACTCCATAACCATAGTCATCATCACTGCCACCCCAATATGTTGAGTACTCAAGGCCGCTTCCCGTGTCGTTCAGTTCGGTAATAAAGGCATCAATTCTTCCCGCACTATTTGATGAGAGAGCGGGCTCTACCGGGAAGTCATTAGAATCTGTGTACCCCGTAACATAAGTATTCCCGCTGGCATCCAAAGCAATCCCATAACCTGTATCCGCACCACTTCCTCCCAAATACGTAGAATAAATTAAGCTCGTGCCCGACCCGTTCAGTTTTGCAACAAAGGCATCAGAATAAAGTCCGTTATTTAAATCGGTTTTGTAAGAGTTAGATACTGTTTTAAAATCAGTGGAATACGTATATCCAGTGACATACGCATTCCCGCTGGCATCCAGAGCAATTCCATAACCTACGTCTGTGTCACTCCCTCCAAGATATGTGGAGTAAACCATGCCGCCAGGGTCTAACTCATTTGTCTTTATCGCAGCAACAAAGGCATCATAACCTCCCGTATTACTTCCATAGATGGCAGAGACAGTCGGAAAATCCGAAGAATACGTATATCCTGTAATATATACAGTGCCGTTATCATCCCCAGCAATTCCCCAGCACACATCCTCACTACCCCCTCCAAAGTATGTTGAATATACCACGTTGGTACCCACTCCATTCAACTTCGTAACAAAGGCATCATAGCCTCCAGCATTGTTCTCATAAAGAGCGGACGCCGTTGGAAAATCCAGAGAATCAGTAAATCCGGCAACATATACATTCTCATTATCATCTACAGTAATTCCAGTGCCCGCATCAGTAGTACTTCCTCCCAAGTATGTGGAGTAATCTGCCGTACCCGATCCGTTCAGCCTGGCGACAAAAGCATCATAACCTCCGGCATTACTCACGTAGCGGGCAGATACCGTTGGAAAATCCGGAGAGTACGTATATCCTGTAACATACGCATTTCCGTTTTGATCCACATCCACCCTGAGCCCTACATCTTCACCAATCCCACCCAAATACGTAGAGTATGCCAAGCTAGTGTTTGACCCATTTAGCCTGGTAACAAAAGCATCAGAATAACGGCCACTTCCTGTATTGGTTCCATAAAGAGAAGGAGTTGTTGGAAAATCCGGAGAAAATGTATAACCCGTAATATATGCATTTCCCTCATCATCTACGGCCACTGCGGCGCAGTAATCATCATCACTTCCCCCTAGGTATGTTGAATAATATAATGCGGGGTCTATAACAAGCGGATACCTTTTATCATAGGATGCCACCTGAAAACCATAAATGAGTGACGAGTGACAGGTGTCGGGTGGCGGGTAGAGAGTTTTGGGTTTAGGGTTTACGGTTGCCATTTTTTGGTTTTTAACTCCAGACCTTGAACGCAAAACCTTAAACTTTCCATCCACCACAACCCTCTTTCCCTCTATCTCCTGATACACATAGGGTTTTTTCTGAATAAGGCAACCATCTTTCAGGCGAACTTCCAAATCACCATCATTTGTAATCCTTAAATTCTCAATACCTTGATAGGAAAGCTGCACATGGGATGGATTTGCGCCCGGTTTGACAATGATGTCGTACTCCATCTGCCGATTATTCCCGTAAAATTTCATGTCTATATCTTTGTACACATTTTTATAAATGATTGTCTGGTATGTCGGGACGTTGGTCTTCCACTTCCCAGGATCGTTTCCTATAAGATAATTGACCTTGCCTTCCAGAAGTCCCTCTGCAACGATTCCCGGATTCTTGTTTGCACCCAGGGGGAAAAGCCTCACGATTTCTGATTGCGGATTGTGGATTGCGGGGAGCCCGACTCCGCTTACCACGGATTCAGAATTTGGAGATTGCTTCGTTATCTTGTTCCTCAAAATGACGCTTGACGACAAGCGGTGCGCCTGTCCTGCCAGATTCCTGCCCCTTGCTTCTGTCTTCTGGCTTCTATCTTCCAGATGGTCAGTTAATGAAAGATATACCCCCCTTTCGGTAAAGTACATTGCGCGTCCGCTACCCTTCTCATAAAACCTTACCCTTTTATCCACCTGTCCACGATTTTCAATAAAATATAAGGGTAGTCTGCCATGGTTTACCTGGACATTTGTCTTCCTCGCATTATCATTATTCTTGTTAGACGCGCATCGTTCCGGAGACATGTCATGCCGTACCGTATCTTTATCATCAACAATACCTTCGCTTACCTTAATGTTGGTAAAATATACAAACATTACGAAACAGACTACAATGCATATCGAAGAAAGATGCATACTTTTTTTCTTGCACATAAGAGCCACCCTTTTAAAAATTATGAGTTTGGTAATTAATGTGCCTGACGACAGACAGATTGTTTGTCATAGAGGATGTGTCAGCGAAGGTGGGGATTCAAACCTGTCTCTTCTTTGGATCGCTAAACGTTTAACTATGTGTGCAAAAATACTACCTATTAATAACTGGATAATAACTCAATAGTAATAAGTATTTTGGGAATAAGCGGTTGGAGAGTGAAAAAAGAGTGATATTTTTGAAATGGGGCAACAAAAGGTGTGTCATGGCACACAAATGTGCCAGCACATGGGCGTCATGTGGCACATTTTTAAACAGCAATTTGAGGTTGATTTTTGTGGTTGTTAAGTGGGATTTTTCAGAGAAATAGAAGCGTCGTCTGGATTCCCGCTAAAAACATGCGGGAATGACAATGCAGGTAACCTTTCAATACATCTCTTATATGATTTACTGTACGGTCAAGGAACTCGCCTGGGGGCCTTTTTCTCCCATTTCTTCAGCGAAACGCACTTCCGTGCCGACTTCCAACTGCTTAAATTTGCGATTCAACACGCTGTGCTCGTGAAAATAAATTTCCCGTCCATCCTGCGTGGTGAGGAATCCGTAGCCTTTCTCATGAAACAGAGCGCTTACACGCGCATGCAACTGTCCCTCGTGGCGCTTTACATCGCCGCGCTGCCGTCTTGCAAAATCTTCCAGCTTGCGTCGCGCATCATGAAATGCGTCCCGTATTGACACATAGAGGTCTGTGTTCGGGTCGAGTTTCACTACCAGTTCCGCGCCGGGAACTGTTAAGTCAATGTTCACGTTGTACAGCGACCGCTTGGGAAGCGCCTCTACCACGACCCTGCAGCCCGTGATCCTGTCGTAATATTTATCCAATTTTTCCGCATGTTCGCGGATATCCGTCTTGATCGCTTCGGTAAGTTCCAGGTTGCGTGATGTAATCTGTAATGGCAGTATCATGTATTTCCTCCAGATTGTTACCCTAGGCCAAGCCGTACTTCTCAATATTCCGGTCAGCAATCTCCTGTATCTTTTGAATCTCTTCCTTTCCTTTTGGCGATTTGAAGAGATGGGCAAAACGTCCCTGAATTTTCAGATATTCTTCCACCGGAGTTTTTGGGCTGGAAACTTTTCGCACCTTTGTTACCTTGCCGTTCTCCATCTCAAAAACGGGGTAGAGCCCTGTCTGTACCGCTAATCTAGCGACTTTTATGGTAAGTTGTGGATTTGATCTCCATCCAAGAGGGCAGGGGGAGTGGATTTGCATGTATTTTGGACCGGTTATCGAAAGCGCTTTTTTTACCTTAATTTCAATGTCTTTTGGGAACGCCACCGAGGCCGTTGCAACGTAGGGAATACCATGCGCTGCGGCAATGCCGGGCATGTCTTTTTTGTTGTGCTTGTTTCCCCAGGAAAATTCTCCGCAAGGACTCGTCGTAGTCATGCAATCAAAGGGCGTCAAACCGCTGCGCTGAACGCCGGTATTCATGTATGCCTCGTTGTCATAGCAAACATACAGAATATCGTGACCTCTTTCCAGCATGCCACTCAGCGCCTGTAAGCCAATATCCGCGGTTCCGCCGTCGCCGCCCTGCGCAATAACCTTCGCTTCGTTTTGCCTGCCCAGCGCCTTCAGGGCTACTTCAACGCCAGAGGCCACTGCGGCTGAGTTTTCAAATAGCGAGTGGATGAAAGGAACTTCCCATGATGACTGAGGAAACCGTGTGGTAAATACCTCAAGACATCCCGTTGCATCGGTTACGATGATATTGGTGCCTGCTGCGCCCAGCACAAGTTTTGCGGCGAGCGCCTCGCCGCAACCGGTACAGGCAGTATGTCCTGACGCCAAAAGCGTGCACGATTGTTCCTTCGGAGCCGTCAGTGTTGTGATAGACATGAATTTATTTACCTCCAATTAATGCTTCGTTGAGTCCAACAAATCTTTCTTCAGATGCCGCCTGTGTAGTTTCTTTAATAACCTGATGTATGGTGTCTACGGTAATGTCCCGTCCGCCCAGCCCCAGAATGAATCCATTAATCTTCGGGGTCTTGGGTTTGCCGTAGAATACGCTCTTTATTTCATTTGCCAGAATGCCGCCGTAGCCAAGCGAAACGGCTTTTTCCACTACGGCAATTTCTTTTACGTGACTTAACGCCTTGTAAATTTCATCCTTTGGGAAAGGCCGGTATGAACGGACCTTGAGGACGCCAACTTTTTGTCCCTTTGCCCTGAGTTCATCTACGATGTCTTTTATGGTGCCAATAATCGAACCCATAGCCACCAGCACCAGTGAGGCATCTTCCACTTTGTAGGTGTCAATAAGACCGCCCTGAAAACGTCCGAACTGGTTATGGAAATCGGTCGCCGCATCGCTGATAACCTGCATAGATGCACGCATTGTCTTTTCAATAAAATAGCGCGTCTCCATGTATGCATCCGGGCCCACCATCGTACCCATAGAAAGCGGGTTCTTTGGCGTCAAATAATACTCCGGCTTAAACGGCGGCAGGTATTTATCTGCCTGCTCCTGAGAAATAAGCTCTACCGGATCAAATGAGTGGGTAAGTACGAATCCATCCATGCACACCATAACAGGGAGCATGATGTCTTTGTTCTCTGCAATCTTGAATGCCTGCAAGTGCATATCGCTGGCTTCCTGGTTGTCTTCGGCGTAGAGTTGTATCCAGCCGCTGTCGCGGGCTGTTAAAGAATCCTGCTGGTCATTCCAGATATTGATCGGGGCCGATACCGCGCGGTTGACGCAGGTCATAACCACGGGAAGCCGCATCCCGGCGATGTTGAAAAGCACTTCGATCATGAGCAGAAAACCCTGAGACGTGGTGGCCGTGTATGTCCTTGCCCCTGTCGCGCTGGAGCCTAAAACCACGGATGCCGCGGAGTGTTCACTTTCCACATTGACGTATTCCGATTTGATTTCTCCGTTAGCCACTAATTCCGAAAGATGTTCTACAATATGGGTCTGCGGCGTGATAGGGTAAGCCGAAATCACGTGCGGCCTGCAGACACCCACGGTCTTGGCCACTGCGATTGAGCCCTCGATAAATGTCGTACTCATTACTTCTCCTCCACTATCATGTCAATGTCACTAGAAGAGCATTCTTCGGCGCAAATCCCACAGCCCTTACAATAGGTATAATCAACTGTGTATTTCTTTTTTTCTATCATGGTGACACAACCTTCGGGACAATAGATCTTACAAAGGCCGCATCCGATACATTTTACCTGATGAAATATCGGCTTGTAATTCCGCCAGCTCCCTGTTTGATTTGCCTTGCTTGTGCCGGCCTTAGCAATAGCGCCTAAATCTAATCTCATAATTACTCCTTTTTGATAAAATCAAAGGCCTTCAAAACGGCGGCAATATTCTTCTCTCCAACTGCGCCCGGAAACTTATGCTGAATTGCCTTCCTGATACCGTCTAAGCTGATTTCCCCTGTGGCTGCTGCAAAAGCGCCGAGAAGGGTGGTGTTCATAATGGGTCGTCCAATTACTTCCATGGCAATTTCCATTGCCGGAATAGTTTTTACTCTAACCTTCGTATTTATACCCAGCTCTGCAGCTTTTTTCTTGGAGTTAATGAGCAACAACCCGTCTTCGTGCAGCCCCTCCAACACATTAATTACTTCCAGCAAAGTAGGGTCCTGTACAATAACATACTTCGGTTTGTACACCTGGCTTCGTATCCGGATAGGTTTATCACTGATCCTTACAAATGCCTGAACGGGCGCACCCATTCTTTCTGATCCAAACGAGGGAAACGCCTGTGCATATTTCCCGTCACTATGGGCTGCAAACCCCAGTAACTCTGCCGCTGTTACGGAACCTTGCCCCCCGCGTCCATGAACTCTAATTTCAATCAATGATACGTACCTCCTCTCTGTCTTTTATTTTCAGTTTAATGCGTCGGCTTATTTCGTTATGAAAGACTTCTCAAAACCACCCGCGCCGGACTGCCGTCGCCGTCCTTAATTTTTAAAGGCAATGCAATCAGCTCGTAATCCCCCGCTTTCACATTGCTCAAATCGAGCCCTTCGATAAGGGTGACGCCATTTCGCAGGAAGGTGTGATGGGTATCGGCGGGTTTATTTCCAAATTTTTCAATCGAAAGGTAATCTATTCCTACAACCTTTACGCCGCAGTCCACCAAATATTGAGCCGCCTCTTTTGTAACATAGACAAAGTCTTTTTTGAATTCCGCGAGTCGCCAATAGGTTGAGTTTATAGTCTTAAAAATAACCCTTTCCCGGCTTTTTAATTGTAATGTTTTTATATCCTCTAAATCAATCTTTTCTTTATTTTTTATATCAAAAACCGTTGCGATTCCAATGAGGTGTTCTAAAGGAATTCGATCAATTTTAACGCCGTTTTCTTCAAAATGGTAGGGGGCGTCAATATGAGTTCCGCAATGGGAGCCAAATTTTAGTTCGGATACATTACAGGAATTGCCTTGAGAAATCAAGCGTGTTTTTCGTATAGAGACCTTCGGGTCGGAGGGCCAGGTGATAATCTCATCGGATATGGTAAGCGTCACATCGTAGATGCTCATTTGTTATGTCAGGCAGGTCTTTGGGAAGGTTAATTTATTGAAAATTGTCATCGCAAATATTTATGGGGTTGGTGGGAATTAAGCGTATAAAAGGCCTAGGCATATATTGGTCATCATCGCGAGGTAAGCGTTGCGGCAAAGCGTAAGATTTCATTCTTATTGATATCTGAGGTAAGACAGTAGGTGGAACCGTCCTCTTCCCATATTACGGAATTAAACCCTTTGCAAGTTCCTACATAAAATTCCCTAGGACCCACACGGGTTCTTTCAAGATTCCTGATGGGGAAGCTGCTATTGCGCACAATCTGAAGTGAAAGTTTGCGGCCACCCTTGTCGAAGACAACACAGGGACTGCTTGTTCCGCAAAATTTTACCGGTACACCGCCTTCGATACTGACCTGCTCTGCATTGAGCAAGGGCGATGAATTATTAAGCTTGGTATTTATGGTATTTCCAAGATATTTATTCACATTGCCTACCACAGAGGTTTCTTCATTAAATACCAGATTGTCCTTTACTGCTACAACATGATTTTTTACGGCATTGTCAACGATAGCTATGGCATCGGCGTTATAATCATAATGATAGTTTGCATAATAAAAAACGCCACCGGCTATTGAAAGAAGAATAGACGCCGCTGCTGCATAGAAACGAGGGGAAGTCCTTAAGCGGGTTACTTTTTGGTTGGAAATGGCTTGAATGGTCTTACTTTCATATATCTCAGCATCAACGACATCGAGTCCTTTTATGATTCTGCCGTGAAGATATGCAGGGGCGGTTGTATTTATGCAATGCGCCTTTACTATCGCCCGAAGGCCTTTTTCAAATTCGTATCTTTGCCTGCACTCAAAACAACTGCCAAGGTGTTCTTTAACAATCAGATACTGAGATTTTTCTATCTCTTTATCCAGAAACTCGTAAAGGTAATTTGTCGCTTCACCGCAAACCATTATTTCTCCCTCTTAATAAAACCTCTATCCTTTGCATATTCCCACAGGCTTTTTTGGAGCATCTTTCTCGCCCTGTTCAGCCTTGATTTTACCGTTCCAATAGGCACATTTGTGATTTCTGCAATTTCGTTGTACGATAACTCTTCCACATCCGAAAGCAGGATCGCTTCTTTATATTCAACCGGCAAGCTATCAATTGCGTGCTTCACATCGTCTTCCATGAAATTGCCGAGCTCGCTGCACTTGCTTTCCAGGGTATCGGCTAGTTCGCCGGCGTCATTTTCTTGTTTATAGGCCAGATTTGAATTAACCGATTCGACGTCCTCGTAAAAGATTTCGCCCGGTGAATTGGCCGTTTTCCGATACTTGTTTATAAACGTATTCCGGAGGATTTTAAACAGCCACGCCTTTATATTCGTTCCCTTCTGGAAAGTATTGAAGAAACGGTATGCTTTTAAATAGGTCTCCTGGACAAGGTCTTCCGCCTCCTCCTTATTGAATACCAATCGCATTGCCATGCTATAGAGGGAATCAACGTGTTCCATAGCGATATCTTCAAATTCTTTCCTGCTGTTGTTTTCTTCCCCCATTGTTAGCAATTTCCTGTTGACTTTAAACAACGAAATATAAAATAAGGTTCCTTATTAATTGAAAATATTATATTAATCCGAATATTTCAATTCAAGGAAATATAG
>Ga0082335_1002049_pt1 | contig 39190 bp, 25 predicted proteins | sample Subgrocontami58m_FD_72375 | JGI IMG/M metagenome (GOLD analysis project Ga0082335, IMG submission 72375) | Subsurface groundwater microbial communities from S. Glens Falls, New York, USA - GMW37 contaminated, 5.8 m (SPADES assembly) (version 2) ...
GAGGAGGTGGTGGACGCCAAACCCCGCGCCACCGCCGCCGCGCTGCGGGAGCGGGTGCTGCGGCTGGCCGATGCCCTGCCGCGTGGCCGGACGCTGCTCCGGGAGCCGAGCGCCGAGCAGCTGCAGCAGCTGCGGGACGAGCTGCGGCAGTGGTACACCTACCTGGGCTGGACCGAGTTCATGCCGGAGGCAGATGACAAGAAGGAGGGACGCCGGTGAGCACCGCACGACGTTTGGACCACCTGGAGAACTCGCTCACCCCGCTGGAGGCGGTGCTGCTGTGGTTAGCGGAAGCGCACGCGCACCCCTCGGTGAACGCGTACGTGCTGACGCTGCAGGACCAGCCGCTGGCCGCGTACCCGCTGGTGTGGCTGCCCGACCTGGTGGAGCCGGGGGTGCGGGCCGCCCGCAAGGGGGAGCCGCGCAGCGACGTGGACCACGCCGTGTTCGAGGCCAAGCGCGACCTGGCCTTCCTGTACGAGCTGGCGATGGAGTGCAACCTCGTGTGGTTCGAGCGGGAGCGGACGGTGACCTTGGGGTATATGCTCGTGGTGGAGCAGTTGAGCCGGCTGTTGGAGTGGGAACCGCGCATCGCCAAGGTCCGCAAGGGCAAGGACTGGGACACGTACCTGCGGCTGGCGGCGGCGTTCGTGGACCACGCCGACCGGTTCCAGCGCGAGGTGCTGGTGGTGGATGCGGCCATCCGGGCGGTGGGCGTGAAGTACTTCGGCGGCGCCGCCGTGCTGTGGCCGGAGACCGCCGCGGCCATCGCGCGGCTGCTGCAGGACTACGCCTTTGTGGGGGAGTTCTACAACGACCAGGTGGCGGAGGCGCCGCCGCTGCGGAAGTTGCCGCGGTACCGGGCGTCGACGGCGGAGGCGCTGCGGGGTACCAGCGATGGCGCGGTGGCGGTGATGACGGCGTATCTGGTCGACCGGGCCAAGGCTGAGACGCTGCGACTGGTGGGCGAGGACAACCAGGCGTGCGACCTCATGGCGAAGTACGTGGGGTGAACCAGCACTAACCGGCCTTAGTGAACCGCCCCCCGGAGGTTCGGTCCCTGGCGTTGGGTGCCCTGCCGGATATAGCTCTTACGCACTGCAAGGTGTGGGCCTCCCCGAGGGCTTCGTGATTGTCGCATAGGTGCGCAAGGCATCAACGTCTGGCGAACAGCGTTCCCGGTCATGGCAACATACGGCCGCACCAAATGAGACGTGGCGCATTTACCCCCTCCCGTAAGTATGGAAGTGTGCTCCAGGATGCTCCTAGGAGTCCCACACAGCGGAACGCTGAGGACTTACGTGGATGCTTTGCGTCCATCGGCTTCAGACGCCAACGTTCGGCGCCTGTGACCCACATCACAGACGCTGCTTGCAGGGCTGTGCTACTGTGCCGAGCGGCTGTGGCGCGGCCACCTGGCCCTGCCGCGTACTGCTGTACCTCGCGGTACGCTGCAACCGGCTGTTGCCCGCCCCGGCCCAATAAGGAGTGCCACCGTGCATATTTCTCTGCCTCCATACGCCCCGCTGATCGTTCATATGGAAAGGCTGGCCGCCAGCGCTCGCCAACGCGCCAGGGGCGGCATGACGAAGCGCGCACGAGGGAATGCCTACGGCGCCCTCGTCCGGATTGTCCTCCTGCTGCTGGCCTTCTCGTTCCTGGCGCCTGTAACGCCGGGGTTTGCCGGTGCGCCCCCGGAGCCTCAGGGTGCGGTGGCGGCCGCGGGCGATGGCATGGCCGTCGCCGCCCCAACCGATAACCCCGCCCAGGCGATCCCTGCATTCCAGCCTGCTCAAAATGTTCGGTACGTGCGCTTGCAGAGCCGCTCTGTCTTGGCCACCATCCAGTTGGCCGAGGTCCAGGTGTTCAGCGGAGCAACGAATGTCTCTCAGGGCAAGACTGCGACGCAGTCCAGTACCTTCAGCATCCCCACCAGTTGTCCCGCGCCCGTTGCCGGCAATGCGGTGGATGGCAACACCGACGGTGTGTATGCAGACTGTAGCGTGGCGCACACCGAAGGACAGGCGTACCCCTGGTGGCAGGTGAACCTGGGAAGCCCTCAGACCGTTGACCACATCGTGGTGTGGGGCCGCACCGATCCGTGTTGCACCGGATCGCTGAATACCCTCGACGTTGAGGTATCTTCCGACGGCGTCAACTTCACGTCGGTCTACTACCAGGGCGCCAACCCCGCACCTGCGCGGTGGGATATTTGGCTCGTGGCCCGTTACGTGCGCGTGCAGACTCGTCACCCGGCGTTCCTGAGCCTCGCTGAAGTGCAGGTCTTGAAGGGGAACACCAACTTGGCGCTGAACAAACCGGCCACCCAGTCCAGCACTGGGCTCTTCCCGTGCGGCGGGACCGCCGACAAGGCCGTTGACGGCGACACCAACGGTGACTTCGCCCATTGCAGTGTCACCCACACCACTGGTAACGATCCCCAGCCCTGGTGGCAGGTGGATCTCGGGAGTTCGCAGACCATCGATCGGGTGGTGCTTTGGAACCGTACCGATTGCTGCGGTGACCGCCTGTCCGACTTCGATGTGCTGGTCTCCGGCGACGGCGTCAACTTCACGTCGGCCTACTATCGCGCCGCGCCGGCGCCCACCAGGTTGGAGGTGTGGCTGGGTGTGCGGTATCTGAAGGTACGACTGCGCCAGCAGGGCATCCTGCAGCTCGCCGAGGTGCAGGTCTTCAACGGCTCGGGGACCAATGTTGCCGTGGGCAAGCCCGCCACGCAGTCCAGCACGTTGGGGCCATTCTCACCGTGCACCACCGACGCCAGCGCGTCCAAGGCCGTGGACGGGAACACCAACGGCGATTTCTATGCCGCATGCAGCGTGTCGCATACCAACGGAACTGAAGCGGGCTGGTGGCAGGTGGATCTTGGTACGCCGGCGGCCGTAGACCACGTTGCGCTGTGGAACCGTACCGATTGTTGCGGCGAGCGATTGACCAATTTCGATGTAAGCGTGTCGCCGGACGGCGTGAGCTACGCGCCCGTGTACTATCAGCCGGGGACGGCCGGGGTCACGACGGACATCACGCAGAGCCAGCCTTCCTCCATTGCCGACCTCAGCGCCCTGACCCTCAGCGGCGTCACGCTGGCGCCCGCATTCGCCGCCGCCACCACGTCCTACACGGCCAGCGTGGCCAACGCGACGGCCAGCACCACCGTGAACGCCACGTCGGCGGATCCCTGGGCCACGGTGACCATCAATGGCGTGGCGGCCACGAGCAAGGCCGTCACTCTTGCCGCCGGGGCGAACACCATTACCGTGGCGGTCACCGCCGCCAATGGGACGGTCAAGACCTACACGGTCGCCGTCAGCCGCGCCAAGTCGAGCAACGCCGACCTGAGCGGACTCAGCCTCAAGGCGGGCTCGTCCGGCGGCAGCGACATCGCCCTCAGCCCAGCGTTCGCGTCAGGCACCACCAGTTACACCGTTACAACGGTCAGCGGATCGGCCGTGTACGTTGCGGCAACGGCCGATCCGACCGCCAGCGTGGTCATCAACGGCGTTTCGGGAGCCACCAAAACGGTCGCGCTCAGCACCACAGGTACCACCAATATCGACGTGACCGTCACGGCGCAGGACGGCACAACGGTCAAGGCCTACAGTGTCAGCTTGCCCAAGCCGCTCTCGAACAACAACAAACTCAGCACTCTGATAGTGCAGAACGATGCGAATGGTCCCAACCTGCCCGTCAGCCCCAGCTTCAACCCAGATACACTTTCCTACGCCGTCAACCTCCCACCCGTGGTGGTCCACAACAGGGTGTACCTTACCGCCACACCGGCGGGGAATGGGGCAACCGTGGTGGTCAACAACTCTACTGCACCCGACAAGACCTGGAATTATATCACCCCGCCGACCGGCACAAACACGGTGTCTGCGATAATCGTCGTGACGGCAGAGGACGGCAGCCAGCGGACCTATAACTTTACCTTTTACCCGGCGTCGTGGTCAGACGCCCACCTCAAGAACCTTCAGATTGGCTGCAGCAGCTGTTTGGTGTACTTTACAGATAACATCACCGGAATTACGCGCACCTACACGCAAACCGTCACGATGACCCCAGGGTTTAGCTCAAACACCCTCAATTACTCGCTGTCATCGGATTTTTCTTTTGTTAATATCAACATAACGAAGCGGGATACTCGTCAGACGTTCACCATTGGTGCTGGATCAAATACCACCTATGAGCAGCTGGTAGATAACAGCACCTCTCCGGCAACGGCATACGACACTGTTCACTCTAGCAGCTGTAATCCCTGCGAGCCCGGCTCGAACTTGGGCCAATTCTTTGTGGACGTGATCGCACCGAATGGTACAACCACGGTTAGGTACACCGTTTCGCTGAGCTTCACGCAACATGTATTCGGAACCACTGCTCTCACTTCTGACGGGTGGCTGGACGCCCCTCTCGCCTCTGAGCAGACGGTAAGCTCGCCGGTGAACCGCTACGCGCCGGATGCGCGGCTCATGGCTGCAGGGGGAGCCGACACCACGCCACCGGAGGTGGTCGTCAACGTGACAGGCACCCTGGGCCAGAACGGCTGGTACACCAGCGATGTGGCGGTCGAGTGGTATGCCCTCGAGGATGGGTCTCCCGTTACTGCGATGAGCCCCGGGTGCGTGAACAGGACCATCGGGGAAGACACGCCGGCGTCGGGGGTGACGCTCACCTGCACCGTCACCTCGGCAGGCGGTACCGCCACCAAGAGCATCACCATCAAACGGGACGCCAACGCCCCGCTGGTGGATGCGGCCGTGCTTGCCGGGGGACTCCCGCAGGCCTTCGGTGTGTGGGCGCACGAGCCTCTCACCGTCCACTTCACCTGCAGCGATGTCAGTTCGGGGTTGGCGGGCAGTTGCCCGGCTGACCAGGTGGTGACTGCAGACGGGGCCACCACCGTGAGCAGCGGGCCGGTGTGCGACCTGGCGGGCAATTGCACCTCCGTTTCGACCACCGCCCGCATCGATCGCATCGGGCCGGTGCTCTCGCTTCCGAATGGGCTCAGCGTGACCACCAGCGGCAGCGGCGTGCTCGTGACCTACAGCGCGAGCGCGTCCGACGCTGCGTCGGGCGTTCTACGCGACATGACGTGCTCGCGGCCTTCCGGCACCTGGTTCCCGGTGGGCACCCGCACGGTAACCTGCAGCGTGCTGGACCAGGCGGGCAACGGCAGCAGCGGGAGCTTCGACGTCACGGTGAACTTCGTGCCGCCGGCGAGGCTGAACGACATGCCGGGAAACATCACCACGGTCGCGGATGATGCGACCGGGGCGGGCGTGGCGTACACCGCGCCGACTGCCAGCGACGGCAGTACGGTGACCTGCACGCCGGCCCCGGACAGCAGCTTCCCGCTGGGCACCACGCCGGTAACCTGCACCACTCCCACCGGGCTCAGCGCAACCTTCTTGGTGACGGTGCGTCTAGCGGATGCGCCGATCATCGACAACATTCCCTCCCCGGCGGCAGTGGAGGCCACCAGCGCTGCGGGCGCCACGGTGAGCTACAGCGCACCTACGGCGCAGGACACTAACGGCGCCTCGGTGCCGGTGGCCTGTGCGCCGGTCTCCGGCAGCACCTTCCCGGTAGGCAGTACCCCGGTGACATGTACGGCGACGGCCGGCGCCACCACCTCCAGCGCAGGGTTCTTGGCCGTGGTGGTGGATACCAGCGCCCCGGTGGTGACCGCGCCCGCCAACGTGGCCGCGGAGGCCACCAGCGCCAGCGGCGCCAACGTCAGCTACGGTGCGGCCACCGCGTCGGATGCGGTGGGCGTGGCCGGCGGCGTGGCCTGCGCGCCCGCTTCGGGCTCGCTGTTCCCGCTGGGGTCCACGGTGGTGGTGTGCAGCGCTAAGGATGCTGCCGGCAACCAGGGGCTGGCCAGCTTCATCGTGGCCGTGCGCGATACGTCGGCGCCGGTCATCACCGCTTCGGCCACCGTGAACGGCAACCCGTATAACGGTGAGTGGACCAACCAGCCGGTCACCGTGACCTTCACCTGCGCCGACCCGAACAGCACCGGGGTCGCCTCCAACACGGTGACCTCGCCGGTGGTGGTGAGCGGCCAGGGCGGCGAGCAAACCGTGACCAGCAACGGCCTGTGCCGGGACTTCGGCGGCAATCCGGCCGCTCCGGTCACCTACGGGCCCATCAACCTGGACAAGACGGCGCCTGCCATTGCGGGGAGCCGGGCGCCGGCGGCCAACGCCAACGGCTGGAACAACACCGACGTGACCGTCACCTTCACCTGCGCCGATGAGGCGGGCGGTTCGGGCCTGGCGGCCTGCAGCGCCCCCACCACCCTGACGGCCGACGGTGCCGGGCAGTCGGTGACCGGCACCGCCGCCGACACCGCCGGCAACACGGCGTCGGTCACGGTCGGTGGCATCAACCTCGACAAGACCAAGCCGGTTGCTGCCCCTGCGGCCACACCGGTGGCCAACGGCGCGGGCTGGAACAACAGCGACGTGACGGTGGCCTGGAACTGGACCGACGGCGGGGCAGGCACCGACCCGGCCGCCTGCACCACCAGTTCCGCCTCCACCGGCGAGGGGACCATCACCCTCACCGCCAGTTGCACCGACAAGGCCGGGAACACCGGCTCGGCTACTTACAGCGTGAAGGTCGACAAGACGGCGGCGGAACTGTACAACCAGTTCGATCCGGCCACCAAAGACGTGCTGGTGTTCGCCCGCGACGGCGGCTCAGGCGTGCCCACCGGCCCGCTCACGCCGGTCACCGTCACCACAGCCCAATGGGGCGATGGCGACGACGGCGACGACGACCACAACTGGCACGACCGCCCAGACGGCGACGACAAGCGCAAGACCTCCGCCGACAAGCCCGGCAAGGATGACGACCGTGATCGCGACGGCAACCCCATCAAAGTCGAGGTCCGCACCTACACCGTGACCGACGCCGCCGGCAACACCACCACCCTGGTGGAGAAGGTCAAGAAGGCCGGCCACGAACTCAAGGTGCGCATGGTGAGCGTGCAGTACAACGGCGGCCCGGTGGTGCTATTGGCCAAGAACAGCAAGCACTTCGAGTGGTCCACCGACCGCAGCGGCGCCATCAAGGAGCTGGAGCAGAAGATGACGGCCGGCTCCGGCAAGGACCGCAGGTCGGTGGACGCGAAGTACCAGGCCGACAAGAACCAGACCCGTATCGAGACCGACGGCCCCGGGCCTGACGTACACGCCACGAAGCCCGGCCTGGCGTTGCTGCGGCTGGCGACCACGGGCGGCAAGCTCACCATCGAGTACTAACCACTTCCTAGCGCACGACGACTAGGAGGCCCCTTCCCACCTCGAACGCTGTGGAGGGGCTGGCGCACGCTGGAGCAATCCACGCCATTCACTAGCGAAAGATAGGGTGGGTCCCCGCCGAACGGCTTGGGGCATTACGGTATACTGAAGGAACCCCGGTCGCTGGAGGTGTGCCCTTGACACTCTCTTTGAACTGGGCCCGCCCACAATACTGCCAGCTAGGTGCGGGTGCCACCTAGAATCCCCTGTAAGGGCTCCTTTCTGAAGTTGCAGGCCTGTCTGGCCAGTGAGTGCCGCGATAATGCGGCGGTGGCGTCGAGCCACTGGGCGAGTCGGGACATGGCAAACTAACGCAATCGGCGGGGCACCCCGGAACGAGGATGGAGTCAATCCATCCTCGTTTTCGCGTCTGGGCGAGAGGTGAACTCCACCGTCCCGCCAATCGACGACTATGCACGCATAGTGCCGGTGGCTGGCATCCCTCTCAGCACGACATAACGCTCAGCTACTATCTCAAGCTGAGACTGGAAGGCACCGCGGCAAATGAGGGGCGAGACGGTCGGCTTCACTTCATTCCAACGGCTCGGGAGCATCCCAGCTCGCCGCGTGAAGGTGATGCTGATCAAAGGCGGTGGGGGTCGCTCTCAGGGGGACCGGAGTTTAGCGTCCAAAAGCTAGGCCTGCTCGGCGATTGCATGAGGTGATCCGGCCGTAGCCTACCTCTAATGAGTTCGGTGACGCCCCCGGGTGGCAAGGGTGTCGCGACCTCGGCCAGCGCTCGCACGAGGATTCCCATGACCGAAGCAGCCTCACTTGGGCCAGCGCTCATGATAACGGCTTCTAGAATTCCATCGGCCGGCCCGATAACCCGCACGTCACTAGAACCCACCGTACCTTGCGCGTGCAGGTAAGGGGCGTCACTGTCAAAGGGGGTCCTCCAAGCGAACCCTTGAAGCCCATGCAGGATGCTACTGGCGCCTGCCGGCGAGAGGTCCAAGCTCCTGGGGAGTATCCGGACATTGAGCTCGCCGCTCCCCTCCTGATGGCGGAACCAGCGATAACTCAGGCGTTCGGAAGAATCTACGGCTGCAGCGGTGAATGCGTTGTTTGCGTAGAACCTTTCCTCCGTCGCGACATCCATCAGATTCACAAAGGGTAGGAACGGCGCTTTGTCGCCCAACGCCGCCATTCTCTGCACGATGTCGAGCCAGCGGGGCAAGTTGTCCCTTGGTTCGCGTGAGGCGGGATCAAGTTCTTGAGTGCGCTCTTGGCGTATTCGCCAAGGGTTCCGCACTCTCAAGCCTGAGGCGGTGAGCGACGCTACTTTCGCTGGCACGTCGAGCAGCGCACTGACCGTCCCGGCGCAGGCAACGACATCCGGTGCGTAGCCCAGCCGGATGTAGGTCCACAAGAGGTCGGCTGCTCTGAGCGCCCCACGCATCGTGATGAGTTCCTCAGACCTCGGCAAGGCGGATCACCTCAATCCTGTATCTGTAGCGCCCACCGGTTCTCAGAGCGCTTGCTACCGCGGCAAAGATGAACCCTTCTGTGACCTGCATCGCGTCCATGCCAGCGGCGACTTGCGTTATTGCCGTCGCGATGCCATCCCACCGTATCCGACCTCCGTCCGCGTAGTGCTTCACTTCGCAAGGGGCGTCTCCGCTCGCCACTGGTACAAGCATGTCGGGCACAACATGTCCGAACGGTCCCCCTGAGAGCGCCCTGAACCGGAGGAATTTTCCGGTAGTTATCCCCAACTTCTTCAATACCCATGGGCACATAGCTTCCGCAAAGCTCGCCGTTACGTGTCCAGACGCCCTTTTGTAGACCAAGGGTGAGTTCCGCTTTCTGCTTAAGTACTCCACCCCTACGAATGCAGGGAAGTTGCCAAGCTCATACCGACGGAAGTGGTTCGCCAGTTCCAGGATAATGAAATCCGTGGCCTGTTCTGCCTCGATAAGCAAGTCCTCCTCATTCGGATAAGCAAGCTGTTGATTGATCGTGGAGGCCCCGGCCTTCACAGCTTGTTCGATTCTGTCACACACTAGTTGAACCTCTTGGTTGAGAGCTTGTTGCTCGAGAGCGCTCGGTTGTTTCTGGCCGATTCGGCGCATCACCCCAAGCAACTGGAGAACGGAAAACTCCCGTATGTGAACGTCCAACATTTATGCTAGTCCCCCGTTCTAGTTGTCGTTGTTCGCGAGCGCGCCGACCAAACCACCTCGAACCCGCGCCACCTCCTCCACCGTCGCCACGGCGTCCACGCTCGGAAAAGCCGGGCTGCCGGGGGACCACAGCTCCGTGCTCTCCGGGTGGTCGTCGAAGTAGGCGGCGCTGGTGGTGAGGCGGACGGCTTCCGGCAGGCCGGGACCGGCGTACTGGTACTCCCGGTTGCCCATGGGCGCGGCGTCGAACGATGGCGGCAACAGGTCGGGGCGCCGTAGCAACTGGTCGAGCGCCGCGAGGTCGTAGAGGGGCGCCGGACGGCGGGGCTCTTCGAGGTCGGCGTCGGTAATGGCGTCGAGGTCGAACGCAGCCGCCTCGGCCTTGCGGATTTCGGCCTCCAATTCACTCAACGCCCGCGAGCGCTGCTCATCCTGCTCCGAACGGGGCAGAAACGCCGTTTGCGCCAGCGCCCGCGGGATGGATGACAGGATGGGCTGGAGCTTGCCGACGTACTTGCTGAACAGGCCGATGCGCTCCCGCAGCGCCAGGTACACGTCGGTCTCCACCGAGTCGCGGTACAGCAGGTTGACGATGGCGATGCGCTCGTGCGCCTGTCCCAGCCGATCGATGCGGCCGATGCGCTGTTCCACCTTCATCGGGTTCCACGGCATGTCGTAGTTGATCAGCGCTCCGCAGAACTGGAAGTTCAGGCCCTCGGCTGCCGCCTCGTTGCAGAGCAGGATGTCGGCGCCGCCGTCGCGGAAGATGCGCTTCATGTCGTCACGGGAGATGCGCCGCCACGTGCCGTCAATGCCCCGCTGCTCGCCCCCACGCCCGGTGAAGCACAGCACCCGCAAGCCGAGGTCGTGCACCAGTTGGTCACGCAGGAAGTCGAGGGTATCGGTGAACTGGGTGAACACCATGACCTGGTGGTAGCCCTGAGCATGCAGGCGGGTGATCCAGTCCATCAGCCGGCCGGCCTTGGTGTCCCGCGGCAGCGCCCGCACCAGCGCGACCAGGCGGGCTATCTCCGACGACTCTTCCACCTTCAGCGCCGCGGTCTTCAGTTCGGCGGCCTCTTCGGCGTCCATCGCCTCGTCGGTGGTCGTTGTGTCGTCCTCGGCGTCCTCTTCGTCATTGGTGCCAGCCGGCGTGGCGCCCGCCAACCGTGCCAGGCGGTCGCTGAGCGTCTCGCCGAGGGCGTAGAAGCTGCTGGACATGCGCTTGCGGTACACGGTCATCACGAAGCCCACGGCGCTCTTCTGCTGGGGCGAGGCCTGGTTGTAGGTCGTCGCGATGTAGTCCTCCACGGCCTCGTAGACGGCCCGCTCAGCGTCGGTCATGTCCACCGGGTCGTCGCGCACATCCCGTTCGGCGATGCGTGACGATATCTTGCCCGCCTGGTAGTAGCGCCGCAGCAGTTCCCGGGTGTGCCGCGAGATCAGGCGGCCGGCGGGTGTGGTGTTCGTCATGACGCGTATGGCAACGCGGCGCCGATCCGCCGGCAGCATCTTGCGAGCGGTCGTGGCCGGGTCTCGCAGGGCGTCCAGCAGCTTCTTGGACGCCAACCGTCCGCCGCCGGGTAGCAGGCGGGCCACCTCCTCCAGCGCCGTGGGGCCGTAGTACGCCTCCGTGGCCTGGAATAGGCGCACCAGGTACTCGAAGTCGTCGTTCGACGGGTTGGGAGCACCGGCACGGTTGAAGAACTCCACGAAGGCCGTGGGCGTCCACGCGTCGGGAAGGCCCAGCAGGTCGAGCAGGTCCCACACCTCCAGCGGGGTCACCTGCATGGGCGTGGCGGTCATCAGCACCAGGCCATCGGTCTTGCCCCGCAGGTCCTGCATCAGGCGCAGCAGCTTGTTGGGGCCCTTCACGTTGGGGCCACCGGCGCCGCTGCGGCGGGCGTGGTGCGCCTCGTCCAGCACGATGAGGTCCCACGGGTCGGCGTCTTCCAGCAGGTCATGGGCACGGTCGGCGCGGCGCATGAGTTGGCTGGAGGTCAGCACGCAGGGTTCGCGGTGCCACTCTTCCCGGCTGACCTTGCGGACAGTCCGCCCGCGCAGCGCCGGCGACTCGTACCACGTCAGGGTTTGGCCGTCGTAGATGGGCCAGTTGAGGTTGAACTTCTCGCGCAGTTCCACCTGCCACTGCCCCAGCACCGCCTTGGGCGCCATGACCAGGATGCGCTTTGCGCGCCCCGCCAGCCACGCCTGCCGCAGCAGCAGGCCCGCCTCGATGGTCTTCCCCAGGCCTACCTCATCGGCAATCAGCAGCTTCGGCGGCCAGGCGCTGTACAGCCGTAGGAACGCCCGCACTTGGTGGGGGTAGGGCGTGACGTTCGCCGTGGCCTCGCCCACGCGCTCGCCGCCACCGGGGAACGCTGGGGCGTGGCGCACGATGCCCCACACGAGGCGGCGCAACTCGTCGGTTGACGGTGGGGCGTTCTCGTCCGCGGTAGGCGGGATTGCGTCGTCGGGCTCGCGGCGCCCGCCACCGGAGCCGCCGTGGCCGTCCTCAAGGCCGCTAGGGCCGCGGGTGGCGTCGTAGATGGGCCCAACCTCGGCCAGCAGCCGTGGGGGCGCCCCATCGCCGGGCAGGAAGCGCAGCAGGTCGCGCTCCATGGCCTCGGGCACGTCCACCACGATGGCGCGCGGCGACTTGTTGGCCCACAGCCGGGCGAAGCTGGCCTCCTCGGCATCCACGTGCGCCCGTTCGTGGCCCTCGGTCCAGTCAGCGTAGACGTGGAAGCTGTCCCAGTTGCCGGTCCAGCCGGTGGGCGTCTCGTTGACGCCGCCGTTGAAGGCGATGCGGGCGCCGGCGCTGTCCTCGATGACGCCGGCCTTCTCGTGGAAGATGACGCCGGTGGTGATGGGTTGGCGGTCCGGCGAGCAGGGGATGCCCACCTTCACTTCCAGGTAGCCGTTGGCCACCATCCAGGCCAGCAGTTCCAGGGCACTCTCCTGGACCGCACCGTCCGGCGAGAGCGGGGTGCGCAGCATCTGTGCGCCTAGCGTGCCGAGCAGCACCTCCCCCGCGGCGATGGCGTCGACCTCCGGCTGGCCGAGGGCGCAGCCCACGATGAGGCGCATGTGGCCGCCGTTCTGCACCAGGGCCGCCACGCCGCGGGCCGCCAGGGTGAGCACCGGCGCCGAGAAGTAGCCGGTGGTGCGGTGGTACCGGACGGCGCAGCGAAGGGCAGGGACGTAGAAGTCCCGGATGAGGTCGTGCGCATCCGAGTCGTATTTGCTCAGCCACTCCCGGTCACGAAGCTGGGGCACTCGCTGGCTCCGCCTCGAACAGCGTCAACTGGCGTGGCCTGGGCACCCGCTCGCTGAACGCCAGGCGGCGCAGGCGCTCCAACACGTCGAAGTCGCCCGCGGCGTCGGCCACGGGGCCGGGGTCCTCTCGCAGGCGGGTGATCGAGGCGGGCAGCGGCAGCACCTCCAGCACCGCGGCCAGCGCGGTGGCGAAGGCGGGGTCGTCCAGCATGCCCGCTTGGCGCAGCAGTTCCAGGGCGGGCTCCAGGCCCTGCCCACGGGCGCGGTTGGCGGCGTGGTGCACGGCGTCGATCATCCCCTGGCTGCCGTTGGGGGCGCCCAGGGCGTGCTTGGCGGCCCGCTTCACGCTGTCCCACAGCACCAGGTCGCTGCCCTTCTTCTCGGCCAGCCGCCCCACCACGTCCTTGTCCAGGTCCACGCCCACGGCGCGCGCCATCTGCAGCGCTTCGTCGTAGGGGAACACCGGCGACTTGAAGGCGTCCCACGAGAGCACGAACCACTCGGTGAGGGCGTCCAGTTCGATCTGACGGGCGGTCTGGGTGATCTGTTCCATGCGCCAGCGCTTCACCTCGCGGCGGGCCTCCCCCAGCGCGTCCTCAGGGGTGACGGCGTAGGGATCGGCCTCCTCGCCGAACAGCGGCTGCTGGCCACGCCGGGTGCGCAGCTCCGGGCGTGGCTGGCCGCGGCGTAGTGGCCAGTGCTCGGCCAGCACCTGCAGCGCAGGGCCGAAGCAGGCCAGGTACAGGTCCACGCCGCTGATGCCAGCCGCTTGGAACGTCTGGACCCGTTCGCGCACCGTGCGGGCCACCAGCGGCGCCACGTCCTCCCAGTAGCGCACGTCGTCGTTGGGACGCTCCACGCGGGGGCGGCACACCAGGAAGATGGTGCTGTTGGCGGACGCTTTGTCCTTGATGTGCAGGCTGCCCTCGGCCTCGGTGTTGATGGGCCAGGAGGCGGTGACGCTGAAGCCGCCGTCGATGAGGGCCTTGCCCAGGGCGTCCCAAGCGCCGGTTGCCTTGTGGGTGAACATCACCGTCATAACGCCCTCGGGCTTTAGCACGCGGCGGCACTCGGCGAAGATGGTGGCCATCTTCTGGCGGTAGTCGCGATCGGCCAGCGCCGCGGCCGAGGCGTTCTGGCCGGCGAACCGGGCCGGGTTGGCTACCGCCTCGCTCTCCTTGTCGGTGAGCTGGCGCCGGAACAACTCGGGGTAGACGTAGCCGGCGGTGCGTTTGAGCCACACGTAGAAGAAGTCGCTGAGTTCGGCGTACATCACGTTGGCGTAGTAGGGCGGGTCCATCACTACCACGTCCACGCTGGCGTCGTCCAGGTGGTCCAGCGCATCGCCCGGCTTGCAGGTGATGGTGATGGGCGGCCTGACGCTGGAGGATGGCATGAGTGCAGCCTGCTGGGCACCGTTGGCTTGGCGTCCTTTGGATGGGGCAGCGTCTGGCTGGGCCAGTTCCACCAACTCTTCAATGCACTTTCCGGTCTGTTCGATTGCCCAGTCGTATCCAAGGCCGGTGATGAGCGCCGACATCTCAGCGTGGGACCAGCAAAACGCGAAATCGTGACGGTTGAAGGTGTTGGCGACCACCTCGCGCGTCGGCATCCACACTGACATCCGCGAGTTGTAGTTCAGCAACTTGTCCAGCACGATGCTCAAATACACGAACGCCGCCTTGGTCACCTCGGGGAGCGCCCCCTTGGCCTCCTCCTCCGCCAGCAACTCGCGGAACACCTCGACGCTGGTACCGTGGCACAGCAGTTGGCGCGGCGAGAACAGATCGCGCCAGGTGGTCATACCCATACGCAGCGGCTCCATGGTCTTCAGGCCGGTTGGTATCGCCTCGCGGGGCACCAGGTCGAGCGCCTCCCACTCGGGCAGCTTCTCGGCCAGGCGGTCGGCGATGGCGGCGCTGTTGTCGTCGGCGGGCTGGGGGGCGCGGTAGCCGCGCTCCCAGGCCTCTCGCATCCGGCCGGTCTTGGTGGCCTTCAGCACCCGCTGCTTGAACACCACGCAGTAGAGCTGCTCGCCCATGCGGCCGGCGCGCGCCTCGGCCTTGATGTGGTCGCCGTCGATGGGGCGGCGGCAGGCGGGGTAGGGGCACAGGCCGTCGCCGCCCTTCACGGTGCCGTCGCTCTGCTCTGCCGGCGTGGCCACGATCTCGAACGCGCACACCTTGCGGGCGGCGTCGGGCCGCAGCCGCACGCCGGCGCCGTCGGGCGCCAGCCGCCAGTTGGGCGACAGCGGCACCAGCCCGTCGCAGTAGGGACAGCGGATGGTGCGCGCCCACAGGTAGGTCAGGTCTATCTGATCGGGCGTGGAACTGACTGGAAATAGGGGAGCTATGTCTGCTTCAATAGCCTCCCGCCAGCGTGCGGCAAGTTGCTCGTAGCGCTGGATCAGTTCGGCGCCGAAAGCTACTGGCCATTCGACGGTGGCCTTCAGGATGAGGGCCGCGACTGGGTTCAGGTCGTTCGCTATGGTCGGAAGGCCGAGGCGCACCGCTTCGAACGGGATGCTGCCGCCACCGGCTGTCGGGTCCAGAACTACGGGCGGCTCGGTCGAAATGTCCGCGTATTGCGCAACGAGCCAGGCGCGCTCTTCTGGAGCCGGGACGTAACCAAAGGCACGGTCGTAGCCGTAAGGGTTGTCGATGCGGTCCTGCCCTCGGCGGGCGAGGTCAATGAGGCGTCGCGCCGCCACGGGATCACCGTGGATGCCCAGCATGTGCAGGAAGCGGGCGTGGTCGGCGTCGGCCGGCAGCAGGCTGGCCAGCACGGCGGCACGGCAGGCCACCAGCGGGCGCCGCGCCCACCACACGTGCAGGCGGTTCGGCGCAGGGAACGGCGTCATGGGCGTCCGCTCGCGCACGCTCTCCACGCCCAGCTCGGCGACCGGCAGCCACTCCTCGATCAGACGGCGTGTCATGGGGTTGCATCTGCCTGCCGGTGATGGCGGCGGTTAGGCGCAGGCCGGCAGCCGGCGGTCGGGAATGAATACGGGTCGCCCGTCACGCCTGCGATCCCGGTGTTTGGTAGGGCTCCCAGCGGCCATCGCTGCGCCAGTGATGCAGCCGGTTCTCCAGGCCGGCGGCCCGCTGCTGCACGAACGTGTCGATTTCCTGCGCCCACGTGTCGAGGGGCAACCTGCGCTGCGGGAGCACGAGAATGCCAAAGTGGCGGGCGGTCGTTTGCCAAGCTACGGGCCACAGAAACCACGCGTCCTGCAACAGTTTGAAATCCCGGCCATTGTGCGTGAGGAGAATGGCCATGCGGGATACCGCCGTCACCAGCTGAAGCGCATCGCACGCCCTCTGCCCGCCCAGGTCACGCGTGTGGTCGGCCGAGTGGCCCAGGCCACGAAGCTCCGCGGCTAGGGCAACCGGGACGTCGTTGTCCAGGTAGAAGGTTGCCATACTAGACCGCGTTAGCCTCAATGCGGGCATCAATGGCCGCAGCGTGCGCTCGGTAGTAGGCGACCGCCGCCCGAACCTCATCCTCGCTGATCCCGTAGTCCTTGGCGACCCTACCGATGTCCTGTTTCGCCGCCGTCAGGTGACCCACGATAGCCCAGATGGGCACGGCGCTCTTGTAGAGCGCGGCGCCATCCACGCCCCTGCGCAGGTCCACATAGGTCTTGATGAGTTCCAGGTCATTCATGCGACCGCACTCCTCTCGCCGGGCGTACCGTGCACACTCCCACTGCTACCAGCGTACCGGGCGCCCGGCCACTCACGCCAGCTTGGGATCGATGAGGAGAAAGCGCAAGGCCATCAGCACCCGCCGCGGGTGGCGCCGGTACATGGCCATGCCCAGCCAGTAGGCTGCTTCCTCTTTGGGCATGCCCTCCACGCCCTGCACGCAGGCTTCCATGTGCGCCGTGCTGCGCATGGGCGCCAGCACCCGGAACAGCAGCCCCAGCCGCAGCGCCTCGTCCTCGGTGATGGGGGAGCGGCGCGCCTCGCCCGGCAGCAGCCCGGTGGCGTCGACGCCCTGCCGCTGCAGGTGCTTCAGCAGGCGGTGCTCCACCATCAGAAGGTTGCGGCCGTGCAGCCCCGCCAGCCGCCGCGCCGCCTTCAGGTGCGGCGTGGCTGGCCCCGGCAGTTCCCACACCTCCAGTAGGTGGCTGCCGCCGCCCAGGTTGCGGGCGCGCAACTCGTACTGGGGCAGGTGGGTCACCGGCTGCAGGTCTGTGCGGGGGCGGGTAAGCGTTACCATCAGGCCTCCTGGGCCGTGGCCTGCACCAGCGCCGCCCCGGTGGAGAAGCGGGTCAACCGCTCGGCCAGGTTCTCGGGGGCGTTGCCGCTCAGGGCCAGGCCGTTGGGGAATGTCAGGGTGTAGGTTACGTTCAGTTGCTTCTCCGTGGCCAGCCGGAACTCCTGCTCCAGGAAGTCCTTCACCGGCTTGGCGTCCTCGGGCGTGCCCTTGAATTCCAGTTCCAAGCTGGCCCCCGCCTTGCTCTCGTAGCCGGCCGCCAGGTCCACATGCTTCTCGGCCCCCGCCACGCCGTCGATGGCGGTGAGCAGGCGGAAGATGTCGGTGGGGTCGAACGCCCGCAGGCTTAGCGTGCCCAGCGCCGCCGCCTTGGCCTGCCGCGCCTGCTCCCACAGGACGGTCAGCGCCTCCTTCAGCGGCGCCTCGGCCTGGAACGTGCGTACGCCGGGCGGTGGTTCAATGATCACCGTTCCACCCCCACCCGTGCCGCCGCCGCCAAACCCGCCAAGGGTGCCCTGCCCGCCGACGGGCGGCACCGGCGGCTGCTCCGTGGGCTTCTCGGCCGATGGGCGCGGCCAGATGCCCTGCTGGGTCGCCAGCGCCATGGTCACCAGCGCCGACTGGTTGTCGATCTTGACGGCGGTGAAGGGGTCGCCGGGGCCATACAGCAGGTCGCCGCTGGTGTAGACCCACACGCTCTGTTCCGCGCCGCGGCGCACCATCTCCAAGAAGTTGCCGTCGCCCAGCATGATCGGAAGCCGCACGTTCTTGCGAAACTCGTCGCGCACCTCCAGCGTGGTCATCTGGCCCTTCGCGAGCGGTGTCAGATCGCGCACGTAGCCGGCGCCCAACGGCTGGTCGTTGTCGCGCAGCAGCTTGCTGGCATCCGCCATCGAACGGAGCACCTGGTTCTGGCCGGCGCCAGGCTTCTCGGCGGCGCCCACGTCGAACGCGGTGTGCCCCAGCTCCACGAGGGCGCCCTCGATCTGGTTGTTGCGCGAGGGATAGAACAGGTGGCGGTAGCACTGCTGGATGGCGAGGGCCATCTCTTGCTCCGACCGCTTGTACGCCTCGCGCACGCTGTCCCGTTGATGGTCAGCCAGGTCCTTCAGCACGCTCTCGGCCTGCATGGCCCGCAGCGCCAGCCGCAGCGTCACCCTGGCCCGCATCTCGTCGCGACGCGCCTCGTCGGCCACCAGGAACACCAGGTTGTTCGGCCTCGCCCGATAGTCGTTCTGCTGGCCCTTGAACCGGAAGATCTTTTCCACCAGCTCGGGCACCTGCAAGCGGGCGCCCACGACGTCGGCGTCGTAACTGATGAGCACCAGCAACGGCTTGCCGTTGCCCACCTCGTCGGGCACCTCATAGGGACCGCCGGGGAAGCGCACCATCTCCAGGTCGCCCGAACTGAACACATCGGCAATGCCCGTGGCTAGTACGTCCCGCACCGCTGCCGGGTCCACCAACTCCTGCTGCCGGCGGATGATCTGCGTCAGGTTCGCTTCGGCCGAGAAGCGCAGTGGTGCGCCCGGACGGTCGTCCAGATACGCCGACTCCGCCATGAAGAGCTGCCGCGCTTGGTTGATGAAGCCAAGGTCCAGCCCCGGCCCCAGCACCGAATAGCGCAGTTCCTCGGGCGACACGCCCTTGAGCTGGTCATTGAAGGCAAAGGTGTGCCACAGGATGGTGCGGGCCACATACGTCGCGTACGGCGCCAGCCCGGCGTAATGCTTCGCGTCCAAGTTCTCTGCCAGCGACGCTTCACCGCCGGGCGACCCCACGTCCACCCGCATGGCTGGATCGTAGGCGTGCTGGCCGAGGCGGGTGACCACCTCGTTGTGGGTGGGCTCGAAGCTGGGGTCGAGGTGGTGCAGGTGGATGGCGTAGGCCTGCGGCCGGTTCGTGGGCTCCCATAGGCGGGCCACCGTCTGGGTTAGCAGCCGCAACATGCCACGCACGCGCTGGAAGTTGTCGAGCGTGGCCAGCTTGTCGTTGAGCGTGGCCATGAGCGCCGGGTGGAACGGGTAACCCGCCTGCAATGCCGCCGCACGGTCCTCGCGCAGGCGCACCGGCGGCAGTTCGCCCGCGTGTTGCGTCCACAACGCTTGGTAGGCCGCCACCACCTCCGCTGCACCGGCGTCGTCGATGCTCTGGAACAGGCGGCGCCGCAGTACGTGGGCCACCTCATCCTCGGCCGTGGGGTCCAGCACGGTGGCCTTGCGGGCCACAATCTTCTCGGCCTCGTCCATCTTCGCGGAGATGAACCGGTTGTCGTCGGCGTAGGCGTCGAGGGCAAGGCCGCCCTTGCCGATGGCCAGGGTGAACACCAGTACGACGCCCGGAGCGCTCTCCACCGCCTTGAACAGCGAGGTGAGGAACGGCGCCAGTTGGTCGGCGTCGGGCCGCCCGCGCACCTTGCGCAGGTAGATGGACAGTTCGTCGAGCAGTATCAACGCCGGTTTGCCGCCGAACAGGCTGCGCAGCGTATCGGCGCCGGGGGCCACCCGGTCGTGGTCGCTGTTACGCACGTCTTCGTAGCCTGCCACGCCGGCGATGCGGTACGCCAGTTCGCCCCACGGTGTGTAGGCCCGCAGTCCCTGCCCCAGGTCACGACCGTTGGAGGGGTCAGCGTTCTCGCCGTCGAACGCTGCCACGGTGACGGGGCGTGGCGGCACCAGCGCCGGGTCGATGAACTCCGCCACGTTCGCTACGCCCCGCATGCCCCCGGCCAAGTGCGCCAGCGCGATCAGCGCATGGGTTTTGCCACCGCCGTACTGGGTATCGAGCCGGAAGATGGACGAGACCCCGCCCTGGTTGTCCAGCCGCTGCGCCACGTTGGCCAGCAGCGCCCGCAGGCCGTGGGTCGGGTGGGTGTGCGTGAAGAACAGGTCGGCCTGCTGGTATTCCGGCGCGGCCTTGCCGTCGATGACCTGCGCCAAATCAGCCGCGTAGTCCGCTTCAGCGACCCGGCCGGTCAGGACGTCGTTTCGTGGCTGGCACAGGTCGAAGAGCGTTTTCAACATAAGTCTCCGACACCTCAGACATCTTCAACAACGCGAGCGCTCGCAAGTCGCAGTGGGACACGCAGGGTCGGATCGTCTGCCCAACTATAGGCACTATGCAAACTTAGTGACCGCTGGCTGCATTCTACGATCAAAGCCACAATGCGGACGAGGGTCTTCAAGCCAGAACTGGTTGCACCTGGATTATGTGGGTGGCTCGGAAGCTCCTGGGACCGGAGGCTTTCTGGCCTTCACTGGCTTCGCCCCCTTGGGGGACACGACGGGCGGCGCTGTCACAACCAGGGGTACCTTGGCCTTCACTGGCTTCGCCCCCTTGGGAGCCACGACGGGCGGCTCGGTCACAACCAGGGGTGTCGTGAGCACTTTAGGCGCCTTGCCGACCTTGCCCGGCTGGGCTGGTCCTGTAGCCTGCGCCTTCTTCACCTGGTCAATCAGAGCGACCGCACCACTACCAGCTGCGATGCCCAAGATGCCTCGAAGAAGTCTCGTGCGGAACGACAGATACGCTCGCTTCAGACCGCTGGCGGTCTCGCGCGCCTGAGCGGTCTCTACGTAGCGTTCAGCCAGCGCAAGGCCGCGCTCCTCGCTGTGCTTGAAGTGCTGCAAGACGCCGCGTACCGGCTTACTTCGTGGCTCCGGCGGCGGCGAGGCGGTCAAGTCCTTCAATTACTTGGCTGCCTCAAGGGTGAGCCGGAGCTTCGGCGGTGGCGGGGTCCCGAGGGCCCACTTCTGCACATACAGCGTCCCCACCGCCGGCGGCTGCCCGGAGGTCTGCTCTTCATACCGAACCGTGTTCTTCGTTTCACGTTCCAGGGCGAACTCAATCACTTTGGCGTCCATCGGAAGCCTCCCATGTCGGTAATCGCTCCAACTTGACTATGCCCCGAACGGAGCCAACATAGCGATGCAATCCCAACCAGGAGCACCGCCATGACCCTTCCCGCCCTCGCACCGCCGCCCGACCAGTGGCAGCAGGCACTGTACGCCTTCCTCGCGGAGAAGCACCGCCGCTCGGGCTCGCTGCGCACCCCGGCCGCCTACTCGGCCCAGCTGCAGCATTTCTTCGGCCGGGTCGGCAAGGCCCCCGACCAGGTGAAGGCCCAAGAGGTGTTCACCTGGGCCTATGGTAATGGCCTCTCGGGTAAGACGCCATCCTCGGTGACCATCGGCGCCCGCATTGCCTGTTTGTCCTCGTTCTACCGCTTCTTGATCAGGATGGGCCTGGTCACCGCCAACCCCTGCGATGCGCTCGAGCGGCCCAAGACCACGCCGAGCATCCCACGTGGCCTCGACGCCGACGGCATCAAGCGGCTGCTGGCCGTCATTCCCAACACCAAGGAGGGCCTGCGGGACCGGGCCATCGTGCTGACGCTGGTGCTGACCGGCCGGCGGCGGGCCGAGGTGCTGGGCCTGAAGGCCGGCGATGTCGAAGCGACCAGCACGCAGGTGTTCTACCGCTACCGGGGCAAGGGCGGCAAGACCGGGCGGCGCGAGCTGCCGCGGCCGGCGTTCGACGCCATCGAGCGGGCGCTGCTGGCCTGGGGGTTGCGGTTGGCCGACCTGGCCGCTGACGGGCCGTTGTGGCCGAGCCGGAGCGGACGGGGCATCACGACCGGCACCTTCTACGGGCGGTTGCAGCGCCACCTGGTGGCGGCGGGGCTGCCGCGGTCGGGCGTGCATGTGTTCAGGCATACGGCGGCCAAGCTGCGGCGCGATGCTGGCGAGACAGTCGAGGACGTCAGCCGGTTCCTGGACCACAGCAGCTTGGCGGTCACCAGCGTCTACTTGCGTCGGCTCGAGGGGGAGGCGGACCGGACGTGGGGGAAGGTGGCGGAGGCGTTGGGGGTGTAGGCTTCCTTCATCATGCGGCGTATTCTCGGAGGCAAAACCACCCGGAGCGCGATCCATGGAGCAGGTGCAGGACTACGGTGGGAATCAAGTTGCCTACAGAGTTCATATCGCTGACGGATGGTTGGAGCTTGAAGTCCTGCACCGGAATCTGAGCATGCGAACGTACCTCAGCGGACTCGGTAGCCCAAGCCAGCTCCTCACCAGACAGCCAGCCTTTGCTCGATCGAACATCAGGGCCCAGCAGTTCTGGTTGGCGCAGGTCATGCATGACTACCACACCTACTTCAGCGAGGATCGCGTTCGCATCCGCCTTCGCTGAGCCGTCGGCCCCGCGCGATCGCCTATGACCAACGCGGTCTCCAACAGCGCCGGACTTTCCGGAAGAGCTTCACGGCGCTAGCCCGAGGCCACATGAACAGCGCGCAGCAGTCACACGCTGCCACCCTGTTGCCAGCGTTGGATATCCTCCGGGGTCAGCAGGGTGATATCGTTGCGCTCCTCCTCTTCTGCCGCTGCTTCCTCTTCCGGGTTCAGCGCCCGCCACGAGCGCTTGTAGAACCTATTCATATAGGGGAAGTTCTTAGCCCCACTCACATAGGTGCTGGGCTCCTCGTCCGGGACGATGGTGTAGTCCAAGACGCCGTCCTCACGGTTCCGGATGTACTCGACCATCTCCCTTTCGCAGGCAAAAGACCACTCGACGGGCGGCGCTCCCGTGTCGACCACGTACCGCTCGCCTCGCGCTGCACGACGATCTGCAGGTGGCCAGAGCCGGACCACCGTAGCGGGCGGCTGCCAGAGCAAGAGAGGTAGGGCTTGGGTGTGCAGGTAACTCCTGCCGGTCTCCTCAACGCCCACCACATTGTTGAGATGAGCGTACAGCTTGGCGAACTGCGCGGAGGCGCTGGGGGAAAGGCAGTACACGAGGAAGGGGCTCGCCGGCAGGTAGCAGATTAGTGCTGGCTGGCGGTAGCGCTCCTGCCAGAGTCCCGCGATCAACTGGTCGCACAGCCAGTCATACCAGTTCTGACCAGCTCGTTGGGCAGCTTCCATGACCCGCTGGTACGAGAGCGCGATGGCCCGTCCAACGGGCACCGATTCCGGCTGAACGGTGCGGTCACCGCGGCCGGCGCGCTCCCAATCGACGCGCAGACCGATGAACGCCACCTCACTCAAGCCGATCGTTTGCGTTACCAACATGGCCCCTCCTACTTCACTTGCGACTATAGGCTCAGCGCCGGAGCGCCGGCCGCTACTCCTGCGCGACTGCCCGCTACCGTCGCGTGACGCCAATTCTGCCACACCACTTGCATTAGTATCTCAGATAGCAGTAAACTCGCGCGCGTTTCAGAACGCATGTACTGGCGAGGTGACCCTGCTATGGGCCATGTAAGACTGGGTGTCCTCCCCAAGACCCGCCCCTGGCGCGAGGTGGTCGCGCTCCTCTACGAGGCCCCCCATGACGTGGCGGCGGTCGCTTCCGCTGTGGCGGTGGCGGCGGAAAAGGAGCTCGACCGGTTTGGCGCTGGCCTGCCGGTGGCCTATGGCTTCTGGCTGCTCACCCGGTTGACGATGGCCTCGCGGGGCGACTTCGCCGCAGAACTCGACGCGTTGGGCCTGCCCAGCGACAGCACCCTCTCGGCGACCGCATTCAGTGCTGGCCTGGGCGACCACCTGCGCCAGACCATGGGCGTGCGGGCCGCCGCCTTCGGCCACTTCACCGAGCTGGCGTCGCTGTCCCTCCATAAGACCCTGGCCGAGACCATCGGGCAGCAGGGTGCCGGCCTGTTCGGCAGTACCGTGCACGACGTGCAGCATGCCTTCGCGCAGTACAGCTCGGGAGACCAGTTCGCCAACCTGGCGCGGCGCTACTTCGGTGACCTGCTGGCCCGCACCGTGAAGTCCTTCCTTGACCGAGAGGTCCCACGGCAGCTGGGCCAGCCCGGCGGCCAGTTGAACAGCATCGCCGACCGCATGGCCTTCGATAAGGCGGTGGGCACCTACTGTCGGGAGTCGGCCTTCATCGTGCACGACTTCGCCCGTGACTGGTACGGCAAGGCCAAGTGGCAGACCGAGGGGGACATCGACTTCGCACGGGCGGCCGACTTCACTGGGGTGGCGATGCAGAAGCTGCGCAGCGAGCTGCGCGTGGGGACCAAGTGATGGCCGCCCACCTGGTGCTCTGCGAAGGGGCGGTGGCGCCGCCCACACCGGAAGGGGGATGGGCCAAGCTGCTGGAGGTGCAGCACCGCGGACCGGCGGCCAACCTCACGCTCAAAGTGCAGGAGCTGGCCCATGCGCTGAACATCACGGTGGCGCGCCGCGGGATGGACCTGGTGCGCATCGCGGCGTACGCCGCCTGGGCCGACCAGATGGTGAGCCGGGGCGGCGACACCGATGTCACCGGCAAGGGCTGGCCACGGCACTTCCACCTCGGCATTCCGGTGCAGGACCTCGCGTTGTGGAGCGCGCCCGCCGTTCAGTGGGCGCTGCGGGACACGCTGCAGCTGGCGTCGGACGACGTGTGGGAGTTCAGCTTCAGCCAGGCGCACTTCGATGAACAGCTGCGTCTGGGCGATGCGCCGGGGGTGGACCCGGTGCATATGCCCAGCGACGCCGACTGCGTGCTGCTGTTCTCGGGCGGCGCCGACAGTGGTGCCGCCGCGGTGGAGGCGGTAGCAATCGAGGGGAAGCGCCCGCTCCTGGTGAGCCACCGTTCGGCCACGGTCGCGGATCACCGGCGCGACCGGCTGCTGGGGGAGTTGCGGCGGCTCAACCCCGGCTGGAGCTTCCCCCACACCGGCGTCGTAGTGAAACGCCAACAAAGCCCGGAGGCGGACCGCAGCCAGCGCACCCGGCCCTTCCTGTTCGCCAGCCTGGGCGCCGCCATCGCCGCCAGCCTGGCGATCCACGACGTGCGGCTTTGCGACAACGGCGTCGTGAGCCTGAATCTCCCTATTAACGGACAGCTCATCGGCGCCAAGGCCAGCCGCTCCACCCACCCCAAGGTGATCGCCGCCTTCAACCGCTTGGCCGCGCTGGTGTTCCCCGGAGGGCCCCAGGTGCAGAACACTCTGGCGACCCGCACCAAGGCGGAGGTGCTGGCCGTGCTACGGCAGACGGGACAGGAGGCGCTGCTGGGGTATACCTGGTCGTGCTCGCACATCCATGCCAGCAGTAATGCCACCCCACACTGCGGGGTGTGCTCCCAGTGCGTAGACCGCCGCTTCGCCAGCCTGGCGGCGGGAATGGAGGCCTATGACCCGTCCGAGCAATACGCGGTGGACATCTTCACCCACGAACTGCGGGGGGATGCTATCACGGTGGCCGAGGGGTACGTGAGCTTTGCGATGGAGTTGGAACCACTGGACGATGAGGCGGTGGTGGCAGCACGAGAGGAGTTGGTGCAGGCGCTGCCCGGTGATGCCACAGCCGAGGCGCTGCTGCGGCAGTACGTTGACCTGGTGCACCGGCACGCAGGAACCGTGCTACGGGTGATGCAGGACCAGATGGCGCTCCATGCCGGCGCGGCGTTGCGGCGGTTGCTGCCGCCCACCTGCTTGGTGGTGCTAGCCTCCCGGCCGCGGGAGCTACGCACCCCGGCCCTGGTGCTCGGGCTACCGCTAGTGGTGCTCTCGGCCCGCGAGCAGGCGGAACAGCGACGCTGGCGCTTCCAGTCGGACCTGCCCATGTACCTGTCGGGAGAACTGGACTCCCGCGCCCGCAACGTGGTGCAGGTGGGGGACCACGAACTGTATCTCGCCGACGCCGTATTCGCCACGCTGCTCTATCTGGTCATAGCGCTGTACGAGCACGAGGGCGGGTGGTTGCCGGCTCCCGTCATCGGGCGGAAGGCGCTCGAACCAACCTGCTGGGAGGCGGATGATGTGTGCACGGACCCGATGGTGGTGCGCCGAATCAGCGACCTGCGGGCCGCATTGCGGCCGGGCCTGGGCCGGCGTGACCCGATGACTGTGGTGGAGACGGTGAGGCACCAGGTGCGGCTGTCGACGCACCGGCGCTACGTGAAGTTCGACCGCAAACACCTGCTGGCGCACCGGGCATCCCAGGTGGCTAAGCTGGCCAAGCGCCTACCACGCACTAGTCCCAATAACCTGGCCCTCGACGTGGTGCTGGGGTTGAAGCCGGCGTCATAACCCCGTGGCAGCGCTGCGCCAGAAGGTGCTCAGGAGAGTGAACCACCAGCGGTCTGCTGAACCGGGCCCTGCGTGACGACGGCCTCCTCATCGAACAGGTCGAGGTAGGGGGTGTACCGGAACACGCGGTTGCGCGGGCGGCCGGTGATCTCGTTCAGAATGCCCAGGTCGACAAACTCATCGACGAGCTTGCTGGCAGTAACGTAGGACACGTGCAGCTGGTCCTCAACCAAGCGGACGTTTACGAATGGCCGGCGAAAGAGAAGGTCGAGCAGCCGCATGCCACCCATACCGCTCTCGCGTGCCTGGATCGAGGCCCGCTCTGCCTCCCTGAGTCGGACGATTGCATGTGCCTTGTTGGTGGCTTCTTCAGCCGTCTCCGCCACACCCCGGAGGAAGAACTGGAGCCACCCCTCCCAATCACCCTGCTCTCGCACCGCCATGAGACGGTCGTAGTATTCGGCTCGGTGCCGCTTGAGGTGTGCGCTGATGTAGAGCAGCGGCCGGTGGAGCACTCCCCGCTGGCAGAGGAGGAAGGTGATGAGCAGGCGCCCTACCCGGCCGTTCCCGTCAAGGAAGGGATGGATGGTCTCGAACTGGGCGTGGGCCACGCCGCACTGGAGCAGCGCCGGCAACGAGTCCTCGTCATGCAGGAAGTGCTCGAAGTTATCCAGCGCCCGGTGCATCTCCGTGGGAGGCGGTGGCACGAACGTGGCGCGAGTGATGGGCACCTTGCCCTCGCCGATCCAGTTCTGTTCCGTGCGGAACTCGCCAGGCCGCTTGTCGCTGCCACGGACGGCCCGTAGCAACTCGTCATGGATCTCCCGGATGAGCCGCAAGGACAGCGGCAGCGATTGGAGACGGTCCAGACCGTGGTTCATCGCGCGGATGTAGTTCACCACCTCCTCAACATCCTGGGGGAGGGAGCGGTTCTTCAGGTCCAGTTCAAACGCCAAGACATCGTCAAGGGTCGACTGCGTGCCTTCGATCTGGGAACTGAGCACCGCCTCTTGCCGCACGTACATGGCCACGAAGAGGTCAGGGTTCGGTAAGGTCAGGGCCACACCGTCCAGCCGTGCAACCGCTTGGTCGGCCCGTGACAGCAGGTGCACCATAGCCAAGCTCAGGTCTACGGGTGGGTCTGGAGGCAGGTCTGCTGGGAGGAAGGAACGGTAGCCACCGGGCTGTCGCACGTACTCGCCGGCTCGGACTGAGTGTTCGACCATGGGGACCTCGTATCGCGCGTGGCTGAGATTACGGGCCGCTGGAGCCGTTCTTATTTTAGCAACGGGGTTGTTTCTAAAACAACCGCCGCCCCGGTCGTCCCTTGTTTCACCATCGCGCGACACGACGAGCCCTGCAACGGGAAAGGAGCGGTCCGCTCACGGCAGCACCCCGGATGGTTTGCATACCACCGTTCGCGCGGGATGGCCACCATAAGACGGTCAGTGTGGGCATGCTACTATTGGCCGGAACGCCAAGGTAGTCGATTCACCGAGGTCATCTCCTATGTTATTGCGCAAGCCCGTACTCGCCGCGCTCGCTGTCGTCTCCATCGCGCTGGCATCGACCAACATCACTAGCACGCCCGTCCACGCGACGCCATTGGGGGCTCCCGTGCTCAGCTCTCCCACCAGCGGGACTACGCTAACGTCACTTGGCCCGAATCTCCGTTGGCAAAACCCCCAGGGTGCACTCATATACCAACTGGTCGTCGAGCCGGTCGACGGCGGTGGCGCTTCTATCAACCTGTGCTCTACCGCGGTCGATGCGTTCGACATACCCAAGCCGCCGGACCAGTACATTTTGCTTCCGAATGAGCTATTTTCATGGAAGGTCAGAGTGACGGTTCGTTCATCGTGCGACCCAACCCAAGAGGGCGATTGGAGCCCTTGGAGTGACACCTGGTACTTCCGGACACCCGACGCAGGCAGCGAGTCCATCTTCCCCGTAGGGCCCACCGAAGCATCGACTCAGTACTCCAGGACACCGGTCTTGATTTGGGGTGATAGAAATCCTAACTCCTGGTACTACGAGGTGCAGCTGAGCGAAGACCCGGACTTCGGTCAAGGAGCCGCCGGCCCAATTGCATCGGTCTACTGGGAATTACGTCATGCGGGCGCAACGACGCCGCCCAGAAGCTACGCCGTTCGCAACCTCTACCCGCTCTCGCCGGGAACAGGGTACTTCTGGAGAGTTCGGCCCCGCATTGAGGCCCCATTCTCCACGCCCCGGAAGGAGTGGGGGCCTACCTGGAGATTCTTCGTTGCACAGAATGCCTCCTTACCGGCGCCCATTACTCCGACACCAACTCTCGCCCCACGAGCAACTGCGATCGCCACACCGAGCCCAGTGCCTTCGATTACAGCGACGAGCACTCCGACTCCCACCTCCACACCGGTGGTCATTGTTCAGCCCTCACCATTGCCTGCCTACGCGTACACGCTCAACGCCTGTACCAACCTCGGACGGTTACCGCTCGCGGGCGAAACGGCGATGGTACAGGTCTGGCTGTACAACTCCCGGGTGGCCTCGCCGAGAGGGATAGTGGAGATGCAAATGCACTTCGCATCGGCGCCCTCCCCATGGTTCCCAACCAACCCGACTGACGCCGACGGGCACACCAAATTGTTAGTAACAGTACCGGGCGGCGGCATGCAGGATGGTTCTGTAGACATCCGCGCTTGGGGTGACAAGTGGTATTACTGGCAAGTCCAGTTCAGCCCGACGAGAGTCTGCAAGTAAACAGAGGTACGCGCGGCCCGGTCCTTCACAAACCAGGCAGTTAGGCCGATGCCGCAGCGGCACCGTGCAACCGCAGCACGCTTTCAGTGTCGCCACCTCGCTGCCAACGGGGACTCCTGTGAACGCCAAAGAGACTGGGGGCTGGCCGACTAACCCAGTGCCTGCGTCACCGCCGCCCGCGACACCCCGAACCATTCGGCGAGCCCCGACCGAGTCATCGCCGGCCAGTCACTCGCCTCCAACCTGCGCAACCCGCCCGCGGCGGCCCGAAGCTCCGCAAACCACTCCGCCACACTGGGTAGCCGCACCTGAGCGACCCACCGCAGCACGCTCTGAGGGACACGCTCGGGGAGCCAACTAAACAAAGCTCTCCACCGAAGCGCACATTGCGGTCCACGGCAAACAACGGGACCCATTCGGCCTTGACGGTGATCGCCGTCAATTGCGCTCCCTGCACTCGTAGCTCCGAGAAAACCCCCACTACGAACTTGCGCCGGGTGGCAGCATCCAGCATGTCCCACGCCTTGCCCATGTCCCGCAGGTAACCCACCGCCCGTTCCACGCTGAACGCCGGGCCCGCCGCCTGCGCAGCCGTCAATTGCCGGTGCAGGGGCGCCGTCTCGTGCCGATAGGCCGCCTCGTCGATCTCTCCTAACACGAACAGCCGCTGCCACCGGTCGATTTCACGCTGCAACCGGGGGGCATCGAGTGCCGGCTTTCGGTCTCCGGAGCGGCTGTGCAGCTCACTAGCCACATCGGCCAGCAGGTCGTCGGGGATCTGCATCGTGCTGACGTAGGCACCCACCTGACGCTCCAGCACATCGGCAGCCACCATCGGTTGCGGACAGGCCGCAGCGCCCTGCCGTTGGGCCGTCGAACACCGCATGTAGCGGAGCCCCGGTCCGGATCGCAGGCCCAACATCGGAGCGCCGTCATACTCACAAATGGTTACGCCCGAGAGCGGGTAGGGCTGCCGGCCATAGGGTCGCTCGGGCTGCAACCGAGTGGCACGGCGGGCGAGTTGCTGCTGGACCCGCTCAAACAGGTTAGGGTCCACAATCGGCGGATGCTTGCCCTCGTACACGGCCTTGCGCTGGTGTGAACGGGTGTAGCGCCCAACCTGGCCGCGGTACACGATGTTGGTCAGCAACTTGCGAATAGCTAAGCGATCCAACACGTTGCCCCGGCCGCTGCGTAGTCCGGCGCCGCCGGCCCAACGCACGAGGTCGTTCAGGGAGACCTCACCGGTGGCATAGCGCTCATAGGCCTCACGAATCAAGGGGGCCACCGCCGGGTCCGGCACGGCACCGCCGGCAGCGTCGCGCACGTAGCCTAACGACAGCCGAGCGAGGCCACCCTGACGCGCTTTCTCCTCATAGCCGAACACAATACGCTCGCCAATGGCGTCTCTCTCCCACTCGGCGACAGACCCGAGGATATTGCGGTGCAGGCGCCCCGCTGCTGTGGCGGTGTCGAACATTTCGGTAATCGACAGCAGGCCAGCACCGCTGGCCGCCAGCTCATCGGCCACCTGCAGCATCTCTTTCAGGTTGCGGAAGGCCCGGTCAAGTTTGATCACCACCACCTGAGTGAAGTCGTGGCGGCCCGCCGCCTCCAGCAGCGCGTGCAGCTCGCCCCGGCCCTTCATCCAGCGGGCGGATCGCCCAGCCTCCACGTAGACGTGCACCAGGTCCCAGCCGCGGGCGGTGCAGTACTCACCCACGATTCGCTGCTGGCCGTCGAGGCTCCAGCCCTCCTCGACTTGGCTACGGCTCGACACGCGGACATACCCGGCAACCCTCACTGTTCGGCCTCCTGCCCAGGCTGCACCAAGTGTAGCGCCGGCTCTTCGCTCGCGCGCATCGCTGCCTCTGCAACGTTGGCCAGCAGCAACACCACGTTGCGCGGCCAGCGGCGCGGCGCTGGTTCGGGCGGACGGGCCGCCGGACGGTCCGGTGCGGGCATCACGACGCCACCGCCCGCCATGCCCAGTGGCACCACGCCACGTCCCAGCCGACGGCCCACCCCGGCACCGCGCCCGGCGTGCCCGCCCGCACCGGCCACAACGCCGGCTCGCCGTCGCCGGCCGGCGAACTGCACAGCGCCACCCACACCGGCGCGACGCCGTTGAGATCGGGGTCCTCGCAGCGGCAGAGCTTGCGCCGGAGCGCCGGGCCCTTCGCACAGTGCGCGTCGCACCAGGCCGCCAGACACTCCAATACGGCGGCGCCGAACGCCCGCCAGTCGGGGAACGCGCATGCGGTGGCCAGGTAGCCGCCGCCGGCAGCGGTGTAGTCCACGACGGTCATACCCGCACCACCCAAGCACCCTCATCCGTGAGGGTGTATTCGGTGGCGGTGAGCTGCAAGACCCAGCCGCGCCGTAAGAGGGCGTTGAGCGTGCGACGGTCGCACTTCAGCACCCGCAGCGGCTGGCCGGGGCCGTCCCAGTACTCGGCGACCCGCAGCTCATCGAGCGCTTCGTACATGCGCACGGTCATGCCGTCCGGGGCGATAATGCCGTTGAGGGCAGGGCGCAGCGTGTGTGTCACGCCCACCGCCTCCGCAGAATGCGGGCGCTGCGCACCAGGTGAGCGTCGGACTGCACGCGAGCGAACGGCGGGTTGGGCGGGGGCACGATGGTGGCCCGCTGGGGCGCCAGGTTGAATGCCTTGGTCGCCCCGCACGCGCAGCTCGCCACGGCGGCGCCGGGCGCCAGCACCCAATGGTGCGCGTGCTCGCCGCTCATCGCGCCTGCCCCTGCACCAGCCGCTGCAGCGCCTCAAGGCTGAACAGCCCTTCGCGCTGGCGATAGGCGGCACGCACCTGGAGCTGGTGGCGGAACGCGCCCCGTTGGGCGGCTCGCCGTAGCTGGCGCCGGTGCTCTCGTGACTGGTTTCGCTTGCTCATCGCCGCGCCTCCGGGGGGCGGTAGTCCCACTGCAGCAGGTCGAACACGGTGCGTTCGTCGGGGCAGGCCCGCTCGGTGCCGTCGGCCAGCGTGACGCCGGCGTAGGCGTGGCCCCGCAGCCCGAGCTGGTGGAGTCAGGGGTGCGGGCCGCCCGCAAGGGGGAGCCGCGCAGCGACGTGGACCATGCGGTGTTCGCGGCCAAGCGCGATCTGGCCTTCCTGTTCAAGCTGGCGCTGGCGTGCAACAACCTCTGGTTCGAGCGGGAGCGGGCAGTGACGCTGGGCTACGTGCTGGTGGTCGAGAAGCTGAGCCGGCTCTTGGAGTGGGAACCGCGCATCGCGAAGGTCAGGAAGGGGCCGGACTGGGAGAAGTACCTGCGGCTGGCGGCGGCCTTCGTGGACCACGCCGGGCGGTTCCACGGCGAGGTGCTCGTCGTGGATGCGGCCATCCGGGCGGTGAGCGTGAGGTACTTCGGCGGCGCTGCGGTGCGCTGGCCCGAGACCGCCGCGGCCATCGCGCGGCTGCTGAAGGACTATGCCTTGGTGGGGGAGTTCTACAACGACCAGGTGGCCGAGGCGCCGCCGTTGCGGAAGCGACCGCAGTACCGGGCGGCGACCGCCGAGGCGCTGTACGCGGGCAGCGCTGAGGCCGTGGCGACGATGACGGCGTACCTGGTGGACCGGGCCAGGGCCGAGACGCTGCGGCTGGTGGGCGAGGACAACCCTGCCGCCGACCTCATGGCGAAGTACCTTTGAAGAAGGGCCAACTGACCGGCTTGGCCAGGGCGAGCGAGGCCCCCCTCGGGTGGGTAGATGGGGGGCCCCATCACGTCCGGTCGTGCACTAGCTGCGGTTGGTGACCCAAATGGTGGGAGCGCCCTGCACACCGGCCCGCTCCATCGCAGCCTTCAGATCCGCACCTCCCAGAAACCCCTGCACTTGCTCGATCGAGCCAAACTCGTGGTAGACAGTCACATCGTTCGGATTGTCCACGGCTTGGTAGACGCCCTGGCTGGTCACCCCCGCCGCCTTCTGCACGGGAGCGAAGTCGTCGTACACCTTGCGCCAGGCGGCGTAGTCAGCAACGGTGTGGCGGACAAAGAGCGTGGGCATCAGCAACCTCCAGCACAAGATGAGCGGATGATAGCCCTACGCACTGCCGCCGTCTATCGAGGGGTAACGCGCACTAACCCGCCATTAGAATGGTTCTCACAAGGTTCTCACAGTCTCACAACGGCACTGGCGTGGGGTGGCCTACTTCATATAATATACAGCGCGTGTCCTGAGACCTTGAGGTAACCTCGTTCTTGAACCTGGGCTTGGAGGGCGAACGCGATGTTCGGATGGAAGCGCACATTTGGATCGGCCGCAGTCAACCGGGCGGTGGCGGCCTTCGCCCTGCTGGCCACCACGGCTTTGAGCAATGTGCCGCCGGCTATGGCGGCCAGCACCAGCGTCGTACCGGCGGTGGCGACGGGCGAGATGGCTGCCGTTGTGCCTCCTGAGAGTAGGCTGGCGGGAGTCCCTGCGGGCATCCAGAATGTGCGCTATGTCAAGGTCCAACTCCGGGGCCAGAACTTCTTTTCACTGGCCGAGGTCCAAGTGTTCCAGGGCAACACTAACCTCGCGCTGAACAAGCCCGCAACCCAGTCGAGTACCGCAAGCTTTGGCACATGTGTCGCCTCGGCCGACAAGGCCGTGGACGGCAATACCAGCGGCAACTTCGCGGACTGTAGCACCACGCACACCAATGGCGCCCCACAGGACTGGTGGCAGGTGGACCTGGGCTCCAGCCAGAGCATAGACCGCGTTGTGCTGTGGAACCGCACCGACTGCTGCGGCGACCGCCTCGCGAATTTCGATGTGCTCGTGTCGGGCGATGGCGTCAACTTCACGTCGGTCTACTACCGGGCGAGTCAGGCGCCGAACCGCTTGGAGGTCTGGCTTGGCGTCCGGTATGTGCGGGTGAGTCTCCGCTCCCTCAACCCCGTTATTCTGGCGCTCGCGGAGGTGCAGGTCTTCAGGGACAGCACCAACCTGGCCCTGGGCAAGACGGCAACGCAGTCCAGCACGTTCTCCATTCCTACCAATTGTCCTGCGCCCGTTGCCGCTAACGCCGTGGACGGCAACACGAACGGTGATTATTTCAGCGCCTGCAGCGTCGCACACACCGAAGGACAAGCGCAGCCCTGGTGGCAGGTGGATCTCGGGGCATCGCAGTCCATTGACCAGATCGTGCTGTGGAACCGCACAGACTGCTGCTCGGACCGGCTGAACACCTTCGATGTCACGGTGTCGTCGGATGGCGTTACTTACGCCCCCATCTATTTCCAGGCGGCGCCCGCCGGAACCACGGTCACCATAACGCAGACTCAGCGTTCCTCCGTCGCTGACCTCAGCGCACTGACCCTAACCGGCGTCACGCTGTCGCCCGGGTTCGCAGCCGGCACCACCTCGTACACGGCCAGTGTGCCAAACGCAACGGCAAGCACCACCGTGAACGCCACCGCGGCCGATCCCTGGGCCACGGTGACGATTAATGGCGTGGCGGCTACGAGCAGGGCTGTCACGTTGGACGCGGGAGCGAACGCCATCACCGTGGCCGTCACTGCCGCTGATGGCACGGTCAAGACGTACACCGCCACCGTGACCCGCGCCACGTCAAGTAACGTGAACCTCAGTTCGCTAGGCCTAAGCCCCGGCACGCTCTCGCCCAGCTTCGCTGCCGGCACCACTTCGTATACGGCCGCCGTTGGCAGCACGGTGACCTCGGTGAACGTGACCGCGACCAAGGCGGACAGCACGTCTAGCGTGACCGTTAACGGCGCAGGCACCGGCAGCAAGACCGTGCTGCTCGATGTCGGCCTCAACACCATCACCATCGTGGTCACCGCGACCGACGGGGCCACTAAAACCTACACCGTGATCGTGTCCCGCGCGTCGGGGGCGGTGTTTGCCGACAATCCCTTTGCGGCGGCGTCCGTGAGCCCATCCAGTCAGAATTGCGGCGTGAATAAGGTCTGTAGCGCCAACATCGTGTACACCATTCCCGCGGGAGGGTACGAAGCAAATGGTGTCGACGTGTCGGTCAGTTTCGACCCCGCCAAGCTCAGGGTCACGTCGATAACCGCCGGCACAACATTCCCCACCGTGGGTACGAGCACGTTTGACAACACCCTCGGTACGCTCAGGTTCAAGGCGACCGGGTCGTACCTATCCGGCGCCACCTTCACCGTTGCCACAGTGTTCTTTAGTCCGCTGGCCCTTGGGTCGTCATCCGTGCACTACATTAGTGTCCTGGAGTACATTCTCGGCTACGGGCAATTCGGGGCGGTCGGCACTGCCGTTGACGGCTCGGTGAACATCACGGCAGCGTCGTCCAACCCGAACCTGAGCACACTGGCCCTGAGCCCCGGGACGCTCTCGCCCAGCTTCGCGCCCGGCACCACCGCCTACACCGCAGCGGTGGCAAACAGCGTCACCAGCGTAACGGTCACCGCGGCCGCCCAAGAGACCACGGCGACCGTGAAGATCAACGGCACCACGGGCGCCAGCAAGGCCGTGTCGCTCACTACTGGGGCAAACATCATCACCGTGGTGGGCACCGCCGCAGACGGAACAGCCAACACCTACACCATCACCGTGACGCGCGCCAAGTCCTCCAACGCGAACCTCAGCGGCTTGACCCTGAGTTCCGGCACGCTTTCGCCGAGCTTCGCTTCCGGCACCACTGCCTACGCGGCAACGGTGGCAAACAGCGTCACGAGCGTGACGGTCACCGCCACGCCGCAAGACAGCACGGCCAGCGCGGCGATTAACGGCAGCACGGGCGCCAGCAAGGCCGTATCCCTGAGCGTCGGAGCAAACACCGTCACCGTGAACATGACCGCCGAAGATGGCGCGACGCGCAAGACGTACATCATCACGGTGACCCGCGCCAAGTCCTCCAACGCGAACTTGAGCGCGCTGACCCTGAACTTTGGTTCTACCTTCTCGACCGATCTTGCGCTTCCCTCGACGCTTTTCAGCTTCTCGCCCAATACCACCACGTATGCGGTGCCACTGACCTTTGGGGGGGATTTCTACGTCAGCGCCACTGTGGCGGACCCCACCGCGAGCGTCACGATCGGTGGTACCGCGGGAGCTGCGAAAACCGTCTCCTTAAGCGGCTTAACCCTGTCCTTTGACGTCACGGTGACCGCCCAGGACGGAACGACCCTTAAGACCTACACCATCAAAATGACCCGTACTGCGTCCAGCAACGCTTCCCTGAGTTCTCTCAGCCTGAAAGTCGACTCCTCCTTCGGTAGCGACGTCCCACTCGGTTTCAGTCCAAGCACGACCTCGTATACCCCGTCCGTGGGGAGCCCCGTCGCCGCCGTCTATGTTAGCGCCTCCACATCGGGCGGGGGCAGCCTGAGCATCAACGGATCGGCTACGACCGCGACCTTGGTGTCGCTGGGCGCCGCGGGCAGCAGCACCATCATCACCGTGAAGGTCACCGCGGAGGACGGGATAACGACCAAGACCTACACGGTCACGGTGAGCCGGGCGAAGGCCACCAACCATAACCTGAAGTCACTGACCGCCTCGCGCCAAGTCTGGCTCGCTGACGGTACCACGAGTTTTACGTCTGACGGCCTCTCGGTGACTGGGTTCGTCGGCGGCAAGTACACCATCAGTACCAGCCTGTCGGCCCTCGCTCTCATCTCTCTCTCAGCGACAGCACAGAGCTCGACAGCTGTGGTGAGCATCACCACCGACGGGGTGTCGTATACCAACAACACAAGTTCTAAGACGAAAGCCGTTTACACACCGTGGGCGACGAAGAATCCTGTTAGCGCGTCGGTGACGGTGGCGGACGGCACCGACTCTTTCACCTATCCGGTCGTGATAGTGAATACAGCGAAGGCTACTATCCTGGGCGTCATTGCGGCCGCCTTCGCAGGGGATGGCGGCAGCGCCGGCACTTTGGCAGGCGCGAGCGAAGTTGGCGCCTGGTTTGTGAGCGCTGCCGCCGACACAACCCCACCGGAAGTCAGCGCCAGCGTAACCGGTACCGTGGGTCAGAACGGGTGGTACACCGGCGACGTGACCGTACAGTGGTCCATTCGCGACGTGGAGTCGCCGGTCAGTGACCTTTCCGACGACTGCTTCGGCTTTGCGCTCAGCGGCGACACTCCGGCTGGGGGTCTGACGCTGACCTGCAGCGCCACCTCTGCGGGCGGCACCACCACAAAAAGCGTGACTATCAAGCAAGACGCGACCCTGCCGCAGGTGACGGCCATCGTTCTGGAGAGCGGAATCCCCGTGAACCCGGCGGTCTGGAGCAAGGAGAACCTTACCGTCCACTTCACCTGCTCCGATGAGCGGTCCGGTCTCGCGGGCGCCTGCCCGGCGGACCAGGTTGTGACCGCCGAGGGTGCGACGGCGGTGAGCAGTGGGCCAGTGTGCGACCTGGCGGGCAACTGCACCTCGGTCTCCACGACGGCGCGCATCGACCGCACCGGGCCGGTGCTGACGCTCCCGGTCGGTCTGAGCGCCACCACCAGCGCCACCGGGCTGCTGCTGCTCTACAGCGCCAGCGCAACAGACTCAGCCTCCGGCATTCTGCGGGAGGTGTCGTGCGATCGGCTCTCCGGCTCGTGGTTCCCTGCTGGCACGACCACAGTCAGTTGCAGCGCGCTGGACATTGCCGGTAACGCCAGCAGCGGCAACTTCGATGTGACGGTCGCCTTCGCTCCGCCGGCGAGGTTGAACGACGTGCCAGGAAACATCACCTCGGTTGCGGATGATGCGACCGGGGCGGTGGTGGCGTACACCGCGCCGACTGCCAGCGACGGCAGTACCGTGACCTGCACGCCGGCTCCGGACAGCAGCTTCCTGCTGGGCGCCACGCCGGTCACCTGCACCACGCCCACGGGGCTCCACGCAACCTTCCTGGTAACGGTGCGGCTGGCAGATGCGCCGATCATCGATAACCTTCCTTCGCCCGCCGCGGTGGAGGCCACCACCGCTGCGGGAGCCACGGTGAGCTACAGCGCACCCACGGCGCAGGACACCAACGGCGCCTCGGTACCGGTTGCCTGTGCACCGGCTTCTCGCAGCACCTTCCCGGTGGGCAGCACCCCGGTGACGTGCACGGCGACCGCGGGCGCCACCACCTCCAGCGCAGGGTTCCTGGTGGTGGTGGTGGACACCAGCGCCCCGGTGGTGACGGCGCCCGCCGCAGTGACGGCGGAGGCCACCAGTGCCGGCGGCGCCAATGTCAGCTATGGCGCGCCCACCGCGTCGGATGCGGTGGGCGTGGTGGGCGGCGTGGTCTGCACGTCGGCTTCGGGCTCGCTGTTCCCCATGGGGTCCACGGTGGTGGTGTGCAGCGCCAAGGACGCCGCCGGCAACCAGGGCTCCGCCAGCTTCACCGTCACCGTCAAGGACACCTCCAGCCCGGAACTGACCGCTGCGGCCACGGTGAACGGCAATCCCTACACCGGCGGCTGGACCAACCAGCCCGTCACGGTGACCTTCACCTGCACCGACCAGAACAGCTCCGGCGTCGCCTCCAACACGGTGACCTCGCCGGTGGTGGTGAACAGCCAGGGCAGCGGGCAGGAGGTGACCAGCACCGGCCTGTGCCGTGACTTCGGCGGCAATGCGGCCGGTCCCGCCACCTACGGGCCCATCAACATCGACAAGACCAAGCCGACCATCAGTGCGGCTATTACCGCCGGGACGCTGGGAGCCAACGGTTGGTACACCAGCAACGTGACGGTCAGCTTCACCTGCAACGATGCGGGTGGCTCGGGCATTCCGACCGGGGCCTGCCCGGCCGCCCAGGTGCTCAGCACCGAGGCCGCAGCCGTGTCCTCCACGGCGCAGACGGTGACCGATGCTGCGGGCAACGTGAGCGACGCTAGCAACCTGGTGACGGTCAAGATCGACAAGACTAAGCCCGCCATCGTGGCCGCCGCCACTACGGCCCCCAACGCCAACGGTTGGTACACCAGCAACGTGACGGTCAGCTTCACCTGCAACGATGCGGGTGGCTCGGGCATTCCGACCGGGACCTGCCCGGCCGACCAGGTGCTGAGCACGGAGGGCGCAGCGGTGTCCTCCACCGCCCAGACGGTGACCGATGCCGCTGGGTTGGTCAGCGCCGCCAGCAACCTGGTGACGGTCAAGATCGACAAGACGCCGGCCGAGCTCTACAACCAGTTCGACCCGGCCACCAAGGATGTGCTGGTGTTCGCCCGCGACGGCGGCTCCGGCGTGCCCGCCGGCCCGCTGACACCGGTCACCGTCACCACGGCCAAGTGGGGCGAGGGCGACGACGGCGACGACGACCACGATTGGCACGACAAGTGGGACGGCGACAGCAAGACCAAGACCCAGGACGCCAAGGACAACAAAGACGACAAGGGCGGCAACAAGGGTGACGACGGCAAGGACAAGGACAAGGACAATGGCCGCGACCACGACGGCAACGCCATCAAGGTCCAGGTCCGCACCTACAGCGTGACCGACGCCGCCGGCAACACCACCACCCTGGTGGAGA
>Ga0082335_1002052_pt1 | contig 39148 bp, 27 predicted proteins | sample Subgrocontami58m_FD_72375 | JGI IMG/M metagenome (GOLD analysis project Ga0082335, IMG submission 72375) | Subsurface groundwater microbial communities from S. Glens Falls, New York, USA - GMW37 contaminated, 5.8 m (SPADES assembly) (version 2) ...
TGGTGATACTGGTCGTGGTCGCCGTGCTGCTCGCGGTCGGCTACCTGGCGCTGGATCGCTACAGCGAGGGCGAGAAATACGTGGCCATGACCGAGGCGCGGGGCACCCAGATCATCCAGGGCCTGGCCAAGCACAAGCTGGAGGCGGGCGCCTATCCCGCCGCGCTCGCCGCGCTCGCGCCGAAGTTCATTCCCGCGCTGCCGGCCTGTCCCAACGGCGAGCCGTTCGCCTACGCGCTCGCCGGCGCGGAGTACACGCTGACCTGCCAGGGGGTGGTGTTCAAGTCCGGCCCCTACGTCTACGATTCGCGCGCAAGGGCCTGGCATCGCTGAAATTTGTGCCTGCACCGGGGTTCCTGTAGAATTCCGCCCCTTACAGGCGCGTAGCTCAGCTGGTTAGAGCATCACCTTGACATGGTGGGGGTCGTTGGTTCGAGTCCAATCGCGCCTACCAACAATCCAGCGGCCAGCGGATTGGGCCTCCGTGCCCGGTTCACTGGCTTTCTTCTTGACCCATGCCCGTAGTCCGGTTACCTGACGGATCGCAGAAGACCTTCGACGCAGCGGTGACCGTCGCCGAGGTGGCCGCCTCGATCGGCGCCGGCCTCGCGCGCGCGGCGCTCGCCGGCCGCGTGGACGGCAAGCTCGTGGACACCGCATACCGCATCGAGCGCGACGCCGAGCTCGCCATCGTCACCGATCGCGACAAGGACGGCGTCGAGATCCTGCGCCATTCCACGGCGCACCTGCTCGCGCACGCGGTGAAGGAGCTGTTCCCCGAGGCGCAGGTGACGATCGGCCCGGTCATCGAGAACGGCTTCTACTACGATTTCTCGTTCAAGCGGCCGTTCACGCCCGAGGACCTCGCCGCGATCGAGAAGCGCATGCAGGAGATCGCGAAGCGCGACCTTCAGGTATCGCGCAAGGTGCTGCCGCGCGACGAAGCGGTGGCCTATTTCAAGGACATCGGCGAGCGCTACAAGGCCGAGATCATCGCTTCCATCCCCGCGGGCGAGGACGTGTCGCTGTACTCACAGGGCGATTTCACCGACCTGTGCCGCGGGCCGCATGTTCCCACGACGGGCAAGCTCAAGGTGTTCAAGCTGATGCGCGTGGCCGGCGCGTATTGGCGCGGGGACTCGAAGAACGAGATGCTGCAGCGGATCTACGGCACGGCCTGGGCGAAGAAAGAAGACCAGGAGGCCTACCTGCACATGCTCGAGGAGGCCGAGAAGCGCGACCACCGGCGCCTGGGCACGCAACTCGATCTGTTCCACGTGCAGGAGGAAGCCCCGGGCATGGTGTTCTGGCACGCCAAGGGCTGGAGCATCTGGCAGTCGGTCGAGCAGTACATGCGGCGCGTGTACCGCGACACCGGTTTCCAGGAGGTGCGCTGCCCGCAGATCCTCGACCGCAGCCTGTGGGAGAAGTCCGGGCACTGGGAGAACTACAAGGAGAACATGTTCACCACGTCCTCGGAGAACCGCGACTACGCGATCAAGCCGATGAACTGCCCCGGACACGTGCAGATCTACAACAAGGGCTTGAGGAGCTATCGCGACCTGCCGCTGCGCTACGGCGAATTCGGCTCCTGCCACCGGAACGAGGCCTCGGGCGCCTTGCACGGCATCATGCGCATCCGCGCCTTCACCCAGGACGACGGTCACATCTTCTGCACCGAGGCGCAGATCCAGCCCGAGGTGGCGGCCTTCATCGACACACTGCAGCGGGTCTACCGCGACTTCGGCTTCACCGACATCATCTACAAGCTCTCCACGCGCCCGCCCAAGCGCGTGGGCTCGGACGAGACCTGGGACGTCGCCGAGCGCGCCCTCGCCGTGGCGCTGGACGGCAAGGGCCTGCCCTGGGAGGAAATGAAGGGCGAGGGCGCCTTCTACGGCCCGAAGGTCGAGTTCTCGCTCAAGGACTCGATCGGCCGCGTATGGCAATGCGGTACCATCCAGGTCGACTTTTCCATGCCCGGGCGCCTGGGCGCCGAGTACGTGGCCGAGGACAACGCGCGCAAGGTCCCGGTGATGCTGCACCGGGCGATCGTCGGCTCGATGGAGCGCTTCATCGGCATCTTGATCGAGCACTACGCGGGCGCCCTGCCGCTGTGGCTCGCCCCGGTGCAGGCGGCGGTGCTGAATATCTCCGAGGGACAGGCCCAATATGCGACTCAGGTCACGGAAAAACTGCGCGGCGCCGGCTTGCGCGTCGAATCCGACTTGAGGAATGAGAAAATAACCTATAAAATTCGAGAACATAGCATGCAGAAGCTGCCTTTCCTGCTGGTCGTCGGCGAAAAAGAGAAGGCAGCGGACAGGGTGGCCGTACGCGCACGCGGCGGCGAAGATCTCGGCCAGATGAGTGTCGAGGACTTCGTTGCGCGCTTTCGACGGGAAGCACACGCCGGCGCGGCGGCCTGATTCTTAATTTTTGCGGAGACATCCAACATCGCCACAGTAGAGAAGCAGCAACGCATCAACGGAGAGATCAACAACGTGACCGAAGTGCGGTTGATCGGCAAGGAGGGCGAACAGGTCGGCATCGTGCCGATACGCGAAGCCTTGCGAATGGCCGAAGAGGCGGAAGTGGATCTGGTTGAAATCGCGCCGCTTGCCGTGCCGCCGGTCTGCAAGCTGATGGACTTCGGCAAGTTCAAGTACCGCGAAGCGAAGAAGCTTCACGAGGCGAAGCTCAAGCAGAAGCAGATCCAGGTCAAGGAAGTGAAGTTCCGGCCCGGCACGGACGAAGGCGATTACCAGATCAAGCTGCGCAACCTGATCAAGTTTCTCGAGGAAGGCGACAAGACCAAGGTGACGCTGCGCTACCGGGGTCGCGAGATGGCGCACCAGGAATTCGGCCACCGGCTGATCGAGCGGGTGAAGAACGATCTCGAGCCCTACGCGGTGGTCGAGCAGTGGCCGAAGATGGAAGGGCGGCAGTTGATCATGGTGCTGGCGCCGAAGAAGGTGGCGCCTGCGGTGAAGAAGAAGTCGGCACCGGCGGCGCCGGCGGCGTCGTAGCAGGGCCGGATCCGGAAGTGCCCGCCGCAAGGCGGGGTGGTTCAAACAAGCTGTTCCGCGGTCATGAAGCGCTCCTCCCGGAGCCACCCGGTGCGGCATTAGATGGAGGCATACCATGCCCAAGATGAAGACCAAGAGCGGCGCTGCGAAGCGCTTTCGGGTGCGGGGAAGCGGCAGCGTCAAGCGCGCCAAGGCTTTCCTGCGGCACATCCTCACCAAGAAATCGACCAACCGCAAGCGCGGACTGCGCGGCACCACGCAGGTCGATGCGACCAACAGTCGCTCGGTGAAGGCGATGCTGCCGTACGCGTAGCCGACAACTCACATCACGAATAGTTGACGGCGAGCGGCCCGCAGTCGGGGCGGCGCCGGCATTCAAAGGAGCACGATCATGCCAAGAGTCAAACGTGGCGTAACGGCGCACGCGCGCCACAAGAAGGTCATCGACAAGGCCAAGGGTTTCCGCGGCCGCCGCGGGAGCGCCTACCGTATCGCGAAGGAAGCGGTGATGAAAGCGGGGGTGTACGCCTACCGCGACCGTCGCCAGAAGAAGCGCGTGTTCCGCGCGCTGTGGATCGCCCGTATCAACGCGGCGGCGCGCGAGGCGGGCCTCACGTACAGCGTCTTCATGGACGGACTCAAGAAGGCGGCGATCGAAGTCGACCGCAAGGTGCTCGCGCACCTCGCGGTGGCGGACAAGCCCGCGTTCGCGAAGATCGCCAGCCAGGTGAAAGCCAAGCTCGGCGCGTGATGCGATGACAACTCCCCTCCTCATCGAGGAGGGGTGCCCGCGCAGCGGGCGGGGTGGTCAAGCGGTCGACCGAAGAACCACCCCGGCCCTGCGGGCCACCCCTCCTTTGCCAAGGAGGGGAGCCTCAAGAGAAAGATGAACGAACTCGAGCAAATCGTCGGCGAGGCGATTGCCCAGTTCGCCGCGACGAACGACGCGGCCGAGCTGGAGCGCGTCAAGGCGGGCTATCTCGGCAAGTCGGGGCGGCTGACCGAGCTCTTGAAGGGTCTCGGGAAACTCTCGCCCGAGGCGCGCCGGGAAGCCGGCGCGCGCATCAATGCCGCGAAGGACAAGCTCGAAGCCGCGCTCGCCGAGCGCCGCGAGGCGATCGCATTCGCGCGGCTCGAATTGCGCTTGGCCGAGGAGGCGCTCGACGTGACGCTTCCGGGCCGCGGTCGCGGCAAGGGCAGCATCCACCCGGTGATCCGCACCTGGCAGCGCGTCGAGGCGATCTTCCGTTCGATCGGCTTCGACGTCGCCGACGGGCCGGAGGTCGAGACCGACTGGTACAACTTCACCGCGCTGAACAACCCCGAGAACCATCCGGCGCGCTCGATGCAGGACACGTTCTACATCGAGGACAAGGATTCCTCGGGACTGCAACTGCTGCTGCGCACGCACACGAGCCCCATGCAGGTGCGCTACGCGCGCCAGCACAAGCCGCCGATCAAGGTCATCGCGCCGGGCCGGACCTATCGCGTCGACAGCGACGCCACCCACTCGCCGATGTTCCACCAGGTCGAGGGGCTGTGGATCGACGAGCACATCAGCTTCGCCGACCTGAAGGGCGTCTACACGGATTTCCTGCGGCGCTTCTTCGAGACCGACGATCTGCAGGTGCGCTTCCGGCCGTCGTTCTTCCCGTTCACCGAGCCCTCGGCCGAGATCGACATGATGTTCGCCGACGGCCCGAACAAGGGCAAGTGGCTCGAGATCTCCGGCAGCGGCCAGGTGCACCCGAGCGTGGTGCGCAACTTCGGCCTCGATCCCGAGCGCCACATCGGCTTCGCCTTCGGCTCGGGACTGGAGCGGCTCACGATGCTGCGCTACGGCATCAACGACCTGCGCCTGTTCTTCGACGGCGACCTGCGCTTCCTGAGGCAGTTCGCGTGAACGCGCTCGTTACCACTGTCATCCCGAGCGAAGCGAGGGATCTGCTTTTGAATCGCCTGAAAAGCAGATTCCTCGGGCTGCGCCCTCGGAATGACATGAGCAGAGATTGAGCTGATGCAGTTCTCCGAACGCTGGCTGAGAACCTTCGTCGATCCGTCGCTCTCGACCGACGAGCTCACGCACCTGCTCACGATGTCCGGGCTGGAAGTCGAGACCTGCACCCCGGTCGCGCCGCCTTTTTCCGGAGTGGTCGTGGGGGAAGTGCTCGAGGTTGCGAAGCACCCCAACGCCGACCGGCTCACCGTGTGCCGTGTCGATGCGGGAACGGGGACGCCGCTCTCGATCGTCTGCGGCGCGCCGAACGTCGTGCCGGGAATGAAGTCGCCCTGCGCGCTGGTGGGCGCGAAGCTGCCAGGCGAATCCGCCGAGCGCCCGTTCGAGATCAAGGCCGCGAAGATGCGCGGCGTCGCGAGCGAAGGCATGCTCTGCTCGGCGCGCGAGCTGGGGTTGTCGGACGACCACAGCGGCCTGCTCGCGCTGCCCGCCGACGCGCCCGTGGGCCGCGACTTCCGCAAGTACTACGCGCTGGACGACAAGCTGATCACGATCAAGCTCACGCCCAACCGCGGCGACTGCCTGTCGGTGCTCGGCGTGGCGCGCGAAGTCTCCGCGCTCACGCGCGCGAAGCTCGCGCTGCCCGACCTGCACGCGGTGCGCGCCGGGATCGAGGCCACGGTGCCGGTGAGCATCTCCGCCCCCGAGGGCTGCGGCCGCTTCACGGGGCGCGTGATCCGCAACGTCGACGCGAACGCGGCAACGCCCGAGTGGATGCGACAGCGCCTGGAGCGCGCGGGCCAGCGGTGCATCTCGGCGCTGGTCGACGTCACCAACTACGTGATGCTCGAGCTGGGCCGACCGCTGCACGTCTACGACCTGGACAAGCTGCGCGGCGGCATCGACGTGCGCTTCGGCCGCAAGGGCGAATCGCTCAAGCTGCTGAACGAGCAGACCGTCGACGTGGACGAGAACGTGCTGTGCATCACCGACGACAGCGGACCGATCGGGCTCGCGGGTATCATGGGCGGGGACAGCACCAAGGCCGACCTGCAGACGCGCCACGTGCTCCTCGAGTCGGCGTTCTTCTTTCCGCAGGCGATCGCGGGCCGCTCGCGCCGCTACAACTTCACGAGCGACGCCGCGCACCGCTTCGAGCGCGGCGTGGATTTCGACAACAACGTCGCGGGCATCGAGCGCGCCACGCGGCTGATCCTCGACATCTGCGGCGGCGAAGCGGGCCCGACCGTGGATACGCTCGCGCAGCTGCCGGAGCGGCGCCCGGTGATGATGCGCGTCGCACGCGCCCACAAGGTGATCGGAGTTGCCGTGTCCGCCGAGGAGATCGCCGACATCTTCGGGCGCCTGGGCCTCGCGCACGCGCGCGAGGGCGCGGGCGCGGGCGAAGTGTTCGTGGTCACGCCGCCCTCACACCGCTTCGACATCGAGATCGAGGAGGACCTGATCGAGGAAGTGGCGCGCGTGCACGGCTTCGAGCGCATCCCGGCGCATCCGCCCACCGCGCCCGCGGCGATGCGCGCCGAGCCCGAGCGCCGGCGTTCGCAGCACGCGATCCGCGCCCAGCTCGCCGCGAGCGATTACCACGAGGTGATCAACTTCAGCTTCGTCGACCCCGCCTGGGAGTCCGACTTCGCCGCGAACGCCGCGCCGATCCGGCTGCTCAACCCGATCGCGAGCCAGCTCGCGGTGATGCGCAGCTCGCTCATCGGGAGCCTCGTCGCAAACGTCGGCTACAACTTGAACCGCAAGCTCTCGCGCGTGCGCGTGTTCGAGATCGGGCGCGTGTTCCTGCGCGACGCGTCGGCGAAGGACGGCGATCGCGACGTCGCAGGCGTGCGCCAGCCGGTGCGCATCGGCGCCATCGCCTACGGGCAGGCGCTCGAGGAACAGTGGGGCGTGCCCGAGCGCATGGTCGACTTCTTCGACGTGAAGGGCGACCTCGAGGCGCTGCTCGCGCCCAGGCGCGCGCGCTTCGAGCCGGGCGTGCACCCGGCGCTGCATCCGGGGCGCGCCGCGCGCGTGATGCTCGACGGCGCGCCGATCGGCTGGGTGGGCGAGCTGCATCCGCGCTGGCAGCAGAAATACGGGCTGCCGGCCGCGCCGGTGCTGTTCGAGCTCGATGCGGCGCCGCTGCTCGACCTGGATCTGCCGCGCTACGGCGAAGTGTCGCGCTTTCCGGCCGTCACGCGCGACCTCGCGGTGCTGGTGGCGGAATCCGCGCCGGTGCAGGGGCTGCTGGATGCGCTCGCGGGCGACTGTCCGGCCGCGGTGCAGGAGATCCGGCTGTTCGACGTCTACCGTGGAAAAGGCGTTCCCGCAGGTCAAAAAAGCCTTGCGTTTCGGGTAGTTATGCAAGATACTGCAAAAACGCTGACGGACGGGGAGGCCGACGCAGCAATGGCCCGGCTGACCCGGGTTCTCGCGGAGAAGTTCGGCGCGAGATTGCGTGCCTAGGGAGAGAAAAAGATGACGCTCACCAAAGCAGAACTCGCGGACATGCTCTTCGAGAAGGTCGGGCTGAACAAGCGCGAAGCGAAGGACATGGTCGAGACCTTCTTCGAGGAGATCCGGCTCGCGCTCGAGAACGGGGATTCGGTGAAACTGTCCGGCTTCGGCAATTTCCAGCTGCGCGACAAGCCGCAGCGCCCGGGCCGCAACCCCAAGACCGGCGAAGAGATCCCCATCACCGCGCGCCGCGTCGTCACCTTTCACGCCAGCCAGAAGCTGAAGGCGCTGGTCGAGCAGATGCATGGAAAGCCAGAGCAAGGGCAGTAGCGCCAGCCTTCCGCCGATTCCCGCGAAGCGTTACTTCACCATCGGCGAGGTGAGCGAGCTGTGCGGCGTGAAGCCGCACGTGCTGCGCTACTGGGAGCAGGAGTTCACGCAGCTCAAGCCGGTCAAGCGCCGCGGCAACCGGCGCTACTACCAGCACCACGAGGTGCTGCTGATCCGGCGCATCCGCGAACTGCTCTACGAGCAGGGCTTCACCATCAACGGCGCGCGCAACCGCCTCGACGAAGGCCTGGGCTCGCCCGCGCCGAAATCCGCGAAGGCCGCCTCCCAGTCCGCCGCCACCGACCTCGCCGCCATCCGTCGCGAAATCAAGGCCGTCCTCGACCTGCTGCGCGGGTAAGCTGAAAGCAGAGTCATTCCGAGCGCGAAGCGCGAGGAATCTGCTTTTCCTTCATCACCTGAGACAGACCCACCAACCTGATATAATTTCTTCGAGTCGGGGCGTAGCGCAGCCTGGTAGCGTACCTGCATGGGGTGCAGGTGGTCGCTGGTTCGAATCCAGTCGCCCCGACCATTTATTTCAAAGGGTTCCGTGGGCGGAGCCCTTTTCATTTCCCTCGCTTGCGGGACTTTTGCGGGACTCCGCGGTACTTTCGCCAGCTTGCGCGTTGTCGTCACGCGCGTCGGGCGCAGCCTCCGGGGGGCGCACCCTGTTCGCATACTCAAGCAGTCGCTTGAGCGGCACGTGCGAATAGTGCGCGGTCACAGAGTCAATCTGATGGCCGAGCAATCGCTGCCGGGCCTCGTAGGGAACATCGCGATCGAGCAGGCGGCAGCCCCAGGTGTGCTTCAGGTCGTGAACCCTTACACGCGCAAATCCGCTCGCCGGCGGCCGCTTCTTGTCCTCTTCCCATTTCCTGGCGGCGCTCTCTCTTGCACGCTGCCAGGCGGAATTGTTCATCTGTACGAATGGCTTGCCCGTGCGCGGATTTGGAAAGACCCACTCCCTGTGCTTGCCCCGCTGAGCATCGATGATTCCTCTCGCCTCGTGATTCAAGATCACGAGTCTGGGCTTCTTGTTCTTTACCCCTGATCCCGGGCGCCGGCCGCCGAATTTTGGAGGGATCTGGAAGACCGTGGCGTCCAAGGCGTCGACCGAGCGTTCGTACTCCCAACGCAGAAGACACACCTCCTGTTCGCGGGTGCCTGTGTTGCAAGCAAATTCCGCCATCGCTCGCAGCGGAGCAGGCAACTCTGCGAAAAGGTACTTCTGTTCTAGCCAGGTCAGTGGATAGGGCTCGCGGGGACTATCGTACAGAAGTTGAATTGGGGGCGCAGCCTTGAGCCAGGTGAGCTTGTGTTCGTCTCGCCACTCGAGAGCGCACTTACGCAGGATTCGAGATACAAGCTGGAGTGACATGTTGATGGTTCGCGCGCTCACGCCGCCGTCGAGCCTCGCGGATACGAACTGATTCAGCGAAAGCCGATCGAGTTCCTCCAGTGGTATATCGCCAATGTATGGGTCCAGCGCCTTTAGCATTCCCGCGCAGTCGCCGATGGAAGGAAGGTGACGGTGGGTATTCAGGAACTGCGTTGCGGCGTCGCGCCAGGTACGGCGTGGTCGCCGACCATATATCGCCGATTCCCGGGCTTCCGCAAGACGATGGACTAGGAACTTCTGCGCCTCGTCGAGCGTACCAGCGCCAGTGCTTTCGCAAAGGCGACCGACCCCGCGGACGTACTTGTCGATATGCCAGATCTGCCCCCGGCGGACGAGTCCTGGAATTCGCTTGTTCTTTGCCATGATGTTTGTTGTCCGTCATTCGCGCTCACGTCCTCCCAGTTATTGATCGGAGGACGCGGAATTGACCGATGTGTGGAAATCCAGCGATTCAACTCGGCCAAGTCAAAACCGAGAGCCCGCGGACCCAGTCGAATCTCGCCAATAAATGGCCGAACATGCCGATCAAAAGCGGCCTCCGACATCGACAGGTAGCGCGCGGCATCCCGCCTTCGAAGAATGCGCCGCAACTCACAGGCGGCCGGTGCGCTCGCGTTTGACTCATTTCGGCCCATTGATCGTCTTTTGACTATTGCGCCAAAGCTGTATGCTGGAATGAATTGGGGACGCCTCCGGCCAATTCATCAATTTGGCTCCGCCCGCGTCAGTCTTGCCGGAGCCTCCGCCACCTGATGCTGACGTCTTCTTTCGCGCGCGCGCTGACTCACGCCACGAGACCAGCACATTCGCGTCGTCCTCGCGCCCGTGTCGCTGGTACGCATCGACGCACTGTGCCAGGACGTCGAGGTGCACTTCCAGGATCCAGTCGCCGAGAAGATGTTTCGCGCGCATTTCGAGTTTGCGGTTTGCCTGTCGGAATTCCCGCTGCACCTTTTGCGTCTGAAGGAGCAAGGTGTTCTCCTTCCGTTTGAGGCGGTTCAGATTATCGAGTGGCGCTTTCGACTTCCGGGCCATAATTGTCCCCTTTGAAAGAAGATAGCCTATAAGATATGTAATATGCTATCCTATTACAACGCTTTTGGCAAGCGGTTTCGAGGTACGCCATCGCTTGAATAGGGCATACAAGTCAGTGCTTGCCTGCCTTCTGCGTCGCAGGAACAGTCGCTGCTGGCCTTGCCGAGACGGGAAAGGCTTGGGAATCGCAAGACAGCTGTTTTACGTGAAACCGTGCCACTGAGACGAGCCAATGCCTAAATGCGCCTTTTCGTTTTGGGGCGCCTGACGGAAGGTGAGAAGGGGTCTGATGAACGCCACACTGATCATGCAGGTCTATAGCCGGGGACGCGGCGATTCCGCGGTCGCTCGCATCGCATACGTTGCGCGCGCCAGAATGTGGGACCAAAGGTACGGGCGCTGGCGCGATCGGAGACGCGAAGGAAAGCTTTGGGGCGAGGAGATTGTCGCGCCTGCCGGCAGCCCCGCTTGGGCATTCGAGCGTGACCAAATCGGCAACGCTATCGAGGCGGCCGAGCGTCGAAAGGATGCGGGTCTATTGAGAGAACTGGTTGCCGCCTGCCCGGCCGAATTGCACTTAGATGCGAGACTGAAACTCGGACGCAAGTTTGCCGAGGTACTGATGAATCGATACTCCGCACTGGTCTACATTGCAGGCCATCCGTCGCGACCCGGCTCTGACAGCCGAAATCAGCATATTCACTTCCTGCTCTCGGATCGCGTAATAACCGCGGATGGTTTCGGAAGAAAAATCCGGGAGTTGAGCCGCAATGGTCGCGAAGTGAAGTGGATTCGGCAGCAATGGATCCAGTGCACGCGGAAAGTGCTTCTGGAATTCGGATACAAGCGGGCCGCATTGAGTTTCGGCGGGCCGCGCGATCAAGATCTCCCGCATGAACCCCATGCCGGGCCCGTCGCCACGGCAATGCATCGCCGTGGCATACATACGCGGGTCTGGGAAGACATCGAGAATCACAGGAGACGGGTACGTGCGTACTACCGGACCATGAGATGGCTTCGGTGGTGTAGCGCCAGGATTGAGGAAATCAATACGTTGGTAAGAATTCAGGGTCTCGCAGATCTCCGAAATCTCGCAGCGGCGCAGACGCGCGCTTGGAGTCCTGCTCTTCGGACTACATCAGTGCCGCCAGTTCCCAGGAAGGACGATGCGTCCGCATCGATGAGTACTGAACGATCGTCAAAGCCGCCAGCGGACAATGCCTCTCCGGCGAAGCACCGGCGATCACCAAGACCCTAACCGGATCGCGGCTTTACGCGCGCCTAAATGCGAATGCCATTTGAGGGAAGGGCGCCTCACTTGTTTGCCAACCTTGCGGCGGATATACGGGTGGCGAATCCGGCGAATCGGAGGTCACGTTCTGGGCGACTTCCGAGTTCTTGCGCGCAGCCTCCTAGTGGGCTCAGTCCAACGGCCTGTCCTCAGGATGTCACCCTCGATCCCGCGGACCCCGGCTACCAGGCGAACAAGCGCTTCCCATTCGGCTATCACTTGTCTCTTGTCGCTGGTGTGCCTCTTGTCGTCAAGAAGACGACTGACAATGAAGGCGATGCGCTCGAGTACAGGCGATGGCCGACCAGACTTGGTTATCCAGCGGTATCCGGTTGAGGCCTCTCTTCCCAAGAGTATTCCAAAGCGCTTACGGTTCATGCCCGGATCGATAGCTTTCAGATGTTCGAAGAACTCGCGAGGGTCGGGCATCTTCGGAACTGGACATAGTTCGACGTACTCATCAAGCAGACGGGCGAGTATCTCCTCAGACTGGTTCGGAAGCGGCTTCACTGCATTCTTTCTGACGGTACTGCCCCACCGGTTCATCGAGAACCCGAAGACCCAGCACATGTCAGCTACGCTTAATCCGAGTTTGCCGCGAAGGGCATCCAGATCCTGCCCGGTCACGGGCGTGTCCTTGGGAAGGAGCGCCATAAGCTCGAATGCGGATGAAGATAAAAGACGATCGAGTGCATATTATGTACCATGTATGCCAATGACAATACGCCGGAAAGCACAACCGAAAGCGACGGGGATATCGGTGGTTGGCCTGGAGGCGCTGCTGATCTATCGCCCGACAGCAGTGAGAGCCGCTAAGGACGGGCACGGCGCACCACGTTCGCAGGTGTTGGAAAACGTGCCATTTCCCAAGACGATGCCAAAGAAGTTTCGCTATCCAGAGCGCGCGCTGTCACTTCTTTACGGGTTCCGCGACGCCCTTGAGGAAATCCAGCACCAAATCCAGAAGGCGGAAAGAAAGGGCCTAGTTTGTCGACCGGTCTATCTCCAAGTTCCCATCAAGGGGCTGCGCTTGGGTGTGATTGCTGCCGAGGAGCTGCCACAGTTGGAATTTCTGAGTATAGAGCGCCTTGCAAGCGACGCGCGAGATGCACTTCTGAAAGAATTTCGGGGAGAACTTCAAGCGTTGGGCGTAAGTGACACGCCGCGTAATATAGAAGACGTCGGTAGATGGCCTGTCGCTTTGGGCAGTGTGGTACACCGACACTACCCGAGGCTCAAAGTACTGGTGTATCCGATCCTCCGCGATGGGCGAAAGCGGAAGGTCGCGGCGCTGTTTCGAAGAAGGGGGGTAAAGATTGTCCAGCCCGTTAATTATCCTTACCATCTCAAGTTGCCTTCGTTTCTCCGTACGTAGCACTGCGTCAATGCATGCGGACTTGTGTGGCTCTTTACTTCGCTGCTACCATGTCAATGGCGGTCTTGTTCTCTAGTTGATTATTCTCTCTCGAACCCATGGTCCTTGAACTTCAGCGTCCGGCAGTTCTCGGTCACGGTGCGCACGACGTTATCCGGGGCTCCTGACGGAACTTCCGCGTGGATTTCCAGCGTCACCGTCACATCTGCCCCGACCAACCCTGCGAGATGAGCGATGACTTCCTCGGCAATCTTGCCGGCATCGCGGCCAACCCGAGCGGTGTCGAGTGTCACCGAGCCGTGAAAACGTCGCGGGAGCATTGCAGGCATTGGCTGCGTTATGACGGTTCCGGTCTCGTTCTGTTTCCTGGGTGGAATCTCGGGCGATACATTGGGCGGTACCGCTGGCGGCACTTCTGCGTCCATTTGTCGCCGCGCGATATCCGCCTTCACAAGAAGCGCAGCGCTCTCGGGCGACACGCTGACCATTTGTCCACCGCGCAGACCACGATACCTGCCCGCGGTTTCGTCATAACTCTCGGCATACGCAAACGTGTCCGACTGCCAGGTGAGCAGCGCCACGCCATCGCGAATCGACTGAATCAGCACTTCCGGACCGGCCAGTCGCGGTAGGTAGAGATAGCGTGCGAAATCGTCGACCAGTTGCTTCACCGCGACATGCTCGCCGCGCCAGAGGGGGACATCGTCCAGGTATTTACGCAGAATGGTCGACCCGAAGTTGACAACCAGCGTGTCGTCATTCCGCAACTTCTTGCTTGCGCGAACGGCAAGCGGATCGTTGCCGGAGAGTCGGACTGCCTGCCACTCGACTGCCGACTGCGGCGTCTTCTGCTCCGGGACCAATATCCATTGGTATGTTTCGGGCAGCCGCGCGATCACGGCGCCGTCGGCGGACTGCTTCTGGGTCTCCGCCTGGCGCACCTGGTGCGGGTCGAGATTAAGGGGCTCCTTCTCCGCCAGAATTGATGACCACGCGAGATACTTGCGAAGAGCCTCGTCTAGATCCTGCAGCCGCACTCGATCGGCAGCAAGGAACACCAGCGTATTGCGGTAGAGGCGCGGCGTATTGCCGCGCAACTCCAGGATCGCTTTGGCCGCCGTCTCGGCAGGACTCCCGCCTTCCTTGCTATACGAATGCTCGGCTGCCAGCACCACGAGGCGTGCGTCAAGGTCGTCCGGCACGTCGGCGCCCGAATGTGGCATCGGATGGATACGCGAAAAATCGCCAGTCTTCTGCAGGTTGGCTCGCAGCCGCCCCTCCAATTCCTTAGCCACCTTGTCCGGATCACGCTTCAACTGTTCGGCACGATCTTCCGCAAGCTTGGTTACGGTAGGCTGAGTCGCGTACCAGGCGCGGGAGCCATCCTGATACAGATAGGTCGCAGCGGCCGCAAGTCGGCGCAGCGCATCGCCGAATACCGCGGGCGGCTCGCCCGGCATCACGCAGCCGAGCTTCACGCGCCGGTCTTCGAGGCCTCGGTGTGCCGCAGTCGCTGTCGGCGCTGAGCCGAGGTAGATCGTGCGCGCCACCCGCCGCGTCGCGTGCAGCTTGCCCAGGTTTGGCTGTTCGCTGTCGATCTTGAGCGGCAGGGAGCCGGCACCGTCCACGTCCTTCTCAATGATCGGCACCCAGTTGTCGGAGAGATACCGCGTCAGTTCTGACTGTACGCGCCCATCATCGATCGGGATCGTCGAAGGCAGAATGAGCGGGTTCTTGTCGCCCTTCTCCCACAAACTGTGGATTACCGCCGCCATCAGCCGCAGCACTCCGCGCGTGCGCTGGAATTTCACCAGCGTGGACCAGTCCGTGTAGAGCCGGTCGAAGATTTCGGGGTGGATCGGGTAGGCTGCCTGAATGCGTTTTTCGTAGTCGCCGCCTTTGCACTCCGGCGGGAACTCGGCCGCCTGCGCGCGATACAGATCTGCGAAGGCGCGTGCGGTCACGTCGCGCTGCTTGAAGGCTTCGGTCCCTGCGAGCGGCTCGAATAGCCGCCGCCGCACGATCTCGAAGCCTTCTTCGGCAGTTGCCGGCCGCCACGAGGACTCGACTCGACCCACGACGTTCCGTAGCCGGTCGAGCGCCTCTCGACCGCGGATGCCGCCCACCTCCACATCGTCGGACTGCGTGTGCGGCGAGCCCGTAGTATCCGAGGCCGGGAGGGACACGACCAGCAGGCAGTTCTTCGCCAGCTTGGCGGACTCGGTCAGCGCCTGCGCAAAAGTGAACATGGTTTCGAAGCTGCCAGCGGGCAGGTCGCCCTGGTCATGGAGTTGGCGTGCATAGGCCACCCATTCGTCAATCAGCACCAGACACGGGCCGTATTCCACGAACAGTTCGCGCAGCAAGTCGCCTGGGCTGGTCGACCTCTCGTCGTCTTGGGCGATGCGGGCGAATGCTTTCTTGCCGCCAAGTTGATAGGCCAGCTCGCCCCACAGCGTGCGCACCACCGTGCCATCGGTCTTCGTGACGGGATTGCCGGGGGAAATCTTGTTGCCCACCAGCACCACGCGTCGTGCCTTGGGCAGAGTCTTGACCCCCGCCTCAGCGAGCACCGCGTCCGCGCCGGCCAGGTCACTCGGCGCCACGCCCGAGAAGAGATGATAGAGGGCCAGCATCGAGTGCGTCTTGCCGCCGCCGAAGTTGGTTTGAAGTTGCACCACAGGGTCTCCACCCTTGCCGGCGATTCGCTGCACACCACCGACCAAGAGGCGTTTCAGGCTTTCTGTGAGAAATGTGCGCCGGAAGAATTCCGCGGGCTTCTTGTACTCGTCACTCCCTTCCCCTAGGTGAACCTGCCAGAGGTCGGCTGCAAATTCCGCCTGTTGATAGCGGCCGCTGGCTACATCGGCGTGTGGCGTGACGACGTCGCGCCATGGCTTAAGTGTCCCTGTCGATGCGGCCTCGATCAGCGAGCCGCCGGCCTTACGCTTCTCTCCACGCACCTGTTCATCGAAAGTGAGCCGCCGCAGCTCCATCTTCATCTTTCCGACTTCGTCTGCTTGCGAGGCCGAAATGGCGGTTAGTAAGCGCGCCATCGAGTCGAGCGCGCGGTCGGCGTCGTCGCTCGAGAACGGTTCCTGATGCGCCCACTTATTGCGCCAGTCGCGCAGCTCCTGCACCAGCGAGCGCTCGGCGCGCCCGAGTGTCTTGCCATAGACCTCGTTCCACGCTTCCCACATAAGTTTGAGGAGCGCTGCCACGTCCCATTCGGCAATCGGCTTCTTGGTAAGCTGCCGGTCGTCGCCGATGTAACGCATCGCCTCTGCGCCGGCCTGCGCTTTGTGAATGCTCTTGAACTCGCGCTCGGCGAACGGCGCAAGCCCCTGGCGGAGAAGATCCATCGCCTTGCCGACCCGTTCTTGGTTCGTGATTGCCATTGGCTACTCCTCGGTGTCGGCAAACAGTCCAGATTGCTCTGGCCGCGGCTTGCCGCCCTCGCGCGCGAGGCGGACGATTTCGGGCCAGCACTGCACCAGGGCGTTGTAGCTGAGAGCCTCAGCGGCGCGCCTCTTGCGCTCACAGATGGTGTAGAGGCGGTAACAGAGTTCGCGGGCGGTCTCGGCCTTGCTGCCGAGCTTGGCGACGAGTGCCGCCGCCGCCCCTTCGCCGCCGGACTCAAGGGCGCGGACCAGTTGGTGAACAATCTCCCAAGCTGTCAGGCGCAGGTCGGTGGTGGGGTCCCAGTCGCCGGCGAGCTCAGCGGGCTTGTAGAGCCGTACTTTGCCGCGGCCTGAGGCGAGAATGCCAGCCTCCACCATACCGGCGACGCTCGTGTTCTTGGACTTGGAGAGCTGTTCGGCGACGCCATATTCTCCCTCGTCAAAGCCCTGCTGCTCGAACCAGGTGAGCGCCCAGCGGCTGTCAGCGTCGAAGTCGCCCTCCTGCTCGGCCAGCGCCTCGTCGAGGGTCTGGTTGATGAGCGCCAGCGCGGCTCGCACCGAAAGCGTCTTGCCTTCGGCGTCGCGGACTTTGGCGTAACGGGTGTAGACCGCCATGCCCGGGCCGATGGCGGCCTGCGCCAGGTCCACTGGTGCAATGTTGCCCGCTTGGAGATGGGCGAGCGCTGCGGGCAACTCGGCCTTAAGCGCAGTGACGAACTCCCGGCGCGTAACGGTGGCGGCGTCGACAGCGCGCTTGCGGCACACCAGGATGATGCTGGAAGCAAGGGCGTTGGTGCCTGAGCCGATCATGCGGTTGCTCAGTTCGGTCCGCATAGGCCAGGTGCCGCTGACAGCGAAGCCGGCTTCGATGACTGCGGCTAAGAAGGTGTCCCAGCCTGTATTCGTCGTGCCGTCAGCGCCATCGCTCTCGGCCTGCTTGAAAGCGTAGTAGATGGTGACCGGAAATGCAGGGTGTGCCTGTTCTGCGAGACGATGCATCGCCTGCGTCATACCGTCGAGAAAGAAGGTTTCCGCTTTCTCCTTGCTACCGTGGCGGTAGGGCGTTGCGACCAGTTCCTCAGCCTTGGGCACGGCGAGCGTGGCAAAGATTGCGGGGAAAACAGGCTTCAGCGAGCGGCGCAGCCAGACGTAAAAGAAGTCCGAAAGATCGGCGTAGCCAATGTTGTCGTAGTAAGGCGGGTCAGTTGAGACAACCTTGTCGGTACTGACCACCTGCGCAGCGGCATCTTCTTGGGTGGCGTAGCCCGATACTGCCGTGAGCGACGCGGCCAGGAGCGCTTTTGCAACTAGATCAACGGCACCTCTATAGTTTCCCGAGGCATCCCCAAGGGGATTCGACTCTGCGAAATCCCATGTCATCGGCAGCGCTTGCCGACTGAAAGCATTGATGATGCCACTTTGGGTCGGAGTGGGGTCCCACCGGCCGAGCGACGAGCCTCGATCGGCAACCTTGTCCAGCGCGAACGCCAGATACACCGCCACCGCATCGGCGTAGGCGGTGGCGCCGAAGCCGTCGCCGCTGAGGGGCTTGGCGTCGTCGGGCAGCCGGGCGAGGGCGTCGCGCTTCACCCGCTCGCGCGCTTCCCGCACCAGGTCTGAGAACGTCGTCAGCGCCACGAGCTGGCGGGGAGTGAAGAGGTCGCCGTAGGTTTTTAACCCATAAAGCGGTGGCGAGAACCAGCGCGGGTTCTCGGGCATCGCGACTTCCGGCTTCCACCTCGGCTGCGCTGTCAGGGCAACGGCTTCCATTTCCGGCGTCGGCGCGAGATAGACACGCCCACGATCGCCTTCGGCAACGATTGCCATCAGCCGCGCACCCATGCGCCCGGCGTTGGCCTCTGCATAAATGTGGTCGGAAGCAATTGGTGTCCCCGACATCAGGCACTGAAAGTTTGCGCCACGCGAAAGCTTAGTGCCGTTCTTCGCGCCGTCCGCGTTCTTCGGCTTGCCCATATTCACCGTGAAGCGGTAGCTACCGCTCTCGATCACCGGCTCGACATACACTTCTTTGCCCGGCTTGGTGCAGAGCATAAAGGTCGAGGCAAGCGGCACGTCTACATTCGCGAAGGCCGGATTTGGGCTCGTCACCGTGCGGGCCCAGAGCCAAGCGATCACGGTAAGCTTCTTGTGCGCGTACTGCTTCAGATCCGACCGCACCTTCACCATCTCGGCGGTGATCTCGACTTTCGGGTAGAGCGTGCCGATGCGCTTCTCGGCCTCGTCCCGCATCCATTGCCCGTAGTAGCGCACGTCCTCGGCCAACCCTTGCGCACCCTGCCAATTGTGGCCGGCGAGGTCTTGATTCTTCTTAACGTCGGGATTCACCGGCGGCTTGGCTGCGAACTTCGGTGGGATCTCGATCATCGCCTTGTTGATCAGCACCGCAACCGGGTTCAGATCGGAGGCATGGCTCTCCAGCCCGAGCCGTTGCGCCTCCAGCGGCAGCGCGCCGCCGCCCGCGAAGGGGTCGTGGAAGGCGGGCAGCTTCTTGCGATCAAATAGCTCCTTCGCCCGCGGATGGTCGGCATTTTCGGCGCAGGTATAGCGCCAGCTCTGCCAGATCTCGTCGCGCGCCTGCTGCAGCACTTTCTCATTGATTGTGTTTTCCCACAGCACTAGATCCTCGATAACGCGGAACAGGCGCTGGCGCTCTTTCTCCTGCTTCTTCTCGGTAGGGAAGAGGTCAGGGTGCGCCGAAGGATCATCCACCATTTGCGCGAAGATCACCGCCCGCGCCGCCGCCAACGGCCGCCGAGCCCACCATAGGTGGAGGGTGCTGGGGTGCCCGTGCCGAATCGACTTCTCACGTGCCGATGCCTTGTTGATTGCCTCCAGCGGCAACGCAACTTCAATCAGTTTCTTCTTGTAGGTCACGCTTGTAGTTCCTCAATTTGAGCCTGCAGCCACGACGCCATGGCATGAGCATTTCGGACATCATTCGGAATCGTCAACGCCCGCTCGGGTGTCAAAGCGATCTCGGCTGCATGGCAAATCTGATGCCGCAGGGCTTCTAGCGATTTGAGCCTCTCATGATGCGTCTCGGTCCCCTTAAACAATCCAAGACCCTGCGCAGCCTGAATCTCCTGTCCAAAGCTCGCGCAAGACAGGCGGTCAATCGCCAGATTCCTCTCGCTCGCGTCCCTCCAATGCCGTTCTACACTTCCCTTTTGTGTCTTATTCAGGTGATCGAGCCATGCGTTCTGGTTCGGACCACAAGTTTTGCGAATCCAGTCAATCAGGAGCATCTCGACAGCAATCACTAGCCCAAAAAGAACCGAATAGACTGGTAGCTTTTGAATGTCCGACAGGGTAGCCAATCCCGAGATGCTGCGATCATCCAAGAGGAAGCGAAATCTCTGCTGGTCTGCGGACTCCAGGAATGAGATCAAGGGGGCATCGGAGGCCATGAACATGCCCTCTTGCAGGTCGACGAGTCCAGTGCCCCGGACGAATACTGCTTCAATGCTGAGGCCATCGCGACTTGTGAGGGGTATCTGATCGAAATCGGCCAACTCTGGATCGCTCTCGATGCGTCGCCAACCAGACTTGCGCCAGCATTTTAGAGCTGTACGCGGCGTTGCAATCAGCGCGACCGGGGTTCCCGAGCGAATTGCCGCGAAAAAGATGCTCGCTGAGGTTCCCAGGGGGCTGCTGGCCCAGCGGCTCATGACGGCCGTCGTGTCCGAGGCAAGTGCGGCGTGCTTGGGTAGCCGTGGCGAATGGAAACCCTCCGCGCGGCGGCAACAAAGATGGCTTCGAGCGAGAGTGTCATATTGACCCCTTATTCTTCAGAGTTTGCTGCCTTCGTTCAACTCTTGCGAAACAGCCTGATTCCTGCGGCCCTCTCGAACTCGGCGCAAATCATGGCAAGCCTTTTCTTGCGGAACGTCTTGAATGCGCCCACCAGCCCCCGGTCCCAGATGCCGCTGTCCTCCCCAACGGGTATCAGGTGACTGTTCATGACTTGCTTGAACCGGGCACGCCCCGCCGCCCGGTAGTCATCCAGGTACAAGCGCGGCAAGCGCATACCGATCTTTTGATTGTCCCGCGACACCAGAAAGCAGATATTGCAAAGGCTGTTGTACACGCGGGCGCGGAAGTGCTCGCTCAAACGGGCCTTCGGGAAAATGTGGTGCCGATTCCGCAAGTTTGCGTGACTCAATACGCCCTGCTCGAGCGAGATTTCCTCGCCATTCTCCAGATAGCGAGGTTTCCGCGCCGAGAGCAGGCAAAAGAACGCTCGCGTCCGCGCCGACCGCGAGGTGTACTCCGCTCCCTGAATATCGAACGCGGGGTCGAGGAAGTCTTTGAAAGCAAATCGCGTGCGCATTCCCTGGCCGAGGGCGGCGAAAAACCTCGCGTCTGCGACGAGATTGCGGTGGTAGCCCCGACCGCTGTACCGTTCGGCAACACCGGTTGCCCAAAACCACTTGCGCACTTCCGCAGCCTGATAGCTGTCCGGCTGGCCGTGATGGTGATAAAAGAACACGGAGAGCGTCGCCAACATGTTCGCCGACGGAAGATACGACTCATCGTGAACCGGGAAGCGCTTGCGCAGGTAGTCGATGGCCGCAAGGTACGCGCCTTGGTAGTCATCCCACAATCTCCGGAACTCGGAACGCGCCTCTTCATCCTTGTCGATCCGTTTGGACCAGCGGCGCGCCATCGCTTCCAGTTTGGGTGGGTCGCCGTCGGGTCGCGGCCGCTCCGCGACGAGATTGAACCCCATCAGAATCGACTCAACGCCCAGCAGCGCAAAGCCACTTTCCCGAATTTTGTGCCGGAGCTCCTCCGCCATCGCGCGAACATCGAGCTTTCCCATCAAAGCAATCGCACGGTCTGCAGAGGTGATGCGCATTCCTTGCGAGTTTACGCGAATGAACACCTCGCCGATTTCGTCCAGCGTCGCTCCACGCACCGTCACGATCGGGACCGGGTAACTCAACAGCCTTTCCCGGCACGCGGCCACCCGCTTTAAGAACCATTTGGCATTTGAGGGCATTCTTCGCTTCCAGTCGCCGGCGAGGATGTCGCGAATGGGGACCAATTCGCGGTCAACCGGTTTTCGGTAGACCACTCGCGACTGATTCTCCTCATCGGTGTCCGGATCGACGACAAAGCATAGGCGTGAAAAGTCGATTGTTCGTCCCGCGTCGTTCTGTCTTTCCTGCGCCTCGAAGGCCTGATAGATCACCGACAAACGCTGCTGTCCGTCGATAACGAACCAGATATGTTTGTGTGCCTCGTTGAACGACGGCAAGACCTCGGCCGATTGCCGGATGAGGTTCGCCGATTTCCGGTCCATCTCCCATAGGAATATGGATCCAATCGGCATGTCGCGATACATGCTATCCAATAGCTTGGCCGCACGTCCTGGATCCCACACGAAGTTCCGCTGCAACTTGGGAACCGCAAAGCGGCGTGCCAGAAGATGGCCACGGAGTGTTCGTATAGATTGCTCGGTAAGCTCTGGTGACTTCATCGTCAGCTCAAGCGGGTTCGCGTGTAAGTGTCGGTCGCCGAGAAGTCAGTTCGACTTTGGTGAAATCTCCCTTATGCATGGCGGTCATGGTCGTACACGAGCCTATAGCTTGCTGGATAAAGGGTAATTTCGCCCTCGTCGCGCATGGCACGCAGGCGGGCGCCGGTGACTTCGACCGGAACGCCGTCGATGTCTGAAAGGATGAGCGCGTAGGTTTCAGGGTGTTGCTCAATCAGGCCCCAGACTTCCGCCTCAAGTTGCAGTGGTTCGCGCTCTAGGCAGTGCTCCTTCGGCCAGTAGTAGCGCACGAGATCGCCGCTGGCGGTGCGGCGCTCCCACGGGAAGAGCGCATCGTGCATCCGTCCGATCCAGCTGCCGTTCTCATGGAAGAACCTCTCCTCCCCGTCTTTACGGAACCCGTGCCCCCTGGCGAAGCGCTCCATGATGCTGGCCTTGGCGGGCTTGGGGGCAGGGCGCGGGCGAGGTTCTGGCGTATTGATGTCATCGACGACAGTTTGTTCCTCTTCTGATTGGCAGCTCGGCGCACCAGAAGAACTGGTCTCGGGCACGACTTCTGCCGGCAAGTCCTCCTCGGTTTCTCCGGAGGGCGACGCTACGGCAACCTCACCGACCTCGGATCCAGCCGATTTGTGAGGTTGGCGTGCGTCCTTGACCCCAGAGACATCGACCGGCTCGGCTGGAGCGATCACAGAGGGGGAAAGTTTGAAGTTCTCCTCGAGATACTCCCCGATTTCCTTTGCAGACCGCTCGAAGCTGTAGTCCAACGCGGCCTTGATGTCGGGTCGGGCAAAGGCTTTGCCGATTTCTTCCGGCACCCGGCGGGCCAGCTTGGCCTTAGGCAGATGCTCGACATAAAGGGCATGTGCGAGCCAAATCACATCAGCCTGCCGTGGCGTTCCTGCCGGTGTGCCACCGATAAAGGGAATGATTTCAAGCCCTGGCGTTTCAATCCAGAGGGTCTTGGCAAGTGACTCCGCGAGCGTGCGCACCCGCTGGGTTTCTTGCTCGGAATCGAGATCGACCCGGCGCAGTTCGGCCCCAAAGGTCTGGAGCCACTCCTTGCTCGCGGGCTGCCCCGTGAAGATAGAGTTCTTCTGGAATCGCTCTTCAATATTGAGGGACAGCGGAGGCAAGTCCGAGAATGGCTGATTGCTGGTTACTTCGTTCGGCAAACGCTGAAGGTCCGCGGTCTTCTGCTTCACCCACTGGTGAAGGTGGCGCCAAGGGATGAGCGATTGCATCGTGAGCGCGTAGGAGAGGTCATTCACCGGTACCCACTCGCCGGCCAAGTTGATCCAATGTTCGCATTCCTCCCAGATCCGGGTAGGATGCCGCCCCAGCAGTGCTCGCACCCGGCGCGCATCTTCCTGGGATAACGTCTTTCCCGATGGCAGCGCATTCAACCATCCGATGGCGAGATCCGCAGTGGGACGCTCGGCAATGCCGATCTTCCTCCAGAGCGTTAGGTCGCTGACCGAGGGCCTGATCACCGCGGCATCAGGCACGTCTTCATCGTCAGACGACAGAAACACGGCGGAGGCCATTGTCCAGGCGCCATCATGCGTCAGGATGAGCTTTTCGGACCGGAGTGCCTGCCTGATCTTCTGAAAATCGGTAGTCGAGCAGTTGCCCACCATCTGGTCGAGCCGAATGTACCACTTCTCCACCTCGTGGACCGGCGGCTTATCCGCTCTAGCCAGCGCTCGCAGGCGATCGAGGAGGCGGTCCGGACCGGTCGGTGTGCCTCGTACCCCAAGAAGATCAAGCAGCTTCTGCGTGGACTCGCGATCCAGGCGACCGTGGACGAACGGCTCGACGTCCATCAGCGACTCCGTCTCGGGCGTGCGACGCAGGAGGTCGCCGGGTTTGTAGTGGAAGCCGCGGGTATCGGGAAGGCAGGGCTGTTCTCGCAGTCGGAGCGCCCACGAGGGCAGCAGCGGTCTGAACGTCATTGACCGCGTGTTGCCGGTCGTCGCCACTTGGAGAAGCCGCGCGGCCTTTGCGCGAGTCCAATACGTCTCCCGTTGCGCCAAGATGCGTTCGGCAAGCGTCACCCATATCCGTTCATCGTCAGCAGCCAATGTCTCCCAATGGTGCCAGTAGTGGTCTTCGAAGTCCCAGTCTTCGACGACGAACTGGTGGGTCACATAGGGATACGCCAAATCGCCTTGTAGACCGCGCCGCTGCGCTTCCATCTCGATCTGCCGCTTTCCATAGACGCCGACGCGCTTCTGTATCAAAGGGATAAAAGTGAGCAGTCCAGAGGAGCCGGAGGCTATCCACCTATTCCACTCGTCCTGTGAGCACGATTTGAAGGCCTCGGAATAAGCCGGATGCAGAAGCTGCGTTTCACGTTGTGCTTCGGGAAGCAATTCTTCAAGCTGGCCGTCTTCGTCGAAAAGAATGCCCGTATTGGCAGGCCTGAGATCTCGGTTCTTGGCAGCGTAGTGGAATGCGTCGCCGACGTTTGCGCCAAGCTTCGCCGCAATCTGCGCAAGCTGGGCACACCCTTGAATGCTGATGGTCTCCTGAGAGAAGAACTGCACCGCCACTTGATCGATGATTTCGCTAACGTCGCTGGTGTCGTCTAGGCCAATCTCCACAAGGACGGCATATGCTCCTTCCACAAATTCCTTCGCTGTGGGCTGCTCTTCCTCCGACGCAATTCGACGCTGCTCTGCCAGGAAGCGTGGCCAATTCTGATTCAGGACGATCAGGAAATTCGCCAAGAACTCCCAATCGTCTTCGGATTGCAGAAGTTTCTTCTCACCGAGGCGCACAACCTCGCTTGCTGCATAAAGCACATCCCTGCCTTGGACCGGCACGATCCGGACGTTCTTGGCACCCCCGTAGTGAAGATAGCCAGTGATCTCTGGGGCGACATAAGCCCACAAATTCAAGAGGTGGCGCCAAGTCTTTGGTCTAGGAAGATGCTTCTGCTGGAGAATGGCAATCACCTTCTGCTTATCAATTCCGTCGACGACTCCCCACCGCAGAAGCTTCTCCCGGTCGGTCGCTTCGACATGCCTACAAAGGGGCGGTCGGCCGTGCTCATCCAGGAGTGCAGCCGCTTGCTCCGGCGTCCAGACATCAAGAACCGGTGTCGGAATGATGACGCTCTGGTTCTCGGGGGTAAGGTGCCCGTTCTCTGTGAGGAGAAATCTTTTTCCGTCCAATGCCACGGCAAAGGCTTCTTCGGCGATCGTGCCACACACGCCCTTGAGGGACCTGCTTTCGCGGTCGACGTCCGGAAATAGACCGTATGCGCCAGCGCGATCGGCGAGTGACGTCTCTGTTCGGTCTAGCCAATCCAACATGGCGGCTGCGGCCAGCCTTCCGGCGCGCTCTAGCAGCCATCGGTTCGTGGGAGACGTTTCAGGGTCTTTGATCTTGAGGCGTGCCGGATCTTGAATGAAGGGCGCGTTGCAGGCAAAGGGCAGTTCTGTCTCCACGCCCGTTGGGAGAACCACATAGAGCTGTCCCTTGGCGCCGAGGACGACCTCAACTTTGCACGGTGGAAACTGTCCCTCCTCCTCGGTGCCAAGCATCCGCTCTTGTCGGATCTCCGCCAGCGCCTCCTCGGGGAATGCCTCTGCCTCGGATCGGATCAGAAGGAACGCGCTATTCGCATGCTCATCGAGAGCCATCCATTCGCTCTCTGCAATGGGGCCCGGACCAAGGCTGCCCCAATGGATCGCCCGTTCGCCGATTTGAATACGGCGGATGCTCTTGAAGAACAGAAGGGAGACAGGACTCTTGACCCATTCCTCAAGGTTCTTTTCGACCTCTCGCTGTCGGTGCTGATCACCAATCCGTACGCGAACGCGCGTTCGACCGCCTGTGTCCGCGTGCGTCTGCAACCATCTTGGCTCTGTAAAGCGTTGACGTTGAAAACAGACGGAAAGGGACGGCGTGAAGAGTTCGACCTGGTCTCCGAGGCTGAAGGTGCTTTTGAATCCGACGCCACGAAACCCGATCGTGTGTAGAGCCCGCTTGTTGGAGTATCCAAAGCGGCAGAGCGAGGCGAAGTGTTCTTCCGAAAAATCCTCGCCGTCGTGCTCGAACATGAAGACATGATCTTCGATGCGAACAGACGCTTCCGTCGCTCCGGCATCGTCAGCGTTTTGGAGGAGTTCAGAGAGGATGTGCCTCGGGCTTTGCACCTGTTTGAACAATTGATGCCAGGGACCGGCGAGTTCCAGGTCCTGTTCCAGTTGAACCCACCGCTGCGCTGCCCTATTTCGAATGCGCTCGAAATATGCTGGCTGGCGATTCACCTCGGCTCCCCGGCCCGCTCCAGCAATTCGGCGAAGTCGTAATTCACACTTGTGACCCCGAAGTCGGGTTCACGCTGGAACGGCTGGCGCAAGTAATGCACCCGGTGCGCGTTGGCATCGAGGAATTCAACAATCGCGAGGATGAAGTCTTCGGGCTTGTTGAGCGAATAGAGAATCTCGTTGCGTGTCACCGTAATTGTGGGAGCGCCTGAAATGCGGCCTTTTACTTCCACGAAGCGCAGTTTGCCTGTGCCTGGAATCCGGCTTTCGATGTCGTAGCCGAGCTGCTCAAATTCACGGTCGATAGGGTCGAATCCAAGCCTGCGCTCGATGTCCATGACGATGGCGCGGGCGCGAGCAGCGCTGGCCTGAGTATCCACCGGAGCCGTCGGTGTGCTTGTTCTGCCTCCGCTAATGGCTTTGATCAAGCCGATGGGCACGACCAGCAGCCCGCCCAGGACCACCGGTGGCAGCGGTGAGAGCTGGGCTTCGAGCTTCAGGTCTTCGAGCCGCTTCTGCAGACGGCCCTGCAGGAGGTCAGCGCGCTTGCGGGCTTCATCGGAGTTGAGCTTGGCATTGGGTTTCCCAGCCTGCTCCTGAAGCTTGAGTTCTTCGGCGCGGTGATCCCAATAGGTGATTTCTTTAGTTAGCCGATCCTTTACCGCCGCTTCGGTCTTGGCTACGAGCTCCAGCTTGCCACATCGCACTTCGGCAAGGTGTTGCGGCACTACGTTTGCGATGGCGTAGCCCTGCGCTTTCTGTTCCAAGTCGCGGTCAATCCACTTGCACTCGGCTCGGGCGAGGATGGCGTCGCAGCCGGGCTCGCTGGCTGTCAGGGGACGGTAATCGAGATAGGGGGCGTATTGGACGTTGCGGACAGCGCCGGATGAATCCATCTCGACGTAAAGCATTCGCTTGGAGACGACACGGCGCCCTCCGGCGCGGGTGACGCCTGCGTCCTGGATCGCGTGCTCTAGGTAGAACAGCACCCGCGGCGAAGCGCCCGGATCTCGCTCGTCCACCAGAATCGTTCCGCGTTTCAGGAGGTCGCGGTTGCGCTCCAGCGTGAGGTCGATGACGGAATCAAGCAGGGGGTGGCCAGGGCAGACGAAGGCAGCCAGCGGCTGGCCTTGGGGGGCAACGAGGGCCTTCTCGAAGGCGATGCGCTCATAGCGTGGCAAGACGGGTTCGCCGATGCCGATGAGCCGGTCGCGGTTGCGCACCGGAGCCGGGACATGGGTGATTTCGTAGCGACGCGCTTCCCGTTGCTTGGCGCTGCCGCCCAGAATCTTGAAGGCTTCGTGAAAAAAGGATTCGATGTAGTGAGGTTGCAGGCGGCGAGCATCGGCGCGTTCCATGTCCGCGCGAATGCGCTGTACTTGGCTCGCGTCCATGGCATCGTGGGCCAGAGCCCGCTCGTCGAGCAGCGCCTGCAAGTGGCCCCGGTCGAGCGCAGTATCGAGCACTGTCGTGAGGAATGCTTGGACTTCTGGCCTCTCTCCGTAACGGACAGCCTCGATCAACAGTTCGCGCAGGGATTTGCCTTCGAATTGGAGTCTTCCGAGCACGTCGAAGACCTGACCACCCAGCGCCTGGCGCGCCTGTTCGAGCTTTTCCAGTAGTCTGCGGTAGACATCGCCTTCGCGGGTTTCCTCTGCCACTAGGTTCCACAGGTGGCAGACCTCGGTCTGGCCGATGCGGTGAATTCGGCCAAAGCGCTGTTCGATCCGGTTTGGATTCCAGGGCAGGTCGTAATTGACCATGAGGTGCGCGCGCTGCAGGTTGATTCCCTCGCCGGCAGCGTCGGTGGCGAGCAGTACCTGAACCTCGGGGTCGTGCTTGAATGCTTCCTGCACTCTTAGGCGCTCTTCACGGCCAATGCTGCCGTGGATGATGACCACGGCCTCTTTGCGCCCAAGCAGCGTGGTAACGCGCTGTTCCAGATAATTGAGGGTGTCGCGGTGCTCGGTAAAGATGACGAGCTTCTGGTGCGGGGAGGACTTGGGCGGTGGAATCTTGCTGGGACTGTAAAGGGCATCGGGTTCGGCGACGTGGTGGCCCGCGGTGGGCGTGCGTGCCAATCCCGCCGGCGTAAAGATTTCACTCAAGAGACTTGCCAGTTCGCGCCATTTGGTATCGGTGCCGCTGCGGCGCACCGCCAGCGCCTGGGCTTCCAACCCTTTGAGCGTTTCGATCTCGATGCGCAGCTCGGCGATGGACCGGGCGGCGGTCGCTTGGTCGAGGATCTCTTCCTCGGCCGCTTCGACTTCGTTATCGGGGGCCTCTTCCAGATCTTCGACATCTTCGCTGTCGAGGGTGGGAACCGTCGGCGAAAGGATGGGTACTGCTTGGCTGCCACGCTGAAGCAGTTCCAACTCACGCAATCGGCTTTCGAGCCGTTCGCGGCGTCGGCGCAGCGATTGGTAGATGGCTTCAGGAGAAGACGCCAACCGCCGTTGCAGGATGGTCAAAGCAAAACCTACGGTCCCGGCGCGCTTGTCGTTTTCCAGCGCCTCGGCGCGGTTGAATTCGTCACGCACATAATCGGTTACGATCTTGTAGAGATGGGCCTCCGCGTCCGACAGCTTGTAGGGCACCGTGTAGGCAATGCGCTCCGGAAATAGGGGTGTGCCGTCGAACTTGAGGAGGTCTTCTTTCACCATGCGACGCATCAGGTCGGAGACATTTACGGTATGGACGCCTTCGCGATAACGACCTTCGAAGCGATCGCCGTCGAGCAGCGCCATGAAGAGCTGGAAGTCGGCTTCCTTACCGTTGTGCGGGGTAGCCGTCATGAGCAGGAAGTGACGGGTGAGAGTAGAGAGCAACTGCCCGAGACGGTAGCGCTTGGTGTACTTGGTCTCGCCACCGAAAACAGTTGCTGACATCTTGTGCGCTTCGTCGCACACTACTAGATCCCAGCGGCAATCGGGGGCTTGAAGTTTTTGCTGCACGTCTTCATTGCGCGAGAGCTTGTCGAGCCGCGCAATGATGAGATTGGTTTCGAGGAACCAGTTGCGGGTTCGCGCTGCTTCCAGCTTGTCGTTGGTGAGAATTTCGAACGGAAGGTGAAACCGGCGGAAGAGTTCGTCCTGCCACTGTTCGGCCAAACTGCCCGGGCAGACGACTAAGCAGCGTTGAAGGTCGCCACGGGCGATTAATTCCTTCACGAGCAGTCCGGCCATGATAGTCTTGCCGGCGCCGGGGTCGTCGGCGAGCAGGAAGCGCAACGGTTGCCTTGGCAGCATATGTTCATAGACAGCCGTGATCTGGTGCGGCAGCGGATCGACAACGGACGTATGCACCGCCAGCACCGGGTCGAACAGATAGGCAAGCCGGATGCGTTGCGCTTCGGACACGAGGCGGAACAGCGCGCCATCTCCGTCGAAACTCCAGGGGCGGCCTTGCTCGACGATCTCTAAGCGCGATTCGTCATGGCGATAGAGGAGTTCGTTGGCAACCTTGCCGGTGGGCGTCTTATAGGTCAGTTCGAGAGCCTCGGAGCCGAACCATTGCACGCCGACAACCGTAACGAGCGCATCGGGAAGGATGCCCCGTACGGCAGCGTTCGGTCGGAGCTGCTCAAGCTTCAAGGTCAAGGATGCCTAGGAAGATGAACCACATTCGATCCCGTATTGTGTCGTCGTATCAGGCAATCTAACCGACGCTTGGCCGCCAGCGTGGTCTTGTTCTAGGGTGGGAAGGAGGTGCGCTTGCGCGAGACCACAAAGTCAACGTAGCTGCCCAGGTGTACCGGGAGAGCGACCATCCCCGTCTACGTCGAGATCCGGTTCAAATCCTTTTGAACCGATGGCCCCAAGAATACGACGTCCATCCGGGTACACAGCAACAATCTTCTCCGGGTCTTCCGAGTCAACACCGTACATCGGACACTCAGGATCCTCCACTTGAGCAAGAAAGGCTTTCCGCTCGGCTTCAGTCGGAGTTCGTTTGAGGTAATCGAGTAACTGCTCGAAAAGCACCTTATCAATGGCGTCGGTCTTCATCGGATCGCTGCTAAGGGGGAAATCCTCTTGAAGAATATTCTACTCTTCTCGGCCGAGATAGTATGCGGTACTCCGCTGGAGTGCGTGTTGCGCACATTTGTCGAAGTATTAGACCATGAGATTTCGTTTCGCAGGATCATTGGACGCGTGAATATCAAGGCGCTATTTCATCGTCCGCGTCTTCGTTTGAGAGGATGTTTTCTTACACCGCGATTGGCCGCACGAATCTGCTCCGCGTCCGGGTGGCAATCGACCAAGAATGCCATCATCTCAGTGGCATCCTTAGTCAAATAGAACCGCATCATCTTCTCGCCGAACTCTTGCGCTTTGGCAGCAGGGACACTAATAGCATCAATGCCGGCGGACATTAATAGGCCGTTCATCATGAGGCGCGATGTGCATTCGTTTCCATCGGAAAAAAATTGGTGCATTGCGCCGAACAGGAAAAACGCAGTGGCTTTCTCGAACTGATTGGGAACGCACTTGTCCACCGCAGTGGCGCCCTGCACGAAAATGCGGTTTAGGTCGATTCCGCCTGCAACTGTCGGTAGTGAGGTGTATCGGCGATACGCGCCACGGCCTACGTCAGGAGAGTAGTGCGATTCTTGGTTTTCGCCGCGAAATAGGCACCGTTCGGGAACTTCGTTGATGTGCAGCTCGGTGAACGTCGCCTTGGTCAGTGCGAACTGGCGGGCCTTCACTAGCGTCAAGAGGCGCCTAATGCTTTTGGCGAGATTCAGGATCTGCGCCTGATCGGCGATCCTCCGGCCAGCGACGGTCGCTCCATCCAGCAAGGTCTTGACCTCTAGGAAGGTCAGGGGACTGCCTTCGAGCGCGCTGGCATCCCAGACGAACTCGGGCAGCATTCGATGAAGATGAAAGCAGACTCGCTCAAGGGAGTGGGTCGGGATAACGGATGGGACAGTAGACCTGTCCCATCGAAATCCGAGTACATCAAAGATCTGTATATTGGCCAATCACAGTCCCTCGCGATCCCTGCGGAGCTCAATATGATCGACATCCGGTGCCCAGCCCACCGCCTCTAGGGCACACCACGCCGCTTGTAAGGCTCGAGCGTCGTTGAGTGCATGGTGGGCTGCCTTGCCGTTCATCGCCCGTCTGTGAGCGACGGTGGCTTCGTCCGCCAGGGCGCTGCGAAACGAGGTGAGATCGAATTTATATGGCGTTCGGGACAAGTTGTCTGGCCAGTAGTCAGAGAGGAAGGCCGTGAGCAGGTGAGCGTCGTAGTGGGGCAGATCCGTAACAAGAAACAGCTTCCCACCCAGCGCTCGAATCCATCCCCCAACATTCGTCACCGCAATTTCACGCGGCATCGCGCATTTACCGCCCTCGAGCAGTGGGAGGACATTCGCCTGAGTCCAGATACTGGCCTGCTGCCGGTCGAAATCGGCTATCTCGACGTAGAGCTCACGCTCGCCCCGCACAAGCGCAAGCGAGATCAGTTGGGGGTCTTGGAAGTCCGTGAACTCCGTATCCAGAAAAAGAGGCTGAGAATAGTCGGAATCAGCGAACTGCCGGTTGAGCGCCTCCCGTAGCAGGCGCAGCGACCGGTCATCCAATCCGGTGCGGGGATCGGTGAACACGACCCGGGCCTCCATGCCCGGGGGAAATGCCTCGCGGGCATCGTCGACCGCGACCCACCGCGTGACCTCGGGGTGGGTGGCCAACCAGACCTGCAGCTCCGCCCAGCGCGACTCTCCATGGGGGATTCCGCACTCTGGTGTTCGATCGACGACGCGCTCGCGAAGGTCGGGCGAAAAGAGCTCGAGAATGATTTCCCACGGATAGGCGGCCGACCACGATGACGAAATCACAATTCGCACGTCGCGGTACGCTGGTTCGCGGAGCAACGACTCGAGGGCGGGAAGGCGCTCAAAGATCTCGCCCTGCGCGCCGAGCGGGCGGCGGTGGAGCACCCCGTCGAAATCGAGGAAAAGCACTATCACTTGTCGCCTCACTCCTTGATCTGGCGCGTCATGCGGGCTTCGTCCATGTTCCCTGGCAGGACAACACCGCCGAATAGATCCGTGCAGCCACAAAATCCCACGCCATGGGCCTCGAAGCCAATCCGCCTCCACGCCGCCCGATAGTCAAGTCGATCGTGATGGTGACCATGGAAGACCGCACGCACGCCAAGCGCCTGGGCGAGCTCATCGATCTCCTTGAATCCGTTCGGGTGGCAGCTTGGGGCTTCGTGAGTCACCAATACGTCCGCTCGCTCGTAGAGGAGACGCTCGTATACATCTGGGAAGATTGTCGTCGTATGCTGGCGCTCCTGGCCCTCGCGAATCGCATACTGCTGCTGGGTGTCGCCAATCGCCGAACGATCGCGCGTCCGGTGTTTCAGGTCCAGGGACTCCCGGTAATCTTGAAAGCTTTCGAACGTGGGTGCCGCAGGCGGGTACCAAATCTTGCCGCGGAAGACGCCGCCCAGGCCAGCGATGCGCACGCCCGCAATGTTCTCGACCCGGCCGTGCAAATTGCAATGAGAGAGCTTGCTCAAGAATAGGTGGTTCCAGTTCTCTTGCGAGTCGGAGTCGTGATTACCATGCAAGAAGCGGATCGCAGTCTTTCCCAAAATGGGAGCCAGCTCCTCTTCGAGCGGGCGCTGAGCTTCGATATCGCCGAGCAATACGATCGCTGGCGGGCGATCCTTCACAACAACGTCAACAATGTGACGAAAATTGCCGTGGTTGTCGCCGAAGAAATAGATGTTGGCCATGATTGATTATGGGCGCGTGACATACCGCGAGTGTGTAGCAAAGGCGTGTAGTTGAGTATTCGGTGCGCAGGAGTCGTATCCCCCGAAGGTACCGGCGGACCAACGAGCCATTCGTGCAACTCCGAACGGACATACCTGTTCGGGTTCACAGGTGCAGGCTCGAGAGAATGGTCTTTCGCAAGGTCTTGGCACAGATCTCGTCTCTCGCTTGTCTCGGAGGTGGAGACTTAGCACTGGATCTGTATGTTATCTTATGTTATCATAAAATGATAGTCGATGCCACAAATCAATTGGAACCGCGTCTATGGCACGTAAACACACCGAACCCAGTGTGTCTCGAGAAGTTCTGCGAGCGCTCATAGAACTTGACGTTGCCTCACTGCGGTCTATTGCCTTGGCGGCAAAAGTTCAGCCCTCTAATCTGGTTAGCTTTCTCAGCGGGATGCCCAAGCTAAGTTCGACGGCGCTCGGCCGCCTGTACCATCGCCTAGGCGTAGATCGCGACGGGTCCTTGGAAGCAGGAAGGGTGTACGACTGGTGCCTAGGCAATGATCTTGGGCACTTGGCGAAGGTGCTGAGCTTCGCGGGCCGGCCACGAGAATCGTGGCAACTCGGTATCGTTCGCGCAGAAGGGGACTCCGAACCGGTGCCCGGCGAGGCCGACAACGGTGTCCTTTATGTGATCGAGTCGGCGCGGCACCGAATCCGGGTCACCCGCCGGATTAGCGGTGCCGACGCGCAGGCTGCGCTACCACTGACACCGGAAAACCTCCCCATCCTCCGGTGGCGACGTAACGGCGCCTCCATTACCCTTCCGAAGAAGACATACGAAGAGTGGGTAAGCGCTAAGAAATCAACCCTCCGCGACTACGATGCGGCCCTTGCGCACCCGGGAGATTACACATGGGAGGATCACGTGAGGTACTTGGTCGAGTGGGGGTATGGCCCTGCGGAGGCCACTCAACTTTTCGTAGCGGCACGTGCGCGGTTAGGGCTCCTTTCCTCATCTGCTCGATTGCGGCACGCAGGAGTCGAGTCGCAAGCGCGCCTAAGCCAGGGGCGCCGGAAGCACCTGTAGCTCATACTGCCTCTCTCCGAACGTTACTTTGGGAACGAGGTGTATGCAGCTTCGGAATGACTTGACCATTCTGCTCACGGTGCATGAATTGCCTTGCCATCCAAGAAAAAGGGGCTGCCTCGAAGCCTTCTCATGAATCACTCGTGAACTTGGTGTAGTAGATCTGCGCAGAGGAGACCCACGATGTCCGCACAAATGTTTGAGCAGTTGGCGGCAAATGCGGTAAGTGTCATTCGTCAACACCAGGTCAACGTGGCAATTGGCGAAGCCAATGCGGCGGCGTGGGAGTGGAGGCGGCATTCCGCCGAGTGGCAGGCCTACGCGCGCAGGCTGGAAGCGAGTATTGAGAATTGGAGAGCGCACACTACGGGATTGGGTAGGCAGATTACAGAGTTGAATGGGCAGATAGATGCGCTGACAAAAAAAGTGCAGGAAATTGATTGGGTCAAGCCCTATCTCATAGAAGGCCTTATCGCGCGGGTCGCACTTAATAGAGTGCGCCGGGAAATCCCCATTGGCATTGACGAGACTACCGCAGAGACTATTGGCGCCATTGAGTCGGACGCTCGTCTCAGTTGCTTACCAGTTCTAGAGCGATTTGGTTTTGCGTACATCGGTGATTGCAAAGATGGAAAGCGTCATGGGACAGGATCAATGCGCACCAACTCCGGCATCTACGAAGGTGAGTGGAAGAACGATCAAATGTCCGGGTTCGGTGCTTTCATATTTAGCAATGGGGAGAAATATGAAGGAGAATTCCAAGATGGGAATCGTCATGGAAAAGGCCTAATGCGCATGAATTCCAGCACCTACGATGGCGAGTGGAAGAACGATCAGATGTGCGGTTTCGGAGTGCTAAGTCGGAGTAATGGAGAAAAGTATGAGGGGGATTTCCGGGATGGAAAGTTCCATGGGAAGGGCCTTCTGCGCACGACCTCCAGCACCTACGATGGCGAGTGGAAGGACGGTCACAAGAGCGGATTCGGCGTTTACATTGAGGACGATGTATTGAAATACGAAGGGGAATTTCACGAAGATCAGTACTGCGGGTCGGGCACCATGACTTTGCCGAATGGCGATCAATTTAGCGGAGAGTGGGCGCCGAACGTCAATGATAAAGGCCAATTGGTTTGCGGTACCTATTTGCGAAAGCGAGATGGCTTGCTTTTCGAAGGAAAATTTCGGGACGGTCTTCCCGGACGGGGCATTTTGAGGTGTTACCTATGGACCTGGGAAGGCGATCTAGCGCCGTCGGGCAACCCTGACGGTTACGGCAAGTTGATCTTTTGCGATGGATCGGTCCGAACGGGGACTGTGGCGGAAGGCCGACCTGTTGGACAAGGATGCATGAGTTGGCCAAATGGCGATCAGTTCCGTGGGGACTGGGGTTCTGCAGATGAGTATCGAAAGCGGATGCGTGGGGAGATCGCGCAGGCGCTCGATCGCCCAGAGGAGACCCTTGTTCGATGGTGGGCTATAGAGATCGCTAAAGGCACACTCATTCCGAGCAACGGGCGAAAGAAATGGGGAAAGCTTATGGGTGGGGTGTTCAAGGAGTCACTGATATCAAGGCTGTTCGGCACACTGGCTCGCGCTTGCGGCTTTGTGCTGGCACGGATATTGGCCGTACAACCGCTACCTCGTATTCCAGGCCCTCGAGCACACGCTCATGATGTCAAGGGCAGTCCGAATTTCCCCAGTTGTGTTAAATGAATGAATTTTCCCCACCCGGGTTAAGAATCGGTTGGTACCTCGGCGCGTACCAGACCGGCTTTCAGTTTCTCCTTGAGCCGGAAGGAGTTATCGCGGACGTTCAAGGTTACCGCGTGATGCAGTAGGCGATCCAGGATCGCCTGGACTACCGCGCGGCGCGGGGACGACCGGGTTTCGGGGCCCATGGCGTGGGCTTCTGCAGCTGCACCGACCTATCCGGTAACGTTGTTTTCCCGGGGGACTTGGACGAAGCCCGCATCTACCGCAGGATCGTGAAGTGACCTGACATGTTTGTCCTCTTCCTCGATTTCGACGGCGTGCTCCACCGCTGCCCGCTTGGCGCACAGGGCGAGTTATTCGAACGCCTGCCCGCCTTCGAGTCGTTGCTCCGGGAACCGGCGTACCGCGACGTGCGAATTGTGATTTCGGCGCCGTGGTCGGCCGCCTATACGTGGAAGGCCATTCTGAAGCACTTTTCGCCTGATCTTCGCGAGCGCGTCGTTGATCGAACACCTGACTTTGGTTTTCCCGGTGGAGAGTCGCGCTGGGCGGAGCTGCAGGTCTGGCTGGCTACCCATCCTGAGGTCACGCGTTGGGTTGCGCTCGACGCTGCTCGCGACGGGTATCCGGCGGGCCTCGTGGACCGGGTTGTGTTCACCGATCCCCGCACCGGATTGGATGACTATACGATGCTCCTGCTTCGCGAGGCACTCAATCGGCTGGTCGCTGCCTTCAATTACTGTTGGCCCCTTTTCCTCGATACCAAGTTCACGGGCTTCCAGGATCCCCAACTCATCTCGCTTGCGCTTGTGCGGGGTAACCGTGAGCTCTACCTAGAGCTGGCCGATGCCGACCGGCAGCGGGCGAGTCCCTGGACCCAGGCCAACGTCCTGCCATTGCTCGAGGGCGGCAAATGCGCGATGCCCCGGGAAACGGTAGTGAAGCATGTTGCCGACTGGATTCAAGCGCTGGGTGGGAAGCTGTATCTGGTTACGGATTTGCCCCAATACGACGCTGACCTTCTCGCCGGTTTGCTCTCAGGCTGCTGGCCAAACAATCTGTACCGAATCGTCTACAAGTTCGATCGCACATCGCTTCGTGGTTCCCTGGAAAAGGAGGCGAGCGTTGCTTGGGAACGCGCGATGAACGGCAAGGCGGCCCACCATGCGCTCAACGACGCGCGTGCCATGCAAGCGGCTTGGCACGCGCTGGAAGAAGTCGGCTGGGCGCCGGATGTCGATCAAATTGAGATCCAAAGGGATCGGGGGGGATGGTGATTCTGGTCTTCGACTTCGACGGCGTACTTCATCCCACATCGGAACGAAGACTCAACCGCGAAACCCGCCGGATCGAGCTCGGGAGCCAGGCTTTCTGCCATCTGCCGCGCTTCGAGTCATTACTACGCGAGGCGCCGTTTCGGTACCTGAAGCTCGTAGTGGCAACGAATTGGCGATACTACATGCCTTGGGCAGAGATCATTGCACCTTTCTCTGCGGACATCCTGGCACGAATCATCGGGCCGCTGCCGATGCTGCGCATCGAAGGCGGTGGCGGATATCGCACGCCCTATCGGCGACGAGAGGAAATCGATGCGTGGCTCGACCAACGTCCCGAGTATCAGCAACGCTGGGTGGGAATCGACGACTGGCGGCCGCACTTCCCGCCAGCCGAGCCACGGGTCTTCTTTTGCAAATCAGAGGTCGGCCTGGACGACCCGGCGAGGTCGCGTCCCGGCGCGTGGTGTATGAGAGCGTGTTCTCGGAGGCCGGGTTGTTCGCTCAGTTCATCACAGCGGAGAGCCGAGCGGGTTGATTGTCGCCCAGAGCCTGCAAGCCTTCAAGTTGCAAGTAGCGACGCTGCAGTTGCCACTCGTCGTTCTGCTCGAGCAGCAACGCGCCCACGAGCCGCGTAATGGAGGCCTCATTGGGGAAGATCCCCACCACGTCGGTTCTGCGCTTGATCTCGGCGTTCAAGCGCTCCAGCGGATTGGTGCTGTGAATCTGCAGCCGATGCGCCTTGGGGAAGCCGGTGAAGGCGAGGACATCGGCTTCGCATTGATCCATCAGGGTGCCGATCTTGGGGAAGCGTGCACGCAGCTGCTCAGCGACGGCACGCCATTGCCGCCGGGCTTCCTTGTCGGTTTCCTGGGCGAAGACCGTGCGGATGAGCGCCGCGACCATCTGGCGCTGGCCTTTCGGGACGTGCGCCAGGGCGTTGCGCATGAAATGCACGCGGCATCGCTGCCAGCTCGCCTTGATCACCTTGGCCACCGCGGCTTTGAGGCCTTCGTGGGCATCGGAGATCACCAGCTTCACCCCGCGCAAGCCACGGCGCATAAGCGAGCGCAGAAACTCCGTCCAGAAGGTCTCGGCCTCCGAGGCCCCGACCTTCATGCCCAGCACCTCGCGCATGCCCTCGGTGTTCACCCCGACGGCGATTATTACCGCCACCGAGACGATCCTGCCGGCCTCACGCACCTTCACGTAGGTCGCATCGATCCACAGATACGGCCAGTCGCCCTCGATCGGGCGAGTGAGGAACGCGTTCACCCGTTCGTCGATCTCCGCGCACAGCCGCGACACCTGGCTCTTGCTGATGCCGCTCATGCCCAGCGCCTTCACCAGTTCGTCCACCGAGCGCGTCGACACCCCTTGGATGTAGGCCTCCTGGATCACCGCCGCCAAGGCCTTCTCGGCGGTCCTGCGCGGCTCCAGAAACCCCGGAAAGTAGCTCCCCTGGCGCAGCTTCGGAATGCGCAGATCGACTGCGCCGGTACGCGTTTCCCACACCCGATCGCGAAAGCCGTTGCGGCTGTTGGCCCGCTCCGGATTTCGCTCCCCGTAGCCGGCCCCACACAGCCCCTCGACATCCATGTCCATGAGTCGCTGGGCCACGTACTGCACCATCTGGCGCAAGAAATCCCCGTCGGCCCCCTTCTCAACCAGTTCGCTCAGTGCCATGCTTGGCTTGGTCATCGTGTTTCTCCTCAAGTCAGGTTGTTGGTGTCGCAACCCAACCTTACCCGAGAATCACGATGGCCCCCCTCGGGGGGCCGCCGGCGGGAATCAGCGCTTCGCTTCGCCTACGGCTTCGCTACGCGCCGATCCCCGCCGCACTTCGTACACCACTGCCAGGGACGCGAACCCCGGCGATGCATTCGTTTCGGGAATTCCTGCTGGCGCATGGCTCGAATGGCCGGCGACAATTATCTTTACCGGCGCCGATCAGAACAGTTGACGCCGGGCAGCTCGAATCTTTCTCATGAACCACCGGTGAACTTGGTTAAGTAGATCTGCGCAATACTGTCCACGACGACGGTGTAAATCCAACTTCACTGTTCACTGAAGACGTGAAGTCGTAAGAGGAGTTCCCTCGGGTAAGATGTCAACGGATACAGCATCGGCGGAGCCTGTCAATAGTTTTGAGACACTGGCCATTGGGTAATTACTGTAGATTTCCAGTTGCGCCGCCTGGTTTCGGCGGATTGATCCAGACCGCACTCGGCGGTTCGGCGGGTTGAGGCG
>Ga0082335_1002053_pt1 | contig 39102 bp, 31 predicted proteins | sample Subgrocontami58m_FD_72375 | JGI IMG/M metagenome (GOLD analysis project Ga0082335, IMG submission 72375) | Subsurface groundwater microbial communities from S. Glens Falls, New York, USA - GMW37 contaminated, 5.8 m (SPADES assembly) (version 2) ...
TCCGGCTGAAGCCGGACACTACGACGACGGTCCGGCTGAAGCCGGACACTACGACGACGGTCCGGCTGAAGCCGGACACTACGACGACGGTCCGGCTGAAGCCGGACACTACGACGACGGTCCGGCTGAAGCCGGACACCACGGCGAGCACGGAGCACGGACAGCACGGAGCCAGGTCAGTGCGCAGCCGCGATCGTCGTCGTCGACATTCGATGCAGATGCATTCTGCGGTGGACCTTAGTACTGGGCTCTCAGCATTCGGTACGGTCTCGGGCGGACGAGGCGGCGGCCGGTCGGCGTGACCTTGCCGAGCCGCGCTTCGATCTGCGGCAGCGCGGCGAGCACGACGTCGCCGACCACCTGCAGGCTGCGCGCGCTGACGGCGTCGAGCGTGTCCTTCGCCGTGTGCCACGGCTCGTAGGCGAGGTCGATGATGTCCACCGCCGGCACGCCGGCCGCGAGGAACGGGAGGTGGTCGTCCTCGATCCGCGTCGAGTCGGGGATGAAGTAGTCGTCGAGGTTCTGGCGCCGCGCCGCCGCCCAGATCACGTCGGTGAGCCAGGTCGTCGAGTTCGTATCGCGGCGGATGTCGAGATCGCGGTCGCCGATCATGTCGACGAGCAGGAGCGCCTTGATCGTCGCGAGCGAGCCGTCGCGCTTGCCCAGCTCGACGTAATGCCGGCTGCCGTAGGTGTTGTCCAGGCCGTGCCAGTCCGGCATGCGGGCTTCCTCGCCGTCGAGGAACAGCAGCTCGATCGTCAGCGGGTTCTTCCGCGCCTTCAGCACGCGCGCCAGCTCGAGGAGGAAGGCCGCGCTCGAGCCGCCGTCGCTCGCGCCGACGAACCGGAACTCGCGGTACAGCTTCGTGTCGTAGTGGCCGGCGAAGACGATGCGGTCCTTGCGGGCGCCGGGGATGGTGGCGACCAGGTTCACCATCCTCACCTTGTCAATCGGCGTCTGGTCTTCCCAGGTCTGCTCGGCCGTCGCGAGGCCGAGCGCGGAGAGCTGGTCCTTGATGTATTTCCGCGTCTGCTCGATGGCCGGGGAGCCGGACGGGCGGGGGCCGATCGCGACCAGTTGACGCAGGTGTTCCCACGCGCGGCCCGCGTCGAACTTCGGCGCCGGCGTCAGGGCCTGCAGCGCGATCGCGCAGGCGAGCAGCGCGTTTCCCATGCTGCCGATTCTAGCCGCGTTTGTCCCGCGCCACGTAATCCCGGTGGGCCGCCCCGGTGTAGATCTGCCGCGGGCGCGCGATCTTCTGCTCGGGGTCCAGGAGCATCTCTTCCCACTGCGCCATCCACCCGGCCGTCCGCGGAATCGCGAACAGCACGGGGAACATCTCCACCGGGAACCCCATCGCCTGGTAGATGAGCCCGGAGTAGAAGTCGACGTTCGGGTACAGCTTGCGCGTGACGAAGTAATCGTCCTCCAGCGCAATCCGCTCCAGCTCCAGCGCGATCTCGAGCAGCGGGTTCTTGCCGGTGACGCTGAAGACGAGGTCCGCGATCTTCTTGATGACCCTGGCGCGCGGGTCGTAGGACTTGTAGACGCGATGGCCGAAGCCCATCAGCTTCACGGCGCCGTCGCCCGCTTTCACGCGCGTGATGAACTCGGGCACCTTGGCGACCGACCCGATCTCGTTCAGCATCCGGAGCACGGCCTCGTTGGCGCCGCCGTGCAGCGGACCGTAGAGCGCCGCGGCCGCGCCCGTGAGGGCCGAGTACGGATCCACGTGCGAGCTGCCGATGGTGCGCATGGTCGTCGTGCTGCAGTTCTGCTCGTGGTCGGCGTGCAGGATGAACAGCACGTCGAGCGCCCGCGCCAGCACCGGGTTCGGCTGGTACTTCAGCTCGGTCATCTTGAACAGCATGTTCAGGAAGTTGCCGGTGAAGCTGAGCTCGTTGTCCGGGGAGTTGTAGGGCCGTCCGATGCTGTGACGGAACGCGTAGGCCGCGATGCTCGGGACCTTCGCGATGAGGCGCTGCGTCTGCCGCATGCGCGAGCGCTTGTCGAAGATCAGCTTCGCGTCCGGGTTCAGCGTCGAGAGCGCGCCGACCGTGCTGAGGAAGATCCCCATCGGGTGCGCGTCGTACCGGAACCCTTCCATGAACTTCTTGATGTTCTCGTGCAGCATCGTGTGGAAGGTGATGTCGCGCACCCACGTCTGCTGCTGCGTCGCCGTCGGCAGCTCGCCGAACAGAATCAGATACGCCGTCTCCAGGAAGTCGCTCTCCTCGGCGAGCTGTTCGATCGGGTAGCCGCGATAGAGCAGGATCCCCTTGTCGCCGTCGATGTAGGTGATCGCGCTGCGACAGTTCGCGGTGTTCATGAACGCCGGGTCGTAGGTCATGAGGCCGAAGTCGTCCGGCGCGGCCTTGATCTGGCGCAGGTCCATCGCGCGGATCGTGCCGTCCTGGATCGGCAGGTCGTATTTCTTTCCGGTGCGGTTGTCGGTGATGGTGAGGGTGTCGGCCATGGTTGAAGTGTGAAGGCTGAAGGGTGAATTAGGAAGTGGGTTCGTCCGCGTCAACGTCCGCGTCGGGTGCGGGTTCGGCCGGGATTCGGTAGGCGCCGTCCGCCCACCGGGCCAGGTCCTGCAACCGGCACCGGTCGCTGCAGAAGGGCCGGTAATCCTGATGCATCGGCTGACGGCGGCAGAACGCGCACACGGGTGTGTCGGCGGTTGGCACGCCACATTATGACATCCGCGGGTGATTAGGTCCGCCGACCTTTAGTTTCGCGGATTACAAATTCGTGATCGCATACAAAATGCTTGCTTGTCGGTCAAAATACGACATAATCCGCAGTCGTACTTCGACTCCAAGTCGCATCGCGGACGCTCAGTTCGTTTCGTTCCCCCGACGCTACGCACTGACCGGCGCATACGCCCACGAGGCGAGGAATCTGGCCGGCAACTCCGTCTAATCCCTGCAGAGGCGCAGGCAGACTGGGCGAGGTGCGGACGTGAACACAGCGCGTTGGCGCGTTTTCGCAATCCTCGCGTGCATCACGCTGGCTGTCGCCAGCGGTGGCGCGCAGGCCCCGACCACAATCACCATCTCGCCGAACCTGAATGTCCTTCGCGACATCTCGGACTCAATTCACGGCGACGCTTTTCTCCAGCGCCAGAACGAGGCGGTCGTCGCGGTGTCGACGCGCAATCCCGAGCACATCATGGTTGCGGCCAACGACTACCGGACCATCGAGTTTCCGGACGACCCGGGCCTCGGCGATACGGTCATGAAGATGGCGCGGACGATCGCGTGGCAGGCTGAGCGTCTGCTGGCCCGCGTGTTCCACCGCCGTGAAGGCTTGCTCGAAGACGAAGCGGTCGAAAAGGTCGAGTCGGGGACGGAAGCATGGGTCGGCGTGTACTTGTCCAACGATCGCGGCAAGAGCTGGACGAACACGTGGATGCCGGGATTTCCGCAGGACTCGTCTCTCGCCGGCCGCGCCACGCCGGCGTACGGGTTTCAGGCGTCGAGCGATCCAGTTCTAGCACCTGCGCCGGCCGGCCGGTTTTATCTCGGCGCCATGGTGTTCAACCGGAATCAGATCACCAAGGAAATCGGTGCCAGCAAGATCGTGGTCTCGCGTTTCACCGATCGCAACAACTCGGAGGTCGGGGCCAATTATCACTTCGACCTGATGAAAGTGGTCGATGTCGGCAAGGCGGGACGCCGAATCCTCGACAAGCCGGCGATTATCGCCGATGTGTCGCGGACGAGCAGCGATCCCGACGCCTGCGGGCCTGTCTACGTCGCCTACACGGTGTTCGACGATCTGGACGATGACCCGCTCGAGCGCAGCAAGATCCTCGTGTCCTCGTCCACCGATTGCGGCGTGACCTGGGAGGCGCCCAAGAAGATCAACAAGCGGACGAGGCTTAGTCAGGGCGTCGCGCTCGCCATTCGACCCTCAGACGGCACCCTGTTCGCCGCGTACCGATCGTTCCTCGACGACAATCGGATCTACGTCGTGTCGTCGCACGATTCCGGAAAAGCGTTCACGCAGCCTGCGTCGCCCTCCGGCACACTGCTGACCTTCGATCAACCGACGCTCGGTGCGCCGTACTACAGCTTCCGGACCAATGCGTATCCGACGATTGCCGTGGATGGCGAGGACAAGGTGTACGTCGCCTGGCACGAGCGCCTCCTCGCCAACACGGGCAACCCGCGCATCATGATCGCGACGTCGACCGGCGGCGCCAAGTGGTCGCCAAAGAAGGCAGTGGAGCCCCAGCGGCTCATTGCGCTGGCCGACGACACGACGACGTCGATCGACGCCGGCCCGCAGGTGATGCCGGCCCTCAGTTTCAGCCGCAGCCGCCTGATGCTGCTGTTCTACGAGGCACGGCCGGGACTCGATGACGTCAAGTGGGTACCAACTCAGAAGGCCTCGTACATCACGGGTCTCGACGTGCAGTTGGACGTGCGCGTTGCGCTCATCGATTCGACGGGACGCGGCGCGTCCGCAAGGGTCACGCAGTACGAGGCGGGCCCCGACGGCAAAGCGCTGCCGCTCATTGCCACCGACGCGATTGGAAACGAGTATCGAGCCGCTAACCGTCCTAATCTGCCGATGTACGCCGGAGGAACGGTACCGTTCATCGGCGACTATCTCTTTCTCACGTCGAGCACGCCATTTGTACCGATCACGCCGTCTCCGGCGGCAGCTCCTCCGACGACAACTGCGTCAGCCACGTCCTTCCCGACGTCTGTGTCGAGATCTCTATCGACGGCATCCCTCTTGATGACGGCCGTCTCAACGAAAAAGGACGGCGACAAGAAAGGCAGCGACGACAAGAACAAGAAAGGGAAGGACGGAAAGGACGACAAAGACGACGAGACCAAGAAAAAGAAGTCCGGACCATTCTGGCGATGGGCGACGGAGCCCGGCGATGCTCCAGCCGTGGCGTTTCAAGCCGTATGGACCGACAATCGCGATGTCGTGTTTCCGCTCGCCGTATCGCCGCCCGTGCCGGCGATCAATGGAACATGGACGGCGTACGCGCCGCCGGGAACGGGCGCCGCGTCCTGCATTAACCCCGGTTCGCGCAACGCCAACGTCTACTCCGCCGAGGTCGCGGCGCGGCTGGTCGTCGGCGCCCCCACCACGTTCAAGCAGCTCGATATTCAGCGTGCGTTTCCGGTGTACGTACAAAACCGCACGCCCGACGCGCGATTCTACCGTCTGACGATCTCGGACGCGCCCGGCGCTGACGGCTCATTCGCCCAGTTTCCCCCCGATCAGAACACGCTGCTCGTCAAGGTGTTCCCGTATTCAACCGTCACGCAAAATGTGTACGTCACGTCGCAAGCAGGCGTTGACGCGAGTCAACCGGTCCGAATCGACGTCGTGGAGATCACAGAAGCCGGCACTCTGCTGCCCGGCGGCGATTCCGCGACCGTGGTGTTGAACGCCGACGTCAGCAATCCGCCCGTGTCAACGTTGGCCAGCGAGCGGCGCACGCCGACGATCTTCAATCCCGACGACCCCACCAGCACGCTGCCGAGGGTGAGCAATCCCCAAGTGGTCACGCCGCAAGTCGTCACTCCGCAGGTGGTGACGCCGCAGGTGGTAACACCGCAGGTGGTCACGCCGCAGGTCGTGACGCTGCCGCCCAGCAACTCGGAACTGGGCGGCACGCAGGTGTATACCAACGTCACCCACTACACATGGCAAGTGAGCAATGGCGGCACGGTGACTTCTGCCTACACGCCGCTGTTGAACATCGCGAACCAGGCAACACTTCAGGGCAAGCGCACGCGCCTGATCATTTACAAGACATACCGGACCCCGACCTTCAAGAACACGCCCGACGGGTGCAAGGTCATCGAAGTTCCGCACGATGAAATCATTTCGATCATCGAGAATCCGCAGGTCGTCACCCCGCAGGTGGTGACGCCCCAGGTCGTGACGCCCCAGGTCGTCACGCCGCAGGTTGTGACCGCCCAGGTGCAGAACTCAACCTTCTCCGTCGCTCCCTCGGACGCGACGCCGCGCGTCGCCATGGCCGCTCCGAGACGACGCGGCGCCCTTGCGCCTGTGGCGTTCCAGACTCAGGGGACGGAGGACGGTACAAGCTTTACGGTCACGCCGGCTGCGACGATGATCACCCTGGAGGTCACCGACAACAACCCGCCGACGCCTGGCGATCCTCCTCCGGCCAGCCAACCGCCTCCGATTCCACCCGAGGATATCGACGCAGCCGTCATCGCGCCAGCGCTTCCTGTCGTGGATGGTGTCATTCAGAAAGTGTTCGAATCGGCATCGACCGGTGCGGATCTGGTCATCTCGCAGCCGCCAACGGTGGAGCCGTTAATGATGGCGCCCGACGGTCGGGTGCCGGCCGGCGCATCGATTCAATTCTCGAGTTTCACGATCAAGAACATCGGCGAGAAGCCTGTTTCGTCCGCTTTCCGCTACGGGTTCTATCTGTCGACGACGACGCAAATCTCGCCCAAGACAGACGTCCTCCTCGGGTTCTTCACAACTAACTCGCCGATCGCGCCGAATGCCGAGATCACGGTCACGGGCGGCCCCTTCACCGTGCCGGCGACCACGGTGCCAGGTGCGTACTCGGTTGGCGTCTTCATCAACGACGGCGACCCTTCGGCCGATCAGCTGCAGCCGGTCATCTTCGAATCGCTGACGAACAATTTCTTCACGGTCCCGGTGACCATCGCACCGGGCGCCGATCTGGTTCCGTCGCAGGCCGCGGCCGCACCGGCCGCACTCTTCCCGGGTCAGTCGACGAACCTTTCGGTGACGGTTAGCAACGTCGGTCAGGCCTTGGCCGGCCCGTCCGCGACTGCCTTCTATCTGTCGACTGACGCGATGCTGTCGGCCAACGACACGCTCCTAGCGACCGCGGCGACGCCAGCGCTAGCTTCAGGGGTCTCTGTCGTCGAATCGGCGACTGTCGCGCTCCCCTCTACACTGACGCCGGGCAACTACAGCATCATCGCCGCCTCCGATCAGGGCGGAGTGGTCGCCGAGTTCAACGAATCCAACAATGCCTCCTTGGCGCCGATCAAGCTCGTCGTCCGCGACACCAGCACACTCAGCTTCGCCACGCAGCCACCCAACGGCGTCGTGGGTGTGCCGCTCGCGCCGCCGCCGCAGGTGCGCGTCGTCGACTCGCAGAGTGCGCCGTTGTCAGGCGCAATGGTGGAACTCAGGCTCGAACCGAGCAACGGTGTTCTGAGCGGAACGACGATCATTCTCACCGATGCTGCCGGTATCGCGACGTTCGGGAACCTGACCATCAGCCCAACCGGGACCTACACGCTCGTCGCGTCGGCGCCGACGCTTGGGCCGAATACCGCGACGCAGAGCGCCGCGTTTGGGGTGGCGCCGCTCAACGACAAGCCCCTGGCGAGCGATCAATCGCTCTCAACTGACGAGGACACGCCGGCAACGATTACATCATCCGTGTCCGATGCGGAGACCAATGCGGCGAATCTGATCTACGCCGTGATCACACCGCCAGCGCACGGAACGCTCAGCGCCCTGGCGCACACAGTCACGTACACCCCGAATGCGAACTACAACGGACCGGACAGCTTCGCGTATACGGTGACCGATCGCGGCGATCCAGACGGCTGCGCACCGGGACCGCTGTGCGCACAGCCGCTGACGAGCAATGCGGCAACCGTGTCGATTACGGTCACTCCCGTCAACGACAATCCGGTCGCAAATGCTGACACGGCGATGACGTTCGAGGACCAGCCGATCGGCATCGACGTGCTGGCGAATGACAACAGCGGAGCCGACCCGGGCGAGGCGCTGGCGCTGCTGAGCGCGACGCCATCAGTGCATGGGTTGGGCCTCCTCTGTTTCCCGGTCGTACCTTCGGAAACCATTGCGTTGTGGACGGGCGAAGGGAACGGCACAGACGTCTGGGGCGGCAACAACGGAACGCTCCAGGGCGGCGTGACCTTTGCCGCCGGCAGGGTCGGACGTGCCTTCAGTTTCGACGGCAGCGGCTACGTCTCGGTTCCGGATCAGTCGACGCTGTCGCCGCCGACGGACGTGACGGTCGCGGCCTTGATCAACCCGACCGTGGTCCAGCCGTCGTCTGCGCCAATCGTGATGAAGGACGGCAGCTACGCGCTCAGAATGGACGAGACAGGCACGAAGGTGTCGTTCCAGGTCCACGTGGGCGGCGCCTGGCAGTCGAGTGCACTGGCTTCGGTTCCGCTGAATAGCTGGACGAATGTGGTCGGCACGTTCGACGGCGCGAACATCCGGCTGTACATCAACGGTAGCCCGATTACTCCGTTCCCAGCCGTCTCAGGGTCGATCGCATCTTCAACGACCCCGCTCACGATCGGCGGCGATCCGGGTTCCGGGCTGTTCTTCCAAGGGCTCATCGACGAGATTGCCATCTTCGGCGTCCGTTCGTCGTTGGGTGACATCCAGCGCTCGAGCGCGGCAGGCGTTGCGGGGCTGTGCAGGCCGATGGCCAATGGCCAACAGACCGGCGACGCGTCGGGTATCTGGGCCGGCACGTTCACGTCGACGACGTCGACGTCCACGCACACCGAGGGCGTAGGATTCGTGCTGCGTAACACCGATCCCACTCACGTGAGCGCGAGCCTCATCCCGCGGGATTCGAGCACCACGGTTGATGGCGTGTTCTTGACTAGTAACGCAGACGGCGTGATGACGTACGACATGACCGCCGTCATTACGGAGCCTGGCAATTGTTCACCAGCAACATTCCACGGCTCTTTCACCGTCGATACGTTGCACAACACGTTGACCGGAATACTGGAGGGCAAGAACTCGGATTGCTTGGATGAGACCAACACGTTCTCGTTCCGCCGCGAAAACGGATCGACCGGCGTGATCTACGTGCCGGACCAGGACTTCAACAGCGCAATCCCCGACACGCTCCACTACACGATCGGCGATGGCCACGGCGGGACGGCCACCGCAATGGTGAGCGTCACGTTGACTGCGGTCAACGATCCGCCGGTGGCTGTGCCTGACAACAAGACCACCGCTGAGGGCACGCCGCTGTCGTTCCCCGCGTCCGACCTGACGGCCAACGACTTGAAGGGCCCACCGAACGAGAGCGAGCAGACGCTGGCGGTCACCAGCGTGACCACGACGCCCGCCACGCACGGCACGGTCGTGCTGAGCGCGGGCACGGTGACCTATACGCCGTCAGCGGATTACTTCGGGCCGGCCAGCTTCACGTACCAGGTGTGCGACGACGGCGCGACCAACGGGGTCGCAGATCCCGAGTGCGCCTTCGGCACAGTCAATGTGCACGTCACGGAGGTCAACGATCCGCTAGTCGCGAACGCGGATTTCAAGAGTACAGCCGAGGACACGCCGCTGAGCTTCTTGGCCGGTGCTCTCACCGTGAACGACAGCCCCGGCCCGGCCAACGAGAGCGGCCAGCTGTTAGGGGTCACGAGCGTGGCCGCGACGGCTGACACGCACGGCACGGTCCTGCTGATTGCGGACACCGTGACCCACACGCCGGATCACGATTACTTCGGGCCAGCCAGCTTCACCTATGAAGTGCACGACAACGGCACGACCAACGGAGTCGCGGATCCCAAGTTTGCCACCGGTACCGTCAATGTGACCATCACCGCGGTCAACGATCCGCCGATGCTGAACGCCCTTCCGAATCGGACCATCGATGAAGGCTCGTTGCTAACATTCACCGCGTCGGCTGCCGACATCGATTCGGCCGTGCTCACCTTCAACCTCGTGGACCCGTCCCAGGGCGCGATGATGGACGCGATCACGGGTGTGTTCACGTGGACGCCGACCGAAGCGCAGGGACCGGGCACGTACACGATGACTGTGCGTGCGACCGACGACGGCACGCCGCCGTTGTTTGATCAGAAGTCGTTCACGGTCACGGTGAACGAGGTCAACGTCGCGCCAACCCTCATCGGTGTGCCGGCGACCGCGACGACCGACGAGCTCACAGAACTCAAGTTCGACGTGGACGCGACCGATCCGGACATTCCCGCGCAAACCTTGGCGTTCTCGCTGGTGGGCGCACCACCACCCGCGTCGATTCATCCCACAACCGGCCTATTCACCTGGACCCCGACCGAAGAGCAGGGACCGGGCATCTTCACGTTCAGCATGCAGGTCACTGACGGGATCGTCCCGACCGCAACGCCGATCGCGGTCACGGTTCACGAAGTCAACGTCGCGCCGATCGCCAGTGACGACGGCATATATATGGCCGTCGAGGGGGTCATGTTGACGGTTGCTGCGCCCGGCGTGCTGGCCAACGACACCGACGCGGACGTGCCGCACCAGACGCTGAGCGCGAGCGTCGTGGCTGGACCGGCCCACGGCGCACTGACGCTCCACGCCGATGGCTCGTTTGAATACACGGCAGCGGCCTTCTCGGGCACGGACTCGTTCACGTATCAGGTCAGCGACAGCGTCGCGACGTCTCAGGCGGCGGCCGTCACGATTGATGTCGCACAGGCGCTCGGAGTCAAGACGCTGTCGTTGCCCGACGGCACGAGGGACGTGGCGTACGCCGAGACGCTTCAGGCAGAGGGTGGCACGCCGCTGTACTCGTGGAGCGTCGATCCGCTCGCCCTGCCGCCAGGGCTGACGCTCAATCCGTCCACCGGAACGATCTCGGGTACGCCGACGATGACCGGGGCGTTCCCCTTCACTGTCACCGTCACGGATTTCTCGTCGCCGGCGCGACACGCCAGTCGCGTGCTGTGCATCCGCATAGAGGTGGCGCCATCCACGAACCTCACGGTGGTCGATCTGGATCATGGCCGGACCCCGCAGCAGCTCGCGGAGAGCCTCGTGGGAACGGGCCTGACGATCTCGAACGTCGTTTTCACCGGCAATCCACTCGGAGGCGGTTCGTTCGATGGCGGCACGTCGAGCGTGGGCTTCGAGAGCGGAGCGGTGCTCAGCTCAGGCGCCGTGACGAGCGCTGAGCCTGGGCCCGTGGCCGGTCATCCGAACACATCCGACTCCACGTCAACCAACCTCGGCGTGGCCGGCGATGCGGATCTGAACGCTGTGTCTGGCAAGACAACGTTCGACGCGAGCGTCCTTGAATTCGACTTCGTGCCGGACTGCCCAAGCACGCCGTGTCAGATTACTTTCGACTATGTCTTTGCGTCTGAGGAATACAACGAATACGTCAACACGCAGTACAACGATGCATTCGGATTCTTCGTCAACGGCGTGAACCAGGCACTGTTGCAGGACACGAACATCCCCGTGTCCATCAATACCATCAACGGTGGGCAGCCCTTCGGCGACGCGAACGCGCAGAACGCCAGCTTCTACCGTAACAACGATGTGAGCGATGGCGGGGGCAGCATCAACATCGAAGCTGATGGACTGACGGTCGTCCTCCATCTGGTGGCGCCTGTCAATGCGGGAGTCACGAACCACCTGAAGCTGGCGATCGCGGACGCGAGCGACAGCGCTTACAACTCATGGGCCTTCATCAAGGGGAACAGCTTCAGGGTCGTCGAGATCTGCAACAACGGGATCGATGATGACGGCGACGATCTCGTGGACGGCGCAGACCCCGATTGCCATGTGTGTCCGTCGTCTTCTGCACGACGGCTTGACGGCCTCAAGCAGCCCGTCTTCATGGCCGGTGTCTGTCGTGCGGACGTCGAAGAGCCGTCATCTGCGTCTCCGAGTCGCGGCGTGCTGATGCCCGGGTTCTGGCCCCGCAGGCCGAGCGTGTGGCAGACGGGCGAGATCTTCAAGCCCGTGGACCTGTTTGCGCCGGCTGTCACCCGGTCGTTGCCGGAGGCGGTCATCGACGATGCCGACCAGGCGACGTGGACTGGGCAGGGAGAAACCGCACCGTCTGCGATCGTGGTGCCTTCAGACTCGGGGCCAGCCGGCGCGGGGCCAGCCGGCTTGGTCGATCCCGAGGACGCTCTTGCGGACGGACGCGTTCTGCTCTCCGGAGGGCCGATTCGCAAGCCGAACTTAGCGTCCGATCCGCGCTCGCGCGTCGGCGACGAGGGGATCCGGCGGGTCTGCGGCGCCGCGCAGTATAAGGAACTGCTCGAAGTTCGCGCGCGCCGCCACGGTGGAACTGACCGCCTCGTGCGCGCGCGCGAGCCAGTAGTACGCCGCCGGCACGTAACGCAGCGTCGGCGTGTCGGCGATGAACGCGTCCGCGCCCTCGCCACGCCGCTTCACGGCTAGTTCCAGCTCGGCGATCGCCTCCGCGTCATGGTGACCGGCCTCGGCGTACGTGCGCCCCAGGCCGAAGCGGGACCACCAGGAATCGTCGCGCTTCTGCGCCTCCCGATACGCATCAACCGCATCACCGATTCGATGCTGCCGCCGGGCAATCTCGGCGGCGATCAACCGTGCATACGCTCGCGGCTGATTCTGGAGCATCGCGTCCAGCTTCGCCGCAATGTCGCGCGCCGCCGTCTCCTGGCCCGCCTCGACAAGCACCAGAGCCACCGGAAACAGCGTGCTCTGATCTTCTCCGAGCGCCGCCGCTCGTTGGGCGGCCGTAATCGCCGGACCACGACGTCCGAGCGCCATCTGCGCTTCGGCCAGCGCCACGTCCTTGGCGGCTGCGGCAGCCTTGTTGCCTTCCCGCTCGTCGGCGGCGATCGCCGGCGATAGGAGCCGGACGGCATCCTTGTAACGCCCCTCGTACATCGCCACGTCGGCTTCGCCAAGCCGCCCGAGCGACGTGCCGAACGCATTCAGTTTCTCGAGCTGACCGTAGATCGCGAGCCCTGTTTTCGTGTCGCCGTGCAACGCGTGGGCGAGTGCGAGCGGCAGGAAGGCGAACTGATAGCGCGGGTTCGCCTTGAGCACCAGGTTCCCTTGAGCGATGGCGGTCTCGAAGTCCCCGGCGTACAACGCGTAGGCCACGTAGTTGTTCCGAGCGACGACGTTGTTGGGGTACGTGTCGATGAGCTGTTTGCTCACGCTCACGGCGCGGCCGAAGTTATGTACGAACACATTGGCGAGGGCGAGGTTCGTGAGACCACCCTGGTCAAACGGGTAACGCGCGACGAGCGCGTCGAAAGTTTCGACCGCCTTCTCATAGTTGCGAGCCGCCGCGATGTAGTACGTGCCGAGCGTCCGGTACTTTTCGCGCTCGGTCATGCGGTCGAGGTATTTCAGCGCCTCTCTGAAGCTCGCCTCGGCGTCGTCCATCCGCCCGAGATTTCGATAGATGGCGGCCATTCCCGCATAGGCCCGGCCGAGCTGCGGATCGCGCGCGACCGCCTCGCGATAGGCGGCCAATGCGGCGTCGACGTCGCCTGCGTTGGTCAGCTCCTGGCCGCGAGCGTACGCGCGCATAGCATCAAGCGACGCCGCAGTGAAGGTCTCAGCGGCGATCACCTTGTCCATGTCGGTCTTCGACTCGCCGAGCGCGACGCGAACACGTGCGGCCAGCACGCCGACGGCGCGGAGCACCTGGCTGTCGTCCTTCGCATCTTCGGTGGCCGAGGCCACGCTCTTGCCTGTAGCCGGATCAGTGGCATTGATCGACACGCGGAACCCGTTCCCTCGTCTGTGGATCGCGCCCGCGACAACCACCTTGAGGCCCTCCCGGCGAGCGATGAGCTGGGCCGTTTCGTTTGAGATGCGATCACCGCGACCGGGTTCGAGCTGCGCCGCCAGCGCCTGCGCATCCTTCCGCGGAAATACCGATACGTACGAGGCGCTTTCGAGCGCGATTGCGAGCGTTTGTTCGAGCGTGCCGTGGAACACGGGATCGCCGGTCTGATTGTCGAAATCGCCAATCAACACGGGCACGAGCGGATGCTTCACCGGAGGGGGAGGCACGGCCCTTCGTCCGACAACGTACGTGCCGGCGAGGAGCGCGAGCACGACGACGAGCGTCGCCGCCAGCATGCGCTTGCTGAGCCGCGTCGGCTCCGGAATCAGCTCGCCCGCATCGTCGAGCGCGGCGAGCGCCGCCGTCAGCTCGGCCGTCGTCTGGTAACGCGCCGCCGGATCGCCCTCGAGGCAGCGGCTGACGACCGCGGCCAGCGGCTCGGGAATCGACTCATCGACCGTGCGCAGGAAGGGAAGACCCTGCTCGAACCGCTGCCGCATCGCGGCGACGCGATCCTGCGCCGTTCTCGGCGGATCGGACCGCGGGCCGACGAGCATCTCGTGCAGGATCAGCCCGAACGCGTAGAGGTCGGAGCGCGCGTCCACCGCCCGGCCAGTCGCCTGTTCGGGTGACATGTATTCGAGCGTCCCGACGACGGTGCCCTCTGTCACTGCGTCGGCCGACGCCGAGATGCCGAAGTCCATGATGAGCGCCTGCTCGTCGTCTCCGGCGGCGCCTATCATGATGTTGGGGGGCTTCAGATCGCGGTGGACCACGCCGGCTTCGTGTGCGGCCTCGAGGCCGCCGGCGACTTGACGCGCCAGCCGCAAAGCGCGAGCGATCGGCAGCTTCCCGTCCCGCCGCAGGACGGAGGCGAGGTCGTCGCCCTGCACGTACGGCATCGTGATGTATTTGACGCCGTCGATCTCGCCGAGGTCGTGAATGCGCACCACGTTCTTGTGCGTGACCTGGCGGGCGAGGAGCAGCTCGTTCTTGAACCGCTTTTCGGCCTCGGGCGACGCGCTGCCGCGCCGGCGGTCCGTGCGAATGACCTTGAGCGCGACGGCGACGCCGAGCTCGGCGTCCCAGGCCTGATACACTGCCCCCATCCCGCCGGCGCCCAGCAACTTGATGATGTGATAGCGCGGACCGAACGATTGTCCGACCTTGAGTGGTCCGTCGGCGTGCGACGTGGCATCAGCCGCGGCGCCATCGGTCGCCGCATCGCCCGTCGCCCCGGCGGTCGCCCCGGCCGTCTCGCCGGCGGTCCTCAGGCCGGCGGACGCGCCGAACGTCGCGCCCGGCGGCAGGCCGGTCGTGTCAATCGGAATGACACCCGTCGCGACCGACGTCTGGGCGAACGCGGCGCCACAGGCCTGGCAGCGGCCGGCGGACGCGGGCACGGACTGGCCACAGCGTGGACAAACCATTGGCAAAGTACTGAAGAGGCGCTAATTATCGCCTCGAGTCCGCTTCCTGCCAAGGGGAATTGGCCGCCGAGGGCAGAAAGTTAGCCGCTGGACTGTCGGGGGGCGAGGCCGTCGGCGGCGTGGTGCCGGACGTCTCTGGCCGACACCATGAAGATGACGTCTTCGGCGACGTTGGTGGCGTGGTCGCCGATGCGTTCGAGGTGTCGGGCGACCAGAATCAGGTCGAGCGCCGGCTCGATCGTCGCGGGATCCTGCAGCATGTAGGTGAGCAGCTCGCGGAGAATCTGCGTCTTCAAATCGTCGAGCGCATCGTCTTCGTTGAGCACGCGCTGGGCGAGCGCGGTGTCGCGCCGCACGAACGCGTCGAGCGCGTCGCGCAGCATGTCCTGTGCGATGGTTGCCATGCGCGGGATGTCGATCAGCTTCTTCACCGGCGGGTGGGCGACCGACTGCCGCGCCGCCTCGGCGATGTTGATGGCGAGGTCGCCCACGCGCTCGAGGTCCGTGTTGATCTTGACCGCCGCGACGATCGCGCGCAGGTCCACGGCCATGGGCTGGTAGAGCGCCAGCAGCGTGAAGCAGCGGTTGTCCACCTCGATGTGCAGCGCGTTCAGCGGGCCGTCGCCGACCAGCACGCGCTCGATCAGATCGCGGTCGCGGTCCACGAGGCCCTTCACCGCCAGGCGCACCTGTTCCTCGGCGAGCCCGCCCATCTCGAGCAGCCGCGCCTTCAGCCCTTCGAGCTCTTCCTGAAAGTGCCGGACGCCCTGTTCGGACGAAGCCATTACCCGAACCTCCCGGTCACGTAGTCTTCCGTCAGCGTCTCGGACGGCGCGGTGAACATCTTGCTGGTCCGGTCGCATTCGACGACCTTGCCGAGCCAGAAGAACGCCGTGACGTCGGACACGCGCGCCGCCTGCTGCATGTTGTGCGTGACGATGACGATCGTATAGCGGCTCTTGAGCTGATAGATCAGCTCCTCGATGCGCTGCGTCGCGATCGGATCGAGCGCCGACGCGGGCTCGTCCATCAGCAGGATCTCGGGTTCCACGGCGAGCGCGCGGGCGATGCACAGCCGCTGCTGCTGCCCGCCCGAGAGGGCGAGCGCCGACGTGTGCATCCGGTCCTTGACCTCGTCCCAGAGCGCCGCGGACTTGAGGCTCGCCTCGACCCGTCCGCGCAGCTCCTCGCGCGACCGCGTCAGGCCGTTGATACGGAGCCCATACGCGACGTTGTCGAAAATCGATTTGGGGAACGGGTTCGATTTCTGAAACACCATGCCGACGCGCCGCCGCAGATCGACGACGTCCACGGAAGGCGCGTAAATGTCCTGGCCGTCGATGCGGACGAGGCCTTCGACGCGGGCGCCGGGCACGATGTCGTTCATGCGGTTCAGCGTGCGCAGGAACGTGGACTTGCCGCAGCCGGACGGTCCGATGAGCGCGGTCACCTCGTTCGGGCGCACCTGGACGGTGATCTGATCGAGCACGCGCCGCGGGCCGTAGTAGAAATTCAGGCCGGCGACGTCGATTTTCGCGGCGATCCCGGCCGTGGGTTCCGCGCCGGCCGCCGGCGTGGCCGGGGGCTGGGGCCGTGGTGGCGCGAACGTCATCGACATCACATCACCACGATAGCCAAGAAGCACGCCCGCAACATTTCCAGCGGGTTAAATCGATCGCTCTCAGCCCTCAGCCCTCAGCCCTCAGCCCTTAGCCCTTAGCCCTTCGTCAGGGCCGGTTCTGGCGTCTTCTCAGCCGGCTCGAGGAACGCCGCCACCTGCTTGCGCAATTCGTCCTGGATGCGATCGATCGAGCGGCGCGCGTCGAGGAAGCGGAAGTGGAACTCGTCGCCCATCGATCCGTACTCTTTCAGCAGCTTGCTCTGGTACGCCCTGAAGCTGTCGTAGATGTCGTCGCCGTGCTTCAGGTCCATGCCCGATTCCCAGAAGTCCATGCCGCGCGACTCGAGCACGCGGCCGATGAGCGTCTTCACGTCGACGTTCAGGTAGAAGACCATGTGCGGCGCGATCGCGAACCCGTAGAGGTTGCGCAGCCATTGCCGGTCGACGCCGCGGACGCCGGCGCGCGCGAGCGCCGTGAAGATGTACCGGTCCGAGAGGACGATGAACCCGGCCTTCAGCGCGGGGATGATTTCCTTCTCGAGACGATCCGCGAAGTCGGTGGCGTACAGCAGGACGAAGGTCAGCTTGTTCAGCGTGTTGCTCGACTTGGCGAGTTCGATGGTCGGCTGCATCAGCTCCGACCGCGTCCACCCGGTTTCGACCACGCCGTAGCCCTTGACTTCGAGCCACTCGCGGAGCAGCTGGATCTGCGTGCTGCGGCCGACGCCATCGGTGCCTTCGATGGCGATCAGCTTCCCCGGGTAGGAATCGAGCGGCAGATACGGAATGCCCTGGCCGTAGTACCGGCCGGCGTGACCGTCGCCGTTCGCCCCCGCGCCGGCAGGCTCGGGCGCGTCAGACGAGCTCGTCATCGGTGATCTCCACTTGGGTCACGTTCAGGTGCTGGGCGATGACGGTGCGCACCAGCCGCTGCTGCGCGGTGATGCTGCCCTTCGCGTCGACCACTTCCATGCCGAATTCGTTCACGAGTTGATCATACTCGTCGAGCACTTTGCCCTGGAACATCCGGAAGCTCTCGGTCGGGTTGGCGCTCCAGCCGAGGTCCATCCCCGCCTCGTAGAACTTGAGCTTCACGCGGCGCGCCAGCAGGCGTTCCACCGACACGTCGATCGGCACCCGGAAGTAGAGCGTGAGGTCGGGCCGCACGGCGAAGCTGTACAGCTCGCGCACCCACTGGCGGTCCACGCCGCGCGTCGCGTCGCGCGCGAACGCCGTGAAGGCGTACCGATCGGCGAGCACGATCATCCCCGCCTTGAGCGGCGGAATGATCTTGTAGAGCAGCCGATCAGCGAAGTCCGTGGCGTGCAGCAGGCTGAACGTCATCGGGGTGAGCGCGTTCTTCTTCTTCCCGGTCTTCGTCGCCGCCTTCACGAGGGCGGACGAGTTCCATTCGGTGACGAACACGCGATGACCTTCCGCGCTCAGCCACTTCGCCAGCAGCCCGAGTTGCGTCGTCTTGCCCGAGCCGTCGATCCCCTCGACGACGAACAGCTTGCCCGGGTATTCGTGCGGTTGCTTGAGGTTGTTCAGCATAAGTGTGGTGGCCGACTTCAATCCGGAGCGGCTTGCCGGTGAGACGCTCGAACGGCGCGGCGTGCCGCGTCGCGCACCAGAGCTCCAGCTCCGCGTCGCCCGACGTGCGGAGCTGCAGCAGGTCGTCGTCGCCGCGGTCGTGGAGCTCGAGCGAGGTGACCGTCTGCGCGTGGCTGCGGTCGAGGCTCTCCGCGAGGCGCAGAATCGCGGCGAGCGCCCGGACCGTTCGCCGCGTCCGGCGCCGCAGATCCCTGAAGCCGTCGTGCTTCCGCTTGGGCGTCGCCTGACGATGGTACCGCGCCACGAGCGCGATGGTTTCGATTTCGTCCGGCTCGAACCCCCGCAGATCGCCGTTCGTGACGAGGTAGTACGAGTGCTTGTGGTGACCTTGGTAGCTGATGTGGACGCCGATGTCGTGGAGGATGGCGGCGTATTCGAGCCAGTCGCGCTCGCGATCGGTGAGGCCGTGAATGGCGCGCGTCTGATCGAAGAGCGCCACGGCCAGCCGCGCCACCTGCTGCGAGTGTTCCGGCCAGTAGTTGCACCGTTCGGCCAGCTCGAACACGCTCCGGCGACGCACGTCGGGGTAGCGATCCGCCTGCGCGATTTCCTTGCGGTGGCGGGCGATGTAATCGAGGACGAGCCCTTCACGCAGCGAGAGATCGCAGAGCGTCAGCTCCGAGGCGCCGAGCCGCTCGAGGAGCTCGTCCAGCAGAATCGCGCCGGCCACCGCGAGGTCGGCGCGGCGCGGCTCGAGACCGGGCACGCGCAGACGCTTTTCGAGGTCGAGCGACACCAGCTCCTTGCGCACGGCGTGCAGCTGCTTGGCGGGAATCCGGCGATTGCGAAGCGGCGCGCCCGGCGCCAGCCCCTCGGCAGCCGCGGCGACCGCGCCGAGGCTCAGCACCGTGCCCGACGTGCCGATGACGCGGTCGAACCCCGCGCGCGCAATCTGATGCAGGTACTTGCCGACTTCCCCGTCGATGTGCCGCACGAGCTTGCGTTGGTCGCGGGACTCGAGCGGATCGGTTCGCACGAACCGCTCGGTCAGCCGGATGACGCCGAGCTTGAAGCTGCGGCTCAGTTCGACGGCAGGGCCGGTGCCCCGGGTCACCTCCACGCTCCCGCCGCCGATGTCGATGACCACGGCCACCTCGCCTGGCACGCTCACGCCGTAGACCGCGGCCAGATGGATGAGTCGCGCCTCTTCGGTGCCCGAAATGACCCGCGGGCGAATCCCGGTCTGCTGGGTGATGGCTCGGAGGAATTCCCCGCCGTTCTCCGACTCGCGGGTCGCGCTCGTCGCGACAGCGATGACCTCATCCACGCGATGCGATTCGGCCAAACGCCTGAATTTCGACAGGACCTGGAGCGCCGCGTGCATCGACTCTGGGGTGAGTGCCCGGCCATCAAGTCCGCCGGCGCCGAGGCGGACCATCTCCTTTTCCCGGTCGATGACCTCGAAGGAGAGGTCCGGCCGGACCTGCACCACGATCATGTGCAGGGAATTCGTCCCGATATCGATGGCCGCTATACGCATTTTCTTAGCTAACAGCTCTCAGCTCTCAGCTCTCGAGACTGACAGCTGAGAGCTGAAAGCTGAAAGCTGATAGCTTCGTAGTGTCTACTATAATGAAGACCGCCGGCCGGCCCCCACATCATGCCCGTTCCAACACTCCGATCCGAACTGCTCAGAAGGCGCATCGACCGATTCGCCAAAACCCTTCACGGCCTGGAGCAGGGGGACGTGCGGGCGCTGCACCGCGCCCGTGTGGGGTCGCGGCGGCTCCGGGAGCTCCTGCCGACGCTGCACGTGAAGAACCCGGCCGTTGCCCGGAAGCTCAGCAAGCGCCTGCGCAAGGTCACCACGCGTCTTGGAACCGTACGAGAACTGGACGTCCTGCTCCTCCTGGTTGACGAGCTGCATCTTTCTCGCCGTGATCAGTCGAGCGCTGTCGGCCGGGTTGGCGTGACGGTCGCCAGGGCACGCGACGAGGCCAGAAAGCACTTGTTCGAGCGCCTCCCGATTGCGGAGATGCGGCGGATCGTCCGCACACTCGAGGGCGTGGCCGACGAGCTCTCCAAGGCCGAAGCGTCCCGGTCGAGCAGCGCGGACCGGAGCTGGCTCTGGGTGGTCGAAGCCCGCGTCACGCGCCGCGCGTCGCGGCTGGCGATAGCCGTGAACGATGCCGGCGCGCTGTACGTGCCGGAGCGCCTGCACGTCGCTCGGATCGCGCTCAAGAAGCTGCGATACGCCGTGGAGCTGGCGGCCGACATCCGCGGCACCCGGACCGACCCGGCGCTGCGCGCGCTTCGGCGCGCGCAGGACCTGCTTGGCCGCATACACGACATCCAGATGATGCTCGACCGCGTGCGACTGGTGCAGACCTCACTCGTACCGCCGAATGTGACCGTCTGGCGCGAGCTCGACGCCCTCGTCGTGTCGCTCGAGGACGATTGCCGGAGGCTGCACGCGCGCTACATGCGCACGCGCGAGGCGCTCGCGGCGCTGGCCGCCAGGCTCTCCGGAGTGGAGAAGGGACGGCCTCCCGCTCGCAGTGCGGAGTCCCGTCCAAGGAGGGCCAGCTAATCGATGGCCGGACCTTACGAGCTGTACCTGATTCGTCACGGCCTCGCCGAAGAACGTGGCGATCGGTGGCCCGACGACAACAAGCGGCCGCTGACCGACGAGGGCATTTCCCGCATGCGCAAGGCGACGCGCGGGCTGGCGCGCCTCGGCGTGACGGTGGACGTCGTGCTCTCGAGCCCGCTGGTGCGCGCGCGGCAGACCGCCGAGATCGTGGCCGCCGGTTTCGATCCGCGGCCCTCGCTCGTCAACATCGACTCGCTCGCTCCCGACGGCTCCTACGCGGCGATTGTCGCCGATCTGGAAAAGCACGGACGCAAGACCCGCATCGCGCTCGTCGGCCACGAGCCCGCCGTCGGCGAGCTCGCGGCGCGCCTGATCGGATCGCGCCACCCGCTCGAGCTCAAGAAGGGTGCGGTGTGCCGCATCGATCTCGACGAGATCCCGCCCGGCGGGCCGGGCGGCCTGCGCTGGCTGCTGACGCCAAAGATCCTCTGCGCGATCCGACGGTGAGCCGCCTTCGTCAGGCCCGCAGCCAGTCCGCCTGCCAGTTCTTCACGCGCAGCTTGATCTCCTTCTGGGTCGTGAGCTTGCCGTCCATGACGTCTCGCACCAGGTCGGTCATCTCGGCGTCGCTCGCGAACCGCAGCGCCACGAGCTGACGGGGGCTGAGCTCGTTGATCTTCGGCTGCAGGTCGGGCGGCAGCAGCCCGCGCAGGCGCAGGCGCATTTCGAGACGGATCACCCGGTCCTGCACGGTCACCGCCTGGACGCGCGCGAGGAGCGCCAGCATCAGCAGCGCCGCCGCGACGACGAGCGCGAACGCCGTGCTGCGCGTCGGCATCATCCAGAGGTGTCGTGCGGCGTTGGCGAGATTCACCAGAAGTACCGGCAGCACGAAGAAATGAAACGCGGGCAGCAGGCGGGTGTGATTCTTGTAGTTCTGGACGCGATCGGCCATCGAAATCCTCCTTACGCCCGTGCCGGCGCACGGGGGCAAGACAAACTCTACAGCCGGGACGGCGCGTCAGGACGATCAATCGACACGTCGGTGGCCGAGACCTTCACGTCTGGCCGGGCGTACAGACCAGAGATTGCGCCAGCGTGTCCAAGTTGTTGATTGTGGGTCAATGCGGAGGTGATTGGTGGTATTCTTCGCGTACCTTTACAGGTCTTCAAGGGAAGGGAGCGCCGTGCGTCAGCCGCTCGCCAGGAGTTCGTGGCTCATCACGAGTGTGTTCGCGTCGGCGCTGGTGCTTTCCGTTCAGCCCGCCGGGGCTCAGCTGTTCACGCCCTTCTCCGCCGACACCCGCCATATCCTCGAAGGCAACTGGCAGTCGTGCCGCGAGCAGGACGGGCAGTATGCCGAGCGCGTGTACGACCACGTCGTCAACGGCGTCGGCGAGTTCGAGGTCCACATGGGCCCGCGGCGCGAGTTCGCGATCTTCAAGGGCGTGCAGGACGCGCACCGCGATCACGATTCCGCCAAGAACCTGCTGAAGCCGTTCCGGGTGCCCATGGACGCGGGGCGCGCAAAGCAGCGGTGGGGAATCCCGTCGCTCAACCTGGTGTTCTCGGTGGCGCTCGCGGGCGGGTCCCGCACCGACTGCGAGAGCTGGTTCATCGTGCTGGAGCCGCTCGAGAAGACGTCCCATTGAGCAGTTCCTGAAGGATCGTGCGGCCGGCGGCGTACGCCTCCGGCGACTCGTACCGATCCTCCCCCCCCTCCCCGAGCTCTCCGTACATTCGGTACATCGTGCGCATTGACGCGGCGTCCACCACTTCGGGGTGCATCCCGATCTCGAACGCGTGACGCAGCTCGTGCCCGATGATGGAGATCGCCCGCCGCTCGCTCAAGTTGGCGTTGTAGAAGACCTGCACGTACCGGCACGCGCTGGTGGCTGACCGGAACACCAGATAGCCATCGAGCTCCAGGGGGAACGAGATGCGCGGTTCGACGAGCGCGACCACATCGGTGTCGGCCAGATCGCGCACCTGGTCCGCGAAGGTGGGGGACAACCGGATGCCTGATGCGATGAGCGCCGTCGTCATCGGCGTACTCGAGCGGACCGCCGGGTTTTCGGCGTGGGGGCAACCGTCCGGCCCGGGAGCCACCGCGAAGCCGTCAATGCCGTAAACCATTGAGCCCATTGCGATCAGGACCATCCCTGCGCTCAGAACAGGTCGGATGCGAGCGGTGACGGTTCGCATATCCGTCCGGTGTGCAAGGCCTGCGCCCGCATTCGCACGTCGCACCGATTGATCCCGCTGGCGCGGCGCGTTGGATCGACCGGCTATGCTGCGGCCGATGGACGAGGTGCCGGCGATTTAACAAGCCTGTAACACGCGCGAAGCATGCCGGACATGTGGGCCCGGTAACATCCTCCTTGGTCCTCACGACCCCTGTGTCGTGAGAAGGAGGAGTGGCTTTGCGACGCGTTCACGTGATGATGCTCATGGGATTGCTGGTGGCCGGACCCGTATCCGCCCAGGTGACCCCGGCGGCCGGCTACACGCCGCCCGACGACACACCGTCAATCAAGGTCGGAGCGACGATTTACACCGACTACACGTACCAGCAGAATCCGCAGATCACCGACGCCGACCTTAACACGATCAACGCGAGCAGCTTCAACGTCACCCGCAGCTACCTCAACATCACCGGCAACGTCTCGCACCTGATCGCGTTCCGCATTACCCCGGACGTGACGCGCGAGAGCGGTCTGGTCAGCCTTGGCGCGGGCAGCAGCGTGTCCAACGACAGCCTGGTCTTCCGCATCAAGTATGCGTTCGCGCAGGTGAACCTCGACGACTGGATGACGAAAGGATCGTGGGTGCGTCTCGGGATCCAGCAGACGCCGCTGATCGATTACGAGGAAGGCATCTACCGGTATCGTTTCCAGGGGCTGACGTTCACCGAGCGCGAAGGTTTCTACAGCTCGTCCGACGCCGGCGCCTCGTTCCACTACAACCTGCCGTCGAACTACGGCGACATCCACGGCGGGTTCTACAACGGCGAGGGCTACGCGAAGCCCGAGGCGAACGATCAGAAAGCGTTCGAGGTGCGCGGCACCGTCCGGCCTTTCGCCCGCAACGCGCCGCTGCTGCGCGGTCTCCGCGTGACGGGCTTCTACTTCGGCGACAACTACATCAAGAGCGCCGAGCGGACCCGTGCCGTCGGCCAGGCGACCTTTGAGAGCACCTACTTCAACGGCGGCTTCGACGCGATCGATGCCAGGGACCAGACGTCCATCACCAAGGCGGACATCGAAGCCAGGGGGTGGTCGTTCTGGGCTACGCCGAAGACAGCGATCGGGTGGGAGCTGCTGCTGCGCTACGACCACCTGCGGCCCGACACACGGTTTGCGGAACAGGTCCGCAAGCGCACGATCGTCGGAGTCGCGTACTGGTTCCCGCATCAGGGGAATGTGTCGGGCGCCTTCATGCTCGACTACGACGGCCAGACGTTCGACAACTTCACGCCGGCGCCGGCGGCGCAGAAAAAGATCGCCGTGCACGCACTGATTAACTTCTAAGCGGAGGTCAGCCTTGACGACAGCAACAGGTAAAGGTCTCGCGGCGCTGGCATGCGTCGCGGCTCTCGGTGCCGGCCTTGCCGCGCAGACCGTGCAGATCAACGGCGCGGGAGCGACGTTCCCGAACCCGATCTACTCGAAGTGGTTCGACGAATACTACAAGCTGCACAAGAACATTCAGATCAACTACCAGTCGGTCGGGTCGGGCGCCGGGATCCGGCAGGTCTCGGCGCAGACGGTGTTCTTCGGCGCCTCCGACGGCCCGATGACGGCCGAGCAACTGCAGGCCGCTCCCGGCAGGATCCTGCACTTCCCGACCGTGCTCGGCGCGGTGGTCCCGGTCTACAACATCCCGAACGTCAGGACCGAGCTGAAGTTCAGCGGACCTGTGCTCGCCGACATCTTCCTGGGCAAGATCACGAAGTGGAACGACGCGGCCCTGACGAAGCTGAATCAGGGCGTCGCGCTTCCCGGCACCGACATCACGGTGGTGCACCGATCCGACGGCTCCGGCACGACCTACATCTGGGTGGACTATCTCGCGAAAGTATCGCCGGAGTTCCTGAAGAAGGTCGGCGTCAACACCGCGGTGAGATGGCCGACGGGCGTCGGCGGCAAGGGCAACGAGGGCGTGTCCGGCCTCGTCACGCAGACACCCGGCTCGATCGGCTACGTCGAGCTGATCTACGCGCTGCAGAGCAAGATCAGCTACGGATCGGTGCAGAACATGGCCGGTGAGTTCGTGAAGGCGTCCGTGCCGGCGGTGACCGCCGCGGCAGCCGAGGCCGCCGCGAAGATGCCGGCCGATTTCCGCGTGTCGATCACCAACGCGCCCGGCAAGGGCGTCTATCCCATCTCGTCGTTCACGTGGCTGCTGCTTTACGAGGACCCGAAGGACAAGGCGCAGGGCAAACTGATGGTGGACTTCATGAAATGGGCGCTGACCGACGGGCAGAGATACTGCGCCGACCTCGGCTACGCGCCCCTGCCGGAGGCCGTCGTCAGGCTCGAGATGGCGGCGCTGGCGAAAATCAAGGTGTCGTAGGGGCGGGTAGGTCGGGTAGGTCGGGTAGGTCGGGTAGGTCAGGTGGGTCGGGTGGGTCGAATGCGCAGACTCGGCGGGAAGGACCTCGGATTTCGACTGGGGACGGGCGCGTTCGCGCTCGTCCTCATCGTCATCGTGTGCGCGATCGGCTCGGAGCTGTTCCGCCAGTCGTACCTGTCGATTCAGAAATTCGGGTTCGCCTTCTGGCGCACCGAGGTCTGGGATCCGGTGGCGGGGCAGTTCGGCGCGCTGCCGTTCATCTGGGGCACCCTCTATTCGTCGGTGCTCGCGCTCGCGCTCGCGACGCCGATCGCGCTCGGCATCGCCGTGTTCATCTCGGAGCTCTGTCCGGGATGGCTGCGGCAGCCGCTGGTATTTCTCACCGAGCTGCTTGCGGCGATTCCGTCGATCGTCTACGGCCTCTGGGGCATCTTCGTGCTCGTGCCGCTCGTTCGCGCGCTCGAGGTGTCGCTGCCCGGCCCGCTGCGGCAGATTCCGCTGTTCAGCGGCCCGCCGCTCGGCGTCGGCATGCTGGCGGCGGCGGTGATCCTCGCGGTGATGGTGATTCCGTTCACCTCGTCGGTGTCGCGCGAGGTGCTCAGGTCGGTGCCGCCGGCGCAGCGCGAAGGCGCCTACGCGCTGGGCGCGACGCGCTTCGAAGCCATCCGCGCGGCGCTGTTCTACGCTCGAACCGGCATCGTCGGCGCCGTCATGCTCGGCTTCGGCCGTGCGATCGGCGAGACGATGGCCGTGACGATGGTCATCGGCAACAACCCGACGATCTCGGCGTCGCTCTTCGCGCCGCAGTACACGATGGCGGCCGTCATCGCCAACGAGTTCACGGAAGCGGCGGATCCGCTCTACCTGTCCGCCCTCGTCGAGATCGGGCTCGTCCTCTTCGTGATCACCCTGATCGTGAACTCGCTGTCGCGGCTGCTGATCTGGAGCATGGCGCGGAGCGCGGCGGTCGTCGCCCAGCCGGCCGAGCCCACCGCGGAGGCCGCATGAGGCCCACTCGTCTGCGGAAGGTGCTGTCGTCGCTGTTCGTGGCGTTCTGCGCGGGTTCGGTGGTCATCGCGCTCGTGCCGCTCGGGTTCGTCCTGTTCTTCGTGATCAGCCAGGGCGTCCGTGCCGTGAACATCGACTTCTTCCTGCACATGCCGAAGCCGGTGGGGGAGCCTGGCGGCGGCATGGGCAACGCCATCGTCGGCACGCTGATCCTGACCGGCCTGGCGGCCGCGATGGCGGTGCCCATCGGCATCGTGAGCGGCATCTACATGTCGGAGTATGCGGGGACGAAGTTCGCCTCGATCGTGCGGTTCGCCGCCGACACGCTGAACGGCGTGCCGTCAATCGTGATTGGCGTCTTCGCCTACGGCGTCGCCGTGCTGCCCTTCAAGCAGTTCAGCGCGCTGGCGGGCGGGTTCGCCCTCGGGATCATGATGATCCCGATCATCGCCCGGACCACCGAAGAACTGCTGTTGATGGTGCCCGGCGCGATGCGGGAAGGCGCCCTCGCACTCGGCGCCACACGCGCGCGCGCCGTGTTCAGCGTCCTGCTGCCCTCCGCGCTGCCCGGCATTGTCACCGGTGTCGTGCTGGCGCTGGCGCGCATCGCCGGCGAAACCGCGCCGCTGCTGTTCACGGCGTTCAATAATCGTTTCTTTACGACGAAGCTGACACAGCCGATCGCGTCCCTCACCGTGCAGGTGTTCACCTACGCCATTTCTCCCTATGAGGACTGGCATCGGCAGGCGTGGGCGGGCGCGCTCGTGCTCGTGTCGCTCGTCCTCGTCTGCTCGGTGCTGGCGCGCGTCGCCACCCGCCGCCTCGAGCGCATGCACGCCCGCAACTAGCGCGTTGTACACGTTCGTGCAACGACTCTTCCTCACACGGCAATGTCTTCGAGGCGTCGATTCCTGGTCTCCAGCATGCGCGTGGCCGCCAGCGCGCCAACCACGCCTACGGCGGCAAACATCAGGAACACTGAACCGATTCCCCCCGCGCCGACAATGTAGCCGACGAGCAGCGGCCCGGCCCCCGAGGCCAGGCGCAGCCAGCAGGTCGCCGCGCCGGTGCCAATCGCGCGCATGCGCGTGGGATAGACCTCCGGGGTGTAGAGGTACAAGACCGTGTTGACCGACCCGGTGATGCCATAGCTCACGGTGACCAGCGCGATCACCGCGCCGACCGAGCTCGCACCGAAGAGCCCGAGCAGCGCGAGCAGGAGCCCTCCCGCGGCAAAGCAGACGACAGACCAGCGTCTGCGTCCGATGCGATCGATGAGCAAGGCGCACCCGATCAAGACGACCACCTGCGCCACGTTGGTGAGCGTGGCGGCGCGGAGCGATTGCCGAAGCGTCAGGTGGTAGACGTTGTTGTAGAGCGTCGGCATCCAGTTGTTCAGGCCGTTGGTGACGAAGTACGCGGCTGACCACAGCGTCCAGATGACGATGGTTCGGCCGCGATACGCGCCCGACAGCAGCTCGCTCCAGCCGCTCCGCGGCGCGAAGGCCGGCACGGGAACGCTGCCGGAAGACGCCGTGCGGTTCGCGACCGGTTCGGCGGGTTCCGCGGGAGGCTCCTGGCAACCTGAGCTCGCCTCGATGTCTCGCACGATCGCTTCGGCTTCGGCGAGTCGGCCTTTGGCAATCAACCAGCGCGGCGATTCGGGCAGCCTCAGGAGCAGAAACGTGACGAGGAGGCCCGGGACGCCGCCCACCAGGAACATGCCGCGCCAGCCAAACGCCGGCACCAGAAGCGCGCCAATCTGGCCGGTCACCATCAGGCCGACGGGGAAGATCATCTCGTACAGCATGAAGAACCGCCCGCGTCCCTTCGCCTTCGAGAGCTCGCTGATATACACGGCGGCAACGGGCATCTCGCCGCCCACGCCGATGCCTTGCACGAACCGGCAGGCGAGCAGGGCCGTGAACGTCCCGGTGATCGCGCAGGCGAGGCTCATCACGGACATGATGGCGACAGCGGCCGCCGCACTGCGAATGCGTCCCATCGACTCGGCCAGCGACCCGAACAGCAACGCGCCGAAAAACTGTCCCAAGTAGCCGACGGCGATGAGCACGCCAACCTGCCCGGGTGAGATGTGCCACAGGGGGACGAGGACCGGCAGCACGAAGGCCAGCGAGAGCGCGTCGAAGGCATCGAAGAACGTCGCGCTGCCGACAACGACGCGCAAGCGGATATGCCAGCGGGAGAACGGCGCGCGTTCGATGCGCGCGATGAGCGCGGCCGCGTCAGCCGGAGCGCTTGTCACGCTCACGCCTCCGTCGTTCGACCAGCTCACGGCGTCCCGAGCCTGTCGAGGGGCGCGCCCGGCGGGGCGGCCCCGTCCCCCGCCACCCGCGTGACGGCTGATTCGCCACACACTCTGAGGCCGATCAGTGTCATGCGCGCCGCAGTAACGCGAGGAGCTCGGAACTGATTCGATCGGGACACTCAATGGGGGTCAAGTGTCTCGCGCCGGGCAGGATCGTGAGCGTCGACCGCGGGACGGCTTCGTGCAGCCGGCGCGCCATCTCGATTGGCGTGGCCTGGTCGTCCTCGCCGACCACGATGGCCACGGGCATCTGGCATGTCTGAAGGCACCGGCGCAGGTCGGCATCGCCGAGCAGCGCGCAGGTCTTGGCGTAACACTCGAAGTCGTTGGCGAGAAAGACCTCCAAGGCTCGCGCCACCAGTTCCGGATGGTCGCGGCGGAAGGTGTCGCTGAACCAGCGCGCGACCTGGAAGTTGACGAGCCCACCCATCCCGTTCTCGCGCGCCGCCTCCGCGCGCTCGCGAAACTTCGCGGGCGCTTCGGGACCGTACCACGCGGTCGTGTCGATGAGGCCGAGCGCGCTCACCCTCGCCGGGAACAGGCCCGCAACGGCCATCGCGACGCATCCCCCCATCGAGCAGCCGGCGACCGCCGCCCTCTGCCATCCGACATGGTCCAGCAGCTCCGCGAGATCGCGCGCAAAGAGCTCGGCCGTGAATGTGATGGCGCGGCGCTCGGATCGTCCGTGGCCCCGGCAATCGTAGGTGAGGAGATCGACGTCGCCCGCCAGCCGCGCCGCCACGCCGTCCCAGACGCTGCGGTCGAGCGCCAGAGAATGAATCAGCGCCAGGCGCGGCGCCCCGGATCGCAGCGCGTCGTGCAGGAGGAAGGCGATCGCCGATCCGTCGGATGTGTTGAACGTGCCCTCGCGCGCGGTCGGGGTCATCGGATTGGTCGGCCGAGTATATACCGTCCGATCGCGGCCGGTCGTCCGGTTGCTTTTCGAGATCGTTGCCGGTAGAGTGCGGGCATTCCATGAATCTCTCCGGTGAATTCACGGTCAAAGCGCCGCGCGACGCGGTCTTCGACGCGCTCGCTGACGCGCGGTTCTTCGCGTCGTGTTTCGACGGCGTGTCCCATCTGACTCAAACCGGCGAGGCACGCTACGAGGCGGTGCTCGAGACGAACGTCGCCTACATGACGTTCCGGTTCAACCTGACCGTCGAGATGGTGCGCCGCGCGCGGCCGGACGCCATCGAGGCCAGGATCGAGGGCGCGCCCATCGGCCTCGTGGGCCGTCTGGCCGCGACCTCGGTCACGCGGCTCGTGGAGGACGAGGACGGCACCCGGATTCACTACTCGATCGATTCGGCGCTGACCGGCAGGCTCGGCAGCCTCGGGCAGCCGGTGCTGAAAGCCAAGGCCAGGGAGATGGAGAAGCAGTTCGCCGCACGGTTGTGCGCCGCGTTCGAGAAGGCGGCGCCCGCGGAGCCGCGGTGACCCCGTTCGAACTGCACGAGCCCCGCTCTCTGCGGGACGCGCTCGCCCTGCTCGACGCCGACGACCCGACCGTGCGTCCCATCGCCGGCGGCACGGCGCTGATGCTGATCATGAAAGCCGGCGTGTTCCGGCCCAGCCGGATCGTCAGTCTGCGCTCGATCGAACGGCGGTTCGCGCAGATCGAGACGATGGTGGACGGCGAGGTCCGGATTGGCGCGATGGCGACGTTGTCGGAGATGGAGCGGTCGCCGGTCGTGAGGCGGGAACTTCCGGTCGTCGCCGACACGCTGCCGGCGCTGTCGAACGTGCGTGTGCGCAACGTCGCGACGCTGGGCGGGCACCTCGCGCATGCCGATCCGCACATGGACTTGCCGCCGGTCCTGATGGCGCTCGGCGCCCGCGTCTCGGCCGACGGCCCCGCTGGCCACCGGACGATCGCCGCCGCCGATCTCGTGTCCGGCTACTACGAGACGGTGCTCGCCCGGAACGAGCTCATTACCGAGGTGCGATTGCCCACGCAGGGCCGGCGGCGGGCCGCGTATCTCAAGTGCACCACGCGCTCGGTTGACGACTGGCCCGCCCTCGGCGTCGCCGTCGTCCTGGACGCGGAGGACGGCGTGGTACGCGAGGCCAGCGTGGTGGTGAGCGCGGCGACGGCCAAGCCGACGCGGCTCGCGGGCGTCGAAGGGGTGCTGCGCGGCGCGCGCGTTGATGACCGGCTCCTCGGTCGTGCGGGCGAGGCCGCCGTCGAGGGGATCGACATCATTCCGGACTCGCGGGGTTCGGCGGCTTACAAGCGCGAGCTTCTCCGCGTCACCCTCGCCCGCGCGATTCGTCAGTGCCTGGCGAATCGTCCGACGAGTTGACGCGGTCGATCCACGAGCGACGTTCACGATTCACGGATGCCGAGAACGGTCATGGCGACGAAGACGACAACCCTTTCCCACGTCGGACGCTCGGTCCCCCGACTCGAGGCGCGGGCCAAGCTGACCGGACGCGCGGAGTACGTGCACAACCTCCGACTGCCGGGCATGCTGTACGGCAAGATCGTCCGCAGCACGATTGCGCACGGTCGCATCCGGCGCATCGACTCCACCGCCGCCCGCGCGCTCGCGGGCGTGCACCGCGTTGTCACCGCGGACGACATCGCCACCGTCATCGCCGACCCGCATTACGGCCCGGCGTTTCACGACCAGCCGATCCTCGCTGTCGAGAAGGTCCGCCACGTTGGCGAGCCGGTCGCCGTCGTGCTGGCCTCCGATCCGCACATCGCCGACGAGGGCGCTCGGCTGGTGGAGGTCGAGTACGAGGAGCTGCCCGCCGTGTTCGACGAGGTCGAGGCGATGACCTCGACGGCGATCGTGCACGACGTGCTGAAGCCCGCCGGAATGTTTCCCGATCTGAAACACCTCCAGGGCAGGCGCGACACGAATGTCGCGCTCGAGTTTCGGTTGCGGCGCGGCGACGTCGAGGCGGCGTTTGCCGGGGCCGATCGCGTGATCGAGCACACGTTCCGGACGCACCAGGTGATGCATGTGCCACTCGAACCGCTGGTCTCGGTGGCGCAGCCGGGCGACCAGTCGGTCACGATCCACACGGCGTCTCAGAGCCCCTCGTTCGTCAGGAGCGAAATCGCGCGGCTTCTCGGCTGGCCCGAGAATCGCGTGCGCGTGAAGGTGCCGTACCTGGGCGGCAGCTTCGGCGCGAAGCTCTACGTGAAGCTCGAGCCGCTGGTGACCGCCCTCGCGCTCATCGTCAGGCGCCCGGTCAAGATCTCTCTCTCGATGGAGGAGCAGTTCTACACGATCACCAAGCACGCGTGCACGCTCCGCATCAAGAGCGGCGTCACGACGGACGGGCGCCTCACCGCGCGCGAGTGCCAGGTCTGGTGGAACGGCGGTGCCTACGCCGAGATCGGCCCGCGCGTGACACAGAAGTCGGGCTTCACCGCGGCGGGACCCTACGACATCGAGAACGTGCGCATTGACTCCTACGCGATCTACACGAATCTCCCGCCCGCGGGTGCGTTGCGCGGCTTCGGCGTGTCGCAGCTCGTGTGGGCGTACGAGAGCCACGCCGACATGATTGCGCGCGCCCTCAACATGGATCCGCTCGAGTTCAGGCGCAAGAATCTGCTGCTCGAGGGACGGGCGCAGGCGACGGGCACCGCGATGAAGGACGCCGCCCTCGCCCAGGTGCTCGAGCGCCTCGCGGCGCGCCTGGACTGGGGACAGCCGTTCGACCGCGGGAGCGGGACGGTCCGGCGCGGCCGCGGCATCGCCATCGGCTTCAAGGCGAGTATCTCACCGACGACTTCGGTGGCGACCGTGACGCTGCACGCGGACGGCAGCTGTGCCGTCGCCTGCAGTACCGTGGACATGGGTCAAGGCTCGGACACCGCGATGGCGCAGATCGCGGCGGACGTGCTGGGTATTCCCCTCACATCGATCACCATCGTCCATCCCGACACGGACGTGACGCCCTACGACATGGCGACGCTCGGCTCGCGGTCCACGTACCACATGGGCCACGCCGTGCGGCGCGCCGCCGAGGATGCGCGGGACCAACTGCTGACCATGGCGCGCGCGCTGGGGCTCCCCGTCGAGACGACGCCGATTGGCGACGTGTTCAAGACACGCTACGGCATGCAGGCCGGCACCATCGTCGGCACCGGATCGTTTGTGCCCTCGTACACGCCGACCGAACACGGCACCGGCCAGTCGACCAACGTCACGCCGTTCTGGATGGTGGGCGCGACCGGCGCGGACGTGGAGGTGGATCTGGAGACCGGACACGTGCGGGTGACGCGGCTCGTCAACGTCGCCGACGCCGGCAAGCTGCTCAATCCACGGATCGTCGAGACGCAGATCTTCGGTGCCGCGCTGATGCAGCTCGGCTTCACGTTGTTCGAGGAGATGACCTTCGACGCGGGGCAGGTGACCAACGCGTCGCTCGCCGACTACAAGATTCCCGGCATGCTCGATGTCCCGCCCATCGTGGTCAGCGAGGCGGTGGACGCCGAGGAGCGTGGCGGGCCGTTCGGTGCGAAGGGCGTGGGCGAGAGCGGCACATTCAGTGTGTCGCCGGCGATCGCGAATGCGATAGACGATGCGGTGGGCGTGCGACTGACGTCGCTGCCGCTCACCGCGGAAGCCGTCTATCGCGCGCTGCGCGCGAAGCAGGGACACGCGTTGGATGAGGAGTAGGCGTGAGTGACTCGAGATGAGTGCTGACATGACCTCCGCGTTGCGCACGATTCGGTTCACCCTCAATGGCGAGCCGGTGATCGCACACGTCGCGCCGCACGAGAACCTGGTGGAGCTGCTGCAGGACCATTTCGGTCTGTTCGGCGCGCGCGAGAGTTGTGGCCAGGGGTTGTGCGGCTGCTGCACGGTGCTGGTGGACGGGCGAGCGGTGTCCGGATGCCTGTACCTCTCTGCCTTCGTCGATGGCGCCGATGTGGTGACGATCGAACAAACCTCCCCCGGGGGAGAGCTCGACGAGGTGCAGGAGGCGTTCGCCGAATGCGGCGCCTTTCAATGCGGGTTCTGCACGCCCGGCTTCGTGCTGATGATCCGCCAGTTGCTCGACGAGAAACCCGATCCAACCGAAGACGAGATCCGGCACTATCTCACGGGCAACCTGTGTCGGTGCGGCTCCTATCGGGAGATCATCGCGGCGGTCAAGCTCGCGGCGGGGAAGCGCCAGGATCGAAACCCGGCGTAGGCACCGGCCGTTCACCATGGGTCTGACGGAGTCAAACATGGAATCGACAGGATTCCCATGAGTGTGTCCATGCGAGGAAATCCGCTCGACCTCCGTGCGTGGCTGGACGAGGCCCGGGGATTCGCCGAGCTGAAGGACGTCGTCGGTGCCGACTGGAACCTGGAGATCGGCGCGATCAGCGAGGTGAACGTCAGGAAGGGCCCCAATCCAGCCCTGCTGTTCGACCAGATCGTCGGATACCCGAAGGGGTTCCGCGTCCTCACCTGCAGCACCAGCAGCCCGCGGAGGCTGGCCTCGATCCTGCGCCTCGGGCCGGTGGAGGGGCATCACGCGCTGGTGCAGATGCTGCGTGGCAAACCGGCCGTGTGGCGGTCCGAGGCGGCTCACTACGATCCGGTCGTCACGACTGAGGGTCCCATCCTCGAGAACGTCCGCCGTGGTGAGGCGGTGGATCTGTTCACGTTTCCCTCGCCGTTCTGGCACGAGAAGGACGGCGGTCGCTACATCGGCACCGGCTGCTGCGTCGTGACCAAGGACTACGATTCGGACTGGGTCAACGTCGGCACCTACCGCGTCATGGTTCACGACAGGCGCCACGTGGGGCTCGACATGATCCCGGGCAAGCACGGGGCCATCCAGTGCGACAAGCACATGAAGGCGGGAAAGCCCTTTCCCGTCGCGATCGTCGTCGGCTGCGATCCGCTCGGCTACCTGATCTCCGGGATCGAGGTGCCGTTCGGCATGTGCGAATACGACTACATCGGCGCGATCCTGGCGGAGCCGGTGTCAGTGGTGAAGGGCGACCTGACCGGACTGCCGTTTCCCGCGGCCTCCGAAATCGTCCTGGAGGGTTGGGTGCACCCCGGGGACGTGCGGATCGAAGGGCCGTTTGGCGAGTTCCACGGCTACTACCCTGGCAAGGCGGGAACCGCGCCCAACGTCACGATCGATCACATCTACTACCGGAACGACCCGATCATCGTCGGCAGCCCGCCGGCGAAGCCGCCCAACGACTACTCGTACTCGAAGGCCGTGATGCGATCGGCGCTCTTGTTCGACGCGCTGCTCGCCTCCGGTGTGCCCGACGTCAAGGCCGTCTGGGCGCACGAAATCGGCGGGGCGCGCATGTTCAACGTCGTGGCGATCAAACAGCGTTATGCCGGGCATGCGAGGCAGGCGGGCCACATCCTCAATCAGTGCGGCGTGGGTGCGTACATGTCGCGCTACTCGATCGTGGTGGATGAGGACATCGACCCGTCCAACCTGCAGGACGTGATGTGGGCGGTGGCCACCCGCACCGACCCCGCGATGGACATCGACATCATCCAGCGCGGCGTGGGATCGAAGAACGACCCGATGTTCGTCGCCTACCCGTACAAGGCGCCGTTCAGCTCGAAGGCCATCATCGATGCCTGCCGGCCCTACGATCATCTCGACGAGTTCCCCGACGTGGCGGAAGCGAGCAAGGAGCTGCAGGAGCAGGTGAAGGCGAAGTGGAAGGACCTCTTCTGAGTCGGCCGCCGTTCTACACCACCGTGCCGAACAACGCGCCCACGCCGTAGGTGAGCGCCATCGCCAGCGCGCCCCAGAAGGTGACGCGCAGCGCGCCGGCGGCGGCGTTGGCGCCGCCGGCCTTCGCGGCCAGCCATCCCAGGCCCGCCAGAAAGGCCAGCGACGTGCCGGTGACACTGATCGCGAGCACGGTGACCGGCACGAACACCGCGACGAGCAGCGGCATGATCGCGCCCACCGCGAACGACGCGGCGGAGGCCAATGCGGCCTGCACCGGGCGGGCGCGCTGAATCTCCGAGATGCCCAGCTCGTCGCGGGCGTGCGCGCCCAGCGCGTCGTGCGCCATCAACTGGTCGGCCACCTGGCGCGCCAAATCGGGTGCGAGCCCGCGCGCCACGTAGATGCCGGCGAGCTCGGCGCGCTCCGAGGGGGCCTCAGTGGCCAGCTCGCGCCGCTCCCGCGTCAGGTCGGCTTCCTCGGTGTCGGCCTGCGAGCTGACCGACACGTACTCGCCGGCGGCCATCGACATCGCGCCCGCCGCGAGGCCCGCCACCCCGGCGACGAGCACCGCGCTTCGTCCGGTGCCGGCCGCTGCGACGCCCACGATCAGGCTGGCCGTCGAGACGATCCCGTCGTTGGCGCCGAGCACGGCGGCGCGAAGCCAGCCGATGCGCTCGGCCCGGTGCGTTTCGGAATGCGGCCTCACCCGAGCCGCCCGGCATCGACATCCTTCATCGCGTCGGTCTTCGCGTCTCGAGATCGAGGCGGTTGAGGGGCGCGTCCCAATGCGCGGTGAGCACCTCGAAGCGCCGCCGCTCCTCCCGCGCGAACGTCGCCCGGTCCGGATACAGCTTGGCGATGATCTCCTCATCGCTCGGCGTCGTCGGCGGGTTGGGCGGGACGACCAGCTCCACGGCAAACGTCCAGTCGCCGCGGCCATCGCCATGGAATTCCGGCACGTAGGTCCGGACCGACCGGAACATCCCGGCCTTCTCCTTGGCCTTGAGAATCGGATAGTGATTGCGCTGGAAGAGATCGAGGAACTCGTCCTGGAAACCCCACTTGACCGTGTAGAAGTACCAAATCGTCTTGGGCTCGGCGCCCGCCTGCTTGGGCGGCGCCTGCGCGCCGACGGCCAGCGATCCAAGCAGGAACATCAGGGCAATCGCGGTGAGTCGTCGCATCGGTCGACCTCCTTGTGAGAACAGGATTATACGACCCGGCCATGGTTCTTTGATCGGCCTGCGCTGAGGCGCGCATTCGAGTTGATGGAGGTCTACGCCGACCATCCGATGGATATCGTGCCGGCGACGTTCAGGGCGCGGCGTCAAGGGATGAACGTGAACTTGACCTGACCGGTGATCGTCTTCGTCAGCCCGAGGAGCGATCCGCCGAGCGGTCGAGCGCGCGTCGTCACGCGAACGTAATAATCCCGCGCGGGGTCGAGCTGTGCGGTATCGGCCACCGGCACGCGGCTCCACTTCGTGAGCCAGGTCTTCACGACCGCATCATCTTCGGTGACCAGCACATCTTCGACACGGCCGTCGACCGTGCGCGTGAGGGTGTGGCGCCGCGTGAGGTTGTCGTACTGATCCGTCGTCGCCACGATAGTCGTCCCGATCGTTCGATCGATCCAGGCGGACGTGCGCAGCTCGAGCTCGTAGGTGAACGTCGTCCGCAGGCCGCTCGCGATCGCCTCGCGGACGGCGTCGTTGTACGCGTCGTTCAGCTCAAACGACACGACGACGCGGTTGTCGTTGATGACCGGGATGATCCGCAGCGTCTCCTCGGATCGCCCCGTCGCCGCGGCGAGAAGCAGCAACACCGACCAGACGAAGAACCTTCGAATCATCACGCGCATGTGTCAGTACCGAATCGCGCCAGACATGGTCGCACGCCAGAACGACAGGTGTCCGTCGCCGAAGGAAAGGCCCACGTTGCCGGTGTTGCTGCCGACGCTCTGAAACCGGCGGACGTCCCAGCAGACGCCAATCCGGTTGGTCAGGAACCCGATGACGCCGACGCCGACGTCGAGCACGGGGATGACGCTCGAGACGTCGAACACGCTGAAAGCGGTCGTCGTCCTGACGCGCATCAACCCGGCGCCTCCCACCAAGTAGGGCCGCAACGAATACTCCGTCAGCCGGTGCGGCGCCGCCACGACCACATTGCCGCTGATGGTCGTCACGCGGCTGAGGATCACGAGGTGCTTGTCACCGGACTCGAAGAATCCGGGCGCGTCGGCGATGTCGATCTCCGTGCCGAACACCTCGCCCAGGAACACCGCACTGGCGCCGATCGCCAGGTTCGCCTTGCCGACCGCATCCTCCGGGTCCACAAACGTCGTCCCGCCGCCGAACGTGGCGCCAATGAACGGGCGAATCTGCCGGTCCGCGGCGTATGTCCGAACGGATACTAGCAGAAGACCCGCCACCAGTACCATCGCGCTCCGCGGCGCGCCCCGCGCCCTCATCGGACGAAAATCGAGAGAAACAACCGCGCAAACGGCGAGACGTTGACATCGCCCGCCGACAGATCAAACGGCCGCGCCAGGCCCTGGCTGTTTGCGAGCAGAATCAGCGTCAGCCCGCGCGTCGGCACTGTAATGATCATCGACGACGAGGCGTTGTCGCTGACGCCGAACTGCCAGACGATGCGCTCGCCGTGGTAGGCCTGCACGAACCAGCCGTACGCGTGCGGCAGGGGCTGCCCGCTCGCGTCGGTCGGCGGCGTCCAGGCGAGCACCCGCCACTCGGGCCTCAACAGGACGCCCTTCTTCAGCGCCAGATCGAACTGCTCGAGGTCGCGGACCGTTGAAATCAATCCCGAAGCCGGCGTGAGCGTCGACGCGACGTAGGATGAGGGCGTCGCGCCGCCACGCGCGTCGACGGCGTAGGGCGTCGCCAGCCGACGCAGAACGTCCGCGTAACGCTGTACGGCGGACGTCGTGAAGCCTTCGGCCGGCGCCGTCAACCGTGCGACGTCGGACCCCGGAACCGAATCGATCATCGCCATGCGATCGAACAGGGCAGACATGCCCCATCGGAACGTCGAGTCGGTGCAGCCGGCGATCGCCGCCGCGACCGGCGCGAGCCGTTCGGGGCGATAGGAGAAGGTGAGACCGTTCACGCCGGCCGTGGTGTGCGTCAACAGCTGCCGGATCGTCGCGCCCGCGTCAGGGCTCGAAGGAGCGAATTTACCGACCGGATCGTCGAGCGACAGCCATCCATCCGACGCGCACCGGACCGCCAGCGACGCAACGATCGCCTGCGTCGTGCCATCCAGCTGGAAGGGCGTGTCGAGCCGGGCGGCGATGTTGCGTTCGACGTCCTGCCGGCCGAAGGCTCCCTCCCAGTCGAGGTTGGCCGGACCGACGATCGCCGCCGCCAGCCCGGGAATCCCTGCCTGCGTACGAAGAGATTCGAGATAGTTGCTGAAGCGTGACAGCAGGAAGTCGTCGGCGGCGTGCACGAGCGCGCCCACTGACAACGACAGCGCCATCGTGAGCAGCAGCAGCGGACGACGCATGGACATGGCCTACGGCCGGAGGAACCCTCATCATACCGGAGGATTGGCCGGGACGCCGTACGATTTCGGCGCTCACGTGCCGCCCTACAGCTCGAGCGAGGCCGCGCTCCGCGCTCAGGACGCCCTCACGGGCCACGCGCGTTTCCGAGCGCGCCGCCGTCAGCGCGCCATCGAGCGTCGCCTTCGCGAGGTTCAGCCCCGCCC
>Ga0082335_1002055_pt1 | contig 39087 bp, 42 predicted proteins | sample Subgrocontami58m_FD_72375 | JGI IMG/M metagenome (GOLD analysis project Ga0082335, IMG submission 72375) | Subsurface groundwater microbial communities from S. Glens Falls, New York, USA - GMW37 contaminated, 5.8 m (SPADES assembly) (version 2) ...
CCGTCGGAGGTGTCCACGAGCGCCTGCAGGCGGGCCTGCGCCGTCTCGGTCAGCTCCTCCTTCGCGCGCGACACGAGCAGGCAGTACGACTGCTCGGCGCCGCGCCCGACGCGCCCGCGCAACTGGTGGAGCTGGGCCAGGCCGAAGCGGTCGGCCTCCTGGACGATCATCACGGTCGCGTTCGGAACGTCCACGCCGACCTCGATCACCGTCGTCGCGACGAGCACGTCGAGCTCGCCCGCCTTGAAGGCGGCCATCAGCTCGCGCCGCTCGGCCGGGCGCAGCTTCCCGTGGAGGCAGCCGACGCGGAACCCCTGCAGCTCTGCGGCGCGCAGACGCTCGGCCTCCGCGGTCGCGGCACGCGCGGCGGTCGTCTCGGACTCGGCGATGAGCGGGCAGACGACGTAGGCCTGCCGGCCCTCGCGCAGCAGACGCGTGAGCCTCGTGTACGCCTCGGAGGAGCGCTCCTCGGGGATCCACCGCGTGACGACGGGCTTGCGGCTCGCGGGCGGCTTCGCGATCTCGGTCACCGACAGGTCGCCGTAGACGGTGAGCGCGAGCGTGCGGGGGATCGGCGTCGCCGTCATGTGCAGGACGTGCGGGGCCCTTCGCTCGGCGAGCGCGGAGCGCTGCGCGACGCCGAAGCGATGCTGCTCGTCCACGACCGCGACGGCGAGGTCACGAAACTCGACCTCGCGTTGGATGAGGGCGTGGGTGCCGACGGCGATCTGCGCGTCGCCGGAGGCGATCAGCTGTCGCGCGAGCCCGTGCGCGCGGGCCGGCAGCGAGCTCGTCAGCAGGGCGCAGCGGACGCCGAGCTCGGTGCAGAGCCCCTCGATCGTGAGGAAGTGCTGCTCCGCAAGGGTCTCGGTCGGTGCCATCAGCGCGCCCTGGCGGCCCGCCTCCACGGCCCGCAGCAGCGCGTAGAGCGCAACAACGGTCTTCCCCGAGCCCACGTCGCCCTGGAGCAGCCGCTGCATCGGCGTCGTGCGCCCGAGGTCGCGGTCGATCTCGGCGAGGGCGCGCTCCTGGTGTTCGGTGAGCGTGAACGGGAGCGCCGCGCGGTAGCGCGCCATGAGCTCTCCCGGAGGCGGCAGCGCCTCGGCGACGTCGGCCTCCCGCTCGGCCGCGCGGCGCGCAAGCGCCAGCTGGAGCACGAGCAGCTCGTCGAAGGCGAGCCGGCGGCGGCCCACCTCAGCCTCGCCGAGCGAGCGCGGGCGGTGCAACGCCCGGTAGGCGTCGGCTCGGAACGGCAGGCCGCGCCGCGCGAGCAGCGGCGCGGGCAGCGGCTCGCCGCCGTCTCGGGCGTGCGCGAGCGCCTTCTCCGTCAGGTCACGCAGCGTCTTCTGGGCGAGATCCTCGGTGGCCGGGTACACGGGCGCGAAGTCGGCGGTCGCGGCGACGTCGCCCAGGTCGTAGCTCTCGACAGCGAAGCCGTAGCGGTTCTGCCTGCCGCGCAGCCGCACGCGCGTCCCCGCGGCGAGCTTTTCCGCGAGCCACGGCTGGTTGAACCACGTCGCCCGGATCTCGCCGGTGCCGTCGGCGATGCTCGCAGTGAGGATCGTCAGCCGGCCGCGGCGGCGGCTCGACGCGCTACGCACGACGCCCTCGATCACGGCCTCCTCGTCGCCGAAGAGGTCGGCGATCCGCCGCTTCGGAACGGGTTGCTCGTAGCGGCGCGGGCGAAAGTCGAGCAGGTCGCCGACGCGTTCGAGGCCGAGCCGGGCGAGCCGGCGCTTCAGCGTCGGCCCGACGCCTTGCAGCGTGTCGAGAGGCAGCTCGAGCCGCTCGGGCCGCGGCGCCGAGCCCGTCGGCCGCCACAGGGCAGGCGGGTCCAGGCCGGAAAAGCCGACCGGCGAACGGACGGATGCCCTACGCGCGACCAGGACGGGACCGAGTATAGGAAGCGCGACCGGACGAACGGCTCACGCGGGAGCGCGCGGCAGGCGCACGACGGCGGCCAGGCCGCCGCCTGGTGCCTCCTCGAGCAGCGCCTCGCCGCCGTCGGTCTCGACCAGGCGCCTGACGATCGCGAGCCCGAGCCCCGAGCCGGCCGAACCGGTGCGACCACGCCAGAACCGATCGAACGCGCGCGCGCGCTCGTCGGCGGAGAGGCCCGGCCCCTTGTCGGTCACCCGCAGCTCCAGCCGCTCCCCGCTCGTGGAGGCGCGCACGGTCACCGACTTCCCCGGCGGGGAGTGCTCGACGGCGTTCGCGATCAGGTTGTCGAGCACCTGGACGACGCGCTCGGGGGCGGCGTGCGCGGCCGGCAGCGGCCCACCCTCGGCGCGCAGCGCCACCCCCCGCTCCTCGGCGAGAGCCTGCCAGGCGCCGACCCGTTCCGCGACCAGGGCGGCGAGATCGATCGCGCCCGCCGGCGCCTCGCCCGAGTCGGCCCGCGCGAGCGCGAGCAGGCCCTCGACGATCTGCACCAGCCGCTCCACCTCGGCGAGGGCGCTCTCCAGCCCGGCCCGGCTCGGCTCGGCAACGTCCGCCTCGAGGTTCTCCAGCCGCAGGCGCAGCGCCGTCAGCGGAGTCCGGAGCTGGTGCGAGGCGTCGGCCACGAACTCGTGCTGCGAGCCGAGCAGTGCCTCCACCTTCGCCACCATGTCGTTGAAGGCGAGCGCGAGCGAGCGCACCTCGGGCGGGCCGTCGTCCACCGGCGCGCGGGCACGCAGGTCGCCGCCGCCGGCCGCCTGCGCCGCCTCCTCCAACCGGAGGAGCGGTCGCGCGACCCACCGGCTCAGGCGTACGCCGGCCACCACGGCGAGAGCGAGCACGATCAAGGCGATCGCACCGAGCAGGAGCCAGTAGCGGCGGACACGCGCGTCCAGCGTCGAAGTCGGGTAGCTGATGCGCACGGCGCCGTGCACGACCCCGCTCGACGCGACGGGGACGGCGACGTAGAGGAGATCGGTGCCGAGCGTCCTCGAGTGGCGGATGCCGCTGCTGACGTCGCCGGCAAGGGCAGCGGCGACCTCGGGACGGGAGGCGAAGCTCCGCGGCCCCGGTTCCGGCGGGCTCGAGTCCACGAGCGCGAGGCCCTGCGCGTCCACGACGACGACCCGGCCACCGGTGTCGCGCGCGTAGCGCTCGGCGATCTCCTGCAGCGCGGGCACGGCCGTGCGCCGGCCCGTCTCGAGTGTGTCCTCCGCGAGCGAGGCGACCGAGGTGGCGTCACGCTCCACCTTCGCCGAGAGGTCACGGCGCTCGCTGCGGGCGTTCGCCACACCGAGCGGGATCTCGAGCACCACGAGGACGATGACCGTGAGCGACAGGTAGCCGGCGAGCAGACGGCGGGTCATGCGCGCAGCCGCAGGCCGACGCCGCGCACCGTCTCGATCAGGCCCGGGTCGGCGAGCTTGCGGCGCAGCGACGCGACGTGGACGTCGACCGTCTTCGACGAGCCGTACCACGTCGTCTGCCAGACCTCGCGCAGGATCCGCTTGCGGTCGACGACGACGCCGGGCTCCGCGGCGAGGAGGGCGAGCAGGTCGAACTCCTTGGGCGTCAGGGACAGCTCGCGGCCGGAGAGGGTCGCGCGGCGGCCCGGCACGTCCACCTCGAGCTCGCCGGCGCGCAGCGGCCCGGGGCCGCCTCGGCGCTCCGAGCGGCGTGAGACGGCACGAATGCGGGCGACGAGCTCGCGCAGCCCGAAGGGCTTCACCACGTAGTCGTCGGCGCCGAGCTCGAGCCCGACGACGCGGTCCACCTCCTCGCCCTTGGCCGTGACCATGATGATCGGGACGTCGGAGCGGGCGCGCAGCGCACGGCAGACGGCGTAGCCATCCATGTCGGGCAGGCGCAGGTCGAGCAGGACGAGCTCGGCGGCCGGAGCGGCCAGCGCCTCGGCGCCGGTGGCGACGCGCGTCACCTCGAAGCCCTCGCGGCGAAGGCCCTCCACGAGGGGCTCGGCGATGGCGTCCTCGTCCTCGATGAGCAGCAGGTGCACGTGCTGATCGTAGGCGGCGACGTCGTCGCCCGCTCGCGAACCGGCGGAAGCTTTACCTGCACCTGGCGAAGTCCTTGCCAGGCCCGAGCTCGGGCCTTACCGGCCCCGTCCTACGGTGGGAGCACATCTTCCCGGAGGTTCTCCCCATGAGACGCACCCACGCAACCGCCATCGCCCTCCTCCTCGGAACCGCCGGTGTCGCCGGCACACTCGCCGCCACGCGCACCGTCCACCTAGGAGCGGGGTCGGCCCAGCCGACGCTGTCGGAGCGGCAGATCGCTCAGCGGAGCCGGCAGCTCGACCGCTTCGAGGCCTCCCTGCGCAGGTCGCTCGCCCAGCGGCCGCCCGCACTGCCTCCCGTCCCCCGCTACGCGGCATCGTCCTCTGCGCCCGCTGTGGCGTCCACGCCCGCTGCGGCGCCCACCGCGCCGGCGGCCGTTGTCACGCCCCAGATCGTCTACCGGCGTCCCGCCCCGATCGTCGTCACGGTGCCCCGCGCCGGCGACGCGAGCGAGCCCGACGGGGAACGGGAGGGTCAGAGCTACGAGGCCGACGGCCAGAGCCACAGCGACTCCGGGGAAGGCGGCGACGATGACTAACCACGTTGCCCGCCTCTACGCACTCGGGCTCGCGCTCGCGGTCTTCTTCGTCTCGTGGGCCACCGTCGCCGCCAAGCCGTGGGCGACCACCACCCAGGCGGATCCACGCGTCGCCGCGCTCGCCGCCCGCCAGCAGAAGCTGCAGCGCGAGTCGGCCCTCGTGCAGCGGATCGTGCAGGCCCGTTACGCCGACTACCGCGTCGCGCTCGCGAGGCGGCAGGCGCAGCTCGCGGCGGCGCAGACGGCGCGCTCGAGGTCTCTCGCGAGCGCCGCCGCGGCTGCCCCGGTTGCCTCGATTGCCTCGGCTGCCTCTGCCGCCCCGGTTGCGCAGGCCGCCGCGCCCGCACCGGCCGCGGTGCGCATCGTCAACCTGCCGCCGCTCGTGATCACGAGGACGTCATGATCCTCCGCCGCACGTTTCGCGCGATGAACACCGACGTCGAGCTGCTGCTCGATCCGCTGCCCGGGATCGACAGCGAGGCCGTGCTCGTGGCCGCGGAGGCCGAGTTCCACCGCCTGGAGGCGCTCCTCTCCCGCTTCCGGCCGGACTCGGAGCTCTCCCGCCTGAACGAGGCGGGAGAGCTGGCCACGGGCCCGGAGCTGCGCGAGGTCGTCGCCCTCGCCGTCGCGGCGCGCGAGCGCACCGGCGGCCGCTTCGACCCCACCGTTCACGACGCCCTCGTCGCGGCCGGCTACGACCGGAGCTTCGAGCACGTCGAAGCCGCCGGCCCCGCGCGCCCCGCCGGCGCGGCTTGCGGCGGGGCCGTCGAGATCGAGGGAACGACGATCCGGCTCGGGCCGGGCGTCCGCCTCGATCTCGGCGGCATCGGCAAGGGCTACGCCGTCGACCGCGCGTGCGACGTGCTCGCGCCGGCCGGCGCGTGCCTCGTCAGCGCCGGCGGCGACCTCGCGTGCCGCGGCGGCTCGTGGCCCGTCGGGGTCACAGACGAGCTGACGGTCGAGCTGACCCGCGGCGCGCTCGCCACTTCCGGCCGCGACCGCCGCCGCTGGCGCAGCGGCGGCGAGGAGCGGCACCACCTGATCGACCCCGCCACCGGCGTGCCGGCCGAGGGCGCGCTCCTCCGGGCCACGGTCTGGGCCGATACCGCCGCCGAGGCCGAGGTGCTCGCCAAGGCCGCGTTCCTCGGCGCCGAGGTCGACGTCCCCCGCGTGCTCGTCACGTCCGACGGCCGCACCGTGCTCGAAGGAGGCCTCGCATGAAGACCGATCCGACGTTCTGGCTGCTCGCGCGGGCGAGCGGGCTGACGGCGTACGTGCTGCTCACCCTCTCCGTGCTCGCCGGCCTCGTCCTCAAGTCGCGCCCATTCGGGAAGGCCCTGCGCGCCGCGACCGTGACCGACGTCCACCGCTTCCTCGCCATGCTCGGGCTCGGAGCCGTCGCGCTGCACGGCGCCACCCTCGTACTCGACCAGACCGTGCACGTCTCGCCGCTCGCGCTCGTCGTCCCCGGTCTCGTCTCCTACCGGCCCGTCTGGACGGCTGCCGGTGTCCTCGCCGCCGAGCTGATGGTCGTCATCTACGTCTCGTTTGCCCTCCGGCGCCGGATCGGCGTCAAGAACTGGCGCCGGCTGCACTACGCGACGTTCGGCCTCTTCGCCCTGGCCACCGTGCACGGGCTCGCGGCCGGCACCGACAGCGGCGCGCCGTGGGCGTTCGGCCTCTACGCCGGCGCGATCGGCGCCGTTGTCATGGCGACCGCCTGGCGCGCACTCGCCTCTCCCGTTCCCACCCCTGCAAGGAGAACCGCATGAACCGCTACCGCATCGAGCTCGACCGCTCTCTCTGCCTCGGCTACGGCGTCTGCGAAGCGCTCGCGCCCGAGGTGTTCGAGCTGAGCGACGACGTCGCCGTGCTGCGCGTCGGCTGGAGCGACGACGACGCCGTGCTCGAGGCCGCCGGCGCGTGCCCGGCGGGCGCGATCTTGATCCACGAGAGCGCGGCGGCGTAGGCGTAGGCTTCGGGGATGAGCCGCGGACGCAGGATGCTGCTCGGCGCGCTTCTCGTCGCCGCGGCCGTCGTGGCGGCGATAGCCGCCAACCTTGCGCTGCTGCGGCTCGCCGAGGAGCGCAACGACCCGGTCGGGAAGCTGAGCCCGAAGGCCGTCTTCACGGCGCGCCCCGGGACACTCGGCTCGAGCGAGACCGTCCCGCCCGCCGTGACCAACGCCACCGAAACCGAGCCCCGCGACGGCGACGACTAGGACGCGTCGTCGGTGAACCAGAAGAAGCCGACGGTTCCCGGGCCGGCGTGGGTGCCCACGACGGCCCCGAGCGTCGTCACGATCTCGATCTCCGCCTGGGGCCGCGCAGCCGCGACGACCGCACGCAGCTCCTCGACCGTCCCTTCGGCCTCGGCGTGGGCGATCCCGACGTGCAGCCCGGGGCCGTCGGAGGTCGCCTCCGAGAAGCGTCGCCCGAACTCCTCGAGCGCCTTCCGCCGGCCGCGCACGCGCGTCACGGGCACGATCTCACCCTCCTCGATCGTCAGGATCGGCTTGACGTGGAGCAGGGTGCCGGCGAGAGCCTTCGCGCGGCCGATCCGCCCACCCTTGGCGAGGAACTCGAGCGTGTCGACCGTGAAGAGGATCTCGGCTTCGCGCTTGTAGCGCTCGATCAGCGTCTCGATCTCCTCGTCGCTGCACCCGGCCGCGAGCCGCAGGCGGCGCTGGATCGCCAGCGCGAGCATCGTCACCGCCGCGGACGCCGTCTCGGTGTCCACGACGCGAACGCGGTCGCCCCCGGCCTCCTCGGCGGCCAGCTCGGCGCTGCGGAACGTGCCCGAGAGGCGTGACGAGAGGTGGAGCGAGTAGATCCGCTCGTAGCCCGCGAGCTCCTCGTAGGCGGCGAGGAAGTCCTGCGGCGTCGGCTGCGAGGTCGTCGGTAGGGACGAGACCGTGCGCAGGCGCGTGTAGAAGGTGTGCGGGTCGATGTCAACGTAGTCGCGGAAGCTCTCCTCGCCGAAGCGGACGTACAGCGGCACCACACGCATGTTGGGGTAGCGGTCTCTCGCCTCCGGGAAGTCGGCGGTCGAGTCGACCACGATGGCGGTGTTCTGGGTCGTGAGCCTCATGCGGTCGCTCTCCTCTCGGCGGCGCGGCGGATCGCCGCGACGATCTGGTCCAGGTGCTCGTCCTTGCGCAGGCACTCGACGGCGCCGGCCGCCTCGAGGGCATCCAGCTCACGGTCGCTCGCGAGTCCCGTCAGGCAGACGACGGCGACGCCCGGGGCGGCATCGAGTACAGCGGTCGTCGCCTCGACGCCGTCGAGCCCCGGCAGGCGGAAGTCCATCAAGACGACGTCGGGCCTGAGCTCGAGGGCTGTGGGCGCCGCTGCGGCGCCGTCGGCGACGGAGCCGACGACCTCGAGCCCCTCCTGGAGCCCGAGCAGGAGCTCGAGCGCCTCGCGGAAGACGTCGTTGTCCTCGACGAGCAGGATGCGAAGCGGCCCCGCCACGGCGCCTACTCCGCCGACAGGAGCAGCGGGTAGTGGGGCTGGCCGCCCGCGTGCACCTCGACCTCGACATCCGGGTGCTGCTGGCCCAAACGGACGAGCAGCGGCCGCAGGTCCGGCTCGTCGATGCCGGTCAGGATCGTCAACAGCTCCCGCCCGTCCTCCAGGAGACGCTCGACGACGGCATCGACGACGGCGTCGAAGCCCGGGCCGCAGGCGAGTGCCGTGCCGTCCACGAGACCGAAGTACTCGCCGGAGCGGACATTCACCCCGTCGAGCTCGACATCGCGGGAAGCGATCGTCACCTCGCCGGTGACGACCGATTCGAGTGCCTCGGTCATCGACTCGGCGTTCTCCTCGGCGGTGTTCGTCGGCAGGTAGCGCACCATCGCCGCGAGCCCCGCCTGCACGGTGCGCGAGTGAATCACGCGCACCGGCTTCGAGACGAGCTTCGCCGCCTGCTCGGCGGCGAGGATGACGTTCGCGTTGTTCGGGAGGATGATCACCTCCGGCGCCGGGACAGCCTCGACGGCCGCGACGATGTCGGCGGTCGAGGGATTCATCGTCTGGCCTCCCTCGATCACGCGGGTGGCGCCGTAGCTCTCGAACAGCCTCCGGTTGCCGGTGCCGGGCACGACGGCGACGACGCCGGTCTCGAGCGTGTGGTCGAGATCCGGGACGGCCTCGAGCAGCCGCTCCTCGCGCTCGAGCGTCTGTCGGTGCATGTTCGCGATCTCGACGCCCTCGATCGTCCCGGCGGCGGTGCCGAGCCCGAGCGCCCGGCCCGGCTCGTCGGTGTGGACGTGCACCTTGAGCGCGCTCGGGTCGCCGACGACGAGCAGGGAGTCGCCGAACGCCTCCAGCTCGATCTCGAGCGCGTCGGCGTCGAGGCCGTCCCCCTCGATCACGAAGACCGTGCAGTAGCGGTAGCGGGAGAGCTCCTGGTGGATGGCGTCGAGACCGAGCTCCACCGTCTCGGCCGGCGCTTCGGGCAGCGGCTCGCCGGTCAGCGCGGCGTGGATCCCGCGCACGATCTCGAGCAGCCCCGCCCCGCCGGCGTCCACGACCCCCGCCTCGCGGAGGACGTCGAGCAGCTCAGGCGTGCGCGCGAGCGCCTCCTCACCGCGGCGCACGACACCGCGCAGCAGCTCCTCGATGGGTACGCCGCCGTTGCCGGAGGCCGCTTCCGCCTCCTCCGCGAGCTCCCGGATCACCGTCAGCATCGTTCCCTCGACGGGGCGCCGGACGGCCCGGTAGGCCGCGTCGCTCGCGCCGCGGAGAGCCCGCCGCAGCACGGTGGCGTCGATCGCCCCCGCCTCCGCGAGCACCTCGGCAGCGCCCCGCACGATCTGGCTGAAGATGACGCCCGAATTGCCGCGCGCACCCATCAGCGCGGCCCGCGTAAGCTCCTTGCCGAGCGCGACGCGGTCGGTGGCGGAGGACTGCTCGAGCGCCTCGACGATCGCGCGCGCGGTCAGCGTGAGGTTCGTGCCCGTGTCGCCGTCGGGCACGGGATAGACGTTCAGGTCGTCGATCCGGCGCCGGTTGGTCTCGAGATTCGCGAGCGCGGCGCGGGCGAGCTCGCGGACGCGGTTGAGCTCGGTCACGCCGACCTCCGGACGTCCTGGATGTGCACCTCGACCGCAGCGACGTCCAGGCCGGTCAAGCGCTCGACCTCGTAGCCCACCCGCGAGCGGACAGTGGCCGCGACCTCGGCGAGGTTGAGGCCGTACTCGACGATCACGTAGAGGTCGATCGTCAGTGCACCGTCCCGGCTCCCGACCGCGATCCCCTGTGTCGGCCGGTCGCGGGCCAGCAGACGCGCCACGCGTCCGCGCCCGGCCATGCCCACGACGCCGTAGCACTCGGCCGCGGTGTGGCCGACGATCTGCGCGATCGCCTCGCCCGAGATGGAGACGCGCCCGAGCTCGGACGAGTGAATGAGGTGCCGGTCCACGCCGCGAGCTTAGACGGTGGGACTCGGCAGAGGGTTGCGGCTTCTAGACTGCCTTTTCCACTTTGCCCGACTTCAGGCAGCGGGTGCAGACGTATGCCCGGGTCGGCGAGCCGCCGAGGAGCAAGCGCACTTTCTGCAGGTTCGGGTTGAAGCGTCGCCTCGTCGCCACCATCGAGTGGCTCCTGTTGTTCCCGAACGACGGCTTCTTGCCGCAGATTGCGCAGACCTTGGACATCGGCCGAGCAGTGTAGCCGAAGCTATCTCGCGGCGGCCGCGCGAAGCTGAGCGAAGACGTCCGCCATCTCGAGCGCCGTGCGGACAGCCTCCGCGCCTTTGTCGAGCCGTGCGTCCGCCTGGTCGGCGCGCTCGAGCGTGAGCAGGCCGAAGGCAACGGGAACCCCGGTCTCGAGCGCGGCGAGCTGGAGGCCGCTCGCGGCCTCACCGGCGACGTAGTCGAAGTGCGGTGTCTCGCCCCTGATCACGCAGCCGAGCGCGACGATGCACGCGTAGCGACGGGTCTTCGCCAGCGCCATCGCAGCGAGCGGCAGCTCGAACGCACCGGGAACCGGCATCAGGGTGATCGCGTCGCGCCCGACTCCGGCACGCTCGAGCTCGGCGAGCGCCGCATCGAGCAGCTTCGTCGTCACGGCACCGTTGAAGCGGCTGACGACGACGCCGACGGCGCGACGGGCTCCGTCGCTTGCCCCCTGCAGCACCGTGTAGCCCTCGGGGACGGTGAAGCCGCCGGGAGTGTGCGGTATGACCGCTTCGGGCGCCGGCTCGGGCTCCTGATCGAGCTCCGGTTCGGGCTCGGGCTTCCCGGCCGGCTCGGGCTCCGCGCCCGGCCAGCTCTCGGCTGCGCCGGGAACCTCGACCACGTCGTCGTGCTCGTCCATCAGAACTCCGCTCCGTCGAAGGCGCTCGGGTCGTCGAAGTGCGCACCCTGGTGGTGCAGCTTGCGTCCGAGTGTGTGGCCCAGCTTCTCACGCTTCGCCTCGAGGTAGCGCCGGTTCTCGTCGTTCGGGGCGACCTCGATCGGGAGCTGGGCGACGACCTCGAGCCCGAACCCCTGGAGCCCGCTGATCTTCTTCGGGTTGTTCGTGAGGATCCTGATCGTCGTCAGCCCGAGGTCGGCCAGGATCTGGGAGCCGATGCCGTACTCGCGCGCGTCGGCCGCGAAGCCGAGCTCGAGATTGGCGTCGACGGTGTCGAGGCCCCGCTCCTGCAGCTCGTACGCCTTCAGCTTGTTGAGCAGGCCGATCCCCCTGCCCTCCTGGGCGAGGTAGAGCAGGACGCCCTCGCCTTCGGCGGCGATGCGGCGCAGCGCCAGCTCGAGCTGCTCGCCGCAGTCGCAGCGCAGCGAGTGGAAGACATCGCCGGTGAGGCACTCGGAGTGCACCCGGACGAGCACGTTCTGCTTTCCGGCGACGTCGCCTCGGACGAGGGCGACGTGGTGCTTGCCGGTCAGGAGCTCGCGGAAGGCGACGGCTGCGAACTCGCCGTGGATCGTCGGCAGCCGGACGCTGACCGTGCGCTCGACGAGCTTCTCGTGCCGGCGCCGGTACTCGATCAGGTCGGCGATCGTGACGAGCTTGAGCCCGTGCCTGGCGCAGTACGGCACGAGGTCGGAGACGCGGGCCATCGTGCCGTCGTCGTTCATCACCTCGCAGACCACGCCCGCCGGCGTCAGGCCTGCGAGGCGCGCGAGGTCCACCGCGGCTTCGGTCTGGCCCGAGCGCTGGAGGACACCGCCGCGGCGAGCGCGCAACGGGAACACGTGCCCGGGCTGGACGAGATCGCTCGGGCCCGAGCCGGGGTCGATCGCGACCTCGATCGTGCGGGCGCGGTCGTGCGCCGAGATACCGGTGGAGACACCCTCGCGAGCCTCGATCGAGACCGTGAAAGCCGTGCCGAAGGGGGTTTCGTTGCGGTCCGTCATCTGGCGCAGATCGAGCTCGTCGCAGCGCTCCTCCGTCAGGCAGAGGCAGATGAGGCCGCGGCCGTTCGTCGCCATGAAGTTGACCGCCTCGGGCCGCGCGAACTCCGCGGCGATCGTGAGATCGCCCTCGTTCTCACGATCCTCGTCGTCGACGACGACGACGAACTTCCCCTGGCGAATGTCCTCGATCGCCTCCTCGATCGTGGCGAACGGCGACTCCGGCGTCGCGGATGCGGGCTCCGTGCTCATCGTGCCGAATCGTAGCCGCGTCACGCCGGCCCCCTCGCGCCGAGCAGCCGCTCCACGTACTTTGCGAGCACGTCCACCTCGAGGTTGAGCGCTCGTCCGGGCGCGAGGTCCGAGAGCGTCGTCCCGGCGAGCGTGTGGGGGATCAGCGCCACGGCAAAGGCGTCGGCCGCCAGCTCGGCGACGGTGAGCGAGACGCCCTCGACGGTGATCGAGCCCTTCTCGACGCAGTAGCGCAGGATCTCCGGAGGCGCCTCGACGAAGACGCGGAGCCCCTCTCCCTCGGCCTCCACGGACTGGACGCGGCCGACGCCGTCCACATGCCCCTGCACGAAATGGCCGCCGAGGGCGTCTCCGGCGCGCAACGCCGTCTCGACGTTCACCGCCGCGCCGGGGCGAAGCGCTCCGAGCGTCGTCCGCCCCAGTGTCTCCGGCACCGCGTCGAAAGCGAGACGGGGGCCGTCTCTGGCGACGACGGTCACGCAGCAGCCGTTGACGGCGACGGAGTCCCCGATTCCGGCCGCCGCCGCGGCCTGCGGAGCCTCGAGCACGAGCCGCACGCCGTCCGGCCCGCCGTCGGTCGAAACGACGCGGCCGAGCTCGCGCACGATGCCGGTGAACACGGAGCAAAGGCTATCCGGCCCGGCCGCGGCTCGACGTGACACGCATCTCACGAAGACGGCACACACCCGCGCGGGTGTCAGACACCGTCACATGTGTGTAACGGACTGTGCCGAGAGCGTGATTCTTTCTCCACAGGCCCTACGGCTCGCGGACGTACGCCTCCAGCAGCACGTCGGCACCGACCTGCCGCGAGCTCAGCCGCATCAGCGGCAGCGGCTCGGCGAGCGCGTCGAGCAACCCGGGGCCGGCGCCGGACAAGCGCGGCGCGACGAACAGCAGGAGCTTGTCCACGAGCCCGGCCCGGAGGAACGCGCCGGCGAGCGTCGGGCCGCCCTCGAGCAGGAGCGACTGCACGCCGTCGTGGGCGAGCGCCGCGAGCTCCTCGCCGAGCGGGCCCGTGCGCAGCTCGAGCTCCGATCCCTCCGGCAGCGGCCCCCGGCCGAACGCAAGCCGTCGCGGCTGGCGCGGCGCCGGCACGCCGCGCGCGTCGAGTCGCGGCGCATCGGCCCGGACGGTTCCCATCCCGACGGCGACGGCGTCGGAGTCCGCGCGCAGCTCGTGCACGAGCTGCCGCGCCTCCGGGCCGGTGACCCACCTCTCGCCCGGCACGGTCACGCGCCCGTCGAGTGTCACCGCGACCTTGAGCGTGACGAACGGGCGCCCCCGCGCGATCCAGGTCCGCCAGGACTCGTTCTGGGCGCGCGCTGCGAACGAGTCGACGAGCTCGGCGTCCAGCCCCGCGGCGCGCAGCCACTCGAGCCCGCCCGCAGCCTCGGGGTTCGGGTCGAGCGAGCCGGCGACGACGCGCGAGACGCCGGCCGCGGCGACCGCCTCGGCGCACGGGGGAGTGGATCCCTGGTGCGCGCACGGCTCCATCGTCACGTAGAGCGTGGCACCGCGGGCTCGATCGCCCGCCGCCTCGAGAGCGACGATCTCGCCGTGCCTTCCGGCCGCCTCGGTCGCCCCCTCCCCCACGACCTGGCCGTCGCGGACGAGCACGGCCCCGATCGTCGGCTTCGGATAGGCGCGGCCCGCGGCATCCGCCGCCAGCTCCAGCGCCCGCTCGAGGCTCATGCCAGGGCTTGGACGAGGCGCCGGTAGGCGCGCGGGAGATCCTCGCGACCGAAGATCGCGCTGCCCGCGACGAGCAGGCGCGCGCCGGCGTCGTACACGCTGCGCACGTTCTCCTGGTTGACGCCGCCGTCCACCTGGACGTAGCAGCCATCGCCGACGAGCCCGGCAAGCTCGGCGATCCGCTCGAGCGCGCCGTCCATGAACTCCTGCCCCGAGTAGCCAGGCTCGATGCTCATGCAGAGAGCGAGATCGGCGCCCTCTGCGGCTGCGGCCGCCTGAGCCACGTCCGTGCCGGGGTTGAAGGCGACGCCCGCGCCGAGCCCGAGCCCCCGGGCAGCCGCGATCACGGCCGCCGGATCGTCGACCGTCTCGACGTGGAACGTGACGCTGTCGGCGCCCGACTCGGCGAGCTCCGCGAAGTGATGCACGGGGTCGTCCACCATCAGATGACAGTCGACCACGCCGCCGCGGTCGTGGATCATCGGCGCGATCGAGCGCAGCACGACCGGCCCGACCGTCACGGGCGGGACGAAGTGCCCGTCGCCGATGTCGAAGTGGAACACCCGCGCGCCCGCGTTCAGCAGGTGCACGATCTGCTCCCCGAGGCTGGCGAAGTCCGCCGCGTAGAGCGACGGCTCGATCTCCACCGTTCGCACCCAGTCTCTCCACGCCATGGCGGGGATCTTAGAAGGTCGCCCGGAGCACGGGCGCGCGCAGCCGGGCGACGAAGAAGCCGGAGGTCCCGTGGACGTGCGGGAGGGTCTGCAGGAACTCGGGCCGACGCGGATGGCGGAACGCCGGCCACTCGTCGGCGAGCGTGCCGTCCACGTCGAAGCCGGAGGCATCCACGACCGCCTCGGCTTCATCCGCGTTCACGGTGCAGACCGAGTACGTGACGGCTCCCCCCGGTCGGACACGCGCGGCCGCCGCCCGCAGGAGGTCGAGCTGGAGCTCCGGCAGCGGCTCCGAGCGCCAGCGCAGGTCGGGGCGGGCGGCGAGCACGCCGAGGCCGGAGCACGGAGCGTCCACGAGCGCGCGATCGAAGCCCGTCAACTCCGCCGGCAGGCGCAGCCCGTCGGCGCAGACGACCGTGACGTTCGCGGCGCCGAGCCGCCGGCAGTTCTCCTCCAGCTCGCGCGCCCGGGCCTCGTTCAGCTCGACGGCGACGACCTCTCCGCGCAGCTGCGTCGCCTTGCCGCCCGGCGCCGCGCAGACGTCGAGCGTCCGCTCGCCCTCCCGCGCGCCGACCGCCAGCCCGGCGAGCTGCGAGCCCCGGCTCTGGGGCCAGATCCGTCCCTCCGCGAAGGCCTGCTCGTCGAGGCGCTCGACGTGCCAGGCACCGGGCATGTCTGGATCGGGCCTGCCCTCGATCTCCCCGCGAACGAGCCGGACGACGTTCTCTGCAGGCTCGTTCTGGGCGCGCATCAGCTGCCTCGCGCCGTCGGGCCCGAGGTCGCGCCACCAGACCTCGGCGACCCAGTCGGGGTAGGAGTGCTTCAGCCCCGCCTCTGCGGGCGTCTCCTCGGGCAGGCCGTCGAGCAGCGGCCGGAGCTCGTCCGCGAGCCGGCGAAGCACAGCGTTCGCGAACGGGACAGCCCGCTCGAGCCGTGCCCGCCGGACGAGCTCGACGGACTCGTTGACCGCGGCGTAGCGCGGCACGCCGTCGAGGTAGCCGAGCTGATACGCACCGAGTCGCAGCGCCGCGCGGACGGGCGGATCGAGCTTCTCGACGGCCCGCCGCCCGACTCCCTCGAGGGCGTGGTCGAGCGTGCGCCGTCGCTGCACCGTTCCGAAGACAAGCCGGCGCGCGAGCTGGCGGTCGCGCTCGTCGAGGCTCGCGACGGCGGTGCGCAGCGCCCTGTCGGCGTAGGCGCCCTCCTCGAAGACACGCAGGAGAACCGCGTAGGCGGCGGCACGCGCCGGGGAGACGGTCATCGGAGGCCGCGCAGGAACTCGTCGTAGGCCATGTGCCGGCGGCCCTCCGGCTGCACCTCGAGCGGGACGAGCGAGCCCTCTTCGACCCGGGCGCGCCAGATCGTGACGCGCCGGCCGTGCAGCTCCGCCCACGCTCCGATGTGGGGCGACAGGGCGCGGATCCGGCGCAGGCTTCCGTCCGCGTCCGCGAGGTCGAGCGCACGGTCGGCCGGGGCGATCTTGTCGGCGTAGGTGACGCCCTCCGCCGGTTGCGGCCTGAACTCGGGCTCGGGGGCGGAGAGGACGCCCTCGAGCAGCTCCGCCGCCACCTCGGCCGCACGCGCGTACACGGCGCCGGCATCGTCACCGGGCGCGATCGGGAATGCCCGCTGAGCGGCGATCGGGCCTGCGTCGAGCTCGGCCACCGTGCGATGGATTGTCACGCCGGTTTCCGGATCGCCCGCCAGCAGCGCCCGCTCCACCGGCGCCGCGCCGCGCCACCTCGGCAGCAGCGAGGGATGGACGTTGAGCCAGAGCCCGCGCTCGAGCAGCTCGGACGGGACCAGAAGCCCGTACGCGACGACCACGATTGTCTCGGCCCCGAGCTCGACCTCCCCGGTCGGCCGGTCGGGCTGGAGCACGGGGATCGCGAGCCGAAGCGCGGCCTCCTTCGCCGGAGGAGGCGCGGGCCGGCGCCCGCGGCCGCGCGGCGCGTCGGGCCGGGTGAGCAGCGCGACGACCTCGTGGGAGGCGGCGAGCCGCTCCAGCACGTCCGCGCCGAACGGCGCCGTCGCGGCGACGGCGATGCGAGCCATGGCCGTGAGGCTAACGGAGGAGCGGTTCCGGCCGGAGCTTCGCGAGAGCCTCGCGCCGCGAATCGCCGTCGGTGCGCTGAAGGATGAGCACGCCGTCCAGGTGGTCGAGCTCGTGCTGGACGATCCTCGCCGGAAGGCCCTCGAGCTCGAGCCGGAGCGGCTCGCCGTGCACGTCGCTGGCCTCGAGGGTCAACGAGACGTGTCGCTCGACCGGGACCACCACGCCCTGAAGCGAGAGACAGCCCTCGTCGTCCACGTCGGCCTCGCTCGACCGGGCGGTGATCTCCGGGTTGACGAGCGCCGTCGCCTCCTCGTCCTCGCCCGTCTGGAAGACGAACACGCGGCGAAGCACGCCGACCTGCGTCGCTGCGAGCCCGACGCCGTTCGCGTCGCGCATCAGGCCGGTCATCCGCGCGACGAGCCGCTGGAGGTCGGCGTCGAACGCGTCCACGGCTCGCGCACTGAGCCGCAGCACCGGGTCGGGGTACTGGCGGATCTGGGCGAGCGCGACCCGCCGGCGCGCCTCGGCTTCGGCGTCGCGCGCCTCGTCCGTCCGGATCTGGCCCTCGATCGGCATCGCCGCGAGTCTAGCGGCGGCGCCTAGAGGCTCTGCGGGTCCACGTCTACGACGGCGGTGAGCCCGGCCTTCCGCATCGCGGGGGCCGTGGCGGCGAGCAGCTGCGCCGCCTGGACGGCGAGCGCGCGGGGTGCATCGGTCTTGGCGACGAGCTGGGCGCGGTGCCGGCCGCGCAGCCGCAGCAGCGGCGCGGGGCCGAGCAGCTCCGCCCCGCGCCCGCCGAGCTGCTGCTTCAGCTCCTGCAAGATGCGCAACGTCGGCTCCGGCTCAGGCCCCGAGACGACGAGCGTCACGAGGTGCCGGAACGGCGGATAGCCGAGCTCGCGCCGCCGGTCGAGCTCCTCGGCGAGGAACCCTGCGACGTCGTGGCGCGCCGCGAACGCGAGCGGCCGCGCGTCGGGCTGGAAGGTCTGCACGAGCACCTTGCCGGGTGCGTCCCTGCCGCTGCGCCCGGCGAGCTGGGTGACGAGCTGGAACGTGCGCTCCTCGGCGCGGAAGTCCGGCAGCCCGAGGCTGGTGTCGGCATCCACGACCGCGGCCAGCGCGACGCCGGGGAAGTGGTGGCCCTTTGCGACCATCTGCGTGCCGATGAGCACGACCCGGTCCAGGGCGGCAAAGCGCGCGAGCGCCTCGTGCATCGCTCCGGGTCGCGCCGCGGTGTCGGCGTCGAGCCGGATCCGCTCCAGCTCCGGGAGCTGCCGCTCCAGCTCGGTCTCGAGCCGCTGTGTGCCGGCTCCGATGCGCGCCAGCTCGACCGAGCCGCAGGCCGGGCACGTCTCGGGCACGGCTTCGGAGTAGCCGCAGTGGTGGCAGTGCAGCCGCTCGTCGCGGTGCAGGGTGAGCGAGACGTCGCAGAGGTCGCAGCGGCGCGACCGGCCGCAGGCGCGGCAATGGAGCGCGGGCGCGACCCCGCGGCGGTTGAGGAGCAGGATCGCCTTGCCGCCCCGCTCCACGAGCCCGCCGAGCTCCCGCAGCAGCGGCGCCGAGAGCGGGTAGCCGGCCTCGCGGCGCAGGTCGACGATCCGCACCGACGGCATCGGCGCTCCGAGCCGTACGCCGAGCTCCAGCCGCTCGAGTGTGTGCCAGCTCTCGGGCCTCGGCGTCGCGCTGCCGTAGACGGCGACCGCTCCCTCAAGCGCGGCGCGCTTGGCCGCGACCGTACGCGCGTCGTAGCGCGGGTCGGACTCCTGCTTGTAGGAGGCGTCGTGCTCCTCGTCCACGCAGATCAGGCCGAGGCCAAGCACGGGCGCGAAGATCGCGGAGCGGGCGCCGACGACGATGCGGGCCTCACCCGAGGCGATCCGCTCGCGCTCGTCGCGGCGCTCGGCGTCCGAGAGCGCCGAGTGCAGGATCGCCACGCGCTCGCCGAAGCGCTGGCGGAAGCGGCCCGCCGCCTGCGGCGTCAGCGCGATCTCGGGGACGAGCACGATCGCGCCGAGCCCCCGCTCGAGCGCGGTCGCGCAGGCCTGCAGGTACACCTCCGTCTTGCCGCTGCCCGTCGCCCCGGCGAGCAGCACGTGCCCGCCCCCCGAGCCGAGGAGCGCGACGATCCGAGCCACCGCCGCGCGCTGCGTCCCGGTCAGCTCGGCCGGCTCGAGCTCACCCGGCAGGCTGTCGCGCTCACCGGGCGAGGGTCGTTCCGCGCGGCGCGCCCGGCGCACCGGCGCGACGAGCTCGAGCGCGCGTGCCGGGGTCGAGCCGTAGTAGTCGGCGACCCACAACGCGAGGTCGACGAGCGCCGCCGGCAGCTCGAACAGCACGCGCTCGACGGGCGAGACGACGACCCCCGGCGGGGCCTCGACGTCGGTCTCGACGACGACGCCGCGCTGCCGTGCCCGCCCGAAGCGGATCGCGACGACGGCGCCCTTGCCGACACCCTCCGGCACCTCGTAGGTGTACGTCCCGCCGACCGAGCGGGTGCGAAGCAGCGGAACGACCGAGGCGGGCGGCACGCGGCCGAGCCTAGATGATTGATTCCTGATCGGCGTGCCGTCAGGGAGGGCATGGGTCAAGCAGCGTGGTCTACTCGAACGGTGCCAAGGCTGGTTGCCTTGGTGCCGGGCGAGGCGGCCGCGATACGCCGTGCCCAGGCCCCCACGCGGGGGTGCGGCGATCGGGAATCAATCATCTAGCGGCCGCGCCTGTCGCGGCGGGCTACGCGCGCGTGCGCGCCGGGCGGAAGAACAGCCAGAGCGTCGGCCCGGCGAGCGCTGCGAACGCGCCCCACAGCAGCAGCTCGTTCTCCGGGAACACGCCGGCCTCGGCGAACTCCTCGAGCCCGCGGGCGAGCAGCCACCCGGCGAAGACGAGCAGCAGGCCGCTCGTGACCGTGAAGAAGCGGCGCAGGTCGAGCCGTTCGGAGCCGCGGTAGAAGGCGTAGCCGAGCCCGAAGGCAAGCGCGAGGCCGACAGCGGCGGAGGCGAGCGAGACGGCAGCGTTCGAGCTCTCGACGGAGCCGAACAGGAAAAGCGCGGTCTCGACACCCTCACGGAGCACCCCGACGAAGGCCACGAGCCCGAGCGCGAGCGATGAGCCGGTGGCGAGCGCGCTCTGCACCTGCCCCTCGAGATCCTTGCGGATCGTGCGAGCCTGCCGGCGCATCCAGAAGATCATCCACGTGAGCAGGGCGGCTGCCGCGAGCATCGCCGAGCCCTCCCACAGGTACTCGGCCCTGCCTTCGAGCTCGGTGCCGACGGCGAAGAGGACGATGCCGGCGAAGGCGGAGAGGAGCAGGGCTGCGAGCGCGCCGATCCACACGGCAACGAACGCGTCGCGCCGGCCCGTGCGGTTGAGGAACGCGAGGACGATCCCCACGATGAGAGAGGCCTCGAAGCCCTCCCGCAACATCACGACCCCTGCACCCACCTCGCGTCACCCCTCTTCTGTCTCGACCGTGTAAGGCTGACCTTACAACAACGTACGGGACTATAGTGCATGTCGATCGGACGCGTCGTCGGGACAAGTCCGAAGCGCCTTGCGGGGAGGTACGGATGGCGAAGGAGCGAGGGCACGGGGTCGACGAGTACCTCGAGACGATCTACTTCCTCGCCTTCCCGATCGGCGAGTACCGGCCCCACGGCGCCGACTCCGCCGCGATCGCCTCCCGCGTCGCCGAGATGCTCGGCGTCTCCCGCGCCTCGGCCGGCGAGATGCTGAAGCGGCTCGAGGCCGACGGGCTCGTCGAGCGCGGCGAGCGCAAGGAGGCGATCCTGACCCCGACGGGGATCGAGCGCGCCGAGCGGGTCGTCCGGAAGCACCGGATCATCGAGCGGCTACTGACCGATTTCATGGGCTACACGGCCGCCGAGTCCCACCACCACGCGGACGAGCTCGGCGACACGTTCACCGACGACATGATCGAGCGGATCAACGAGCGCCTCGGGCGCCCCGATCGCTGCCCGCACGGCTGGCCCGTCGAGCCGGCCTTCGAGCAGGACGAGAACCGTGGCCTGGCGCCGCTCTCGCTGCTGCCGCCCTGCACGCAGGCCGAGATCGTCCGTCTTGCCGAGCACGACGGCGACCTGCTCGAGTGGTTCTACGCCGAGGGCTTCGTCCCGGGCGCGACGGTGGAGCTGCGCGAGGCCCAGCCCGCGGCCGGCCAGCTCAAGGTCTCCCTCGACGGCTCGGAGCGCGCGATCTCCGACAAGGCCGCCGCGGGCCTGTTCGTCCGAGCCGGGTAGCGCGGTTCTAGGAGGCCGCCACGGCGGCGAGCCCTGCGGCCGCCCGGAGCGCAGCGGCCTTGTCCGTGCGCTCCCAAGTGAAGTCCTTGTCCTCGCGCCCGAAATGGCCGTAGGCAGCCGTCTTCGCGTAGATCGGGCGGCGGAGGTCGAGGTCGCGGATGATCGCCGCCGGACGCAGGTCGAAGTGCTCGCGCACGAGCTCCTCGAGCCGTCCCAGCGGGACGGTCTCGGTGCCGAAGCACTCGAGCTCGATCGAGACCGGGTGCGCGACGCCGATCGCGTAGGCGATCTGCAGCTCGCAGCGGTCGGCGAGCCCCGCGGCGACGACGTTCTTCGCGACGTAGCGCGCGGCGTACGCGCCAGAGCGGTCGACCTTCGTCGGGTCCTTGCCCGAGAAGGCGCCGCCGCCGTGGCGGGCCGAGCCGCCATAGGTGTCGACGATGATCTTGCGCCCGGTGACGCCGGTGTCGGAGATCGGGCCACCCGCGACGAAGCGCCCCGTCGGGTTGACGAGGACGAAGTCGCGGTCGTGGCGAAGGCGGTGCGCGTCGTACAGCTCGGGGGGCAGGATCGGCTCGAGCACGTGCTCGATCACATCCGGCTTGAGCAACGTCTCGATGTCGAGCCCGTCGCGGTGCTGACACGAGACGAGCACCTGCTCGATCTCCACCGCGCGCTGGTGCCCGTGCTCGTCCACCTCGTAGCGCACGGTCACCTGCGACTTCCCGTCGGGACGCAGGTACGGAAGCACGTCGGCCTTGCGCACCTCGGAGAGCCGCTTCGTGATCCGATGCGCGAGCGTGATCGGGAGCGGCATCAGCGTCTCGGTCTCGTTGCAGGCGTAGCCGAACATCATTCCCTGGTCACCGGCTCCGGTCCGGTCGAGGTCGTCTCCGCCCGCCTCGTGCTGGAGTTCGTACGACTCGTCCACGCCCTGCGCGATGTCGGGCGACTGCTCGTCGATCGCGACGATCACGCCGCACGTGTCGGCGTCGAAGCCGTACTTCGCGCGGTCGTAGCCGATCTCGCGGATGCGGTTGCGCACGAGGCGCGGGATGTCCACGTACGTCTTGGTCGTGATCTCGCCGGCGACGACGACGAGTCCGGTCGTGATCAGCGTCTCGCAGGCGACGCGCCCCTCAGGGTCGTCGTGCAGCACGGCGTCGAGGACGCTGTCGGACACCTGGTCGGCGATCTTGTCGGGGTGGCCCTCGGTGACCGACTCCGACGTGAACGGGAAGCTGCGCGCGGCCATCGGGTCGAAAGCCTAGCGGTCGGGGCTACGTGACCGTCAGCACGGCGGCGAAGCGGACGGTCTTGCCCTCCGCCGTCGCATGCGCGAACAGGGTGCCGAAGCCGTCGAAGCTCTCGGCCGGCACCAGCTCGCCCGTCGTGGCGCCGTCTCCCCCGAGCGCCTGACCGAGCAGGCCGCCGAGGCCGTTGAGCAGCTCGCCGACCTTCGCGACGTCGGCGTAGACGAAGCCGCTCGTCGTCTTGCCCAGCCCGGCCTTGCCGGCCGCCTCGGCGAAGAGCGGGTCGCCGGCGAGCTTGTCGCCCCCGGCAGCGCGGAACGCGGTGATCCCGGTCGGCGACGTCGTCGCGATCAGCAGGCCGTCCACGGCGGCGTAGGTGAGCTTCGCGATGCCGAGGTCGAGCACCTTGGCCGGCACGCCGTCCACCGTCGTGTCGCTCGTCGTTCCTTCGGCCAGGCCCCCGAGCCGCTTTGCGATCCCGTCGAGGGTCGCAAGCGCCCCCGGCCCGTCCGCGACCTCGAGCGCGAGCGTGATCTCCGGCAGCGCCAGGCCGGAGCGAACGTAGAGCGCGCCCTCGCCTGCGAGGAGCGGGCCGAGCTGGTCGAGCGTGACCCCGAGGGCCGTCTCCAGCTGCGCGATCGTGTCGGCGAGGCCGGCGTTCGAGCGCAGCTGGGAGAGCATGTCCTCCGTCCCGTGCCAGCCGACGGCTGCGATGACGCCGGCGGGGATCTTCTCGAGGAACGTGGGCGCGTAGGGAGCACCGGCCTCCTCGCTGCCTTCGAGCGAGCCCTTGACGACGAGCGCGCCGCCGGTCGCCTCGACCGTGGCCGCGAGCGACGTGAGGGCACCGGCGCCACCGAGGGCGGAAAGCGCGGAGGGATCGATACCGAGGCCGCCGAGCGCACCTCCCGCGGCATTCGCCGCGCCTGTCTCACCGGCCGCGGTCGAGAGCGCCTTCCCGAGGCCTCCGCCTCCCGCGTACATGCGCACGATCGTCTCGGCCGGCAGGTCCGCCATCGCCGCGCCGAACGCCTCGTCGTCGGCGAGCGCGCCCTTGCCGAGCGCCTGCTCGTAGGCGTCGAGATCGGCCGCCTTCTGCGCGACGGCCGTCCAGCCGCCGACCTCGCGCGTGACGGCGGGCGTCCCCTTCTCGCCCAGGAGCGCCTTCAGCTTCTCGACGTCGTCGGGCTTGGTGAGCACGACGGCGGTCTTCCCGTCCTCGAGCGCGACGATCGCGAGCACCGGCCCGAAGGCGGCGTCGACCGCCGCCCAGTCGGCGCCCTTGGCAGCCTGGCCGAAGAGATCCTTGAAGAGCCCCTTGCCGGCGCGAATGTCGTCGGCGAGGCCCTTCACCTCCTGCCATTGCGCCGAGTCGAGGTCGGCGTTCAGCTCGAGGAAGAGCGCGGCGCTCGCGGGCACCGCGGACGCGACGCCGGAGCCGGCGGCGGTCCCCGAGGTGTTCTCGGGGGAGCCGCCGCACGCGGCCGCGACGAGCGCGAGTGTCGTTGCGAGCAACGCGAGCGCGAGACGCATCGACCTCATCCTACTCCGATGTCGGCTCGCGCAGCATGAGCGAGGAGACCAGGCCGAGCAGAGGCTTGCCCTCGAGCACGGCACAGACGCCGGCGGTGATCGGCAGCTCGATGCCGAGCCGGTGCGAGAGGTCGCGCAGGACGGGCGCGGTCGTCAGCCCCTCGATCACCATCCCGATCTCGCGCGCGGCCTCGTCCGGGCTGTAGCCCTTGGCGATCAGCTCGCCGGCGCGGCGGTTGCGGCCCGACTTCGACCAGCACGTGACGATCAGGTCGCCGAGACCGGCGAGGCCCGAGAACGTCTCCGTGCGGGCACCCGCCGCCTCGGCGAGCCGCGCCATCTCCGCGAGCCCCCGCGCGACGAGCGCCGCCTTGGCGTTGTCGCCGAGCTGGAGGCCGTCGGCGCCGCCGGCTGCGAGCGCGATTACGTTCTTCGCCGCCGCGCACAGCTCGACACCGACGATGTCGCTGTTCACGTAGACGCGGAAGAGGCGCGAGCTCGTCGCGAGCTGCAGACGGCCCGCGAGCTCCTCGTCCTCGCTCGCGATCACCGCCGCCGCGGGCAGGCCGCGCGCGATCTCCTCGGAGATGTTCGGGCCGGAGAGGACGGCGACCGGCCGGCCGCGCACGAGCGTCGAGAGCCGTTCGCCCGTCGCGGGGTCGAGCCCCTTGGTCAGGCTGAGGATGGGCGCCGTGCCGGGAAGCGCGGCGACGACCTCGCCGAAGGAGCGGCTCGGCACGGCGACGACGACGAGATCGGCCTCCGCGACGGGCGCCGCCGCGATCGTCGTGGCCGTGATGCCGGTCAGGTCGACGTCGCGGAGGTAGCGCGGGTTGTGCCCGGTCGCGGCGATCGTGGCAGCCTGCTCGGGGTCGCGGGAGGCGAGGACGACGTCGTGGCCGCAGTTGCGCAGCAGGGCGGAGAAGGCAGTTCCCCACGAGCCGCCGCCGACCACGACGACGTTCATGTCTTCTTGACGAAGTCGATCGAGACGGGCACGCCCTCGAGGTTAAACCGTTTGCGCAGCTCGTTCTCGACCCAGTAGCCGTAGTCGCGCGTGACGAGGCCGGGGTCGTTGACGGAGAGCCGGAAGCGGGGCGGCCGCGAGCTCACCTGCGTGCCGTAGAGGAGGTTGAGCCGCCGGCCGCGCTCGGACGGCGCCTGGCGCGCCGCACGCAGGTCGGCCAGCGCCTTGTTCAGCTCCGCGGTCGAGATCCGCCCGGCGTGCCGCGAGAAGAGATCCTCGACGTGATCGAGCAGGCGCACGAGTCCGCGGCCGGTCTTCGCCGACACGGCGATCACCGGCGGCCGCTGGCGCAGGCGCGCCGCGATGTACGGGCGCACGTCCTCGATCACCACCGTCGAGATGTCCCACTTGGCAAGCACGACGAGCGTCGAGCACTGCGCCTTGCGGGCGACGTCCGCGACGGCGAGATCCTGATCCACGACACCCTCGCTCGCGTCCACGAGCACGAGCGCGACGTCGGCGCGCTCGGCGGCCTCCAGCGCGCGCAGCTCGGAGTAGTACTCGATCCCCTGGCGCTGCTTGCGCTTGCGCCGCAGCCCGGCCGTGTCCACGAGCACGAACGTGCGACCGGCGCGGACGAGCACGGTGTCGATCGCGTCGCGCGTCGTGCCGGGAACGTCGGAGACGACGACGCGCTCCTGCCCGACGAGCTTGTTCAGGAGGGACGACTTGCCGACGTTCGGGCGGCCGAGGATGGCGACACGGATCGCCTCCTCTCCCACCGGAGCGGGCCTGCCCCCCGGGAGCAGGGCGACGATCTCGTCGAGCAGGTCGCCGGTGCCGATCCCGTGCAGCGCGGAAACCGGACGCGGCTCGCCGAGCCCGAGCCGGTGGAACTCGTGCAGCTCGTGGTCGCGGCCGGGGTCGTCGAGCTTGTTCGCGAGCAGGAACACGGGCCGCCGCGAGGCGCGCAGGATCGCAGCGATCTCCTCGTCGCCGGGCGTCGCGCCGATGCGGGCGTCCACGACGAACAGGACGAGGTCGGCCTCCTCGATCGCCATCCGCGCCTGCGCCGCGATGTGCCGCCCGAACGGCCCCTCGTCCTCGATGTCCACGCCGCCCGTGTCCACGAGCAGGAAGTGGACGCCGCCCCACTCGCAAAGCAGCTCCTTGCGATCGCGCGTCACGCCCGGCGTCTCGTGCACGACCGCGGCGCGCGACTCGGTCAGCCGGTTGATGAGTGTCGACTTGCCGACGTTCGGGAAGCCGACGATCGCGACGGTGCCTGCGATCTCCGTGATCTCGAGCGACTCGTTCACGACGGCGGCACGGCGCGGCGCGGCCGTCCGAGCTCGTGCAGCTCGACGAGCCACTCCCACAGACGCCGGATCTCGGCCTGGATCTCGTGCGAGGCCTCGCGGTAGCCCTTCCCACCCTTGGGCAGGCCCTCGAAGCGCAGCGGCTCGCCGAACGCGATCGAGACCGGCTGGAAGTTGCCAGGGCGCCAGGTCTGCGTGCCGTGAATCGCCCCGCAGACGACCGGCACGCCCTCCTGCAGCGCGACCATCGCGGCGCCCGGCTGCACCTCACCCGGAATGCCGTCGCGCTGGCGTGTCCCCTCGGCGAAGAGGCCGAGCGCGTGGCCGTCGGCGACGACCTGGCGCATCATGCGCACCGCCTCGCGGTCGGACTCGCCGCGCCGCACGGAGAAGGTGCCGAACGAGCGGATCAGCTGCCCGATGCCGGGGATCCGGTGGGCCTCGATCTTCGCCATGTAGCGGATCGGACGCGGGCTGACCGAGCCGAACGCGGGGGGATCGATCCAGTGGAAGTGGTTGAGGGCGAGGACGAGGCCGCCCTCGAGCGGGATGCGGTCGACGCCGTAGGCGCGCAGCCGGGTGAAGACGCGAGTGACCGGCCCGATCGTGTGCTGGCCCACTCCCCACATGAAGTCGTGCTGGCTCATGCCGCCTGCCGCGTGCGCACGAGCTCCTCGATCCGCGCGACGACCTCCTCGATGCCGAGCCCGGTCGTGTCGATCCGGACGGCGTCCGGCGCGGGCTGAAGCTGAGCGGCGTCCCCCTCGTCCCGCAGGCGCAGGTCGGTGGCGAGGGCGTCGGCCGGAAGGCCGGGCCGGTCGGCGGTGCGCCGCCGCGCACGCTCCGACTCGTCTGCGACGAGGTACACCTTGACCTCGGCGCCCGGCGCAACGACGGTGCCGATGTCGCGCCCCTCGATCACCGCGTCGCCCTCCGCTCCGAGAGCGCGCTGCCGCTCCCGCAGCACCGCTCGCACAGCCGGATGGCGGGAGATCGAGGACACGGCACGGTCGATGCGCGGCTCGCGGATCGGCTCCGTCACGTCCTCGCCGGCGATGAAGACGCGCTGCTCCCCGTCGAACGAGACGGGGTGCGCCTGGGCGAGCGCCGCCAGCCCGTGGACGTCGTCGTGCGCAACCTCGTTGCGAAGCGCGAGCCACGTCAGCGCGCGGTACATCGCGCCCGTGTCGAGGTAGCGGAAGCCCAGCCGCTGCGCCAGCGCGCGCGCGACCGTGCTCTTGCCCGCACCGGCGGGTCCGTCGATGGCGACGATCATTGCGCTTTCGGCCTTCGGCCGAAATCGCTAGGGGTGGTCCACGGAATGGTGCGGTAGACGGTCATCGCTCCTGCTTCGGCTCTGGTCAGTGCCACTGCGTGCGTCGAAGCTCCTGTCAAAGGCGCCTCTTTAGAGCTTCTCGGGAGCATCACCGCGTGATGCTCCCGAGAAGGTCATAGAAGCCGGGGAAGCTTACTCCCACCACCTCCGCCTCCTCGACCTCGACGCCGTCGCGCGAGACGAGGCCGGCGACGGCCCCGAGCATGGCGATCCGGTGGTCGCCGCGCGATCCCAGCTTCCCCCCGCGCAGGCGTGCCGGCACCCCCTTGACCCGGAAGCCGTCCGGCGTCGCGCGCACGCGCGCGTCGAGCGCCCGCAGGCCCTCGACGACCGCGGCGATCCGGTCGGACTCCTTCGCCCGCAGCTCCTCCGCCCCGCGCACGACGCTCTCCCCCCGGGCGAAGCAGGCCGCGAGCGCGAAGAGCGGCAGCTCGTCCACGAGCCCCGGCACCTCGCCTGGCGTGATCTCCGTCGCGACAAGCTCGGCGTGGCGGACGTCGAGGTCGCCGGCGGGCTCGCCGCCGATCCGGCGCCGGTTGAAGACCGTGATGTTCGCGCCCATCCGCTCGAGCACGTCGAGCAGGCCCGTGCGCCGCGGATTGAGGTTGACGCCGTGCACGGTCAGCTCCGACTCGGCGAGGAGCGTCGCGGCGACGAGGAACGGCGCCGCGGAGGAGAAGTCTCCCGGCACCTGGACCTCGGGCAGCTCCAGCCGCTCGACCGGGCGGACGGAGATCTCCCCGCGTGCACGGCGCGCGACGCGCGCCCCCGCCCCGGCGAGCATGTTCTCGGTGTGGTCGCGGGTCGGCAGCGGCTCGACGACGGCCGTCTCGCCCGCCCGCGTGTAGAGGCCCGCGAGGAGAACGGCGGACTTGACCTGCGCGGACGCGACGGGCAGCTCGTACCTGATCGGCTTGAGCTCCCCGCCCTCGATCGCGAGCGGCGAACCGCCGTCGGTCGTCTCGACGCGGGCCCCCATCAGCCGCAGTGGGTCGGCCACGCGCCGCATCGGGCGGCCCCGGAGCGACTCGTCGCCCGTCAGCACGAAGCGGCCCTCCTGCCCCGCGAGGATCCCAGCCAGCAGGCGCATGAGCGTGCCGGCGTTGCCGCAGTCGATCGGCTCGAGCGGCGGTGTCAGGCCGCGCAGGCCGGCGCCGTGGACGACGAGCGCGTCCACGTCGGTCTCCTCGACGGTGACGCCGAGCGTGCGCACGGCGCGGATCGTCGACTCCGTGTCGGCGGAGCGCCCGAACCCCGTGATCGCCGTCTTCCCGTCGCAGATTGCGCCGATCAGCACCGCCCGGTGCGAGATGGACTTGTCGCCGGGAACGCCGATGTGCCCGACCAGGGTGGCTACGGGCTCGATCTTCACTCGGCAAGCACCGGCGAGACGACAACGCCGTAGCCCTGCGACTCGAGCAGGGCCGCGGCGCGGGACGCCTGCTCCTCGCCCGTGACGAGGATCGAGAGCGTGCCGCCGCGCTCGGCCGAGAAGTGCTGGAGCTCGAACTCCTCGATGTTGATCCGCTCGGCGCCGAGCGCCTGCGTGATCCCGGCGAGCACCCCGGGCCGGTCCGGCACGTGCACGCGCAGCCGCTGCAGCGCCCCTGGGTCGTCGTGCGCGGTCGAGAGCATTCGCCGCCGGTTGCCCGCCGCCTCGCCGATCCAGCGGGCGAGGAAGCCGGCGTCTCCGGCCGCGAGCGCCGCCTCGACCTGCTCGAGTCGGCGCCGGTACTCGGCGAGCGTCGCGCTGAGCGCCTCTGCGTTGCCGAGGAAGATGTCCACCCAGATGCGCGGGTTCGCACCGGCAACCCGGGTCATGTCTCGGAGCGAGCCGCCGGCCGCGGAGAGCGGCTCGTGGCCCTCGATCCGCGAAGCGCCGGCCTGGTTGACGATCACGTTCGCGAGCGCATGCGGCAAGTGGCTCGTGAGCGCGACCAGCCGGTCGTGCGCCTCAGGGTCGATCGCGACCGGGATCGCGCCGAGCGAGGAGACGAACGAGTGGAGCGCGCGGTAGCGCTCCGGCTCGGTGGACGCCGTCGGCGCGAGAAACCACGTCGCGCCGTCGAACAGCTCTCCCGACGCGTGCTCGGGACCGCGCGCCTCGGAGCCGCACACGGGGTGGCCGCCGATGAACCGCGGCTCGCCCGCGACGGCGGCGCACACGGCGCCCTTCGTCGAGCCGACGTCGGTGACCGTTGCGCCAGACGACGCCGCGAGCGCGGCCTCGACCTGCTGCGGCAGGCTCGCCACCGGTCCGGCGCAGACCACGATCTCGGCCCCGGAGACAGCCTCCTCGAGGCTCGCCGCAGGCACGACCGCCTCGCGCTCGGAGGCCCGCTCGAGCGTCTCGCGATCCGGGTCGTAGCCGGCCACCGCACCGACCCCCGCCCGGCGCGCGGCGAGGCCGATCGAAGCTCCGATCAGCCCGGTACCGAGGATCGCGAGCCGCGGAGGGCTCACACCCGGGCCGGCGCGTGGGCGCTTCGCATCAGCTCGGCGACGCGGAATGCGAGATCGAGCGCCTGGCGGGCGTTGAGGCGTGGATCGCACAGCGTCTCGTAGCGGGAGGAGAGCTGCTCCTCGAGCACCGCCTCGCCACCGCCGAGGCACTCGGTCACGTCCTCGCCGGTGAACTCGATGTGGACGCCGCCCGGCCACACGTCCTCCGCCATACACGCGCCGAAGAACCCCTCGATCTCCGCGAGCACGTCGTCGAAACGGCGGGTCTTCACACCGGCCTCGGTGCGGATGCCGTTGCCGTGCATCGGGTCGCAGGCCCAGACGACCGGGTGCCCTTCCGCGCGCACCGCCCGCAGCAGCGGCGGCAGGAGCTCGCGCACCCGCCCCGCTCCCATCCGGGCGATCAGCGTCAGCCGTCCGGGCGTCCGCTCGGGGTCGAGCCGGGCGCAGAGCCTAACGAGCTCCTCGGGCGTCGCCTCCGGGCCGACCTTGCAGCCGAGCGGGTTGTGCACGCCGGCGAAGAACTCGACGTGAGCGCCGTCCGGCTGACGTGTGCGCTCCCCGATCCAGAGCATGTGCGCCGAGCAGTCGTACCAGTCGCCGGTGAGCGAGTCGCGCCGGGTCAGCCCCTCCTCGTAGTCGAGCAGGAGCCCCTCGTGACTCGTCCAGACATCGACCTGGTGGAGCTGCTGCTCGGCCACGAGGTCGATCCCGCACGCGGCCATGAAGCGCAGCGCCCGCTCGATCTCGGTGGCGAGCGCCTCGTAGCGGCGCCCCTCTGGCGAGCTCGCGACGAAATCCTGGTTCCACATGTGGACGTGCGTGATGTCGGCGAACCCGCCCTTCGTGAACGCGCGCAGCAGGTTGAGCGTCGCGGCAGCCTGGTGGTAGCCGCGCACCATCCGCTCCGGGTCGGCGACGCGGGCCTCCGGCGTGGGCGCGTCGTCGTTGACCATGTGACCGAGGAACGAGGGCAGCTCGAGCCCTCCGACCGACTCGGTCGGCGACGAGCGCGGCTTCGCGAACTGACCCGCGATGCGGCCGACCTTCACGACCGGCAGGGTCGCCCCGTACGTGAGCGCGACCGACATCTGCAGCATGATCTTCAGCTTCTCGCGGATCGCCACGGCGGTGAACTCGCGGAACGACTCGACGCAGTCGCCCGCCTGGAGCAGGAACGCGCGTCCGGCGGCGACCTCGCCGAGCGACGCCGTGAGGTTCCGCGCTTCGCCGGCGAAGACGAGCGGCGGCAGCGCCTGGAGCGTCGCGCGAGCGGAATCGGCCTGCTGCTCGTCCGGCCATGTGGGCTGGTGGAGCGCGGGGAGGGCGCGCCAGGACGAGGGTGACCAGGTTGACGGGGTGACTGTCACGGCAGCTCAGTCTAGTCAGGGATAATCGGCGTCAATGCGCATCTTCTCCGGCATCCAGCCCACGGGCGACAAGCATCTCGGCAACTTGATCGGCGGCTTCCGCCAGTACGCCGTCACGCAGGAGCGCGGTGAGGCGTTCTTCTGCATCGTCGACCTGCACTCGATCACGGTCGCCTACGAGCCCGAGGATTTCCGCGAGCGGACGCTCGATCTCGCGGCCATGCTCTTCGCGACCGGGCTCGACCCGGAGCGGTCGGCGGTGTTCTGCCAGAGCCATGTCGCCGCGCACGCCGAGGCGGCTTGGCTGCTGGGTGCGGTGGCGACCGTCGGCGAGCTGCGGCGGATGCACCAGTTCAAGGACAAGGGCGCCCGGCAGGAGTCGGTCTCGGCCGGCCTGCTCACCTACCCCGTGCTGATGGCCGGCGACATCCTGCTCTACCAGGCGGGCATCGTCCCGATCGGCGACGACCAGCGGCAGCACGTCGAGCTCGCCCGCGACATCGCGATCCGCTTCAACGCGCGCTTCGGCGAGACCTTCGTCGTCCCCGAGGGCGTCTACCCGGAGGTCGGGGCGCGGATCATGGACCTGCAGGAGCCGGAGAACAAGATGTCCACCACGGGCGGCTCGCCGCTCGGCACGGTGCGCATCCTCGACGAGCCCGACGTGATCCGGCGCAAGTTCAAGTCCGCGGTCACCGACTCGGGCCGTGACGTGCTGCGGGCCCCCGACAAGCCGGGCGTGACGAACCTGATCGACATCATGTCGGTCGCGACGGGAGAGACGCCGGAGGCGATCGAGGCCCGCTACGACGGTCACGGCTACGGGCAGTTCAAGCAGGACACCGGCGACGCGGTCGTCGAGCTGCTCGCGCCGATCCAAGCGCGCTACGCCGCGCTCCGCGCCGACCCGGCCGAGCTGCGGCGGCTGCTCGCCGCGGGCGCCGCGAAGGCGCGCCGGGCGTCCGCGCCGACGCTCGAGCGCATGTACGACGTGATGGGCTTCGTCACGCCGGCGAAGTGACAGCGCGCCGGAGCTGCTCGACCTCGGAGCGTGTGAGCTCGCGCCACTCGCCCGGGGCGAGCCCTTCCAGCGTCAGCCCCGCATAGCCGCTCCGGTAGAGCCGGCGCACCGGATAGCCGACCGCCTCGAGCATCCGCTTCACCTGGTGCTTGCGGCCCTCGTGGAGGACGAGCTCGACCGCGCCGCCGGGGAGCAGGCGGGCACGCGCGGGGGCAGTGACGCCGTCGTCGAGCTCGACTCCGGCTCGCAGCCGCCGGATCGCCACCGCCGAGGGCTTCCCCTGGACGACGGCGACGTAGGTCTTCTCGACCCCGTAGCGCGGGTGAGCGAGCCGGTGCGCGAGCGGGCCGTCGTTCGTGAGCAGGAGCGCGCCGGTCGTGTCGACGTCGAGCCGCCCGACGGGCACGACCCGCGCCGGATGTGAGACGAGCGAGACGACCGTCGGCCGCCCGCCCGGGTCGCGCGCGGTCGTCACGACGCCCGCCGGCTTGTGCAGGAGCACGTAAGCGAGCTTCTCCTTGGCGACACGTCGGCCATCCACCTCGACGACGTCGGCGGCGGCGACGAACGTGTTCAGCTGCCCGGCCTGGCCGTTGACGGTCACGCGGCCGGCCTTGATCAGCTCGTCGGCGCCGCGCCGGGACGCGATGCCGGCGCGGGCGAGGTAGGCGTTCAGCCGCACGGATCGATTGTCGCTGTGTAGGCTCCCCGGCGCATGCGTGACCGCAGCGGCGACATCGAGCGCATGGCCGAGCTGTACGTCGGCTTCGGCGCCAACCTCCAGCCCGGCCAGCTGCTCGGGGTCACCGCGTACCTCGGCATGGAGGAGATCGCACGCGCGATCGCCCGCGCCGGCTACCGCCGTGGCGCCAGGTACGTGGACGTCTTCTGGTGGGATCCGTGGATCAAGCGCGCCCGCCTCGAGCATGCCGACGAGGCGACGCTCGACTACGTGCCGCCGTGGGTCGGCCAGCGGATGCTCTGGCTCGGGGAGGAGCGCGCCGCGCGGGTCTCGCTCGTCGGCGCCGATCCGTCCGCCTACGACGGGCTCGACCCGGCACGCACCGGCAAGGACGTGATGCCGTACGTCAAGGAGACGCCCGTCGTCGTCAACGAGCAGACGACGAGCTGGACCGCCGCACCGTTCCCGACACTCGGCTGGGCGCAGCAGGTCTTCCCGGAGCTGCCCCCCGACGAGGCGCTCGACAAGCTCTGGGAGCAGGTGCTGCACACCCTCCGTCTCGACGAGCCGGACCCGATCGCGGCCTGGCACGAGCGAATGGACACGCTGATCGCCGCCGCCGGCCGGCTGACCGAGCGCCGCTTCGACGCCGTTCAGCTGAGAGGGCCGGGCACGGATCTCACCGTCGGGCTGCTGCCGAGCTCGAAGTGGCTGGCGGCCGACTTCACGACGATCGACGGGCAGAAGCACTACCCGAACCTGCCGACGGAAGAGGTCTTCACGACCCCCGACCCCGAGCGCGTGGACGGCTTTGTGACCGCGACGAAGCCGCTCGAGTTCTACGGCGCCCGCATCGACGGGATCCGGATCCGCTTCGCGGGCGGGCGCGCGGTCGAGATCGACGCCGACACGGGTGCCGAGGCGCTGCGCGGGATCGCGGCGAAAGACGACGGGGCGAGCCGCCTGGGCGAGCTTGCGCTCGTGGACGGCCAGGGCCGGATCGGCCCGCTCGGCACGGTCTTCCGCGAGACGCTGTTCGACGAGAACGCGGCGAGCCACATCGCGCTCGGCAACGCGTACACGTTCCCGGTCGAGGACGAGGCCGACCTGCCGCGCATCAACACGAGCGCGGTGCACGTGGACTTCATGATCGGCAGCCCCGAGGTCGAGGTGGACGGGCTCACACGCGACGGGCAGCGCGTGCCGATCCTCCGCCGCGGCGACTGGCAGCTCTAGCCGGCGCGGCGCTCGGCGATCGAGACGAGGCGATCCCTGATCTCGGCCTCGTCGGCGCCGAGGTCGTCGAGGCGCGGCAGCGCGGCAGCGCTCTCGAGCCCGAACACCCGCTCGAAGAGCGGCGTCGTCCGGTAGCGGACGGCACCGCCGGGCCCGCTCTCGCGGCCCGCCTCGCCGATCAGGCCGCGCTCGAGCAGGCTCGCCACGGTCGAGTCGGCCGCGACGCCGCGGATGCGGGCGATCTCCGGGCGGGACACGGGGCCGAGGTAGGCGACGATCGCGAGCGTCTCGAGCGAGGCCTGCGAGAGCCCGCGCTCGAGGGGGTGCTCGACGAGCCGCGAGCAGGCCTCGGCCGCCTCGCGGGCGGCGCGGAAGGCGTAGCCGCCGGCGACTTTCTCCAGCACGATCCCGCTGCGGCCCTCCCGGTAGCGCTCGCCGAGCAGGCCCAGGGCCGTCTCGACGCGCTCGGCGTCGTCGTCGGCTGCGCGTGCGAGCTCCTCGACGGCGAGCGGCTGCGAGGCGACGACGAGCAGCGCCTCGAGCGTGCGCGCGAGCTGGTCGAGCGGGTTGGCGGAGATCAGGCGGAGCGGGCGGTCCACGCGGTGGTCCTTTCTTCCTCGGCGACGGTTTCCTGCCCGGCCCGCGCGACGCGGATCGGGGCGAACGGGGCGGCCTGGGCGAGCGCGATCTCGCCCTGCTTGCGCAGCTCGAGCAGGGCCATGAAGGCGACTGCCTGCTCGACGCGCGAGAGCCCCTCGACCTCGGTGTCGAAGTCGAAGCGGGTGCGCCGGCGGAGCACGGCGCGGAAGCGCTCGAGGAACTGCGAGACGGGTGGGAAGCGCAGCGCCATGTGCGCGATCGACACCTGAGGCGGCGGCACGGCGAGCGCGCGCAGCGCGTCGGCGAGCAGCGCCGGCTCCTGCGGGGCGAGCCGGCGCTCCGAGCGGGGAGCGAGCGGCGCCGGCCCGAGGCGGAAGAACCGGTCTCCCTCGGCGACGAGCCGGTCAGCGAGCCAGATGGCCGCCTCCTTCATCCGGCGGTACTCGGCGAGCCGGCGCGCCAGCTCGGCGGCGGCCTCCTCCGGCTCGAGGTCGGCCAGCTCGGCCTCCTCCTCGGGGAAGAGCGCACGCACCTTCAGCTCGAGCAGCGCCGAGATGAGCACGAGGAACTCGCCGCAGGCCTCGAGATCCAGCTCGTCGCGCTCCAGGAGCCGCTCCACGAACGCGACGACGATCGCCGCCATGTCGACGTCCGCCGGCTCGAGCTCCTCCCGCAGGACGAGCGTCAGCAGCAGGTCGAACGGCCCCTCGAACGCGTCGAGGTCGAGCTCGAGCTCGCGCAGAAGCATGCGCGGAGGCTATCCCCGGGGTCGGACGCGTCCCTTCGGGATCGCCATCGCCGGCCGCCGCTCGCCGTCACCGCCCGACCTCCGCCCGCGCAGGAGCTGCCACCAGAGGAAGAAGGCCGTCGAGACCGCGAAGCCGACGAGCGAGACCCAGCCGTTCAGGCGCAGGGGCCCCCACTCGTGCGCCGGATCCACGCGCAGCAGCTCCATGAAGAACCGGAACGCGCAGTAGACCGCGACGTAGAGCGCGAAAAGCGCCGGCGGCCTGAAGCGCACGCGGCGGTCGAGCCAGAGCAGGACTCCGACCGCAAGGACAGCGTAGACGAGCTCGTAGAGGAACGTCGGATGGAAGGTCGCGCTGTCGACGTACGCAGCCGGCCGGTTGATCGGGTCGATCTCCAGCCCCCAGGGCAGGTCGGTGGGCTTGCCGAAGAGCTCCTGGTTCCACCAGTTGCCGAGACGGCCGATCCCCTGCGCGAGCAGCAGGCCGGGCGCGGCGATGTCCATCAGCTCGCGCACGCTCGCCCCGGCGCGGCGGGCGACGATCGCGCCGACGATCACGCCGAGGCCGATCCCGCCCCAGACGCCGAGGCCGCCCTCCCAGACCTTGAAGACGCCCTTCCACTTCGGGTCGCTGACCTCGCTCCAGCTCGTGACGACGTGGTAGGCGCGAGCGCCGACGATGCCGGCGGAGACGCCCCACACGGCGAGCCGGAAGATGAGATCCCAGTCCCCGCCGCGCGCGACGTACCGGTGGCCTGTGAGCCAGATCGCGGCGGCGATGCCTGCAAGCAGCATCAGCCCGTACATGTGGATCGTCAGCGGCCCGAGCTCGAGCGCTCCGGACGACGGCGAGGGAATCGAGGCGAGAAGGCTCACGAGGAGCCTGATTCTGCCCGGTCCCGGGGGGTCCGTGCTTTAGAGCAGGATCTGGAGCGCCAAATCGGGCGGGCAGCCGCGCTGAACCAGGTGGATCGCCTCGTGCAGATCGACGTCGAGGCGAAGGGCCAGCTCGGACGCTGCAGCCTGGTCGTAGCCGGCGCGGAGGAGCTCACCGGTGCGCCAGCGCTCGATCCGCTCCAGCTCGGACTCTCTGACTTCGACTTCTGCCGCAGACATCTCATGCCTTTCAACGTCGAGTGGTGCTGAGTTATTCGTCCCGCAACCCGCTACGGTCGCCCCCTTTATAGGGGATTCGCGTGAAGCTTCCGTTAGGGCCAAGCAAGGATATCGGCACGGTACGAGGCCCCGTCGCACCAGGGGCCGGGTACCGTCGCCGCGCGCCGCGCCTAGCCCGCGAGGATGCGGACCGGCGCGTAGGTGTGCGTCTGCGTGAAGCCGTCCCAGATCTCGTACGTCCACGTGCCCGGCTTCGAGAACACGACGCGGGAGCGATAGACGCCCGGCTTCCCGGCCGGCACCGCCTTGAAGACGGCGCTCGCCGTGCCGTTGCGGATCGTGATCGTCGGCTTGACGCCCGCGAGGGGCGTGCGCCCATGCCGGAGCACGGTCAGCGTGACGACCCACGGCTGCCCCGCCGTCGTTCCGGTCGGGGTCGAGCTGAGCTGAACCGTCGCCCAGCCGCCGGCGAGCGCAGCGCCGGCAGCGGCGAGCGTGGCGACGAGAAGAACGGGCAGCAGAAGCCTCTTCATGCAGTCCTCCTTGACGCTGATGCGCCTCTTACACCGCGCAGCAGCGCACGGTTCCCGCCCTGTGGGGAAGAAATGACACTTTCGGTACGAAGCGGTGACACACACGTTCTGGTGCCTGACATCAACACGTGTGTGTCACGACTTCGTCACAGCTGTGCGACTCTTTTTCCTCAGCGCACCGAGGCGGCGATGGCGCGCGCCCGCCCGAGCGTCAACTCGCCCTCCAGGCGCAGCAGCAGCGGCCCCCGCTGCCAGAGGAGAACGTCGCGCGCGAGGTAGACCGGCTCGAACCGCTCGCTGCCGTCTGGGCCCACCCAGCTGAAGAAGTGCGGCTCGCCGCTGATGAAGAGACCGGGCTCGCCCGAGACGGTCACCCGTCGAACGACCGTCCCGCTCCCGGCGACCTTCTTCAGGAAGGCCGATCCCGTCCGGCCGCGGGCCTGCGAGAAGACGACCCGCACCTTCCGGCCCTCGCCGTAGACGAACGAGACCATCCCGCCGTCGACGGCGCGCACGGCGGAGGGCTCGCCGAGCGCCTCCGGCCTGACGACGTCGAAGCCGGCCCGCCGGCGCGCCTCGGCAAGAGATACCTCCGCGCCCAGCCCCTCGAGCGAGGTGGAGACGCCGACCGGGGACAGCTCGTCGACCACCCGCACCGTCGCGCCGTTCAGGTGGAAGAGCTCGAGGAAGGCGCTGCGCGCGCCGGGAACGGCCAGCGTCGCGGCGAGCGCGACCGCCACCACTGCGAGCGCGAGCACGAGCGCACGCCCGTGAGCCCGGCGGGGCGGCGGCGCCTCCGCCAGCCGCCGCTCGACCGCCGCCGCGAGCACGGGCGTCTCGGGCCACAGGACCTCGATCCCGCGCAGCCTCGGCTCGAGCTCGCTCACGGCTTCCCTCCCAGCTCGGCGCGCAGCCGCTCGAGCGCGCGCGACGTCCGCGACTTGACCGTGCCGCGCCGCAGCCCGAGCGCGCCGGCGGTCTCCTCCTCCGAGAGGTCGAGCAGGAAGCGGCACGAGAGGACGAGCCGGTCGTCCCCGCGCAGCCGCTCGAGGGCCTCCAGCAGCTCGCGCCGCTCCTCGGCCGCGAGGACGATCCCCTCGGGGGACGGAGCCGCGCCCCCCGAGGGATCCTGCGCGGCCGCCCGCACGACGAGCGACCCGCGCCGCCCCGCCGAGCGGCGGCGGTTGCGCGCCTCGTTGGCGACGATGCGCAGCAGCCACGGCCGCAGCGGCGCGCCCCGGCGGAAGCGCGGCAGGGCGTAGAACGCCTTCAGCAGCGGCGATGCCGTAACCTGATAGCGCAGACGGTCCTTCACCGAGCGAAATGCAAGGTGCACGTGCGCATCGATGAGTCCCGGCAGCACCGTCATGCCCGTGCAGTCTATCGCCTGGTCAGCAGGCGGCTCCTTGCCGTGGGGAAAAATTCCGCTGATACGATCGCCTTGAAAGAGGACCGAGTGATTCTGGAACGCCTTGTCGCTCTTCCCGTCGACAACTCGTGATGCACGCAAAATGACTTTAGCGGCCGCCGCCATGGGTAATCATTCCTTATGTGAGGTTGCGTCAAGCATAAGCGTGTCACCGGTCTGTCAGCTGGCCAACGCGTTCCGGCTGCAACCGCCCACCGACGATGGCTCGGTGAGTTGCAAGCGCCTGCCTAAATAAAGCCATCAGCGGCGCGCATGCTGCAAACTGCTGCACGAGCGAGGATGCGGTCACGCCGCCGTGCGCAATTGCCATCGCAAGATTATCTCATAGAGTAGCGCAAACACAAGAACGCTATGGTTCACCGTGCAACCATGGTGGTCGGTGGCGAGCGATGCAAGTTATACTTGGTCCACCAAGGAGAGCAATTACCCATGCGTAAACTTTGGATCGCGCTTCTTCTCATTTCGACGGCGCCGGCTCCTGCGCTCGCGCAGGACTACCCGACGCGGCCGGTTCGCTTTATCGTGACATTCGTTCCCGGCGGCGGAACCGACATCGTCGCGCGCATGGTAAGCCAGAAGTTGAGCGAAATGTGGAAGCAGCAGGTGATCGTCGACAACCGCGGCGGCGGCGGAG
>Ga0082335_1001889_pt2 | contig 39086 bp, 36 predicted proteins | sample Subgrocontami58m_FD_72375 | JGI IMG/M metagenome (GOLD analysis project Ga0082335, IMG submission 72375) | Subsurface groundwater microbial communities from S. Glens Falls, New York, USA - GMW37 contaminated, 5.8 m (SPADES assembly) (version 2) ...
CAGGACCGCTGCGTGGGCTGTCACGCCTGCGTGGTGGCCTGTCCCTACCAGGCGCGCTCCATCCCGGAAAACTCGCACGGCTATTACGCCGGCCACATGACCCCGTACGAGGAGGCGAGCTTCAAGCAATGGCAGGCGGGAACGGCGCAGAAGTGCACCCTGTGCGTGGATCGACTCGACCGGGGACTGCAGCCGGCCTGCATCGAGACCTGTCCCACCCGCGCCCTGGCGATCGGCGATCTGAATGATCCGAAGAGCGAGATTTCGAAGCTGATCGAGCAAAGGCCGCGGTTCAAGCCGCGCTCCGAGCTGGGCACCGATCCCAATGTTTTCTATCTGACCTAGACCGGAGCCCGGAGACGAGCATGGCACAAGGATTCAACGCGGAGATGAAATGCCAGCAGGAGTGGGGCTGGCTGCTTTCGATCTGGCTGTTTCTGAGCGGTTCGGCCGCCGCACTGTTCCTGCTGTACAAGCTGCTCGACCTGCCGCTCTTTTTCGGGCGGCTGTCGCTCGCCGCGATGCTGCTCGGCGGCGCCGTGCTGCTGCTGGAGCAGGGCAGCCCGCTGCGGGCATGGCGGGCCGCATTCCGCACGCGCACCTCGTGGCTCAGCCGGGGGGTGCTCTTCGTCTCGCTGTTCATACTGACCGGCCTGGTTTCCGTCGCGCCTGCGGCCTGGCTGCCCTGGGAAAGCGGCAGCCTCGCGGCGCGCGCCGCCCAGTGGATCGCAGCGCTGTGTGCGCTGATGATCGTTCTGTATCCGGGATTCTTCCTGGCCAAAAACCGCTCCATCCCGTTCTGGAACACGGCCTGGCTTCCGGCGGTGCTGGTCGGCCACGCCGCGCTGGGCGCGAGCGCCCTGGTGCTGGTCGGCTCCGCGTTTCTGGACGGCGGGCTGCGCCCGTACCAATCCCTGGCCGCGTTGCTGATCGTGGTCACCGGCATCCTTGTCGGCGGCTATCTGTCGGCCATGCATCAGGCGGGCGGTCCGGCCAGGGAATCGGTGCGACTGCTGAATCGCCCGCCGCTGAGCCGGGCTTTCCGCATCGGATTCCTCCTCGTCGGAATGCTGCTGCCGATCGCGTTGCTGTTCTGGTCGCAGTCGCTCGCGGTGCCCGCGGGCGCTTGCATCCTCGTCGGCGGTTTGCTGTTCCGCTACTGCGTGCTGAAAGCCGGGGTGTATGTTCCGCCGGCCCTGGTGCAGGAAGGAATGGACTTCAGCCGTCTGAATCGCACCAGCGCCGATCTCGAGCGCGAATACGCGGGCATGTCGGCCCAGCGCGCCGGAGGCAGGGGATAGAGCCATGGAAAGGCTTGCGACCGAGCAGCAGCCCGGCTTGAGCGTGCAGGTGGCGTTCATGGGCGAGCTTCCGTCCCTCGTCGGCAAGCGCAAGCTCCAGGCCAACCTGCCGAGCGGCGCCACGGTGGGCGACCTGCTCGAGCACCTCTCGAAGATCCATGGAGACGCGTTCACCTGCCGCGTGTTCTGCGCCCCGGGAAAGCTGCACCACACCATGCTGATATTCGTCGATGGCGAGGATATCAAGGAACGCGGCGGGCTGGCCGCGAAGCTGGGCGACAGCGAGGTCGAGGTGATCATGCTGCCCATGTTTGGAGGAGGTTAGCCGTGGAAATGACGCAGGCGAACTTGCAGTCGAAGCTGGTCACGACCTCGTGCGGCATGTGCTACATCGGGTGCAGCGTGAAGGTCCGGGTGGAAAACGGCGTGGTGATGGGGATCGAGGGCAATCCCGACAGTCCCCAGAACCGGGGCAAGATGTGCGCCAAGGGCAAGGCCGGCTTCATGAACCTGTACAACCCGAACCGCGTCAAGGTCCCGCTGAAGCGGACCAACCCGAAGAAGGGGATGGACGAGGATCCGGGCTGGAAGGAGATCTCCTGGAAAGAGGCGATCGACACCGTGGTCGCCCAGTTCGAGCGCATCCAGGACAACCCCAAGAAGCTGTGGGTCCAGGCCTGGGACGTCATGGGCGACAACATGTTCTGGCTCTCGGCGCTCGGCAGCGCCTTCGGCTCGCACCAGGTCAACGTCGCTTCCTCGCCGACCTGCGGCAAGGTGGTCCATCCGGTTGAATTCTTCTCCGGGGGCGGATTCCATCAGCAACCGGATCTGCATTACGCCAACTACTGCGTTCTGATCGGGACCCAGTTCGGCATCGCGGCACGGAGCGCGCTCAACCACCACATGTCCGACATGGCCGATGCCCGCGCGCGGGGCATGAAGCTCGTGGTCATCGATCCGGTTGGCGGATATGCCGCGAGCAAGGCGAACGAATGGATCCCGATCCGCCCCGGCACCGATGCGGCCCTGGGGTTGAGCATGCTGCACGTGCTGTTGAACGAGCTGGGCATCTACGATGCGAAATTCCTCGCCGAGAAGACCAATGCGCCCTACCTGATCGGCGCGAACGGACGCTACGTGCGCGACAGGGCGACCGGGAAGCCGCTGGTCTACGACGCGGCCGACCGCACCGTGAAGACGCATGACGATCCGGGCGTCAAGGATGCCGCGATCACCGGATCCTACGATGCGCAGGGCAAACCGGGACGGCCCGCGTTCGAGCTGCTGCGCGAGCATGTCGCGAAATATCCGCCCGAGGTCACCGAGAAGTTCACCACCATTCCCGCGGCCACGGTCAGGCGCATCGCGCGCGAGTTCGGCCAGGCGGCCCGCATCGGCGAAACCATCACCATCGACGGCGTCGAGCTGCCCTATCGGCCGGCGGTCATCGACTGGGCCAGAGGGACTCAAGGGCACAAGCACGGCTTTCACAACAGCTGGATGCTCAGGTTGCTGAACATCGTGGTCGGGTCGGTCAACGTGCCGGGGGGCATCCTCAGCACGGGCGCCGCGGGCAAGTTCCCGCATCTCTGGTGGCCGGAAGGCGGCACCGACGGCATGCTGGAGCACGGCGGGCAGATCATGCCGATGGCCCATCCGAGCGCGTTTCCGGGGCGCGAGCCGACGGCCCCGGTGCGCATGGACGTGGGCGAGCTGTTCCCGCTCGCCTCGCACTACCACACGCTGCTGCCGATCACCTCCGAGAACCCCTCGGCATTCGGCCTGTCGGACCAGGACACCATCGAGGTGCTGATGCACGCGCCCGTCAACTCGATGCTGAGCTCGTTCGGTGACGTCAAGAAAGTGGAGCGGCTCTACCAGTCGCTGAAGTTCGTCGTCGGATTCGCGATCGAGATCAACGAGACCACGCACTTCGACGACATCGTTCTGCCGTTCCCGAGCTACCTGGAGCGGTACGATTTCATCTCCGGCATGGGCGCCTTCATGATCGCGCCCTGCGGGCAGGACGACTTCTTCTGGCAGGTGCGCCAGCCCGTGGTCGAGCCCCCGCCGGGCGTACGCCATCCGCAGGATGTGGTGCAGGAAATCGCTGACCGGCTCGGCATCTCGAGCGCCCTGTACCGCATCCTCAACCATACCTACAAGATGGAAGGCGCCAACGCGCTGAAGCCCGGCAAGCGCTACCCCATCGCCGAAGTCGTGGACAAGCAGGCACGCGCCTGGTTCGGCGAGGAGCGGGGCCTCGACTGGTTCCGCGAGCACGGCGTCGTGCGTCATCCGCGGGACGTCGAGGAGGCTTACATCGGGCCGTATGTGAAGGCGCGCATGCCGATCTACCTCGAGCACTTCCTGGAACGCGGTGAACAGCTCAAGAAGGTGGTCGGCGAGCTCAAGCTGGACTGGGATCTCTCGGACTACAAGCCGATCGGCGATTTCATTCCGTGCCCTTCATACCACGCCGTGCAGAGCGGCGAATACGATCTCATCGCCGTGCATTTCAAGTTCCCGTTCATCTATGGCGCCTACGGCAACGAGAATCCGTGGCTGGATGAAATCTGCGAGCAGACCAACGCCTACCGCATCCTCGTCAACGAATCGGTGGCGAAAGCGAAGGGGATCGCCAACGGCGACAGCGTGTGGCTTGAATCGCCGGTGCAGAAGGTCCGGGCCACGGTAAAGGTGACCCAGTGCATCCACCCCGAGGCGGTGGGCGTCGGAGGCCATTTCGGGCACTGGTCGCCCGGCATGCCGGTCTCCAGGGGCAAGGGCGTGCACTTCAACGCCCTGCTGCCGAGCGACCTGGAGCACATCGACATGATCTCCACGGCCCTGGATCACTGCGTGCAGGTCAAGATCTACAAGTGACCCGGTAACCGCAAAGTATGTGATCTCGCCCGGGTGCGCGCATCAGGGGCGGTCAGTATTCTTGCGGGACGGTTTTCCGCACGTAGCCCAACACGGAGGAGGAGGGAGCTATGCTTACGCGGCGTTCGTTCATTGCATCTACCCTGGCCATCCTGGCGTCGCCCATCGGCGCGGCGCTTGCGCAGACAGGGTGGCCGTCGCGGCTGATCCGCGTCGTGGTGCCGTTGCCGCCGGGCGGGTCCAACGACCTGGTCGCGCGCCTGGTCGCGGACCGTCTTCAGGCCGCGCTGGGGCAGCCGGTCATCGTGGAGAACAAGCCGGGCGGTTCGGGAAATATCGCCACGGAATACGTGGCCAGGCAGCCCGCCGACGGCTACACGCTGCTGGTGACGCCCAGCTCGCACGTGGTCAATCCGAGCTTCTTCGTCAAGCTACCCTATGACCCGGTCAAGGACTTCGAGCCGATCACGCAGCTCATCCAGACGCCGTTCGTGCTCACGATCAGCGCGAGCATGCCCGTGGCGAGCTTCAAGGAGTTCCTGGACTACGCACGCGCCAATCCGGGAAAGCTCAATTACGGAAGCGCCGGCATCGGCCAGCCCCATCACCTCGCCGTCGAGATGCTCAGGACCAAGGCCGGCCTCGACGTCGTGCACGTTCCCTACAAGGGGGCGGCGGGCATCGTGCCCGCGCTGCTCTCGGGCGAGCTCCAGTTCACGATCGGCGCGATCAACTCGCTGCTGCCGCATTTCCGCAGCGGCAAGCTGCGCGCGCTCGCGGTGGCCGACAGCACGCGGACCCCGGCGCTGCCGGGCGTTCCGGCCATCGGCGAATTCGTGCCCGGCTACGCGATGAATACCTGGACCGGCATGCTCGCGCCCGCGGGCACGCCGAGGCCGATCGTCGAGCGCTTGAGCGCCGAGGTCAACCGGATCCTGCGCGATCCGCAGGTCGTCAACGACAGGCTCGTCGCCCACGGCCTGGAGCCGAAGCCCACGACGCCGGAGCGTTTCCAGGAAATCATCAAGGACGAACTGGTGATGTACGCGAAACTCGCCAAGGACGCCAACATCAAGCCGGAATGAAATTCAAGTGAAGACGGGAGAAGTGGAATGAAGTTTAGCGTAGTCGATATTGCGAAGTTGCTGCTTGCGGTTGCTGCGTTGTCGTGGTCCTGCGCCTGGGGCCAGGCCTATCCGAGCAAGCCCATCCGGATCATCGTGCCGTTCACCCCGGGCGGCGGCAACGACCTGTACGCCCGCGCCGTCGGCCAGAAGCTGCAGGAGCGGCTCGGCCAGCCGGTGATCATCGAAAACAAGCCCGGTGCCGGAGGCAACATCGGCGCCGAGTACGTCGCCAAGAGCGCCCCCGACGGCTATACGCTGCTGGTGGCGCAGAACGGTCTCACCATGCTGCCGTGGGTGTCCAAGTCGGTGCCCTTCGACGTCCAGAAGAGCTTCGTCCCGGTCGCCATCGGCGCGACCGTGCCGATGGCGGTGGTGGTGGCGAACGCGCTTCCGGTGAAGTCGATCAACGAGCTGATCGCCTACGCCAAGGCGAATCCCGGCAAGCTGTCCTACGCGACCCCCGGAGTCGGAACGCCGCATCACCTCGCGACCGAAATGCTCATGGACATGACCGGCACGAAGATGGTCCAGGTGCCCTACAAGGGCGCATCCGGGATGCTGGCCGACCTGATTTCGGGCAACGTGCACCTGATGATCGGCGCGATCAACTCCGCCCTGCCCCTGGTCCGTTCGGGCAAGATCCGGCTGATCGGCGTCGCCGAGCACCAGCGTCTGGGGCACTTGAAGGAAGTGCCCACCGTGAACGAGTCGCTGTCCGGCTATGAAGTGAACATCTGGTACGGCCTGATGGCGCCGGCCGGCACGCCCGATGCGATCGTGAACCTGCTCTCCGAGCACCACCATGCCATTGTTTCCATGCCCGAGGTGCGCGAGAGCCTCGCAAAGGTCAGCCTGGAGAGCCACCCGACCTCGGCGGCCGAGATGCGCAAGATCATTGGCGCCGAGCTGGAGAAATGGCGCAAGGTCGTGAAGGCCGCAGGCATCGAGCCGCAATAGACCCGCGTAGACGATCGCAGGTTGGACTGAGGCCGCAGGCCGAAGTCCAACATCGCCTGCTAGATGCAGTACACGTCGAGCATCGTCGGGATGTAGTCGTTCTGCAGCACCGTCTTCTTGCGCTGGATCACCCAGCGACCCTCGCGCCGCGAGAGCTCGTAGTGGGCGTGGCCGAAAAACGTGTAGCTCGTGCGGGCGCGCGGGAAGAAGACGTGGCTGCTCCAGGTCGAGCGCAAGCGCAGCGACTCCGGCGTGGGCAGCTCGAACGCGAGCACCGCGGTCACGAGGTGCGCGGTGCGTGGCATCGGCGTGGAGGCCGGAGAGCGCCCGGTGCGAATGCGCACGATGCGGTCCTCCAGTCCCTGCCGGTTGGCGTAGTAGATATGCGACATCTCACGCTGCGGATCGGTCGCGAGCGTGCCCTCGCTCAGCCACGTCGGCACCCAATACTCGCAATCCGGGGCGAACAGCGCGATCCACTCGTCCCAGCGCTGCTCGTCCAGGTAGATGCCCTCGAGCTGCAGGACTTCCTCGCCCGTGGCAAGCAACGCGCGCGCTTCGCTCATGCGTAGGCCTCCTCGCCGCTGAGGCCGCGTTCGATGAGGCGCGCCCACTCACGATACATCGGGTGGAAGATCGCCTCGTTCTGCACGCGGAAGCCGCCTTGCAGGCTGGACACCGGTTCGATCCCGAGGCTGCGCGCCAGGGGGCTCGCGCCCGGCTCGACCTTGGCCATGCCGCGCGCATATCCCTGCAGCCACTGAAGCGGCTGCGCCGCGTAGCCCACCTGGCAGTCCTCGTAGGTCACGGTGTCGTCCGGGGTCGCGAAGCCGCTCGCGTTGAAGAAATCCTCGAACTGGCGCAGCCGCCAGGCGCGATGCTCGGGCGGCTCGCCGATGGGCGCAAGACAGCGCACCCGCATCTCGGTGCGGTCCACTGCCAACGGCCGGAACGTGCGCAGGATGAGCGAGGTGGAATCGGCGATCTGGAGATTGGGGAAGACGACGAGGTTGCGCAGCTTCAGCATCCAGTCGGCGCGCAGGTCCCCAACGCGTTCCCGGATCTCGGCGATGCGCGGATAGATCGGCCGCTTCTCCACCTCCGCCTGGTTGAGCCAGCCGACGGTGTGGCCGTGGCGAAACTGGAACGTGCCGGCTTCCTGCGAGAGCCGTTTGGACCAGTCGAACTGCCGCGCCTCCTGGTGTCCTTCCTTGCCCGTGCTGCGCCGCTCCTGGACCGCAATGAAGCTCTTGTGGGTGGAAGTGAGATGGTAGAAATCCACGCCGTTGTCCATCTGGAACTTCCAGTTGGCTGCAAAGGTGTAGGCCGCGCGTCCCGGCACGAATTCCATCCCCTGCGGGCTCTGCTCCATGGCGAGATCGATGAAGAAGCGCAGCTCGCCGAGAATCTCTTCAAGCGGCGGCACCGCCGGCGACAGGCTGCCGAAGACGAGGCCCTTGTAGCCCTCCACGCGCGCAATCGGCAGCAGGTCGTGGTTTTCGGCGTCGAAGGCGCCCGTGAAGCAGGCATCCTTGACGTCCTTGATGTGGACGTTGCGCCCGCCCGCGTCATAGGCCCAGCCGTGGTACGCGCAGACGTGGTACTTGGCATTGCCGCGCTCGGAACGGCACAGCACCGATCCCTTGTGACGGCACACGTTGGCAAACGCGCGCACCTCGCCTTGCGCATCGCGCGTGACCAGCACCGGCGTGCGTCCGATCCAGCCGGTCACGAAGTCGTTCGGGCGCGCGATCTCCGATTCCAGCGCGAGGAACTGCCAGGTGCGCTCGAAGATGTAGCGCTGTTCGAGCTCGAACAGCTCGGGGTCCGAGAACACCTTGTGGTGCACCCGGAACAAGCCGTGCTCCGGGCGATCGTCGATGCAATGCCTGAGTTCGCTGACGTCCATTGTGCCTCCTGGCTGGTCCTTCCGCCGCGACCGGGCGATGCGCCTCTGTTTCGCGAGCGGGTCCGATCTTAGGGGCCGGACCGGCGCGGGTCAATCTCGATTCAGAATCGACGCTCGCGGCCCCGTTACCGCCGGCATCGTGTTCGTGCAACACTCGCCATTGATCAATGGCGGGATTCGACGTAACGTTCCTGCCTTCGGCGGGACGAATGCCGCACAGACGGGAGGAGAGAAAAATGATCAGGAATGCCGAATACACGGGCGCTGGGCTTTGCCTGCGCGCTCGCGGGGCGCGCGGAGGTCGTGCCGTCCTGGCCGCGCTGCTGGGGGCGGTCATGCTCGGCGTCAGTCCGGGGGCGATAGGGCAGGCGCAACGCGACAGGCTCGACGTCGGCATCGTCTCGCGCACGTTCTTCTACATGCCTGTCTGGGCGGCGCGCGACCAGGGCTATTTCGCCGCCGAAGGCCTGGAGGTCAATGTCTCCATCTTCGGCAACGCCTCCCAGGGCGAGCCGCTGCTGAGCGGCAAGATGCACGTGGCGATCGCGACCCCGGAGTCGGTGCTGCACAACGCCGCCGCGGGCGGGCCGCTGCGGATCGTCGCCGGCAACACCGGGAAGCTGAGCCACGCGCTCATCGTCAACCCGCGCTTTTCCAGGATCGAGGACATGCGCGGCGCGACCTTCGGCATTCTGAACCGTACTGAAGGCAGCTTCTTTCAGATCCAGGAAATCATGGCGCGTCACGGCCTGCACTTCCCCGCCGACTACAAGGTGAAGGAGATGGGCGGCGTGCCGCCGCGCCACAAGGCGCTGCTGGCGGGAACCATCGACGCAGGACTGCAGTCGATTCCATGGAACTACGTCGCCGAGGATGCCGGGTTCAAGAGCCTGGCCGACGTCAGCGACTACGTGCCGGACTGGCGGTTCGTCTCCGTCAACGTCAACAACGATTGGGCAAAGGCCAATCGCGCCGTTCTGGTGCGGTTTCTGCGCGCGCTGTCGCAGGCCACCGACTGGATCTACGCCCACCGGGCGGAGGCGGCCGCGATCGCCGAGCGCGAGCTGCCAACCCGAAAGGACTATGCCGAGCGCGCGTGGGACTACTACACGAAGACGGGCGCGCTGACCCCGGATATGTCGATCAACCGCAAGGGACTGCAGAAGGTGATCGAAATCCAGGTCGAGGCGGGGCTGCTGCCGAAGAATGCGGCCAGGACGGCCGACCCGTACGTCGCGGAGGACTATCTACGCGAAGCGAGGGCTGGCAGGAAGGCCGCGACCCGGAATTGATCGCGTTCGGGCGCTGAGGGATGCAAGGACGGCCGGATGAACAAACTGAACTCGGAGATCGAAGCGTTCCTCGCCGCGCACCACGTGGTATCGCTCGCGACCACGGACGACGGCGGCACGCCGCACGCCGCGTGCGTCATGTATGCCCTGGACGGACTCAAGCTGTACTGGATGTCCGACCCGGAATCGCGGCATTCGCGCCACATCGAGGCGCGGCCGCGCGTGACCGCGACCGTGGCGCCCGACTACGCCGATTTCCGCGAGATCCGCGGCTTGCAGCTCTTCGGCAGCGCGCGCCGGCTGTCGGGTGGCGAGGCGCTCGCCGCGGCGCGGCGGATGGTTTCCCGCTATGGATTTCTCGCCAGCCTCGCGAGCGGTCCGGCCAAGCTGCGCGCCGCCTACGAGGCCGCGGGCTTCTACTGCCTCGCGCCCGAGCGCATCACGCTGATCGACAACACGCTGGGATTCGGGCACAAGGAAACGCTGGAGATTCCGTAGTCGTCACTTCGGCCGCAGGTGCGCCGAAGCTTCCTCGTCCACGCGCTCCCAGATCTCCTTCGCGATCGGGTTACGGATTTCCTCCGCGATGTGGCCCACCAGCCCCACCGCGCGCCCCATGACCGCGATGCCCCGGCAGATGCGCCAGTCCAGGCCGAGCTCGCTCGCGATCGCGCCGATCGCGCCCGTCGCATTGACCGGCAGCACCTTGCCCGAGGCGAGCTCAGCCTCGGCCGCGATCAGTTGCATGAGCTCGCAGTAGTTTCCGTAGTAGCCGTTGTCGCGCGCGAGCTGGAAAAGGCGCGTCGTCCTCGGATCGACGGGCTTGTGGACCGGATGCCCGATGCCGGGAATGGCGGATTTCGTTGCGCGCATATCAGCGACGATCCTCGCGGCGATGGCCTTGAGGTCGGGCCGGTCCACGCCTTTCAGCGCCGTCTGCATGATCCGCGCCGAGCCTTCGGCGGTGCCGACGAACACGGTGCCCATGCCACAGAGTCCCGCGGCGACCGCGGCGTTCATCGCCTCCGGCGCGCCCAGATAAGTCATTCGCGTCGCGATCGCGTTCGGTGTCATGCCGTGCTCGACCAGCGTGACCATCAGCGCGTTGAATAGCACCGACTGTTGCGGTGTCGGCAGCCCTCCGGTGATCTCGAGCCAGGCCATGTCGCCGAGCGACACCTTGCCGATCACCTCGTTCACGAGGTCCTTGCCGCACACCACGATTCTGTCCACTGTGCTCCAGCCCATGTCGGAGCGGATAGCTTTTTTCGGTCTCATACGTATGCCTTACGGATTGAAGAATTGAACCGGATTCGCGATCCCTCTTCGCACGCGCTTGCAGCGGCGGGGCGCGAAGAGTGTTGCATCTCGCGGTGACCTTGTCGAGTTAGAATCTCGTCCAACATGGTACTAGTCTGAGCGGGGTGTCTACGGGGCCCCAAGTCCTTACCTGCATGCTTCCGGTTCTCCAAGATGCCTCAAAATCACCTACTCAAGTAAGCGAAGAGCCATAATAAGAGCACTCATATATAGAACGCTCATCCAGAACGCTCATCCACGACCGTTGGGATCCGACTGACAATGAATATGAACTCGAGAACCCCCGCTGATCTCCGGCCGGCTATCCCCGGCATCCCCGACCAGGTAGCCCGCCGCGGCGACTATCTCAGCCGTGAACAGGTACTGGAGTTGCTGGGTATCAAGCGGCAGACTCTGTACGCCTATGTGAGCCGAGGCTATATCCGCAGCGTGACGCACCCCGACGGACGTTCGAGCTTCTACGTTCGGGAGGACGTCGATAGGGTCCGATCCCGAAGCGCGACTCGATCCGGCTGCGGCTTGGTTGCAGCCGGTACCCTGCGCGGAGGCGAGCCCGTCGTCGCAACGGGGATCACCGAAATCACGGCGGCCGGTCCGGCTTATCGCGGTCGCACCGCGTCTGCGTTGGCCCGGGCCCGCGTACCGTTCGAGAACGTCGCCGAGTTTCTTTGGAGCGGTGATCTCACCGAGGAAGCCATCGCCTGGAATAAACAATCCGATCCGCCGGGCTTTGCTCGCCTGCTCGGCACCGCAAACCATCTGCACGAGGGAGCACACGTCGTACAGATCATGAGCGTTGCGGTGCTCGCCCTCGGTATCGCCAAGGGGATGCGCCGCGAACGCATTCGCGCGGGACAGACCCCCGTGGGAATGGCGCGCAGCCTGATCCGGACCCAGACGGGAGTCCTCGGGTTTCTCGGTCAAGAAAAGCGCTACGCGCCGCTGCAAGACGGAGAAACAATTGCCGGCGCCGTGGCGCGCTTGCTCGGCATCCCGGGCGAGAATGCCAAGATCGATGCGTTGAATCGCGCGCTGGTGATCGTCGCCGATCACGAACTCAACCCGGCAACTTTCGCGGCACGTGTGGCGGCCTCCGGAAGCAGCGACTTGCATTCGTGCATTGGTGCCGCCCTGAGCACTCATTACGGCACCCTAGTCGGTCGGGCCTGCGACCGCGTCGAGGCGCTGTTCGAGCCTCCCGCCAGCCCGGACGACGTTCTCAAGCGGGTACGGCACATGCTGGACGCGGCGCTCAGCCTGCCGGGTTTCGATCATCCGCTCTATCCGCGCGGGGATCCTCGGGCGCGCTATCTGATCGAATTGTCACTGGCGATTGGTGGCACCCGCCCCATGGTGCGAAACATGCTAATGCTGCTTTCGCGGCTCGAAGAAGATTACGGCATCCTGCCAAGGATGGAATTCGGCCTGGTGCTTCTCTGCCGCGCGCTCGGCTTGCCAAATCGCACTGCTTCCGGCGTCTACGCGCTTGGCCGCACTGCCGGGTGGGTGGCGCATGTTCTCGAGCAGCGCCTCGCCGGATTCGTCATCCGACCGCGGGCGAAATACTCACTGGCGATCACTGAAGAAGCATCATGATCCGAAGCGTCATACGCGCGGCCGCGGTCGCGCCTTGTCCGCTGCGGACGCGCATGTTGTGATCGCGCTCAGCGAGCGCCCTGGGTCCAGATCTATGGCTTGATGTAGTCGCCGGTCACTGCGTCCCAGGTTTGCGGCGTCAGTCCCAGCTTCTGCAGCGTCACCTTCTCGACTTTCCCGGTGCCGGTCTTCGGGATGGACTGCACGACCTCGAGATACCTCGGCACCATGTACTTCGGCATCTTCTGCTTGCAGAAGGCGTGAAAGGCGGCGAGATCGACCTTCTGGCGCGCGGCCTGCACGATGCACAACTTGATCTCGTCCTCCCCCACCTCCGAAGGCATCGCGAGCGCGGCGCATTCCTCGATCGCCGGATAGGTTCCGGCAATCGCTTCAAGCTCGAAGGCGGAAATGTTCTCGCCGCCGCGCCGGATGGAGTCCTTCAGCCGCCCCTCGAAATAGATCCAGCCTTCCTCGTCCACGCGGGCCGCATCGCCGCTGTGGAGCCAGAGATTGCGCGTCGCGGCTGCGGTCGCCTCCGGCATCTTGTAGTACTCCAGCATCCTGACGAACGGGCGCTTTGACCGGCTGACGTACTCGCCGACGCTTCCTGTCGGCAGCTCCTCGTCGAACTCGTCGACGATCTTCACCTCGAAATCGCGGGTGTTCACGATGCCGACAGCACCGTATTTCTTGCGGTCGTAAGGCGTATAGGCGACCGGCCCCTGCTCGGTGGAGCCGAGCATCTGGATGACGTTGACGCCGAAGCGCTTCTCCAGCGGCTCGACTAGCGAGGCGGCCACTCCCACCGTGTAGTAAGTGCGCAGCGGATGGTCGGCGTCGTCGGGCCGCTCCGGCTGCTTCAGCAGGAACGGCGCCATGGTGTAGACCAGCCAGGACACGGTCGCGCGGTACTTGCGGATGTCGCTCCAGAACCGGCTGGCGCTGAAACGCTCGGCGAGCGCCACGCCCCCGCCCGCCAGCATGGCGGGCACCGTGGACATGAATTGCGCAAGCCCGTGGTAATAAGGCGCACAGACATACCACACGTCCTCTGGGCCGGACCTCGCGCACTGCACCAGCGTGCAGCCGAAGTCGAAGTGGTGGTTATGCGGCAGCACCACGCCCTTCGATACGCCGGTGGTTCCGGAGGTGTAGAAGATCGCGACCGGCTCGTGCCAAGCCACGCCGGAGTCGAAATGCACGGCGTCAGCGGCTAGCAGGTCCTCGTACGCATGGAACGGGCCGCTCTTCCGCCCGCGGACGAACACGTGCCTGAGCTTGCCCAGGCGTTCCATCACGGGCTGCAGCGCAGGCATGAACGCCTGGTCGACGACCAACACCTTTGCATCGCAGTTGTCGATAGTGAAGGCGAGAAGCTCCGGCGTCAGCTCGGTGTTTACCGGGGCCTGTACGGCACCCGCCTTCGCCACTGCGAACTGCATCGTGATGTATTCGGGGCAGTTCGGCAGCATGACTGCGACCTTGTCGCCCTTGGCGACGCCGGCTGCGCGCAGGCTGTTGGCCGCGCGGCTCGCGATGCTGTCCAGTTCGGCGTAGGTGATACTGCCGTGCTCGTGCTGCAAGAAGACCTTACTGCCAAGCTTCTCCGCCTGGTCGCTGAGCAGCCGGCCGAGCGTGCGGCGTTCCTTTGGGAAATCCTCGATCCTGACCAAGGCGCAATTCCGTGATGATGCGGGCGCAGTGTAAGAGCCGGCCTCTAAACGGTCAATATTGATCGTCAGTCAACCTGATGTGGCGCCATGAATCGCAGCGCTATAATCGATTACATGAACGAGACCCGGAACATCAATTATAGGAACGAGACCCAAGACGCATGAACGAGACCCAGAACGAACTACGCAAAGCGGTGGCGCTGCTGAACGAAAACAGGACGGCGCGCAACCTCATGGAAGCGTTTCCGAAAACGGTGCAGTTGAATCTTGAGGGTGAGGGCAGGGAGTTGCACATCGCTATCGAGGGCGGGCGCATCGGGCTGCGCGAGGGCGCGGCGGCCAATGCGGACATCGTCGTCACCGGCGACACGAAGGAGTTCGCGCGGGTGGTCAGGGGCGAGCTCGACGTATCGCATCCCATCGCGCGCGGCAAGCTGTGCGTGGAGAAAGGCAAGGTTTCCGAAATGACTCTGTTGAACCGCATCCTGTGGGCGACCAAGCGGGGGGCTGCGGCATGAGAAAAGTCGCCATCGTCGGTACCGGCACGCTGCCGTGGAAATCCAGGTACGCCGATAAGTCGTTTCGCGCCCTGTCGCTAGAAGCGTCGAAGAAGGCGCTGCAGCAGGCCGGCATTACGCAGAAGGACGTCGAGCATGTCACGCATTCGATCTACTGCGAGACCATGCTGCGCCAGCAGATTCCGGAACCCCTGCTGCAGGATTACCTGGGCACGCAGGGCACCTCGAGCACGCGCGTGACCGCCGGCGCCGCGGGCGAATTGTATGCGTTGCAGTCGGCATACACGCAGATCGCCTCGGGCATGAGCGACTTGGTCCTGTATCTCGCGGTGCAAAAAGGCCAGGACTTCTACGCTTTCGACACGCGCTCGCGCGGCGACGGCATCCTGCGCGGATTCTCGATCTCGATGGACACCACCTGGCTGCAGCCGCTCGTGCCCGGGGTGCCGCCGTACCTGACCGCGTTCTGTCTGCAGCCGCATATCGAGAAGTTCGGCGGTCCGACGCTGTCGCAACTGGCGAAGGTTTCGGTCAAGAACTACAACAACGCCTATACCAATCCCGAGGCGCAGATCCGCAGGAAGGTCACCGAGGACGACGTACTCAACTCGAGGATCATCGCCTGGCCGACGACTGCGATGATGTGCTGCCTCTACAGCGACCAGGCCTGCGCGATGGTGCTCGCCTCCGAGGAAAAGGCAAAGGAGCTCACCGACAAGCCGGTATGGATCTCCGGCATCTCGACGTCCTCGTTTTCCACGAGTCGCGCCACTGCCGACACCATCGGCAGGCTGCTCGGCACCAACATCGCGGCGAAGCGCGCGTACGCCATGGCGGGGATCAAGAAGCCGATCGAGGAGCTGGATCTCATCCAAGTCCACGATCTAATCGTGGGGACCGAGATCATGGCCTACGAGGAGCTTGGCCTGTGCGAGCTCGGTCAGGGCGGGCGGCTGGTGGAGGAAGGCATCGTTGACCGCGGGGGCAAGCTTCCGGCCAACACCGATGGCGGCCGCATCGCCTGCGGGCACGTTGGTGGTGTCTCCGGCGCCTACGCGGCGTGCGAGGTCGTGCGCCAGTTGCGCGAAGAGGCAGGCGCCGAGCGCCAAGTGAAAATCAAGCACGGCAGAGGGCTGGTGCAGGCCATCGATGGCCACGGCTCCATGAACGGCGTCGCCGTGCTGCAGCGAGGGAACTGACATGGCCGAAATGAAAGACATGGACGCACCGTTCGAGATCCCGTACACCGACTGGAAGCCCGAGTACCTCTACAGTCTGGGCGAGGTTTCCCGTTTTTTTCGCGAAATCGTCGACAACAAGAAGCTTTACGGCACCAAATGCCCGAAGTGCGCCAAGGTGTGGATGCCGCCGCGCGGCTATTGCCCGGACTGCTACGAAGCGACGCAGTGGGTGCCGCTCAGCGGCGAAGGCACCGTCCGGTCGTGCACTTACTGCTACTTCATGGGTATGGGCGGCGACTTGGCGCGCTTCCTCGACCTGCCCTACGTCCTGGCGCTGATCCAGCTCGACGGCACCGATACCTTCCTCGCGCACGGGGTGAAGCCGAAGGGCCAGGCGATGGGCGAGATCGCCACCGGAACGCGCGTCAAGGCGGTGTTCCGCGACGAGCGCAAGGGCAGCATCGCCGATTTCTATTTCGAGAAGATCTGATGCAGTTCGAGGACATCCTGTTCAAGAACGAGGACGGGGTCGCGCGGATCACCATCAACCGGCCCGAGGCCTACAACGCCTTCCGGACCCAGACGCTGAAGGAGATGGCGAACGCGCTCGAGCAGTGCGAGCTCGACAAGCAGGTGAGAGTGGTCGTGGTGCGCGGCGCCGGCGACAAGGCGTTCTGCACCGGCGGCGACATGCGGGAGTCGAAAAAGGGCGGCTACGACGCCGATATGGACCATTGGCACACCCAGGTCCACTTGAGGCTGCGAACGCTCGGCAAGCCGGTGATCGCTGCGGTCAACGGCTGGGCGATTGGCGGTGGGCACATCCTGCAAGTAATCTGCGACCTGTCGATCGCCGCGGACAGCGCGCGCTTCGGTCAGGCAGGGCCGCGCGTCGGCAGCTTCGACGCCGGCTTCGGCGCTGCCTATCTCGCGCGGCTCGTGGGGGAAAGAAAGGCGCGCGAGATCTGGTTCCTGTGCCAGCAGTACACCGCGGCCGAGGCGCTGCAGATGGGGCTGGTGAACAAGGTGGTGCCGCTCGCCGAGCTCGACGCCGAGGTCGACCGCTGGTGCAGCCAGATCAAGGAGCTCGGCGCTTACTCGCTGCGCTTTCTGAAACACGCGTTCAACGCCGACACCGACCACATCACCGGCTTCGAGACCATGTCGACGGCCGCCGTGCGGCTGTACTGGGAATCCGACGAAGCGAAGCAGCAGAAGGAAAGCTTCGCCGCGAAGCGCAAGGCGAAAAAAGGCGGTTAAGCATTAACGACTCCGCACCTTTCATGGCGCTGTTTTTCCTTGGTCACCCTGGCGATCTCGTCGCGAAGCGCGTTCAGCACCGCCGCGCCGTCGACGCCTTTCGGCTATTTCATAAACTTCGGCAACCAGGTGGCGAGTTCGGGGAAGGCCACCATAACACCGAGCATCACGATCAGCGCGATCGTGAACGGCATCACGCCGCGGAAGATGGTCATGATGCTCACTTGGGGCAGCAGGCTCTTCACTACGAACAGGTTCATCCCGACCGGTGGGCTGATGATACCGATCTGCACCACCAGCACGATGATGATACCGAACCAGATCGGGTCGTAACCGAGCCCCGTCACCACCGGGAAGAACAGCGGCACGGTGAGCAGGATCATGGAAAGCTCCTCCATCGCCATGCCGAGGACGATGTAGATCACGCTGATGGTGATCACCACGATCACCGGGTGCAGCTCGAACTGGGTGACGAAGGCCTTAAGGTCCCCCGGCATGGTCGTGTAGTTGATGAAGTTAGCGAACAGCAGCGCTCCGATCATGATCATGAACAGCATCGAGGTCGTGCGTGCACTCTCGAGCAGCACCTCGACCAGCACGCCCCGCGTGAGCACACGCCGCAGGAGCGCGAACACGAGGGCGCCCCCGGCCCCGATCCCGGCGCCCTCGGTGGCGGTAAACACGCCGCCGTAGATGCCGCCGATGACGACCGCGAACAGGACGATCACGGCCCATACGCTCTTCAGCGCCTTGAGGCGCTCGTCCCACGTACTCCGCTCGGCGGCCGGGCCGGCGCGCGGGTCGCGCCAAGTGATCCAGGCGACGGCGAGGCACAGCAGCACGGTGCAGATCACGCCGGGGACGATGCCGCCGACGAACAGCTTGCCGATGCTGGTCTCGGTCATGATGCCGTAGATCACCATGATTACCGACGGCGGGATCAGGATGCCGAGTGTTCCACCGGAGCAGATCGCCCCGGCCGCGAGCGCGTCGCTGTAGCCGTACTTGCGCATCGACGGGTACGAGACCTTGCAGAAGGTCGCCGCGGTGGCGACCGAGGAGCCGCAAATGGCGCCGAAGCCGGCGCAGGCGACGATGGTCGACATCGCCAGCCCGCCGCGCCGGTGGCTGAGGAAGGTATAGGCCGCGTGATACAGTTCCTCCGACATCCGCGCCCGCACCACCAGGTTGCCCATCAGGATGAACAGCGGGATGACCGACAGCGTGTAATTCATCCCCGTCTCGTAGGTGACCTGCGCCAGCATCGCGGCCGCGGCGGGGAAGTTGACCTTATAGGCGAACCCGAATACGCCGACAATGGCCATGGCGAAAGCCATCGGCACGCGCACCAGGGCGAGCGCGAGGAAGGCGGCGAAGCCGACGAGCGCCTCAATCACAGCGCGAGATCCTCGGCGTTGTGCTGCCTGGGCGGCCGCAAACCGACCACCGCGAGCGCCACCGAGGTCAACGCCATCATCGTCGCCATCCCGTAGGTGAGCCAGGCCAGCGTGAAGCGCAATTGGGCGGTGGTCTGTCCGGAGGCGAGCATGTTGTCTGCTCGCACCCACAGCCGCCACGCCAGGTAGCCGGTGAACAGCACGCCGATCGCGCAGGCGACGACATGCTGGATGCGCAGCAGCCAGCCGGGCGTCACGGAGTCGAACAGGTCGATCGTGACGTGCTCGCTGCGCAGCGTAACCAGCGGCAGTGCCGTAAAGATGAGCGCCGCCAGCATCATCTCGGTGAGTTCGAACCCGCCGAGGATCGGGTGGTTGACCAGGTAACGGCCGGCCACGTCGGCGCAGGTCAGCAGCATCATGGCGAACAGCACTGCGGCGGCGGCGCAGCCGAGCAGCCGCGCCGCCGCACTTTCGAACGAAGCGAACTTCACCTTATGCCGCCAAGCTTATCTTCCTTGGTCACCTTGGCGATCTCGTCGCGCAGCGCCTTCAGCACCGCCGCGCCGTCGACGCCTTTCGGCTTCGCCTTGTTCTCGATCCAGGCCTTCTCCAGCGGCTCGGTCCTGGCCCTGATCTCGGCAACGAACTTCGGGCCGGCGGTGATCACCTGGATGTTCGCCGCGCGCGTCGCCGCAAGGCCCTTCTCGTCAGCGGTGTCCCAGGCGCGCCCGGAGCGGCGCGCCATCGCCTCGCCGAAGAGCGGCTCGATCAGCTTGCGGTCGGCCGGCGGGATGGCGTTCCATTTGGCGGTGTTCAGGATCCAGGCGAAGCTCTGCGAGTAAAGCCCGCCGGGGACGAGGGTGGTGTACTTGATGAGCGAGATGAGCTTGAAAGTCCCCGGTGACTCCTTGGGCAGCACCACGCCGTCGGCTACGCCGCTGGATAGCAGCTCGTAGGCCTCGCTCGGCGGCTTGAGCATCGGCACAGTGCCGAGCGCGGTCATAATGTCGCTCACGGTTCCCCCGCCGACGCGGAACTTCAAGCCCTGCAGGTCCTTCAGCTCGTTGATCGGGCGCTTGGTGGTGTAGATCACACCGGGGCCGTGGGTGAACATGGAGATCGGCACCACGCCCTTCTGCTCGTCGTACTTGGCGAGGAAGCGCTCGAAGATCCGCTGGTAGGCGACCGAGGTCGCCTCCGCGGTGTCGCCCATGAACGGCATTTCCACCAACTCGGTGAGCGGGAAGCGCCCGGGGTTGAAGCCGTGCGTTGCGAAGGAAAGGTCGAACACACCATCGCGCACGGCGTCGAAGGTCTGCGGTGGCGCGACCGGGTGCTTGGGCAGCACGTTGCACTTCACGCGCCCCGAGGTGACCTTCGCTATGTCCTGGCACAGCGGCAGCAGCATGGCGCTGGTGAGCGCATGTGCCGGCGGCAGCCAGGAGCTGGCGTTGAGCGTGACTTGCGCGACGGCAGGGGCCGACAACGCGAGCGCTGCGAGCCCGATCAAACGAGCAGATTTCATCTTGTCTCCTCCTCGATAAATCAATGGCGGGCGAGCAACTGCCCGAATCCCTCGACGCGATCCTCCACGCCGGACAATCTGAGGCTATGCCAGAACGCCGCCGTGTTGCTGGTGATCACCGGCCTGCCGAGCTCGCTCTCGAGTTCCTCCACGACCTCGGGCGACTTGATCTGCGCGCAGCTGATGAAATAGGCGTCTGCGTCGGGACGGCGGTGCTCAAGGGTGCGGCGCTTCCAGACGTGCGGCTCGGTGGCGAACATCTCGAGACCATTGCTGATGCCTTCGGCCCAATTTGCGAGCACGTCGAAGCCGTTGGCGCGCAGGAACGCCTCTTCCTTCACGTTGACGTGCATGGGGTAGGGTGTGATCAGCACGATCTTCCTTGCCTTCAGCGTATTCAATGCAGTGACGATCGCCCGGCCAGTGGCCGTCGCGGGAAGTCCGGAGGCGCGCTTGATGCGCTGGATCAACTGCTCGTCCATTCCGGGCGCGAAAGTCGTGACCGCGGTGCAATGAAAGGTGATCGACGTTACCCCGGCGTCCTTCAGCAACTCCACGGCCGGCTCGAGCCCGTCGGCCATCGCGCGCAGCTCGTCCTCGTTGGCGGAGACCAGCTTGAGGCGCGTGAAGTGTAGCGAAACGCCCTCCGGCGCCATCGCCGGAAACTGGCATTCCGAGGCCAGATTCACCGAGGGGATCAGGTAGCCGAGCTTCGCTCGGGAGCCGTAACGCATCATTTATCCGATTCTCCGAAACGGCAGTGGTGCAGTCAAGATTGATCCGTCAGTCAACTGCGGGAGCGCATCACTATCCGCGACCCGCGAAATGATCGGCCTCCAGCCTGGCGAGCCGGTCGCCCGGCTCCGCTACGGCGCGGCACAGCTCGGCGTCGAAATCCGTCGGCGTTTCAACTCACGTGACGACCGGTATCGGCGTCCCAGGTGGCAGGCGTCAGGCCTTCATTCTTCAGAGCGGCCTTATCGATCTTGTGATTCGGAAGCTTGGGCACTTCCCTCACGAATTCTATGTACCTCGGGACCATGAACCTGGGCATGTTATCCTTGCAGAACGCCATTACCTCGTCTAATTCCAGCGTCCTGCCGGCACGCGGCGCGATGACCACCTTGACCTCGTCCTCCCCGAGCGCGGAAGGTACGGGAATGCAGGCGCATTCTTCGATCGCGCCATGGCCCTGGAGAATGGATTCGAGCTCGTAGCTGGAGATGTTCTCGCCGCGCCGCCTGATCATGTCCTTGCCGCGGCCGATGAAGTAGAGCCAGCCGTCCTCATCGATGCGGCACAAGTCGCCGGTGTGAAGCCAGCGGTTGCGGAACGCCTTGAGCGTCTCCTCCGGCATGTTGTAGTACTCGGACATCTGCGTGTACGGGATCTTGCAGCGACTGACGCACTCGCCAATCTCCCCCGCGGGTAGCACGTTGTCGTGCTCGTCGACGACCGCCACCTCGTAATACTCCGAATTGACCGGCCCCACGGCCCCGGGCCGCTTCTCGTCCCAGAGGGAGCACGCGAGGTGCGCCGACTCCGTCGAGCCGTAGAGATCGATGACTTTCACGCCGAACCGCTTCTCGAACCCTCCCACCACGTCGGGCGCCATGCCGCTGAACAGATAGACCTTCAGCGAATTGTCGGCGTCGTCGGGCTTCTCCGGCTGCTTCATGAGGATCGGCGCCATGGTGTAGACCGCCCAGGTGACCGTGGCGCCGTACTTGCGGATCTCGCTCAGCCAGCGGCTCGCGCTGAAGCCGTCGCTCAGCGCGATGGAACCCCCGCAGAGCAGCATCGGCATGATGGACATGTAAGACCCCATGCCGTGGTAGAGCGGCAGGCAGATGTACATGACATCGTCGGCGCCGAGCCGCGCGGACTTGGCGATGGTCTGGCCGAACACGTAGTGATGGTGGTAGGACAGCACCACGCCTTTCGAGACGCCGGTCGTGCCCGACGTATAGAAGTTGTCGACGGGGTCGTACCACACGATCCCGGCGTCGGGACGCGCTGACGCGCCGCCGAACAGCTCGTCGTAGCCGATGATATTGAATTCTCTTTTGAAACCGGGCCGCTCGCATGCACCGCGGACGACCAGCGTTTCGACCTTGGGAATCGCGTGCGAGACCGCCGAGAGCAACGGCAGGAATTGCGCGTCGATCACCACGATCGAGGCATCGCTGTTGTTGAGGAAGTGGATCAGCAGGTCGTGCTTCGCCAGCACATTGACCGGAACCATCACCGCCCCCGCCTTGGCGATGCCGAACTGGACGTAGAAGTATTCGACGCAGTTAGGTAGCAGCACGGCGACCTTATCGTCCTTGGCCGCCTTGAGCTGCTGCATCAGGAAGTTGGCGATCCGGTTCGATCCCTCGCTCAGCTCCTGGTAGCTGACCCGCTGCGCCTTGTCGCGCACGAACACTTTCGTTCCCAGAGTCCTGGCCTTGGCGTCCAGGATCGAGGGCATGACCCTGTCGCCCCACTCATTGCTCATATGGCGTACTCGTTCCGGCCGATTGAAACAAGGTCAGCATCACACCGGGTAGATCAGGCACGTGGACGTTCCGTGCGCGTAGAGCTTGCCGTCGGCACCGGTAAGCCTGGCTTCGGCGGTGGCGATGCGCGAGCCGACGTGGATCGTGCGCCCCACGCTCGTGACTAGGCCGGTCTCCGAGGTCAGCGGCCGTACGTAGTTCACCTTCAGCTCGATCGTCGTGGAGTTGAATCCGGGCTTGAGAGTGGTGTGGACACAGCAGCCAAGCGAGGAATCGAGCAGCGTCGCTGCGAAACCGCCGTGTGCTACGCTGACCGGGTTGTAATGGAACTCTCTCGGGACACCCTCGAAGACCGCCAGCCCGACCTCGAACTTCACGGCGCGGAATTCCATCAGAGCGCAGATCGGCGGCGGAGGGGTGCCTTCCTCCAACAGACGCTGAAGATATTGGAGCCCGCTCAAAGAGCGGAATTGCGTCCCGTCGCGCACGGGTTCGCTCCAAGTGACGGTACGGGTGCGGGCTGCGCCGCCCGGGGCAGTGACAGGCATATTCACACTATCCGAATTGTTGAGGTCGACGGTCCGAAGCGAGCTCCGGCCGGCGCACGTGCGCCACCATTGATTGTTAGTTCCTCTTCGCCAGTTCAGGCAGCCAAAGGGCCAATGATGGCCAGATCGTCAGCACGACGATGCCCAGCGTCAGGATGACGACATAAGGCAGGGCGCCCATGATGATGTCCTCCATGCTCGCATCCGGAGCGATGCCCTTCAGGATGAACAGGTTCATCCCCACCGGCGGCGTGAGGAGCGATACCTCGATGCTGACGACGAGAATGATCCCGAACCACACCAGGTCGAAGCCGAAAGCGGCCATCACCGGGACCAGGACGGGCGTGAGGATCAGAAGGATGCTGATGCCGTCGATGAAGCAGCCGAGCACGTAGAGCAGCAGCACGATGACGCCGAGTACTACGTAGCGGTTCAGCCCTGACGCGGCAATCGTCTCGGTGAGTTGATTGGGCACCTGCAGCACGTGGAACGTCCACGCAATCATCATCGCCCCCTGCATGATGAGGCCGATCATTCCCATGGTCAGCGCGGTATCGCGCAGGTTGTCCTTGAACCCGCGCCAACTGAACCGCCGCTTGAAGATCGTGATGAGCAGCGCGCCGAAGGCGCCGAGCGCAGCGGCCTCGGTAGGCGTGGCGATGCCCGCGTAGATGCTGCCCAGCACCAGGATGACGAGCATCAGGGCCGGAGCCGCATCGCGCAGCACGAGCAGCCGCTCTGTCCAGGAAGGAGCGTGATCCAGAGCGGGCACGATCGACGGAGACTTCAGAGTCCAGCCCGTGATGAACGCCATGAACGCGAGCGCCATGAGAATGCCCGGAACGACGCCCGCGAGGAACAGGCTGCCGATCGACACATTCGCTATGAAGCCATACAGGATCATCGGGATGCTCGGCGGAATCAGGATGCCGAGCGTGCCACCGGCGCCGAGCGAGCCATAGGTCAGCCTCGGGTTGTAGCCGCGTTCGTTCATCGCCGGAATCGCGATCGAGCCGATGCCGGCGGTCGTCGCCAGGCTCGAGCCGGAAAGCGCGGCAAAAATCGCCGAGCTCACAATGTTCACGTTCGCCAGACCGCCAGGCAGTCCGCTCAACCATTTTTCCGTCGCCCCGTAAAGCTCCTCGCTGATCCGTCCGCGCGCCAGGATATGGCCCATGAAGATGAACAGCGGCACCGCGGTCAGAACGAAGCTGTTGAGGACGTTCCAGCCGGTCTCCGCCATCGGTAGGAACAGGGGCCTGGAGGGAAACACCACCAGGCTGATCACGCCTATCAGCATCAGGGAAAAACCGATCCGCATCCCGGCCATGACCGTCATCAGGACGGCTGCGAAAACGACTAGAAGCGTCGCGCCAGGGCTCAATTCGATCATGATCGAGACATTCTCCGCTTGCGCCTGCGGGCGCTCTTCCGAATGGTTTTCCTGCCGCCTGGCCGGAACAATCGCTTCAGCTCAGGCTTTCCGCGCCAGCTTTCGAATCTCGACCAGCAATTGCAGCAGCAGCGCCATCAACCCGATCACCACCGCCATCTGCGGCAGGTAAACCGGGGTCAGCAATATGCCGGGAATGGTCACGCCCCGCACATAGGCGCGGTACACCATGACGACGCTGGCCCAGGTGACCACGAAGGTCGCGATGAGGCTGACCACACAGAAGATGAGTTCCAGCCAGGTTCTGACGCGCTTGGAGAGCGTGTTGAAGACCATGTCGACGCGGACATGGCCGTCCCTTTTCAGCGCTTCGGCGTAGGTGAGAAAGGCGACCACGACCAGCAGGTAGCCGCACAGCTCGTCGGTGACCAGCAGCGAGCTCGAGGCGAACGTTCTCAGCAAGACGTCGGTCACCTCGAGCATCATCATCAGGAAGACCGCCCACATCGAGACCTGCGCGAGGAGCGTCGACAGCCGCTCCACCGACTTGACGATGATGCCCATCTTGCGGCTAGTAATTCGTTCCGAGGTGCTTGTTGATGACGGCGAGCGTCCTGCCGGCGTGCGGGCCCGCCCGCTTCTTCCACTCGGCCAGCACGCCGGGCGTCGCCTTCAGGTACTGCTCGACATCGGCCGGCGCGGGGTCGACGAACTTGATCCCTTGCGCTTCGAGGATCTTCTGCTGCCGCGCATCGTCGGCCAGGCCGCCGTGATAGGTCGCCATCTCGTACTTGTCCTCGTAGAGCTTGAGGATCCTGTCCTGGAGATCCTTGGGCAGGGCGTTCCAGGACTTCTTGTTCGCCACCCAGACATACGAGCCCAGCCCGAGCGGCCAGTTGGAGACGTACTTGGCCACCTCGTGGAACTTGTTGCCGTAGATGCCTTCCAGGCTGGAGACCGCGCCGTCGACCACGCCTCGCTGCAGCGCCGTGTAGGCTTCAGCCATCGGTATGAATACCGGGTTCGCGCCCGCGGCCTTCATCATCATGAGCAATTCGTTGTTGTGTACCCGGATCTTGTAGCCCTTCAGGTCCGCTATGGTGCGGATCGGGTGCTTGGTGATCAGCCGCTGCTGCGCCCAGTAGCCGTAGCCGAGGAGCACCGCGCCATGGATCTCATCGACCTGCTGACGGAAGATGGGGCGCAGATCCGCGCGCATGTCCGGCAGCTTGTTGAGCGCGATGAAGGGCAGGGCGACGAAATTGAGCAGCGCCATCTCCGCGCGGAAGAGCACGATTTGGGTTCCCATATCGACCGTGCCGTCGAGCACGGCGTCCATAACCTTGTGCCCGGGTATCAGCTGTTCGAGAACATTGAGCCGGAGGCGGCCATCGGTGTCCTTGGCGAGAATCTCGGCGAAGGGCTTGTGCGTGTACGTGGTATAGGTGCCGCCTACCGAGCCTTGCGCGTTGGGGGAGTAATTCCACACAATGGGCTTTTGGGTGCCGGGGGCTTGAGCTGCCGCCGGCAGCGCGACGAAGGCCGCGACCAATGCAGAAACCAGGAATGGCGCACGCATGCTCATCTCCTCCTTTTGTAATAATTCGACTATCCGCACGCGCGGCGTGCCGGACAACACGTTGATCTTTCAGTCAACCGGCACGAAGTAGAAGTCGCCGATCGTGCCGCGGCGTGTGTCCTTGAAGACCGCTTTGACTCGGCTACCCGTCTTGATCTCGCCCATCTTCTGGCTCTTGGGCTTGATTCCATGGGACATATAGGTGTCCGTGCCGTCCAGGTGGATGAGCGCGTAGACGTAGGGCAGGTCAAGGTAGCCGAGAAGCTCGACACCGTGGCCCTTGAAGTAGACGTATGAGCAGGCTACCACCGTTCCCTCGCCGGAAATCGGCACCCAATCGACTTCTTCATAACAGTCGGGGCATTCGCCGCGCGGCGGCATCCAGCGCTTGCCGCACTTCGGGCATTTGCTGGTAAGCAGCTGCTTGGCGTTGATGATGGCGCGAAAGAAGGGCGAGAGCTCTCCCAGGCTGTAGAGATATTCCGGCTTCCAATTCCTGTATTCGAGCTCGAGGGGTGGTTCTTTCTTTACGTCGGACATGAGGGCTATCTCTCGAAGACGGTGACACTGTTTAGGGATGCGTGACCGTCGATGCACTGCATCACGCCCCGGCCGTTCCTGATGCGGATCTGCCGGTCGCCAGCCTCTTCCTTCAGTTGCCGGACGATCTCGCATGCGCCGTAGGCGCCCGAAACCCCGCCGACATGGCCGCAGGCGATGCGGCCTCCGTCCACGTTGGCCGGGACCCTACCGTCTCTCTCGGTGACGCCCTCGTCCACCAGGCGTCCGCCTTCCCCGAGCTCGCAGAGCCCCAGCTCCTCATAGGCCAGGATCTCGGTTCCGGTGATCAGGTCGTGGACCTGGATCAGATCGATTTCGTCAATCGGCTTCTTGACGCCCGCCATTTTGTAGGCCCGCCGCGCGGCAATATGGGTGCCCATCATCCTTCCGATGCTGTCCGGTTCCGCGCGCGCCACCGCGTGGGAGGAGGTCGACGTTCCTGCGATCCAGACCGGCTTGTCGGTGATCTCGCGGGCCTTTTCCTCCGAGGCAAGCACCATCGCGCAGGCCCCGTCGCTGTACAGACACGACATGCGCGTGGTCGTTGGCCAGGAGATGATCCGCGACTTGAGGATGTCGTCGACGGTCACTTTCTGATGCAACTGCGCCTCCGGATTCGTATAGGCGTTGTTGTAATTCTTGACCGAAACCTTGGCCAACTGCTCGGGCGTCGGGCCGCCGTATTTATCCATGTGGGGCGCCAGACAGAAAGTCGTCAGAAAGCCGGGAACCGACGGCATGACCGGCTGCAGCCAGGTGGTGTCCATGGAGATGAACATGCCGTTCTGGAAACCGTCGCCGCGCGACCGGGTGGCGAAGTCGTAGAAATCGCCGCCCTTCTGCAGCGCCAGGTACACCGTGATATCGCTCATGCCCGAGGCGATCTGCGCGTACGCCGCGGAAAGCGAATAGCCTTCGCCCGCCGCGCCGGCCTCGATGCGCAGGCTCGGCAGGCCCTGAAAGCCGAGATAGTCCTGCATGATGACCGACGGGATCTGCTGCCGGATCATCGATTCGCAATAGATCGAGTAGACGACGTTGTCCACGTCCTTCTTCGATATCTTCGCGTCTGCGAGGGCCTTCTTGACCACCTGCAGGCCGAGCGAACGGAAGGTCCTCTCGGCGTTCCGCATTTGCCAGGGCACGGTGCCGATTCCAACGACCGCTACTTTTCTCATTGCGCTACTTCCTTTCGGCTGCCCAGAGGATTCGGTTGAGGAGCGTCATCTCCGAGACCTTGCCCTTCTCGATACTGACATGGCCTTGCGCGATCGGATGCGTGACATCGACCCTTTCGCGCATGACCTTCGCGAATTCCCGCGTATCACCGGCGACCACGAGGTCGGTCTTTTCGGAAACGCCTTTCGCGATCGTCATGCGGGCGGAGTCGATCGTCAGGTAGAACGGACCGTCTTCGCCGTCCAGACGGAACTGGATCGTCTTCGGGAAGACCTCCATGAGGTTCCGCGCGGCGCGGCTTTCATTGAGCCGGGGCGCGAGCGTTGACAATTCCTCGAACGTGCGATTCATCGATTCTTCTCCCGGCTAGACCGTGAGCACCAGCTTGCCCAGGGCCTCGCCTGATTCGAGCGCGCGGTGTGCCGCCGCCGCTTCCGCGAGCGGATACGCCTTGTGCACCACCGGTTTCAGCAGTCCGCGGCCGGCGAGCGCCAGGACCTGCGCGAAGTCGTCCTTGCTGCCCTGTCGGTTGCCGAGCAGGCTGATCTCGCGAACGTACAGCTGGAACAGGTTTGCCTGCGTCTCGCCGCCGCTCACCGTGCCGCAGATGACGTAGCGGCCGCCGTCGCGCAGCGCGGCGAGACTCGGCGCGAAGGCTTTGGCCCCGACGCAATCCGCGACGACGTCCACCGGGCGGCCGTCGTTCAGCTTGCGGACCGCAGCGCCCACGTCCTCGCGGTAATGGTCGATCACCGCCTCGGCGCCGAGCGAGCGCGCGAGATCGGATTTCTTGCCGCCGCCCGCCGTCGCGAACACCCGCGCGCCGAGCAGCTTCGCGATCTGGATGGCTGCCGTGCCGACGCCGGAGGCCCCGGCCCAGACGAGAACGCTCTCGCCCGCCCTTACCTGGGCGCGCTTCACCAGCATGTGCCAGGCTGTGGAGAAGGTGATCGGCATCGCGGCCGCGGCAGCAAAATCGAGATGGTCCGGAATGGGGAAGGCGCATGACGCAGGCAGCACGATGTACTCGGCGTAGGCGCCGTCGCGCTGCCAGCCGGGCACCTGCATGCTCGGGCACAGATTGCTGAAGCCCGTCAGGCATTGCACGCAGTGCATGCACGAGATTTGGGGCAGGACCGCGACACGCTGTCCGAGTTTCAAGTGAGCGTCCGGTCCGGCCGCGACGATCTCGCCGGCACAGTCGGAGCCGGGGATGAGGGGGAGCGGCGCCGGCCGCGTGCCCTTGCGGATCCAGATGTCGAGATGATTGAGCGCGCAGGCCCGGACCCTGATCAGAACGTCGTCGCCGCGCTGGAGGCGCGGGTCGGGCACCTCCTCCAGGCGCATGACCTCCGGCTCGCCGAATTCGTGGATAAGGATCGCGCGCATTGGTCGCGCCTACGCTTTTTCGCGCAAGTGGTTCAGCATCGCGAGGAAGGCCATTTCGTAGCCGAACGCACGAAAACCGGTTACCTGCCCGATGCACCCGCTGCCGATGTGATCGAAGAAGCCGACCGGGCTGCGCGTCCAGATGTTCGACTGGTGCACTTCCACCGTCGGAATCTGCGCGGCCAGCAGCGTATCCCTCAGCGGTTCCCCGTGGTGGGTGAGGCCGCCGGGATTAAAGATGATCCCGTCGACGTGATTGTCGCGGGCCTCGTAGAGCTTGTCGATGATTGCGCCTTGGTGGTTGGATTGAAAGCACTCGAGCTCGACCTTGTGCGTGGCGGCGAGCCGGCGCATCCGGTCCTCGATCTCCGCGAGCGTGGTCTTGCCATACAGGTGCGGCTCGCGATAGCCGAACGCGTTGGTGTTCAGCCCGTTGATCATCAGAATCTTAGTCATCTAGCGTATGCCCTTTGTCATTGTCAGCCCCGATTCTCCGCAAGCCCGCGGCCACGCACAACGTCTTGATCTCCCAGTCAACGACCCAGGTCCTGACGTGTCAACGCGAAATTGTGTCCGAAGATCTCCGTGATCTGGCCCGGAGCGGCGCCATGCCTCGCGAACTCGCCGGGGTGGAGTTCCTTTCCCAAGACGGAGTTCACCGCAGCTGGGTCATAGCCCTCCACGATCAGCACCTGGTCGGCCTCCTGGTCATTGCCACCGCGGAGCTTCTGTTCATTTGTCTGCGGCTGACCGGTCTGCTTGATTGCCTCGAGAAAATGGACGGCGACCATGCCGGCTCTCGCCGGCAGCCCGGGAAGGGCGGTCTTCGTCAGCCAGTCGCGCAGCGCATCTTCCTTTCCCGCGTCCGGGGCGAACCGTATCGTCGCGACAACCTGCCCGATGCCGGAACCGTAACTGCCGACGATTCGGCAAAGGCTTCTCATGATGTTGCGCGTCTGCGGCATCATCTTCTGCGTCCACGGCGTCGGATTGTTCAGGCACTTGAGATAGGCCGCGGACTTCAAGGTTTCGAAGTTCTCGACTTCGTACGTGACGAAATACTTGCGGCCTCCTGCAAGGGTGATCGCGCGCCGGCCGCGCAGAAAGCCCGGGATGCCGAGCCGCTCGTACATGTGTTCCTGCGCGTGCCAGTGGTCATGCTCGGTAATCACTTCGGGGATGACCTCGAACCAGATGAGCATCCGCGCGTTGCCGAGCTGTGCCATAAATGTGCTCCTCGATCAGGCAGGGTTAAGGCAGGCTGCGAAAGTGTGCCACGCTTCTACGCGACGGGACACCGGTTGACTGCCAGTCAATCTGACTGACGAGCGAGCCCCGATCACTGCAGGCTCCCAAGGGCTTGCGCGATGCGTGCAAAGGCTTCGTCGAGCTGGTCCTCCGGGCAGGTGTATGACAGGCGCAGGGTGGGCCCAAGGCCAAAAGCCGACCCGGGCACGGTCACGACCGCAACCTCGTCGAGAAGGAATTCGGCGAGATCCTCGTCGCTCGTGACGCGTCTATGCTTGCCGGGTGCGACTGCGCCCATGTAGGTGCTGCAGTCCGGAAAGACGTAGAACGCACCGTCGGGGCGGGGGCAGCTGAGTTTCGGCACCTGGGCCAGCAGTTTCAGCACCCGGTTGCGGCGCACCTGGTACGCCGCGCCGACTGCGATGAGTTGGTCGCGCGGAATGCGAAGCGCTTCGAGCGCACCCGCCTGCACGATGGTCGCCGTTCCGGAGGTCACCTGCGACTGCACCTTGAGCATCGCTTCGATGAGATCGCGCGGTCCCCCCGCGTAGCCGATCCGCCAGCCGATCATCGAGTAGGCCTTGGAGAACCCATTCACCGTCAGCGTCCGGTCGTACAGGTCGGGCGCAACCGATGCGATCGTCGAGAACCGCGCCGGATCGTAAACAAAGAACTCGTAGATATCGTCGCTCAGGATGAGGACGCCCGGATGTCTGCGCAGCACCTGCGCAAGTGCGAGCAGTTCCTCCCGGCGGTAGACGGCGCCGCTCGGGTTGTTCGGGGAATTCAGGATCAGCCAGCGCGTACGACGCGTAATGGTCGCCTCGAGCCTGTCTGCCGACATCTTGTGACCAGCCGACGCGGGACACGACACCGGCACCGGCTTGCCGCCGGCCAACCTGACGATGTCGGGATAGGAAACCCAGTAGGGCGCGGGAATGATGACTTCGTCACCGGCATTCAGGGTGGCCATCATCGCGTTGAAGATCACCTGCTTGCTTCCGCTGGAAACCAATATCTGATTGGCGTCGTAGGAGAGAGCGTTGTCGCGCTTGAACTTCTCTGCGATCGCCTCCCTGAGGATCCCGATCCCCTCGACCGGGGGACTGCGCCCTTCGCCGCGGTGGGCGGCGTCAGCGGCCGCGGCCCGCACCGTTTCGGGAATCGCCGTATCCGGCTCTCCCAGACCGAGGCTGATGACGTCGCGGCCGGCTGCGCGCATTGCCGCTGCCCGTCGCCCCATGGCCAGTGTCTGGGAAAAGGCGATGTCCGCAAGCCGGGAGGCAATGGACGTCACGAATCACCTTTTCCGAGACGCTTCATCGCCGCGATGAGACAGGCCGGCTGCGGCTCCCGTGGAAACCGAGACGTAACCCTCGATGCGATCTCGTTCAATCAGGTGCGCGGGCCGTTCGGCCGGATTTCCGAACCCGCCTCCGCCGGGCGTACGGACCGTCATTCGGTCGCCGGTCCGCAGTGTATGCATCCGTCGCGTGTCGGCTGGTTTATCGTTGATCAGAAACTCGCCCGGCGCGCCGGCGCCGCCTCCACCAACGCCGTCTGCGCCTTTGCGCAGACGGTCTGCGGCGATGCCCAGGCTGATCGGCTTTGTCTCGGTGACGCGCATGGCGACCTCCAGCCCAAGCCCACCGCGGTGTTTGCCGGCTCCGCCGGAGTCGGTTCTGAGGGCTTTCCGCTCGACGCGAAACGGCGCGAGGCGTTCCATATACTCGACGGCCACGCCCGCAATGTTGGATGGCCAGCTCAGGACAGCCGGCCCGTCGTGTCGGCAGTTGCCACCCATGCCGCCGGCAAAGAAGAAAAAGTTGGCATAGGGTTTTCCGTCCTCGGTGATGCCGGATTGCTGCATCGACCAGGTCGGGGCTCCGCCGGATGGTGCGATGACGCGCTCCGGGATCACCTCGGCCATGGCTCCCAGGATGGCGACGGGCAGATAGTGCCCAAGCATGTGGCGCCAGTAGCCGCCTGTGGGAAAACGGTGGTTCAGGACGCTGCCCTCGGGCGCCCGGACCGTTATCGGCCGCCAGACCCCGTCGTTATTGGGCAACGAGGGTGCCAGGATGCACTTCAGGCCGTAGGAGGTGTAGGCGTAGGTGTACGCGTAGACGGAATTCAGCGCCGAGCCGTCCAGCTGGCTTGTGACGTTCTCGTAATCCACGGTGCAGCTCTTGCCATCGAACGTCAACAACACTGTCATGGTAATCGGCTCGATCAACCCGTCCGGCGTCACGGTGAAGCGGTACGTTCCTGCGGGAATTTCCGCGATCGCCGCCCGCATGGCGGCTTCCGACCGGTCGTGAATCTCGGCGGCGAGGCTGGAAAGCTCCGCCAGCCCGTGTTCCTCCATCAGCGTGAGGACGCGTTGCTCGATGACCTCGAGCCCGGTGATCTGCGCAAAGAGGTCCCCGACCACCTCGTCCGGCGCGCGCACATTTGCGCGCAGCAGCGCGATGAGTGTGACATCTATTTGTCCGGCATCCATCAGCTTTAGCGGGGGGATCTGGAATCCTTCCTCGAAGACGTCACGCATCTCCATGCTGCCGGTGCGTCCTCCGATATCGGGCGCGTGCGCCGTGGAGGCGGCAAACCCCACGACCGTTCCCTTATGGAAGATGGGCATCATGATGTTCACGTCGGAGAGATGGCCGGTGCCGTACCAGGGATCGTTGCAGATAAAGACGTCGCCCGGCTTCATCCGGGCAACATCGAATCGGTCGATAAAATGCCGGACGGTGCGCGGCAACGTTCCGATGAAGGACGGGATCGACGCGGTGGCTTGAGCCAGCAGCCTGCCGTGCGTGTCGGTGATCACGCAGGCGAAGTCCGACGACTCCCGCACGACGGAGGAAAACGCGACCCGGACGAGCGCCACGGAAGCTTCGTCGACGGCGGCAATCAGGCGTTTCCACAGGATTTCCAGTGTCACCGCGTCGAATCGGCCGGCCATCGAATTCCCTCAGTTATCGTTCGAGCGTGAAGTCGGCTTGCTTGGAGACGTGAAGAATCGGCGCCTCTTCGGGCACGTCGAGCGTGACGATGATGGTGCCGTTCGCCGCAACCTGAGCACGCGCGTCCGGCGGAACGATGAGTGTCGATTCGGCCTCCTCGATGACCGCTGGCGTCGGTATGTCGCTGCCCGCGGGGAGCTTGCGCCGGTCGTAAACCGACGTGAGTACGTAATCGTCCTTGGTGCCGTAATAGACGCGACGCGCTCCCTTGAGCGCATCGGCGACGCTGCGGCCCGCCCCATAGGCGACCTGCAAATCGTCATTTCCCGCCGGCGCCTGCGCGGAGACGCGGATGTTCACGATTTCGGCCGTCGACCCGATCGGTATGCGGGAAAAAATCGCCCGGTAATCGTTCTCGAACCTCTGAAGGATCAAGTCGCGCGACGCTGCGGTATAGGGACCATCCGGCAATCCGACGACCAACTCGAAGCCCTGGCCAACGTAGCGAATGTCGGCAAGGCGCGAAATGGTGGTCGCCTCGGGCCCGATGCCGGTTTCCCGAATGACCCGCGTTGCGCCCGCTTCGAGCAAGCGGTAAGTCGTTTCGAGGTGCTGCCAGTCAATCGCATCCAGGCGTTCGGCGATGGTGGCGACGCGATCGATGCGGGCGGGTGCGACAAGCATGCCGATCGCCGACGCTACGCCGGCCGACGGCGGACAGACCACCTTGATGATCCCTAGCTTGCGGGCGACCTCGCAGCCATGCAGCGGGCCGCCTCCGCCCGTAGTGAGCAAGGCATAGTGCCGCGGATCTTTGCCCTGCTCCGCGATATGCACCCGCGCCGCGCTGGCCATGCTTTCGTTGACGATGTTGTGCACGCCCCAGGCGATCTGGGCGAGCGACAGGTTCGAAGCCTCGGCGAGCGGGTGCAGGGAAGCCTCCGCGGCTTCGCGGCTGATCGCAATGGTGCCGCCCGCGAAGAAGCCCGGATCGAGGTAGCCAAGGAGCAGGTTGGCATCGGTCACCGTGGGGCGTCTGCCGCCCCGCTCATAGCAGGCCGGCCCAGGCACTGAACCGGCGCTCTTGGGGCCGACATTAAGCAAGCCGAGTTGATCGAGATGCGCGATCGATCCGCCGCCAGCACCGATTTCGATCAACTCGATCGTTGAAATCTTGATCGGCAGCCCCGATCCGTCGATGAAGCGCTTCTCTCGTGCCGCCTCGAAATCATAGGCAATGATCGGCTGGCCGTCGTCAACGACCGAAAGTTTTGCCGTCGTGCCTCCCATGTCGAAGGCGAGCACGTTTCGCAGGTCGCTGCGTTTGCCGAAATAGGCGCCGGCCAGCGCGCCGGCGGCCGGCCCGGACTCGAGCATCTCGATCGGCTTGCGCTTGGCCTCGTTGACGTTGGTGAGGCCGCCGTTCGAGAGCATCAGGAACAACTCGGCATTCGTGCCGGCAGCCTTCAGTTCGCTCCCCAGCCCGTCCAGATAACGGTCGGCAATCGGTTTGATATAGGCATTTGCGACGGTAGTCGAGGTACGCTCGAATTCCCGGATCTGCGGACATGCGTCCGAAGAAATGGAGACGAACAGATCGGGAAAACGCGACTCCAGCATGTCCCGCGCAAGGCGCTCGTGGATCGGGTTGGCGTAGGCATGAAGGAAGACGATCGCGATCGAAATCGCGCCCCTGGAAATCAACTCTTCCGCGCATCGCATCAGCGCGTCGGTGTCGAGGGCCATCTCGACCTCGCCATTCGGGCCGACGCGCTCCGGCACCTCGAGGCGCATGCTGCGACGGACCAGCGGCTTCGGCATTTCGATGAAGACGTCGTAGAGTTCGAACTTGCGCTCGTGGCCGATCTCCAGCACGTCGCGGAAACCCTGAGTCGTAATGAGGCCGGTCTCCGCGCCCTGCCGTTCGATGAGGGCATTGGTGAACAGCGTGGTCGCGTGCACGATGCGCCGAACGGCGTCGATACGAAGCCCCTCGCGCTCGAACAGGTGGCGCATTCCGGAGATCACGCCCCGCGTCGGGTCGTCGGGAGTCGTGAGCTCCTTGTGAGTGAACGAGACGCCCGTGACGTCGTCGTAGAGGACAATGTCGGTGAACGTCCCGCCGATGTCGATCCCGAGCGAGAATTCGGAAGCCGTACGTGGGTCCTTGGTCACGACCTTGACCGTCTCGTAGCTCATGGTAGTTCCATGCGACGGAGAACCGATTATTCAGGGGCGTGGCCGGCTCGGCAACAGGTTGATCAGGAAGTCAATGCCTTTACGCCCGATCGCTCCCCCGGTAGCATCCCGTGATGAATCCTGGTCGGCACGTCGAGTGCCATGCTTGCTGCTTAGCGCATCGTCCGGGCAACGTGTTCGAAGGCCGCCCGCTCGCGAATCTCGAATTTCCCCCGACGCGTGAGGCGACTGGCGGATGCGCTCGCCGCCCGTCGGCATGCGACGCACGGCGGGAACGGACCAATGGAAACGAACACAATCAACTGAAGGAGTAATAATGCAGTACCAGACATTGCGCGTGGAGATCAAGGACAAGGTCGCGAAGGTGATGCTCAACAGGCCCGGCAAGAAGAACGCGATGAGCCCGCAACTGCACAAGGACATGACGGCGGCGCTCGAGGCGCTACGCTACGACGAGAATGCCGCGGTCCTGGTGATCACGGGCGCGGGAGAGAGCTTCTGCGCCGGCATGGACCTGAAGGAGTTCTTTCACGAGCTGAAGGGCAAGCCGGACGAGTACGACCGGATTCTGCGCATGGCCGTCGAATGGCGCGGCCGCACGCTGCGCCAGTATCCGAAGCCGACGATCGCGATGGTGAACGGCTACTGCTTCGGCGGCGCCTTCTCCATCGTCGAGGGGTGCGACCTCGCCGTCGCCGCGGACGAGGCGCAATTCGGCCTGTCGGAAATCAACTTCCGGATGTTTCCTGGCGGCAGCGTCTCCAAGTCGCTCGCTAATCTGATGCGCCCGCGCGATGCGTTGCTGTACGCGATGACGGGCCGCAGGTTCGACGGCAGGAAGGCGGCCGAGATCGGCTTCGTCAACCAGTCCGTGCCGGGCGTGCGGCTGGAAGCGGAGACCCTGGCGCTCGCCGCGGAGCTGGCGGGCAAGGATCCGGTCGCGCTGCGCGCGTGCAAGGACGCCTACCGGGTTTCGCTCGAGATGCCCTGGGATGCGGCGATCAGCTATGCGGCGGCGAAGGAGCACGAGGTGTTCGTGCTGCAGAAAGGCGCATGGGTCGACGAAGGCATCGGCGATTTCGTGAAGGGCCTTTACAAGCCCGGACTCGAGCGGCACGGGGCGGGAAAGAAGTAGCGCGCAGGCCGCGCGGTGAGGAGGGGCGATGGACTTCGAATTCACGCAGGAACAGGACATGCTCCGCGACAGCGTGCGCAGGATGATGGATCGGCTCGCGACCCCGGACTACATCCGCCGCCTAGACCGCGAGCAGGCCTATCCCTACGAGCTCTACGACGCCTGGGTGGAAATGGGATTGCTGCGCATGCCCTTCCCGGAAGCCTACGGCGGGCTGGACGGCAGCGTGCTCGACATGACGATCATTGCCGAGGAGCTTTCGCGCAGCAGCTTCGATTTCTTCACCGCCTACGGAGGAAGCGTGTTCTGCGGTCTGAACGTCGTGCGCAAAGGCAGCGACGAGCAAAAGCACCGCTGGATACCTCGGCTGTTGTCGGGCGATGTCAAGATGTCGATATCGATGTCGGAGCCCGACGCCGGTTCGGACGTGGGTGCGATGCGCACCACCGCGCGGCGCGACGGCGATCACTGGGTGATCAACGGCCAGAAGCTCTGGGCGACCGGCGCCGGCGCGAGGGGCAACGTCATCAACGTCTACGTCAAGACCGATCCCAAGTCGCATTATCGGCAGGGAATGTCCCTCTTTCTGGTGGACAACGACACCCCCGGTCTGAAGTTGCGCAAGCTCGACATGCTCGGAAGGCGCTGCGTCGGGACCTACGAGCTATTCTTCGATGACGTGCGCGTTCCGGCGGACAGGTTGATCGGCGGCGAAAACAAGGGCTGGGAATGCGTGCTTTCCGGGCTGCAGGTCGAGCGCATCGCCTCGACCGCGGGCTACTGCGGCGGCGCGCAGGCGGTCGTGGACTTCGCGCTTCAATACGCCAAGGACCGCAAGCAGTTCGGGCGCCCGATCGGCACGTTCCAGTCGATTGCACACATGCTCGCCGACATGCAGACCGAGGTGGACGCCGCCCGGGTGCTGATGTGGCGGGCCGCATGGATGCTCGCCAGCGGCCGCGACGCCCTGCGCGAGATATCCGTGGCGAAGCTGTTCGGCTCCGAAACCTACGTCAAGGTGGCGAACCTGGGCATGCAGATCCTCGGGGCCTACGGCTACAACATGGAGTTCGACATGCAACGGCACTTCCGCGACGCCCGCAGCACGACCGTCGGCGCGGGCACGTCGCAGATGCAGCGCAACCTGATTGCCGGGTTGATGGGACTCAAGGTTCAATAGCGACGCTGGCAGAGGGACGGCAGATTTCGCCGGTGCGCCTGACCCATGTGCCCGCAGCGCTCGCATGTGAGCTATTCTCGATCGTCTTCGAAGCAGCTCGCGGGCTTCTCGATCCGCCCGCGCGCCAAGTTCAGCGGCGCCGCGGGCCACTGAACTCGCACGCGGCTTCCGGCCGTCGTCACAGCGTGATGTTGATGTTCTTCAACTGCGTGTAGGTGAGCAGCTCGTCGGAGCCCTCCTCCCGCCCGACCCCGGACTGCTTGTAGCCGCCGAAGCTCGCGCCGAGGAAGTGCGCGCTCACGCTGTTCACCCAGATATAACCCGATTCCACCCGGGCAGCGGCGCGGTGGGCGTTGGCGAGGCTGGTGGTCCAGATCGAGCCGGTGAGCCCGTAATCGACCGCGTTCACCTGCGCGAACATCTCCTCTTCGTCCTTCCACTTGATGACGCTCAGCACCGGCCCGAAGACTTCCTCGTTGGCGATGCGCATGCCCTGATCGACGCCGGTGAATATCGTCGGCTCGACGAACCAGCCGTTCGCGAGCAGCGGGTCCTTCGGCACCTTGCCGCCGTAGGCGAGCTTGGCGCCTTCCTTGGCGCCCAGGCCGATGTATCCCATGATCTTCTCGTGCTGCGTCTTGGAGATGATCGCCCCCATGGTCGTTTCCATCTCCGTCGGGATCCCCGGCCGGTAGGTCTTGACCGCCTCGAGCATGCCCCCGACCACGCGGTCGTAGACCGATTCGTGCACGAACAGCCGCGAAGTGGAGCCGCAGGACTGGCCGCACCAGGTGAAATTCATGCCGTTCACCGCGCCGGCGGTCGCCTTGTCCAGATCGGCATCGGGATAGATGATGCAGGCGTTCTTGCCGCCGAGCTCGAGGGTCACGTGCTTGAGGCGGTCGGCGCCGGCCTTCATGATTGCGCGGCCCGTGGGCACGCTGCCGATCAGCGAGAGGCGCGGAACGAGCGGATGGGCGACCAGGGCCTCGCTGCCCTCGCGGCCGGCGGTGATGATGTTGATCACGCCTGGGGGCATGATGCCGTCGATCAACTCCATCATGCGGTAGGCCGAGAGCGGCGCCTGATAGGGCGGCTTCATGATCACCGTGTTCCCCGCGGCGAGCGCCGGACCCATCTTGCCCGCGGTGAACATGATCGGGTGATTGTAGGCGACGATCCTGCCCACCACGCCGTAGGGCTCGCGCACCGAGAGGTTCACGATGCCCTCGCCCATGGGGATGGTCTCGCCCT